>Ga0182013_10000646_pt1 | contig 47879 bp, 36 predicted proteins | sample 612S2MmetaG_FD_120487 | JGI IMG/M metagenome (GOLD analysis project Ga0182013, IMG submission 120487) | Permafrost microbial communities from Stordalen Mire, Sweden - 612S2M metaG | ecosystem: Environmental > Terrestrial > Soil > Wetlands > Permafrost | place: Sweden: Stordalen | collected...
CTTTCGCTGCTGAGAAAGATCGAGCGGCAATCGCGCTACGGCGAAGCGGCCGCGCAGGCGGCAGCTGAAACAGCGCAGGCTGCGGTGCTGCAAGTGCATGCCACGATTCGGGCCGAGCGGCCCTGGGTACTGATCGCTGTGGAACCATCGCTGAGCATTGAGAACGGCTTCGCCGTGACAGCGACCAACCGCGGGCGAAGTCCGGCAAGAATTGTGAACACCGTGGACAAAATAACCACCGCTATCGATCAGGCCCACCTGCCGGAAACGCCCCAGTATGACGATGCGGCGCCAAACGCCGCGCTTGCATCTGTGATTCTGCTTCCCGGCGAGTCAATCGGGATAAAAACGTTTAGTCGCGAAAACGTGAAGAGTGTTTGCTTGACTGAGGAGAAATTGAATCGAGTGGAACGGTGGCAGGAGCACATTCTGCTTTATGGAAAGGTCACCTACAAAGACCTTGTGACTTTGGAGGAGAAGCAGACCTACGAAAGCTCATGGTGCTGCTGGTATATTCATGGCCGGCAAAAAAGCGGAATGGTGATGGCCGGGCCGCCGAAGTATAACCGACATACGTAGATTGAGGACTGCAGAAATGCAAAAGCCGCGCTTATGTTGCGCGGCTTTTTGCATTTCGCAGTTCGGGGGTTAGGAGAAATTGTCGGCTTAGGCCGTTTTTGTCTCGTGCAGAGCAGAGTCCGAGAATTGCGGGTCCGCTTCAGCGAGTCGGATCAGGCGGTGAAGATAAGCGCGGGAGATCGAGAGTTTGCGGGCCGCCAGGGTTTTGTTCCCGTTGTTACCCCGCACTGCGTTAACGGCGAGCTTGACTTTGTAGTCCCGGAGTTGGCGCTCAAAAGAGCCAGCCGGCTGGTAATCGCCGATGTCCACCACAGTCCCCGAGCCGGCGACCTCTTCTTCGTTCAAGTTAACATTGAGGTCTTCGGCCCGGACGGTCGTGCCGGGTGCCAGAATGATGGCGCGCTGCATCACGTTTTCGAGCTCGCGCACATTGCCCGGCCAGCTATAACTCTGCAACATTTCAAGCGCCTCGGGCTCGATTCGGTCCATCGGTTTCTGGAAGATCTTGGCGTAACGGCGAAGGAAGTGCTGCGCGATCTGAGGTATGTCCTCAGGACGGTCCTGCAAGGGCGGCGAGTCGATGCGCATCACGTTGATGCGGTAGTAGAGATCCTGCCGGAATTTACCCTCAGCCACCAATTTTTCCAAGTCCTGATGGGTGGCGAAGATGAGTCGGGCACGCAGCGGAATAAGCTTGTTACTGCCCAAGCGACTGAATTCCATCTGCTGGAGCACGCGCAGCAGCTTGACCTGGGTGTAAAGGCTTAGGTCGCCGATTTCATCGAGGAAGAGCGTACCGTCGCCGGCCTGCTCAAAATAGCCTTGCCGGGCTCCTACGGTTCCCGTAAACGCGCCTTTTTCGTGGCCAAACAGCTCCGCTTCGATCAGCGTTTCAGGAATTGCGCCGCAGGAGACAGCTACAAACGGCTTTGACGAACGCGCGCCCAGATTGTGAATGGCTCGAGCCACCAGCTCCTTGCCGGTTCCGCTTTCGCCAGTGATCAGCACCGAAGCGTTGAGACTGGTCACGCTGCGGACGAGCTGGAAGACGCGTTGCATAGCGGGGCTGGTTCCAAGAATCTGGTCGCAGCCGCCTGGCTCCTCTATCCGCTTCTGCACGGTGTTCAGTTGTTGCTTCAGCGAGGAGTTTTCAAAGGCCCGGCTGAGCATCGTCTTCAAATCGCGAATCGAGGGCGGGCGACGACAGTAACCGAATGCGCCGCTTCGAACCATTTCAAAAGCGGTCGAGCGAAGGGTATCGTCGGCCATCAGAACGGAAGGAACGCTCGATGCGATCAGGCGCCGGGAGCATTCGATGCGCGCCTGCAGAGATTCGCGATGGGAAGACAGGTCCAGAATCATTACATCGCAGCCATCCGACGAGATGAGGCCGTCCATTCCCTCCCCGTCCGACTCCAGGAGAATCTGAAAGTCTTTACCAAGAGCAGAGGAAAGCAGAGGTTGCAAGGTCCGATCTTCCGAGTAGAGCCCGATTCTGATCATAGAGACGCGATCTTCCTCCTGCTGACTTCAGCACTGGAATTCATGGGCCGTTGGGAGAATGTGATGTCGGCGATGTATTTCTATGATCCAGCTATCGTCAGGATTTGCCAATACCTGATTCGTGCTAGGGAGTGGGACACTGCTACCACCTTTGGTGGATAGACAGGTGGACACGAATTCAAGAACCATTTTGGGACTCGCCGGTTCCGGGTCGCAATGCGTCGGAAATTCAGGCACCTGGACCGGGAGGGCTTGAGCTGCCCGCACAAGTTGTGGCGCTGATCCCCGAGGAGGCACCGCTTCATATTCATCTCTTTTATCAACAATAACTTAGACGTCAACAGCACGATATCTTCCATGGCTGTCACAATGATGCGGCTTCTCTGAGCCTGAGCGTGGCGTCCCAGGGAGCTCAAGCGAACTTCAGGTCGAAAGCAACTGAATGGAGGTTACCTCCGAGGGGTTCCGTTTTGGGGCGGAGTGTGGAAGGGTACACTGCTTGCCCCACAAGAAGTAGCGGCCACCCGAATCTCTTGCGAATGGATCGGATATCGCCGCACTCAGGTGGAAGTTGACAAGGGTTGGGCAGGCTCGCGCACTGGGCTGGAAAACCGCATCGGGCAATTGGCGAAGTCTATATTTTTTGAGTTGCTCAAAGCCGTCTGGCTGGCTTACTTTGAAACCACTGATCTTTTGTGATATCGGCTGGCGTTTTCGTGCGGGTAAGCATTCCGGCAGCGCGGAGGGCAGGCGTGTCGAGGGGAGTGGACTTGCCCCAAAGATGCCACCCGGAAGCGTGTATACAGCGCGCTTCACCCCTGGGGGGGTGCGTAAACGGTGGTGTACACCTGCTGCTCTTAAAACTTGCAACCCATTGAATTCGAAGGTATATAGCGCCGACAAGTTTGGTTGGCCAATTGCTTAAATCCAGTTGTCCCTTGACCGCAGAGGGGTTATGAGGAGCTTGGGATGCATTCATTTGCCTGGTGGCCGACACTTTTCGTTGTTGCGGTGGCGACATTCACAGACATTCGCAGCCGGCGCATTCCAAACTGGCTTGTTTTGCCATTTCTGCTGGCGGGAGTGGTCGTTTCAGGTTGGCTGCACGGCTGGCACGGGGTCGGCCAGAGTCTGTCTGGCGCAGGGTTGGGGATATTGATTTACGGGTTTCTCTTCTGGATGGGCGGCATGGGGGCTGGCGACGTCAAGCTTTGCGCCGCAATTGGGGCATGGGTCGGACCGAGTCAGTTATTCGTCGCATTGGTGCTCACCGGCCTGGCAGGTGGAGTAATGGTGATTGCCTGGGCGGCTTATAGCGGCTTTCTGAAGGACTTGTTTAAGGGAACCGGCGATCTGGTATTCGGTTGGAGGAATCGCGGCGCGATCCGCGATCCGGAGATGGTGCTGAGCAATCCGCTGCGGAGGAAGATTCCCTACGCGCCGGCGATAGCCATTGGGACGGTATTCTCCTTTTTCGCGCATTAGGGAAATGGAAGTATGAGATGTCGTGGATTGATTCGGACGGTCGAAATTCGACGCAGCAGCAGGAGAGAGTGCACGCAATTGGGAGCAATGGCACCGTGACATCAGACTCATCACCTTCATTCGGGTCGAACTATCCGGAGTCGATCGGCGCCGAGCCGCTGGCGATCGCCGTGATCGGTCCCAATGACCAGCGACGAGCGGCGGCGATGTCCGCACTGGCCGGGAGTGGCGGGAATGATGTGCGCGAGATTTCCTCCTATCCCCCCAGCCTCGACGGCGTGGCTAAAGTGCTGGAACAGCAATACGACGTGATCATCATCGACTTGGACAGCGACCCGGAGTACGCGCTCGAACTGGTGGAGAGCGTCTGCGCCGGCGGCGTGCCTACGGTGATGGTGTACTCGGAGAAGTCTGATGCTGATCTGCTGGTGCGATGCATGCGCGCGGGAGCCCGCGAGTTTCTTACCGTTCCGTTTGAGCCCCACAACATGGCTGAAGCCCTGGTCAGGGCATCGGCTCGCCGCCCGGTATCAAAGTCTGCCAGAAAAGCCAGCGGAAGGTTGCTGACCTTCATCGGCGCAAAAGGCGGTTCAGGAGCAACGACGCTGGCCTGCAACTTTGCCGTGGCCTTGGCTCAGTTACCGGAACAGAAGACGCTGTTGATAGACCTTGACCTGCCCCTCGGAGACGCGGCGCTGAATCTGGGGATCGTGGCTGAGTATTCGACCATCAATGCGCTCCAGTCGACCTCCCGGCTGGATGCTAGCTTTCTTGCCCAGCTTCTGGTCAAGCATAGCTCTGGTGTCTGGGTGCTTGCCGCGCCTGGCAAGTTCATCCAGTACGACGCCAGCGACGAAGCCATCGACCGGCTGCTGTCGGTGGCGCGGCAGGACTTCGATAACGTTGTGGTTGACTGGGGTTCCAGGCTGGATTTCTCCGGCTCGGCGGTTTTGAAGGAATCGACGGCAATCTATCTTGTGACGCAGGCTGGAATCCCCGAGTTGCGCAACTCCAATCGCCTTATCTCGCAGTTTTTCTCCGCCGGCGGCCCGAAATTGGAGATTGTGATCAACCGCTACGAACCGCGAACACTGGGAGTTTCAGAGGAGCACATCAACAAGGCGCTGACCCGGCCGGCTCAATGGAAGATCCCCAACGACTATGCGGCAGTGCGAAGGATGCAGATCAACGCCACGCCGCTGGCGCTTACCGACTCGCCCATTTCGAGACTCATTAAGCAAATGGCGAATGCAGCCGTGGGACAGGCTGCACCTGTGACAAAGAAAAAAGGCTTCAGTTTATTTGGTTGAGAGAGCAAGCCCTGATGGCGGTAATTATTTCTTTACTCGGACAGAAGGTACAACGTGGAATTGCTGAATCTGGAAAAGTACAAAGCGGAAATACACCGGACCCTGATATCTAAACTCGATCTGGAGAAGCTTTCGCGCGTCAATTCCAGTCAGGCCCGCCAGGCCGTATCGGGGATCGTGAAGGAGATCATTGCCGACCAGCGCGTGCCGCTCAACTACGACGAGCAGGAGCGCATACAGGCCGACCTGTTGGACGAGGTTTTCGGGCTGGGACCGCTGGAGCCGTTGCTGCGCGATCCCAAGATTTCCGACATCCTGGTCAATGACAAGGATCATGTGTTTGTGGAAAAGGGCGGACTGCTGCAACGAGTCAGCACTTCGTTTCGCGATGACCGGCATCTGCTGCAGATTATTGATCGCATCGTATCGCGCGTGGGACGGCGCGTCGACGAATCGTCGCCGATGGTCGATGCGCGCCTGCCTGACGGTTCGCGTGTCAACGCCATCATTCCTCCTCTGGCGCTGGATGGCCCCTCGCTTTCGATCCGGCGATTTGGAACCGGCCCGCTGGCCGCCAATCAACTCGTGCAGCTGAAGACGATCTCGGCCGAGATGATGGAAGTGCTCTCGGCCGCCGTGAAGGCGCGCATCAGCCTTTTGGTTGCGGGAGGCACGGGCGCCGGCAAGACCACGCTGCTGAACATACTTTCGCAATACATTCCAAACAGCGAGCGCCTGGTCACCATCGAGGACGCGGCCGAACTCCGCCTGGCGCAGGAGAACATTGTGCGGCTGGAGACTCGCCCTCCGAATATCGAAGGCCAGGGCGCCATTCGCCAGCGCCAACTGCTCAGCAACTGCCTGCGTATGCGCCCCGACCGCATCATCATCGGCGAGGTTCGCGGCGAAGAAGCGTTCGACATGCTGCAGGCCATGAATACCGGTCACGAAGGCTCGATGACCACCATTCACGCCAACACCCCCCGCGACGCCATCTCCAGGTTGGAATCGATGGTCGCCATGGGAAATCTGAATCTGAATGAAAAGTCGGTTCGCCAGCAGATTGCCTCCGCCATCACCATCGTCGTGCAGGCCACGCGCCTCAGCGACGGAACCCGCAAGGTGACCAGCATCTCAGAGATCACGGGCATGGAAGAAAACGTCATCAGCATGCAGGAGATTTTCAGTTTCGAGAGGAAGGGCATCGGACCCGACGGAAGGGTAATCGGGGTATTCAAGCCCAGCCGCATCCGGCCAAAGTTTCTCGAGAGGCTGCGCGTTTCAGGCGTGGTTCTGCCGCCGACCATTTTTGAAAGAGAGACGCTCATCAACTAGCGGAAAGGAGGACAGCATTGTTGGTATTTGTTCTAGTATTTGTTGGCGTATTCATCGTCATCGCGGTTCCGTTGATTGCTCTTGGTTCTGCGCAGAGCTCAAAACGGGTGCTGGCCTCGCTCGACTCGGCGCTGGCGACCGAAGCTCCATCGATGCGCGAGCAGATCGTCAACCTCCGCAAGGACTCCTCGTTCAGCAGCATTCCCTGGCTCAATCGCCGGATGCTGAAAGTCCAGCTTGCTCCTTACCTGCAAAGACTGCTGAGCCAGGCAAACGTTAAATGGAGCGCCGGCAGGCTGATTGTAGTCTGCCTGGTCTGCTTTGCGGTGCCGGCGTACGGGGTATACATGCAGTTCGGCACCGGTCTCATAGCGCTGGCTGTCGGGATTCCTGTAGGTCTGCTGCCGTTCTTCTGGGTACTGTTCATGCGCAGTCGGCGCTTCGAAAAGTTTGAAGAGGGCTTGCCGGAAGCGATTGATTTAATGGTCAGCGCGCTGCGCGCCGGTCACAGCCTGGTTGCCGCAATGGGCCTGGTTTCACGGGAGAGCCCCGCTCCGGTGGGTCCCGAATTCAAGGCCTGCTTTGAAGAGCAGAACTACGGTCTTGAAATGAAAACCGCGCTTGAGAACATGCAGATTCGTATTCCCCTCCAGGACCTGAAAATTGTGGCGACGGCCATCATGATCCAGAAGGAAAGCGGAGGAAATCTCGCCGAGGTTCTGGACAAGACGTCGCATGTGATCCGCGAGCGGTTCCGGCTCAAGCGGCAGGTGAGGACTCACACCGCGCAGGGCCGCATGACCGGCTGGGTGCTGACTTTCCTTCCGTTTGCGCTGGCCGTTCTTCTTTATATTGTGAACCCGGATCTGATGAGCGTTCTGTGGCACAAGCCGATGGGCATCAAGCTGATCTGGGCGGCAATCGGATTGACGATTGTGGGCGGGCTGGTTATCCGGCAGATTGTCAACCTGGATATCTAAGGACGATTTATGGTACTTGCGATTGTCGTATTCTTCGTCTTCTTCTTACTGCTTGCCAGCGGCTTGCTTCTGCTGTTCTATAAGGAAGCCATGATCAACCGCATTAATGAGGTGGTCAATCCCCAGCCCAAGCAGCGGAGTCTCTTGGCGACGCTCCAGCAAACTGGATCTTCACTGAGCGGCGTGGTTGAACACTTTGAAAATGTGCTGCCGAAAAGCAAAGAGGAAGTTTCGGTTTCGTTGCAGCGGCTGATCCGCGCGGGCTATCGCGAAGAGTCCACGGTGAAGGTCCTCTATGGCGCCAAGGTCCTGGCCCCGATTATTCTTTGCATTCTTTGTTGGGCGACTGGATTTGCGCATCTCATAGGAGCATTTTTTGCCTACGTAACGGCGCTGGCCCTCGGCTTTCTCCTGCCCGATTTCTGGCTGGGAAGGCAGATCAAGAAGCGGCAGAGGAAAATCGCCCGCGGACTTCCCGATGGCCTTGACTTGATGGTCATCTGCATTGAGGCCGGGCTAAGCCTCGACCAGGCTACGGCGCGCACAGCCGAGGAACTGGCCCAAGCGCAGCCGGAACTCTGCGACGAGCTGGGAGTCGTAGTGCTCGAACAGCGCGCAGGCCGCGCTCGCGCCGATGCTTGGAAAAACCTGGCCGAACGCACCGGGGTCGAGAGTTTGAGCAACGTGGTTTCGATGCTGGTGCAGGCGGAGCAACTCGGCACCAGCGTAGCAAGGACGATGCGGGTCCAGGCGGATACGCTCAGAACGCAGCGCGTACAGCAGATCGAGGAGCAGGCAGCAAAGACTTCGGTCAAGATGGTTTTTCCACTGGTATTCTTCATTTTCCCGGCACTCTTTCTGGTCGTTCTCGGTCCTGCCGTTCTTGTCATGCTCGACTCGTTTGCCTCGATTACTTCACCTCATTGATGGAAGGAGGAAAAAGCTATGGACTCCACCACGATCGTAAGAATTGTCGCCGGTGTACTCTTTGTCATTGTTTTAGTTGTTTTAATTCAACGCCGCCGCACCCAAGTGAAATAGGCGGTCTTCATGGGAAGGGTCTCTGGCCCGCAAATCAGGCCGGAGATTCTTGCCGTGGTTCGAGAACGATTTGAAATTAGGCACCGGCAGCTTCAATGACCGGAGCGGATCAACTGTTGGAAATGAAGTTGGGAGATAAACTGATGGATACCACCACAATCATTCGGATCGCAGCGGGCGTGCTTTTTGTCATCGTTTTAGTGGTTTTGATTCAGCGCCGTCGCACCAGGATCAAGTAATTCGGGGGCAGCAAAGAGGAGATTGGCTGCGCAGTCAAACCGTTTTGCGCGCAGCCAGATTGATTTGAACATCCCGCTGACGGGCCATCTTGCCGAGCAGGCTCGAACTGTCTCGACAGGCGCATTGGCCAGCGGCAAAGGTGCCGTGTACCCATTTGCTTCCCTCCTTTTTCGGGAAGCAGGAGCGGCAAAGTAATGAAGGAGCCTTGGCTTGACGAAGGCGAAGCAGGTTACAGAATCGGCGGCCCAAGGGCGTGAGACAGACGCGGTAGAAGTGAACTGCTCGCCGCAGTCTGGAGGACAGATGGATTCGCGAGTACATTGCGCCTATAACCAGACCCGGGAGTGTTTTCTGGGGCTGGAAATCACGGCCGCCGATCTTTCCTACGCGGGCATCGTGGAATTGATGGCCACGGTCTCGCTGAAATCGGGCGAAGGTCTGTGGTTGTTGCCTTTCCGCGGGATTCCAGCTACCGGACTTTCTGCTCCTCTCGACCTCATTTATCTGGATGAGGATAGCCGCGTGATCGACCTGGTGGAGTCGTTCCCCACCTTTCGTGTAAGTTCATCGAGCCCGCGCGCTGCCAGCGTGCTCGCGCTGCCTGTCCATTCGATTTACTCTTCGCAGACTCAGACCGGTGACCAGCTGGTGCTGTGCATCGCCGAGGAGATGGAACGCCGGTTGGAGCGCATTACGAGCGCCCGAACTGAGATTGGGACCGTGCAGAATGCGGTTCTTCTGAGGGAAAAGCCTCTGTGGAGCGGCGGCCCGGGACTGGTTGAATTGGAAAGCCGGCCGGAAGTCGATACCAACGTGGCCCAGCTTACTCATGAAATGGAACTGGTGCAGCCTGACGCTACCCCGGGCTGGTCCCCGCGCAGTTGGATTGAACGCTGGTGGTCTCCGGATCCCCGCAAGGCTCCCCGCGAGGAGTCACCTGGCCTCGCGGCATACTATTGGACGGGCGCGGCGCCTCAGGCACATGGCATTAAAGATATCAGCTCATCGGGGCTCTATGTCGTGACCGAGGAACGCTGGTATCCGGGCACGCTGGTGCTGATGACGCTGCAGAGAACAGATTGCGGTGAGGAGATCGAAGAGCGTGCTATCTCAGTTCAATCGAGAGCGGTTCGATGGGGTAATGACGGCGTCGGCCTCAAGTTCGTGCTTCCGGATAACAAGCTGACTGAGCATGGCAGAAATCCGTTGACCGACGGCGCAGACAGACGGGCCCTTGATAAGTTCCTTCGCAAGTTGAGGAAAAGCAAGTAAGGGGCGCAATACGGGCGTCCAGCCAGGTTTTGAACGGCAAAGTTGAGCGGCAGTTTTAAGCTTGACTGCACCCGGGGGTTTGAAATGAAAGAAAAGAGTCGCGGCGGGCAAGTGCGGTTGCCCGGGTCTGACCTGAGTTCAAAGCACAACCAAGCGTCGCGCGACGCCCGCCCGCGAAGCATTCGCGGACGCATACGGGCGTTGCTGTCGGGCAGTGAGCGGGGCTCGCAATTAGTCGAATTTGCATTCGTCGCGCCCATCCTGCTGGTGCTCCTCACCGGCATGGCCTCATTCGCAATGGCTCTTTACAAGTATCAACAGCTCGGCTATGCCACCTCCACGGCTGCCCAAGGTGTTGGTGACCAGTATGGTTTGTTAGCCGACCCCTGCGCGCAGATCGTCACTGACGTTACGGCCTCACTCCCCTCTCCAGCCTGGACTGCCGGGAATTTTACTTACACCCTCTACATCACCGACAAGAGCAATGTCTCCCACCAGTATGGTCCGACGACCGGCAGTGGGTTTTCCTGCACCCCGGCCACTACTGTTTGGGCCCAGAATTATCCCATGACCATCCAGGTCTCTTACGCGTATAACTGGTTCCCCATCATGAACTGGACTCGCTGGGGTTCCACCAACACTTTCGTCCCCACCGGAAGTCTGTCTGTTTCAGAATCCGTACTCGTTCAATGAAAAAGGAAGGGATGTTCCTATGAAGCTTAACCGATTCTCTCTTGCAAACAGGCTGGTGAAGGAAGAGTGCGGACAGACCTTGGTGTTCGTCTCACTTATCCTGGTCGCTTTCCTGGGTTTGGCAGGTATGTCGATGGACGCCGGCCATGGATTTTATGCCTATGAGTTACTCAAGTCCTCAACCAATGCAGCCACATTAGCCGGTGCGGCCGGCTTGCCCAACACAACCACGGCAACCAGTTACGTTTCCACTTATAGCTCAACCGCGTTGGAAAAGAACGCTTACGGCATCCTGCAGAATGTCACAACCACTCCGACATTCCTGTGCCTGAATACTGTGACCACCACTCTGAACGTGCCGTGCGAGACCTCGACGGGCAGCTCAGGCGGATACAACGCGATCCAGGTGACGCAGACGGCGAAAATTAAAACCTGGATCGGGCAGTTCTTCGGTGTTCCGAACTTCAACCTCACTGCAACCGCGACCGCGGCCATGAGCGGCGGCACCACGACACCGTGGAACATTGCAATCATCCTCGACACAACCGCCTCGATGGGCGACGCGGACAGTGGCAAACAATGCTCCGGCTCACAGATCTCCTGCGCATTGCTTGGCGTCCAGGCCCTGCTGGGGGATCTTTATCCCTGCCAGGTGGGCGCGACCTGCACATCAGCCACCAACTACGTCGATGATGTAAGCCTTTATGTGTTTCCCGATGTGACCAATGCGACTGCTCCCTACGACTATTGCAGCGGCAGCAGCGGCAACCCAACGCACGGCTACTACACTGTACCGAGTCTTCCATCCGGCGACACGTACCAGATCATCAATTACTCCCACGATTATCAAACGACCGACGGGGCGGGCCTGAATACCGCTTCGAACATCGTGACGGCGGCGGGCGCCGGCTCCGGATGCTCCGGGATCAAGGCGCCGGGCGGCGTAGGCACCTATTACGCCCAGGTGATCTATGCGGCGCAGGCCGACCTTGTAACTCAACAGGCGGCTAACCCAGGCTCGAAGAACGCCATGATCATCCTTAGCGACGGCGACGCGACCGCGACGGTCACTTACGCAAAAGATAAGAATGGCAATATCACTGGAATCTCCTCCACGAGCGATCTGCAACCGTCGGGAGGGACTATCACCAACTTGAATGGAACCTCACTCAACAATCCCACCAGTTACACCTATCCGTCGGCGGTCGGGGAGTGCGGCCAGGCGGTGGTCGCGGCTCAGGCAGCCACGCAGGCGGGAACAACTGTCTACACGATTGGGTACGGTTCTGTGACATCCGGTGGATGCACGAGCGACAAAACATATAGCGCGTCTACCGGCACGACTTACGGCGGCGTAGCATGGGGACCCGGCAAGCAGCCTTGCACCGCGCTGGCGGCCATGGCTTCCACGCCTTCCGATTTCTATTCCGACGACGGCGATGGCTGCTCGGCCAATGTTCCCAGCAACGCGAACCTCACCACACTCACTGCGATTTTCCACCGCATCACGGCTGGATTTGGCGGCGCGCGGCTCATTCCCAACGGCACCACATAGGCTGCGGAGACTAACTTAATAAATGACAAGGGTACGGACGTCATGTCCGTACCCTTGTTATTTACTAACGAAGTTAGATTTCCCGGGACGCGAAGTTATAAACATAGGTATCGGTTCTTACCCAACTCTGTAGCCTCGCGGAGTTAATCGCCCTGGTCGGGAATAATCAGCAATACTTCGATTCTGGCGTTCTGGCCGTTCTGTGCCGCAGGCCTGAATTCCCATTGATTCAGCGCCTTCAACAGAAACGCGGACTGACTGAAATCCTGGGGAAACAGTATGGTGAGTGCATCAAAGTGGCCTTCCTGGCTAATGAAGCCGTGAATCATTAAAACCTCCGCATCGATGGCGCCGGGCGCGATATTAGGGCGAACGATGCTATAGGGCCAGGGGGCATCGAGGCGCTGCATACCCCCGCCCTGTGCGGCATCAGTCGAACGTGGGAGCGAATATTGAAGTATCCAACTCTTCGCCAGGCCCACGTGAAGATAGACTGTGTAAGCCATTCTTCCGCGCCACACATCGCCTAACTCGGGATACTGATCTTCGAGCGAAGTTCCTATGACCACCGCCCCAAAATGACCGTCTCTGGCAAGAGTAATCCTGGTGGATGTGAATTGACCGCCCATGCTCGATCCGCCGGCATCGGTCCGCGCGGGGCCGGCGCCAGCGTCATTTGCGCTGCCTGCGTCACTGGTTGCAATTCTTGCAGTGGACGACGCCGCGCTGGAGCCGGCAGCGGGCGATTGTGTTCCTGCACCGGTGCCGCCGCCCGCCGCATCTTTGCCTGTCGACGACCTGTCGGCGGGACCTCGTGCAGCAGCGCTTTTGGCGACGGAATTGTTCTTGCCGGGCGCGGGCTGTTTATCGTCCCCGGGCGCCAATCCTCCGGGGCTGCTTGACGCCGAAGTTTCATTCACTGGAGGAAGCGTCGCCTTGCCGTTCTTCATCTGAAGATCGGAGAGTGAAAGGACCGTGGCGGGGGTGGATTGCGCGGCTGGCTGTGAGACCGTAACTGGAGATACCTGTGCTTGCCTGGATCCCTGCTGCACTACCGGAGTGGTGGTGCTGGCTGTGACTAGGGGATGTAATGTTAGCCGGTTGGTTGACGTGAATGGAATGTCCGCCAATTTGACCTCTTCGTTGGGAAGATCGAGTGCCGGGGTAACATCGGCGGATGGGGGTTTTTGGGGCGCGGGCGGAACAATATTTCTGGCGGGAGCTTTGGACGGGAGCCAGACCATGAGCTGAGGAACGGGAGTTACTTGGGCGAGGGTCAGGTTGGCATTCAGATCGGGCTGTAGTAGCGTTTGAGGACCTGGCCTGGCTTTAATAACTTGGCGAAGCACCAACTGATGCGGAAGTTGATTACCGCTCGCAGCAAGGGCGCTGGATGCGGAACGAGGACCCGGAAAACGGATGGATCCGGCCGCGCCGCTTCGCGTTCGCTGCTCCGGTGTCTGCAGATCGATGTTGCGCACCATGTATCGGGCAAATGAAGTTCGATTGTCGATTCGCGGCGTGTGGATGAAAACCAGAACAATCAACCCCGCGACCAAGCCATGAATGAGAATGGATGCCAGGAATGAGACCGGTTGTCCGCTGAGATCGGCCGACTCGGAGAATAGCGTTATGGTGCGCAATGAACTCAAGAGAGGCCATACCCCTTCGGTGCTCAGCCTGAAACCTAATGGTTACACTGACAGGCCATTGAAGTGAACAGGGCCTCGGATATTGCACCAAAAACCCATTGTAAGGTGTATTCAGAAACTTATACTATCCCGAATACAGCAACTCTATCGCCAACATCGAAACAATCTGCGACTTTAGTGGCATTGATCGATCATTGTTGGTACATAACTCATGGTCCTTTTGATACATCACATACCTAAAAAGTCGGTAGCAACATCTATATTTAATTCCTATAAACCCACTTAAGAGATATACTCAGGGAAACGTCTTCCTCAGGCTCGATAACGGCGCGTTCCCAGGTACCGTGTGCATTTCGCAGCCGCACTCCCGGGCACGGCAGTCGAAGAGGGGTAAAGAAAGGCGGAGCCTGCCGCAAGGTCGGCTCCAACATAACTAAGGCATGAATCGAAGACTACTTACGATCCTCCTCGTCGCATTCGTGATAGCTGGTGCGTGCGCCCTGTTCGTATACCGAATCGTTCGCGGGCGGGTTACAACAACAGCGCCTATCGCAACGACACGAGTCGTCGCGGCGGCAACCGACATCAAGTTGGGAACAGTGCTGGCTCAAACGGATTTGAGTACCGTGTCTTTCACGGGCACGGTGCCCAAGGGCGCGATCCTGAATCCGGCAAGCGCAATCGGCCGAGGCGTGGTCTCGGACATCTACCAGGGTGAGCCGATTCTGGAAAGCCGTCTGGCTGCTCCGGGCTCCGGCGGTGGACTTGCCGCCACCATTCCCGACGGCATGCGGGCCTGCGCGGTGGCAGTCAACGAAATCATTGGCGTTGCCGGTTTCGTCACGCCTGGCATGCGGGTCGATGTCCTGGTTTCCGGTAATCCACCCAGCGCTCCGGGCGGGAGGGAAGACACTCTCACCACGACCATCCTGCAAAACATCCAGGTTCTCTCGGCAGGTACAGATATCCAGAAAGATGCTGAAGGAAAGCCGCAACAGGTGCAGGTCGTCACTTTGCTGGTAACACCTGACCAGGCGCAGACATTGAGCCTGGCAAGCAGCCAATTGAAAATCCAGCTGGTGCTCCGCAATCCTCTAGACACCAAAGTTGCTCCGGTTCCGAGCACGCCGCTGGCGACCCTGTTCGGAAAGGCCGTTGCGCCTCCATCGCACAAGGCTGAACCCAAGGCCGCGTCAAAACCGGTTGTTCATCCGTATTCGATGACCATTATAAATGGCTCAAAAACTACCCAAGAAAGTTTTGGTTCTTCCGAGGGACAGCATTGAGAGCGAAGACTGCAATCACAATCGCGTTTTTCAGCGCCGTGTGGTTCATCCTCTGCGAGGGGCAGAGCCTTCGGGCTCAGGCTACACCGGCTTCTGCAACTGCGGGCGCCACGGTACAGGACTCCACCAACGACCTCTCTGTCTCGGTGGGGAAAACTGTCCTGGTCGACACTGCCCAACCAATCTCGCGAGTGGCCATCGGCCTTGCCGACACCGCGGAAGTAAGCGGCGTTTCTCCAACAGAAGTCATGGTTACAGGCAAGGCCGCGGGCGAAACAAGCCTGATCATCTGGGACATTCACGGCGGGCGTCAGTTTTTCAACGTGACCGTGCACTCAGTTCCGGCCGTATCGAGTGACAATCTCGACACCATCCGGCGAGAGCTCAGAGCCGAACTACCCGGGCAAACCGTGAAGGTCACCTACGAAAACAATTCGGTATTTCTGCGCGGCACCGTGAATGATCTCAACGGCTCGAGTCGGGCAGTGCAAATTGCCTCGACGGCCGGCAAAGTGGTCAATCTTCTTAATGTGAACGTGCCTCCGTCCGAGCCGCAGATTCTTCTCAAGGTGCGTTTTGCCAGCGTCGATCGCAATCTCGAGAAGCAACTCGGCATCAATCTTTTCGATCTCGGCTTGGGCAACGCGGTGGGCGGGGTTAGCACCGGCCAGTTCTCGCCTCCGTCAATCAGCGGTACAGGCAGCTCATCGAGTTCCACCGGTGGTGGTGTTACTGGGTCGGGAGGCACAGCAGGATTCTCGAATGAATTGAACCTTCTGGCATTCTTCCCCGGCCTGAAGTCCGGCGCCGACATTCAAGCGCTTGAGACCAAGGGCGTGGTGGAGGTACTCGCTGAGCCAAACCTTCTGGCTGCTAACGGCAAGGAAGCCAGCTTCCTCGCCGGCGGCGAATATCCGTATCCTGTGGCCCAGGGAACCGGTGGCAGTGTGACTGTCACCATTCAGTTCAAGGAATATGGCATTCGCTTGAACTTTATCCCCACGATCACTCCGCGCGGAACCATCCGCCTGCAGGTGGCGCCTGAAGTCAGTTCGCTTGATTTCTCAAATGCTGTTACTCTCTCAGGTTTTGAGGTGCCGGCCATTACTTCGCGAAAGGTCAATACAGAGGTCGAGCTCCAGGACCGTCAAACTTTCGTGATCGGCGGATTGCTCAATAACCAGGAAACAGAGACGTTCGAAAAGGTTCCGTTCATTGGCGACATTCCTATCCTCGGCAAGCTTTTCCAGTCGATGACAAGGACGAAGACCAATACCGAATTAATCGTAATCGTCACCCCCGAAATTGTGGCGCCAATCCCAGCGGGACAGCCAGTTCCAGGGCTGAACTATCCGGTCAAGTTCCTGCCACCCAATTCCAACATACCAATGCACACCCCCGACGCTCAGGTAGCGGGAGCGGCACCGCCTCATCCCCAGACCATCCCGGTCGAGCAGATGCTCGACAGTTTGAAGCCGGAGAAGCCGCTTGTGATCGAAGGGAGCAGTTCGTTCGGTGGGGCGGGCGCACCTCTTAATGGCGCTGGAACCGTCGGTGCATCGACACAGTCGCAGTGACGAAGCCGGCACAACACGTATGCGCGTAATCTGAGGCAAGCAGATGAACATCCTCCGATACCTTGCCAAGAGATTGCGCGAGTTCCTGAACCCAGAATGGCCTGCAGAGCCGGATATCCGGCTGCAGGCCATCAACGTTACGCGCGGCACTGAGCTTGCTTCGTGCCTGGAGGTTGCCGGCACCGGCAGCAAGCGCAACAAGGGTCTGCTCGGACGCAGCAGTCTGCTTCCAGGCGAAGGATTGTGGATCGTTCCCTGCGAATCGGTGCACACTTTCTTCATGCGCTTTCCCATCGATCTCATTTATCTTGATCGCCAAAAACGCATCAGGAAAGTGAGAAGCAGCGTCGGCGCGTGGCGGCTGTCGGCCTGCCTTAGCGCTCATTCGATCTTGGAACTTCCGTCCGGAACCATACGCGACACTGGAACAGAGCGCGGAGACAGGGTCGAATTCAATCCCCAAGCGTCGAACCCGGTTTCTGAAGGCGACCATTCAGCAGTTATTCTGTCTTAACTCAATTTCCGGCGAGACGGGGAGTGCCGGCCCGGCTTCCTGCGCGATATCGGGTGTCGGCGCCAGGTCCGAATTTTCGCTCCACACCTTCCAGACTCTGAACACAACGAGCGAAACTGTAAGCGCCGCCGACGATCTGGTCACGATTGGGTGTCTGATGAGAAACAAAAAACCGAAACGCACCGCAGCGGACCAGCAACATACGATGCCGAGGAAGATCATGCCCCACCGGTAGCTTTTCAGCCCGATGCTTCCCGCGAACACGCCGAAAGCAAGCCCCGGAATGAGATCTATTACATAATGCTCCCCCGTGGCGACGGTTGCCATGCAGGTGGCCGCCAGGAATACGAGCGATACTGTTCGCCACAGTCTTCCTGGTGCAAGAAGCACGAAAACCAACGCAGTTGCCACGTGCAGGGAAGGAAACGCATTTGGCAGCCCGGCCAGTTGCATTGTGGCTATCGGCGGCGACACGGGCTGGAGCCAGCGTGCACCGAAAGCGTAAATGGGTCCGCAGGCTGGCACGATGGTATAAGTAAGCGGTCCGGCAACCAGTGCCGCCACGTATGCCAGTACGATTGACCCGCGATGGTTGCTGTAGCGAATTACCAGAAACCAACAGATCATCATGGGAACCATTGATTGATAAATGACCCAGAGCGGAAAGCGCCACTGGCCCTGCAGGAATGGAGCAATATCAGCGGCCCTGACGCCGAGCGATTCATCCAAGTGAAATAGGACCTGATCGTACTTCAGGGGGAAGAGACTTCCCTCCCGCCCTAAGAATACCGTCAACAGAAAGCCGTAGAACAGGTTCAATCCCAGCGCGAATACCAGCAAGGGACGGGTCTTATCGCTCTGATCCCTCAGCATCCAAAGCACAGCCAGAAAGAGGATTAAGATGCCCAGAATCCCCGGATTCGTCAGGATTGCGACCACATGCATTTGCAACTCCGATCAACTGCTTGCCGGCGTGACTCACCGTGCGGGTTCAGATAGTCGCGGTGGCGGGCAGGCTGCCGGCCGCTGCTTTGTTCGCTGACGCACGCGCAAACAGATACCAGACAAGCCATGCAGGCGCCGTCCAGAGATAAGCCGCCGAGTGCAGACCAAAGGGAGAGATGATTTGGATCTCGATGAGAATATAGAGAAGCGCAAGCACGGAAAGCGGCATTCGCGATGGATTACGTGATACCGCGAATAAAATAGCGGGTATCGCCAGCGATTGGTCGAAGACCCAACCGAAAGGCGCGACGAATATCGAGGCCAGCATAACCAGGCCGCCGTTCTCGAACCAATCCCATGTGTGGCGGCGAGGCCAAAAATAGGCCAATGCCCAGATGCAGCCAAGCAAACTGGGCGTGAATGCAATCCACTCTGCAGCGGGATTGATCGAATCGCGCAGAACATCTCCCAGGCATGGGGTGAATTCATGTGTGACGACCGAGGTGCGCATGTAATACACGTACTGGGCCATGAAATTAGGATCGATACACGCGGTGACTATAGCGCCGGCCGCCATGCCTGCTATGCCGCCATACAGGATTCGATAGCTCCGCGATACGACGATCCAAACCAGCAACGCGACACCAAACGGCAGAAACAGATGCGGCTTGAGCGAACAGAACCAGAGTGCAGCGCCCGCCGCGAAGGGGTGACGCTTGTGCAGGCGCAGGAACAGGGCTAATCCCAACAGCAGGAAGATTGAAGTCTGACCGAGGATGATGCAGAACAGAGCCGGCGGAAAACAGTATCCAAGCCAGTCGAGGTGGCCACCGGCCGAGCCAAAAAGACTTCTCAAAAGGCGCACCGAAACGACGAGCAGGCCAAGCAGGAGCAACGACCAAGGGAGGGCCGCCTCCTGAGCGCCAACGTAACCGAACGGCAGAGCCAGCGGCAGCGACCATGGAGTGTTTCTCATGTAGAACGATTCGGACCCTTCAAATCCGGCGCCACGCTCCAACCGACTTAAGGCGGCGCCATCATAGGGATTGCCATGATGTGCCAATTGCTGGCCGGTAGCCCAGTAGACGATGTAGTCTCGCTTTGCAGCCAAAGTGCGATTGAAGGGCAGAATGCTGAGAAACAACGTAGTAAAAACGACCGCAACTGCGCATGGAATCGCAATCAGAAGTTCGGTGATCTGGCGATCATTCTTCACGGAAGAGGCGCCTTTCTGTTGCTGGTTCCACGCGATTATAAACCGCCTGAAGATGAAGCTGTCATTGCGGCATCGTGATCATTTCGTGCCGGGCCCCAATTGACAAGCGGCTGCTGGTTCGGGCAAGCTCATGCCGGCCTTGACTGGGGGACTGTGACTGGCATCGCAACCTTTCCTGAGGACGAGCGCGCCACAAGATACCAGGCAAGCCACGCGGGCGCCGTCCAAAGATATCCCGCTGAGGTAACCCTGACCAGGCAGATCTCGATATCCATGATCAGAATTGCCAGCGCTAAAGCCGCCAGCAGCTTGCGAGAACGGGAGATATAAGCGCCATGGAGCAAAGCGGGTATCGCGAGCCCCTGGTCGTAAAACCAGCAATAGGGCGCCACCAGCAATGAAACCAGCAACAGCGGACTCAAATCCTCAATCCAGTTCCAAGTGTGACGCCGCGCCCAAAAATAGAGAAGTGCCCAGATGGAGGCGGCCAGGGCCGGCACATACTGGATCCAGATTGCTCCTGGACTTATCCAGATCTGAATTGCATCGGCGAGACAGGGGACAAAAGCGTTCTTGGCTGCCGGTGAGCTCATCATTGCCAGGTAGCCGGTCCAGGCGCCCGGATCAAGCCAAAATGCGAGGGCGCTGCTTGCCGCCAACGACAATGCCGCGCCGGCCAGCACCCTGTAACTCCGGGAGACGACGATCCACAGCACAAAAACGGCAATGCAAGGTAAGAACAAATGAGGCTTGAGGGCGCACAGCCAAAGCGAGATACCCGAACTGGTAGGGCGCGTTCGATGAAAACGCAGAAATAGCGCGAGTCCCAGGAGGCAAAACAGAGAGGTCTGTCCCATGGTGACGCAGATCAATGCGGGCGTGAAGGAAAGCCCGAGCAAGAATACTGAACTATTGGGGGCCCGATGCGCGGCGTAAATAAGACGCACTGAAACGAAAAGGCATGTCAGCAGTGCCAGCGACCAGAGAAATGCGGCGACACGCACACCCAGAAGTCCCAATGGATAGACGATAGGGAGAGCCCACGGCGGGTTTCGCATAAACAGAACGCCTTCCGCGTCGAGCCCCGCCGTGCGTTCGATTTTCATCATGGCATCTCGGTCATAGGGGTCGGCATGCGCCACCAACTGCCGTCCCGTAGCCCAATATGAGACGAAATCCCGCGCCCCGGCCAAGTTCCCCGACAGCAGCACAGTGCATAGAAAAAGCGCTGTAATGGTGAGCGTCAGGCCGCTGACGAGCGCAATCGACAAGTCAGCAAAATCGCGGCTGGACTTCACCGCAGGCACATTTGGGCTGGCTGTCATGCAAGCTATTCTAGCGGGCAAAACGCTAGATTCGGCGTTGACCAAAACATTCCTAAATCATTTCTCCAAAGTAATGTATACGGTGCCTACCGTTCAGGGGGCGAAAGTGTAATCACCCGTTTACATTTTATGCTTCCGCAATGAAGGGCGAGTTTTGCTAAGTATCTGATTGTAAAATGTTTAACCGCTAACAAGAAATTGGCCCACTGAATGCACTAACTTGGTTGCCCGGCTGAGGCTGGGAAATTCAAACACTGGAGAAAAACACAAATGAATACCCTCTTTCTGAAGATTTACGTCAAGATCCAGGACCTCATGAACCGCGAAGAAGGCCAGGATCTCGTTGAGTACGCCCTGCTCATTACCCTCATCTCGCTCGCTGCCGTTGCCGGCCTGAACAAGGTTTCCAGCGCTGTCAACCTGGTCTTCAGCAACATCAGCGCCACCCTGTAGTTGTTGGAGTTTCATCTGCAAGACGGTCCCGGCACCTCAGCTCCCTGGCAGAGAGCATCTCAAGATGCTCTCTCGCAGGGTCCTCTATTTTGCCATTCTGACCGGCAATATCGAAAGCCTATTTAACTTTAGTCCGGGAGAGAACCACCTCTTGCCCGCCGTGGGAAGCACCGAAAGTATACCCATGTCCGGTATACGCCGGGCGCACATGGAGATGCGGATATGCACGCTCAGCTATTCAGGATGGCGGCCGTCGTCCGGGGATTAATCTCCGGTGAAGAAGGTCAGGATTTGATTGAGTATGCCCTCCTGCTCAGTCTGATCGCTCTCGCCACCATTACCGGCGAAGCGAAAATGGCGGCTGCAGTTACGACCCTCTATTCAAACATTAATTCGTCGCTTACCTAGGCTTGGATCCCGACGGAAACTGGGAGCATAATCGCTTGCAGTGAGACACAAAGCATGCTGATTCAGCCCCGGAATTTCAACCCTGGAATTCAAAGCCGCGCTAATCCCCGCCAAGATCACTCACTAGCCGTACTTGCTTCCTCTCGCCTCGCCCAACTCCAAACTGCTCCTTCAACTCCCACCTGTAGCAATTGCGATGGCTCCGCCAATTGCAGAGCCAGGGATCTGCGGAATCATCTTGCCTGGAATCGAGCGCACGTCTGCGAAGCTGCAGCAGATTGCTCTCGCGGACTCGAGCCTGATGAGATTTGTAGTTCATCCGCTACTATCAAGATGGGGAGTCTTGGCTGGAAGAGCCGGATCAAATACTCGCGGGGAGCGATGCCGCATTCAACGGCCGGACAACAAACTGGCGCTTCGTTTCGATCGAGATGGAGCCGAGGAAGTGTGGCAAAGTCAAGCGGCGGAGCGTTCGAAACATGATCAACGGGAAACTAGTGGCGGTCGTCATGCCGGCGTATAACGCCGAAAGGACGCTCGAAAAGACAGTCCGCGAACTGTCTGACGTGGTGGACATCAGGATCCTCGTGGACGACTCGAGCAAAGATCACACCGCGCAGCTGTCCAAAAGCCTTGGTATTCTGACCTTCATTCACGACGCCAATTACGGCTACGGACGCAATCAGCAAACGTGTTATCGGGAAGCATTGGCTGCCGGCGCCGACATTGTGGTGATGGTGCATCCCGATTATCAATACACGCCCTCGCTGGTTCCGGCCATGGCCGGCATGATTGCCAGCGGTGTTTATGACATGGTGCTGGGGTCGCGGATCTTGGGGGCCGGAGCGCTGAAGGGAGGAATGCCGCTTTACAAATATGTATTCAACCGCATGCTGACCGCCTTTCAGAATATCTTTCTGGGCGTGAAGCTTTCCGAATATCACACTGGATTCAGGGCTTTTTCGCGGGAACTCTTGATAAAGCTGCCGTTGCTCGAGAACTCTGACGATTTTGTTTTTGACAACCAGATGATTGCGCAGGCGGTGATGTTCGGCTACCGGATCGGAGAGATCTCCTGCCCAACAAAATACTTCGAGGAAGCTTCTTCAATCAATTTTAGACGCAGCGTGAAATATGGCCTTGGAGTACTTGCTACTACCGCGGAATTCGTTGCACATAAGCTGGGGATCCATCGTATTCCGCGCTACGAAGTTTCAGGAAGAAAGATCACCGAGGAGCACTATTCCGAAGTTGAAAGTAAATTGTAAATCTTTGTTCAAGCCTCAACGTCCTGTCCAGGATATTCCGCAGCGGGCACAGGTCCGGAGCAGGCCAGGCTGAAGGGTGGCCGGCGGCGGTATACTGGCGCCGAGGCGGAGCAACGGAAAAGCGCTTCCGGTTAGTCTTCAATGATGTCTCTTGCGAGCGCCAAACGGGCCTTGACCGGCTCTCTTCTTCTTGCATGTCTCGCAGTGACCGGCGCGCGGTTGCAAGCCGCCGGTCCGATCATTGTTCTCAACGTCGTGGACGAGAACGGCCTGGCGGTTTCAGGGGCTCAGGTTGAAGTGATTGAGCCCGGGTTCAATCCCCAGCGCTTGTGGTCGGACTTGAAGGGACAGTGCACGTTTACGCTGCGGCAGGAATCTTCCTATCAGATTCGCGTAGCGAAAGCTGGCTTCTATGAGGCGTTTGTGAGCCGGGTAGACGCACAGTCGCACTCCGCCCGGGTCGTGCTCGCTCACGAGCAGATTGTGCGCGAGCAGGTCAGTGTGACCGCATCCGCTCCCGGAATCGACACCCAGCAAATCTCCGACAAAGACACAATGAACACTGCGGAGATAGTGAACATTCCATATCAAACCTCGCGCGATATCCGTTATCTACTGCCTTTCAATCCTGGCGTGATCCAGGACGCTACCGAACAGGTTCACGTGGCCGGATCTGAGTCGTGGGAGACGCTTTACTCGCTCGACGGCTTCGATGTTCGTTCCCCTGAAACGGGCACGCTCGATATGCGTGTGAGCGCGGACGCTGTTCGATCGATCGAAGCTGAGACCACCCGCTACCCTGTGGAGTTTGGACGCACCACCGGCGGCGTGATCGCGCTCTACACCGGAATGGGCGATAACAAATTCCGTTTCAACGCGACAAACTTCATTCCATCGTTCCGCGATATCAATGGGATTCGCTTCGACAAGTTCGTGCCGCGATTCACCTTCTCCGGCCCTTTGATGCGGGATCGAGCGTGGTTTTACGACGGTGTAGAAACCGAATACGACAACATCTACGTATCTGAGTTGCCGGTCGGTGCCGACACCGATCAACTGTTGCGTGGCAGCAATCTGCTCAAGTTCCAGGCAGATGCTACTCCGGCACACGTAGTTACCGCAGGCCTCTTGGTGAATGACTATCATTCACCATACGAAGGCATTTCTTCGCTGACTCCGCAGCAGAGCACCACGAACCGAGACGTTGTTGCGTGGCTCCCGTATCTGCGTGATCAATGGAGTCTCGGGGGCGCGCTGCTCGATCTGGGTGTTGGCGTGATGCGCTTTCGTGACGGACACGAGCCGCACGGGACTGCGACCTATGAAATCACCCCAGAACTTTCCACGGGCAGCTATTTTGAAAACCTGACCGGGCGGTCACAGCGCATCGAAGGAAATGCAACTCTATATTTGCCCGCGCGCCATTGGGCCGGAAAACACGACGTCAACCTGGGGGTTGATTTGAATCACACGGGTTACAACCAGGATCAGTCGCGCGCGCCGGTAAGGTACTTGCGCGAAGACGGAACGCTTGACCGGCAAAGTGTCTTTGCTCCGGCCGCGCCCTTTTCACTCCACAACGCGGAGTTGGGTGCATACCTGCAGGATCGTTGGCAGGCGAGCAGGGAGCTGGTGATCGACGCAGGCCTGCGTTTCGATTGGGATGAAATCATTCGCCGGCCGCTCCTGAGTCCCCGCGTTGCAGCCGCATACGCGCCGAGTGGTAGCGGCGAGACGAAAATATCAGCCGGTGTCGGCATTTATTACGAGCACACGCAATTGGATCATCTCGCCCAGACATTTGCGGGCATACGCCAGGACACTTATTATGAGGCCGACGGCGTTACCCCGGCTGCCGCCGCAGAAACGACAAGTTTCACGGCCAGAAACACATCGCTGCGCCAGGCTCGGGCACTCAACTGGAGCCTCGCCGTGGAACGAAAACTGCCCTGGTCTGTCATTGTCGGGACCGCCTTCATGAAGAAGCAAACAAGCGATGTCTTCACGTTCGTAAATCAAAGCGGGCCGGCTTCGCTCTCGGGAGATTACCTTTTGACCAATGCGCGCCAGGATCGCTACAACTCGTTTGAAGTGGATGCAAGACGTGTGTTTGCGAACGCCTACACGCTATTCGCCTCCTATACCCATTCTTCGGCGCGCACCAATGCCCTACTCGATTACTTGCCCACGCCCTCGCTGCTCGGCGCACAACAGAGCGGCCCCCTTCCGTGGGACGCACCGAACCGTCTACTGTCATGGGGCTGGTTGCCGCTGCCGCTTCCAGTCTTGAAAAAGCGCTGGGACTTTGTCTATCTGTTTGATCGTCGGACCGGCTTTCCATACACCTCAGTGAATGATGCACAGCGGGTGATTGGCGCGGCGGGTTCAAGACGATTTCCGGATTTCTTGAACTTTAGCCCGGGGCTCGAGTGGAAGTTCCATTTTCGCGGCGCCTATTTCGGACTGCGTGGAGTGATAGAAAACGCCACGGGCAGCGAGAACCCAGCCGTGGTCAACTCAGTAGTGGACTCGCCGCAATATGGAGCGTTCAGTGAGCCTCAGGGTCGCGCATTCACAGCTCGCCTCCGCCTCATCGGCGCGAAGTAGTCTTAGGAGTCGATCGAATGCACCCGCGAGAACTGAGAAAGGGAGCCGATGAATGAATTAGGGAAGACGCTTATTGGAATCGGAATTCTGATCGCGTTCGTGGGAGCGCTTCTACTCATTGCCTCGCGCACGGGTCTACCCCTCGGCAGGTTGCCGGGCGACTTCGCTTATCGGAGTAAAGGTGTTTCGATCTTCTTCCCTCTTGCTACATCCCTTCTCGTCAGCATCGTGTTGTCGCTGCTTCTCTATCTCTTCTCACGCTTCCGCCGCTAGCTCGGTATTACCGCTTGAATTTTGTTTGGGAATGGCTCAGAACCGATAATCCGGCTTGAGCTCGCACTGGTATACAGTGGACTTGTCTCCCTCCCCATTGCTTCTTGCGGTGCAGTCAGCCCAGCTCAAGTAAAGGTCCGGCCCCAGGGGAAATACCATCGGGGTTCCATTGATCTCGGCTTCGATGCTCACACCTTCCTGCGTCGGCGGCAGCGTGAAATCCAACGTTCGATCGAAGATGACCGGATACGATTCGCGCTCGCTTGAGTCGATATTATCGTGAAATACTTCAGCCTCCAGCAGAAAGGTTGCAGTGCTTGACCAATCCAGGGCGGAAGCGGTAATCGTGCGGCCGCCTCCGGCGAAGCCGCTGGAATCGATTTGAGTGAAAGGACAGGGGCCGGCGATGCACGAGGCGCGAACATTTCGGAAGACGTTTCCGCTACCGGCATCCAATGTTACCGAATCTCTGGATGCGCTCCAGTGTCCATCCGGCGAGCATGGGGACTGATGATCGCACGGTACGGCTCCGTGACCCACCACTTGAAAAGTCTTTGCTGCGCTACCGATATTTGTGTCGGTTTGAATGTTCACCGTGTAGCGAATTCGAACGTTTGAGACAACCGAGCGAGGATGATGCGAATCCGCGCTCGCAGGTACGCTGATCGGCTTCAGTGCGGCAATGTACAGCTTGTTCGGAGCCTGCCCAAGGCGGAGTTGAATTGTCAAATCGAATGGCTGATAATCTGGATGACGAACGCTGAGCGTTATCACGCTATTCGGCCAAACCCCGGCTCCCAGTTCAAGCTTGAAATAGCCTGAAGCATCAGATTGCGCATTCGCATTGGATGCGCCATCCGTGGCAGTTACCTCGGCATCGGCAATCGGCAACTGCTTGCGCGGATCGGTATCACTGCGGATCACCGCCCCTTGCAGGATGATCGACCTCGGTTTCCAGTGGTGCGCCCGCAGCCAGAATATGGTTATGCAGGCAATCAATGCCCCCGCGCCGGCGATCCACATGAAGATCTTTCTTGGTCTCATTCGTATTCCGTTCGTCTAGCCACATTAGATGCGTTTATTCCTCAATTCGGTGTCTCGGCAGGTATCGCGGTGCAGAGATTCCGCATCTAAACGTCAGTGGCCGCCGTTGTTGCTCAGCCAAATCAACCAAATCGGTCGCTGAGAGCGTTGCGGGAGGTCAAAGTAAGCAGGCGGTTCGACAATGCACATTGACAGGGGCGCTGGTTCGCGAGGCAGTCTTCGTTCGCGCCGGGACTTGCTGCGCAAATTAGCGTACATGTCTGTCGCGCTTCCTGCATGCCGAGCGTCGGCATTTTCTCTGAGGGAAGGCTCGGTGGCACCTCAAGAGCCCAAACCAGACGTGGACGCCCAGCCGCTGCCGGCGCCTCTCCCTGCGCTCACAAAATTGTCGGCCGAGGACGATCAGTTTCTCGATGCTCTCGAACGCGCAAATTTCCTCTTTTTCTGGGAGCAGGCGAATCCTCAGACCGGCCTAATCAAGGATCGTTGCAATGTCCGCGCGAAAGATTCAAATGTGGCGGCCAGCATCGCGTCCGGCGGCTTTGGGCTCACTGCAATCTGCATTGCAGAGAAACGCGGTTACATTTCGCACTCTGATGCCCGATTGCGGGTTCTGCAGTCGCTCTCTTTCCTTTGGCATAAGCTGCCCACCCATCGCGGATTCTATTTCCACTTTGCAAATATCAACACCGGTGAACGGGTCTGGGACTCTGAGGTGTCCTCGGTCGATACAGCCATCCTGTTGTGCGGAGTGCTTACCTGCCGACAGCACTTTCACGGGGACCGCGACATCGAATCTCTGGGGCGCGCGATATTCGACCGCGTCGATTGGACTTGGCTGTCTGAAGATACCAGTCTGCTTTCGCATGGATGGACGCCAGAGATCGGATTCATTCCTTCGCGTTGGGACTTTTACAGCGAACTCATGATGATGTACCTGCTCGGAATGGGATCGGCATCGCATCCCCTTAGCAGTGATGCTTGGTTCGCGTGGAAGAGGATGACTTTCGAATACGACGGCCTGCGCTACATTGGCTCCTTTGCGCCGCTGTTTGTTCACCAGTACTCGCAGGCATGGTTCGACTTTCGCAACAAGCGGGATCGCTATGCCGATTACTTCCAGAACTCGGCCATCGCTACGGAGGTCCATCGACGTTTTTGTGTCGAGCTCAACGAACAGTTCTCCGACTATAGCAATGCTTTATGGGGCATCACGGCGTCGGATTCGGCACGGGGTTATGTGATCTGGGGAGGGCCTCCAGCCATGGGTCCAATCGACGGAACCATTGTGCCCTGCGCCGCCGGTGGCTCACTGCCATTTGCTCCTGAGTCCACGATGCGAGTGCTTAGAACCATCCATGATCACTATCCGCAGGCCTGGTGCCGTTACGGCTTCGTCGACGCGTTCAACCCTTTGACTGAATGGTATGATTCCGATGTAATCGGCATTGACACCGGAATTACAATGATCATGGCAGAGAACGCGCGCACTGGTTTCGTCTGGGACACGTTTATGAAAAATCCCGAGGCCCAACGAGGCATGGAGGTCGCAGGCTTCAAAAGCTATGATGCTGAGACTTCCGCCTCGAAGGCCCTGTAGACACAACGCGCCGCGCAAGACCTGCATCGCATGATAGATAGAGCTATTCGGGACGCCGGATACGCAAAGCGTCCTATTCCTTGGTTCCACTTCTAAATTTCTCAAGGCGTTCCGCGCCTGCGTTGAATTCCCGCCTGACGAAGTGGGCGCCAAAAAGGGATTATGTCCTCGACCACGAATCACGCAAGATCAAAGAGCGAAGCCGGCGCTAGGTTAGCCGGCCTGCCGGAGACATCCGGCAATGCGTGGTCCGATCGGGTTCGTGCCCTCAAGAACGTTCCGCCGGTGCTCCATTTCGTGTGGGAGTCGGGGCCTTCCATAGTGTTCTGGAACATCGCCATCCGCATCTTTGTTGCGTTTCTTCCGGTGGGGGTGGGCATCATCGGTCGCTATATCATCGATGGCGTCAATCGCATCCGTTTCCATCAAGCGCTTCCCGCCGACTTCTGGTGGCTGGTCGGGGGAGAGATGGGACTCGCCGTTCTGATTGGAGTCCTCTCTCGCTCGGTGGATTACTTTGACAACCTGCTTGCGGATCGCTACACCCATCATGTGAGCGTAGAGGTGATGCGCAAGGCAGCCGCTCTCGACGTTACTGTTTATGAAGACCCCGTTTTCTACGACCGTTTAGAGCGCGCTCGCGTGCAGGCTACCGACCGGCTCGCGATGATTCAGCAGATGGGGCGCCTGATTCAGCAGTCAGTAACCGCTATGGCATTCTCGGCGGTGCTCATTCGATACTCCCCTTTCCTTCTCCTGCTTCTTATCGCCGGCATTATCCCAGCATTCCTCGGTGAGAGCCATTTCGCATTTCTCACTTACGCGAAGAACTTTCGCCAAACCCCTATTCGCCGCCAAATGGACTATCTCCGCCAGGTTGGCGGCAGTAAAGAGGCAGCCAAGGAACTCAAGCTGTTCAACCTCAGCAGCTATCTGACTGAGCGCTTTAGCGGGCTTTCGCATGCTATCTATGAGGAGAACGTCGCGCTCAATCGCCGTCGCCTTTTTTGGGGTGGCATGTTGGCCATCCTCGGTCAATTGGGCTACTACGCGGCCTATGGCCTCAGCATCTATCGCACCATCAAGGGCCAATATACGATCGGCGACCTGACCTTGATCACAACCGCCATCATGCAAGCCATGAGCAACATCCAGCAGGCATTTTCAACCGCCTCCGGCGTTGCAGATCAGGCCCTTTTTCTTACCGATCTGCTGGCGTTCTTTGAGATGAAGCCAGGCGTCGAGTCGAAGGCCAACGGCATTCCGATGCCGCGCCCCATCGTGCGAGGCTTTGAATTTCGTAATGTATCCTTCACCTATCCAGGCACGGATCGCCGCGTGCTGAGCGACTTCAACTTCACTCTCGCACCCGGCGAACGCGTGGCGCTGATTGGCGAGAACGGCCAGGGCAAGACAACAATCGTCAAGCTGATTACCCGTCTCTACGATCCCACCGAAGGCCAGATTCTCCTCGATGGAGTCGATCTGCGCGAATACGACCTCGACGGCCTGCACGCGGAAATCGGTGTAATCTTTCAGGATTTCATGCGCTACGAAATGACCGCGCGTGAGAACATCGCCGTTGGGCGCATTGAAGCCGACCACCCGCAGGAAGAGATCGAATACGCGGCGGAAAAGAGTCTGGCAGACGGCGTAATTGCGAAGTTGCATCTGGGATACGATCAAATGCTAGGTCGTCGATTTGAAGGCGGCGTCGATTTGTCGGGCGGTGAGTGGCAAAAGCTGGCGCTGGCGCGCGCATATCTTCGCGATGCGCAACTGCTGATCCTCGATGAGCCTACGGCTTCACTCGACGCACGCAGCGAACTTGAAGTATTCGAGCGCTTCGCAGAACTCACATCCGGCAAGATGGCCTTGTTGATCTCTCATCGATTCTCCACCGTTCGTATGGCCGACCGCATTGTCGTTTTGGAAGCCGGGCGCCTGGTTGAAGAGGGCAATCACACTCAACTTATCGATTTGGGCGGCCGCTATGCCGCAATGTTCGAGATGCAAGCCGCCAGTTACCGGTGAGGCCTAATGAACAATACTACCTCCACTCTTGACCAGCAGCAGCCGACCGGCGACGTGTTCGAACGAATCAACAATGCCGCGCGTGAGTCCAGTTCGTGGGAAGTCGTGCTGCGGCCCTCGGGGCCGGGTGAATTTCCAATCCGCGTCCGCACTGCGCGTGCCGAGTTACATCAATTGGAGAAGGATCTTGCCCGGAGAGCGAAGGCTAACGACGGTTCTCAAGACAAACTCCCCGACGGCGGTTTGCGCGAACTGGAATCGAATCCTCGGATGCTTCGCTCGGCGATCCTCGCAGTTGCTGACCTACCCAAGGTAGTGGCACAACTTCCGCGCGTTATTCGTGCAAACACCACCGAAGAGCCGCGGGTTGCAGCGATTGCGGCCATCTATCTGCGGACAGTGGACGGCAATTTCTCGGCCGATACGTTTCGCAGTTTTGTCCATGCTTTTCAAGAGCGTGAACGCCTTACCGTCGGCGAGCTATGGAATTTGGCCGCCTTCATTCGGTTTGTGTTGCTTGAGTCGCTGCTCGAAGAAGCCCGTCATCTTCTTCATTCTGATCGGGCGGTCACAGTATCCATGCTTCCCGTTCGGTTGAAGAGCCTGCGCGCCATTACAAATGCAGATCTCGTTTTCCTCATTGAGCCACTGATTGCTTTTGATGCCACGCTTAGCCAGGACCCCGCCAGTACATACGCGCGGATGGACTTCGAGAGCAGGGAAGTGTACCGGAAGCGTGTCGCGGACGTTGCCCGTCACTCCGATTGCACCGAGTCACAAGTGGCGCAGATGGCTCTCGATCTGGCTCGGGAAGGCAGCGCGTCACGTTCCGCGGATCCTCGTGTGCATAACCGTCGGGCTCACGTCGGCTATTACCTCATTGATAAGGGCTTCCCCCAACTCGCCGAGCGCGTCGGCTTTCATCCTACCTTCGAATGGCGGGCGCATCGCTTTGTCCGTGCTCACGGTGAGGATTTCTACATTACCGGCATTCAGCTTTTTTCCATCCTCTTTCTTGCAGCCGTGCTTTTTCCGATATTGCCAAGAATCGCCGGCTTCATCGAACTGGTTGTTGCTCTTCTCCTTGCGCTATTTCCCGTCACCCAGGATGCGGTCGATCTCATTAATAGCAGCACCACTGCATTTTTCGAGCCCACTGCGTTACCGAAACTTGACTTCAGCAAGGCCATACCGCAAGACTGCACAACTCTCGTCACTGTTCCGACATTGCTCCTTAACGAGAAACAAGTGCGCGAACTGGTAAACGACATCGAAGTGCGATATCTTGCCAATCGAGATCCCAACCTTCACTTTGCGCTGCTCACCGATTTGTCGGACTCAGTCAATAATCCGCATGAGAAGGATTCGCATCCGCTCGTCGATCTTGCCGCGCGCCTTGTTGACGAGTTGAACGCGAAATACTCCGGAACTCCTGGAGGCGGTTGCTTTATCTTTCTTCATCGCCATCGGGTCTTCAACGCGCGGCAAGGCGTGTGGATGGGCTGGGAACGTAAGCGCGGCAAGCTGCTCGATCTAAATAAGCTTTTGACCGGCGAGTTTGACGCATTTCCGATAAAGTCCGGCTGCGTCGATGCCCTTAGGCAGGTCCGTTATATCATTACCCTCGATTCCGATACGGAGCTGCCTCGCGGTACGGCGGCTCGCTTGATAGGCGCGATCGCTCACCCTCTCAATCAGGCCATCATCGATCCAAAGCTTCGTGTTGTGACTGAAGGCTATGGCATCCTGCAGCCTCGCGTCGGCGTTGCCGTGCGTTCCACCGCGCGCTCTCGTCTCGCGGCGATTTACTCAGGCCAGAACGGCTTCGATATTTATACGCGTGCCATCTCCGACGCCTATCAGGACTTGTTTGGCGAAGGCAGCTTTACCGGCAAAGGCATTTACGAGGCCCGAGTACTTCACGCCGTTCTCAATCGCCGATTTCCTCGCAATGCTCTGCTTAGCCACGACCTGATTGAAGGAGCTTACGCGCGCGCCGGTCTGGTCACGGATGTCGAGATCGTCGACGAGTATCCCTCCCATTACAGTGCTTACAGTCGCCGCATCCATCGCTGGGTTCGTGGCGATTGGCAGATTCTGCAGTGGATATTCTCGCGTGTTCCGGACGAATCCGGCCGCTGGGGCTCCAATCCGATATCGGAAATCTCGCGCTGGAAGATATTTGATAATTTGCGCCGCTCGCTTGTCGATCCTTTTCTCTTAATTCTCTTCGTCGCCGGATGGTGCGGCTTGCCTGGAGGTGCGCTTTACTGGACTGTCGTATCCCTTATCTTGCTTATCTTCCCCACATTGGTCCAGTTCACATTCAGCCTTGGACGTGCTATTTTAGGCGGCTACAAAGGGCAGGTCTCCGAGGCGTTCTCCGCGCTGGGTCATTCGTCGATCCTGGCTTTGTTCCATCTCATCTTTCTCCCTCATCAAACATTGCTTACCATGGACGCGATCGTTCGCTCATTGGTGCGAAGGTTTATTACCGGCCAGCGGCTGCTGGAATGGGAAACCGCTGCGCAGGCCGAGATGCGCTTGAGTAATCGCACACCCGTTGACCGCTATCTCACACTTATGCCGGTTTTTTCAATCGGCCTCGCCGCGCTTGTCTGGCTCTGCGCGCCGCACAGGGTCGCGATCATCTGCGCGGCGCCCATTCTTCTGCTCTGGTCCGTCGCCAATGCCGTTACTGCCTGGCTTGACCGTCCGCCACGCGAGCGTGTCTCAGTGACCTCAGCCGATGAAGTATTCCTGCTCAGCCATGCATTGCGCATCTGGCGTTACTTTTATCAATTTGGTGGTGAAAGCCACAATTATCTGATTCCCGACAACGTCGAAGAAGATGGTCTGTTTGAAGCCGCCCGGGTGTCCCCAACCAACATAGGTCTGCTGTTAAATGCCCGCCAAGTCGCCTGCGAACTGGGCTTCTTGACGTTGCCGGAGTTTGTCATGCTAACTCGGCAAAGTCTTGCCAGCATTGGACGACTAAAGAAATACCGAGGGCACCTCTACAATTGGTACAATACCCAAACCCTTGAACCACTGGACGCGGCGCCGTTCGTCTCGTCGGTGGATAGCGGCAACTTTGTGGCATCGCTCTACACGTTACACTCGGGTGCGAAGGACTTGCTTCGAAAGCCTCTTCTCACGAACCGCTTGTTCGAAGGCTTGCGGGCCCATTGGCGCATGATGCAGGCTTCGCATGATCTGCCGGCTTCAATTGAGGAACTCATGTTGCCTGCTGCCTCGGCCACCTGTGCCCACTGGCTTGACTGGCTGCCCGACGCAGAAGACGCGCTCTCAAAGGCTTCTCAATCACCGTCAGAAGACGAACATAGCTCCTGGTGGAGAGAAGAAACTCTGCAGCGCGTCAACTTCATTCGCGCTGTGGTCCGCGACTATATTCCATGGGCATCGCCGGAGTTTGCGCCGCTTCGCGCGCTGCCTCAGTTAGCACTGGATGACAAGAGCGGCATGCTTTCCATCAAAGATTCCCTTGCGTACGCAGAAGCCTTGGATGTCCGCCTGGCCCACGCATGGGCCGCGCTCGCTAAGAACGCGTCGACGCTCGAGCTCGCGCAATGCCTGCGCACACGGGTTGCGGCTGCCATCAATAGTCTTCGCGGATTAATCGTCGCGCTGCGCGATATTGCAAATGACGCGCGCCGCATTGCGGAAGAGACCGAGTTTGCGTTTCTCATCGATCCAGGACGCCAAATTCTCTCCATCGGCTATGATGTACGCGCAGAAAAGCTGCATGAAGCCTGCTACGACATGATTGCGTCTGAGGCTCGTATTGCAACGTTTCTTGCCATCGCCCGCGGCGACCTTCCGCAGCAGAGCTGGTTCAAGCTGTCTCGCGATCATGCGCGCGCCTATGGGCGATTCCTTCTGCTCTCATGGTCGGGAACCATGTTTGAATATCTCATGCCCGCGCTGTGGATGCGGAGTTACCCGGACACTCTCATTGCCCGCACACAGGAAGCTGTTGTCTTCGTGCAGCGGGCCTTTGCGCGTTCCCTGGGAATTCCCTGGGGCATTTCGGAGTCTGGCGCCGCTCGAAAGGACGATTCCGGCCACTATCATTACAAGGCTTTTGGAGTGCCGCGTATCGCTCTCTGGTTTGAAGCGGATGCAGGCCCGGTCGTCTCACCCTACTCCAGTTTTCTGGCCCTGTGCGCAGACCCTAAAGAGGCTCTTCGCAACCTGCGGCGCATGGAAGCAGCACATTGGGTCGGTGCCTACGGGTTCTATGAGTCAGCGGATTTCATCTCTTCGCGACGCAATCCGGTGCTCACACGCGAATGGATGGCGCATCACCAGGGAATGTCGTTGCTGGCCGTTACCAATTTCATTCACGAAAACATGGTGCAGCAATGGTTCCATGAGAACCCTCTGGTGCAGGCCACAGAACTTCTACTGCATGAAACTCCCGTGAGCAAGGCCGTCCTCAAAGCCAAGCTGAACGAGTTTGCCCCTGTTCGGGCGGCTTGAAACTAGTTAGGATGCGCGCAGCGATCGCGACGCTTCAGAAGAACTTGGACTTGAATTGATCATGCCTTCGTCGCGCATCGTCGCTAATGTGTTGAAACTCGGGGTCGTTGCGAATGGGCGCCAATAGCGGATCGGTGGCGAAGCATGCAGAGCAGAAAAAGCCGCCCTCCACAGTGTGGCTCAGTGCATGGATCGCGTCGGGTTTGTCGCCGAGCACAGCGTACGCTTGCGCGATCTTGTACATGCTTTCCGCGTCGCCCACTCCGCGGTCTTCCATCGCATCCTGTGTGCGGCGAAGAAGTTCAAGTCCGGTGTCCCGGCGGCCAGTAATCGAGTCACTGACTGTCTTTCCGATTTTGGCCTGGAGAAGATCGGGGTTGCGGACGTATGCGCGATCGAAGTCCTGGACAGCCTGCTGCGTTCGCTTCAGGTAGTATTCGGCCAGGCCGCGATAAAACAGAACATACGCCGTATCCGAATTCGGAAGGCTTTCAAGGAACTTGGCGTATTGGCCAAGGTAGAGGTAGGCATTAATCGCGGAACTGTTGATCTTCACCTGCGGGTCAAGCCGGCGCGCGCGTTCGCATTCAGAGACAGACTCCTGCAACATTCCGGCGAATCGATAAGCATAGCCAAGCTCCCAGTGCACTTCCGCATTATTAGGACTGACCTGGAGCGCAGTTCGGAGCAAAGGCACGGCCTGTTCCACCCGGCCGGTATCGGTTAGCATGTTGGCCATATAGATGCGCGGCTCGGGAAGATTTGGATTGAGTGCGATCGCTTTCTCGTAGGCGGCCTGGGCTTTGTCGTACTGTTCGCGACCACCCAGCTGAAGGGTCGCGCTGGCAGCATATGCCTCCCCAAGGTGCGCCCAGGTGGGCGCGTAGTTCGGACCTAGTGCGGCTGCTTTCTCGAGCATCGCGATGGCCGCCGTAAAATCGTTCATCGCAAACAGATCCACGCCGCGCAGATAGTCCTCGTAGGCTTGCGGATCTGCCGGGTTGACGGCGGCGTTCTGTGGCGATAAATGCAGCTCCAGGCCTTTCACGATCTCCTGAGAGACGCGGTCTTGCGCGGTGAGTAGCTTGTCGAACTTGATATTGATGGTGTCGCGCCACAGGATGCGGTTGGGTTTGAGATCGATGAGCTGCGCGGTGATGCGCAGATCGTCTCCATCTTTAATAAAGCCGCCGGTGAGAAGCGTGTCCACATCGAGTTGCCGGCCAACCGTCCGTGGGTCGATGCTCTGGTTACGATACACATAGACTGAGGAGGATGGGCGCACAACAAGGCCGTTGACAGAACTCAGCTCGGTGATGACTGCGTCCGCAAGAGAAAAGCCTAGATAGTCCAGCGACGCGTCCTGGCGCAGATTGCGGAACGGCAGAATGGCGAGCGTGCGCGGCAAGGCTTGCGGGCCTGTCGCTTTGTGCCCTCGTGCGACGATGGCGAAGACGCCACCGAGCAATGCCAGCGTCAGGAGCAGAAGCGGGATTGCGAGGCGCCTCATTCGAGAGATGTCAGCGCGCGGCATGGTTTCTGCGGCGCCGGCCGCACTCGATTTTCTTGACGCGGAATCCGCGGATGGCTGGGCAGGAAAGCGTCGCTGGCCGTCGGCATGGGCAGAGGCCGAAGCCGGGAACCTTGCCTCGTATTGGAGACGACTTTGAAATTCGTCGAGATCGGCGAGCATGTCCTTGATTGTTTGGTAGCGGTTGTCGCGGTCCTTCGCCAGCGCTTTGCTTAAGATCTTCTCGAGCTCGCGCGGCGAAGCCGGAAGGATCTCGCTCAGGTCCCGGGGCATACTCTTCAGGATTTCGGCGATCACATCGCTTACGGTTTCGCCGTCGAACGGGCATTTGCCGGAGATCATTTCGTAGAGAACCACGCCCAGGCTGAAAATATCGCTTCTGGGATCAACCAACTGCCCGCGAGCCTGTTCGGGCGACATGTATCTTGCCGAACCCACGACCATGCCGGCCTGGCTGATAGTCACAGACGACACGAGAGCGGATGGAAAGCTGCTTTGCCGGGATTGCGATTCACTCAGTTTGGCAATGCCGAAATCGACGACCTTGATCAGATGGTCTGCGCGGATGACCACATTTTCCGGCTTGATGTCGCGATGCACGATGCCTGAAGCATGTGCGGCATTGAGCGCCCTCGCAATCTGGATGGCGACATCTACCGCGACACTCAGCGGCAATGGGCCGGCGTCCAGCTTTTGCCGCAGCGTAGGACCTTCCACATATTCCGAGGCGATGTACGCAAGGCCGTCGGAGTATCCAAATTCATAAATGGTGAGGATGTTCGGATGGTTTAGTGCCGATGCGGCGTGCGCTTCCTTCTCAAACCGCCGCAGGCCGCGCTCGTTCAAAGCCAGGGCCGGGGCGAGGATCTTGACGGCTGCCTTGCGGTTGAGCTGAGTGTCGCGCGCCAAATAAACTCGGCCCATACCGCCTGAACCGATGAACGAAACGATTTCATAGCGGCCCAAAACCGTGCCGAAGGGCAGAAGATTCGAGGCAGATCCGATGGCGAGATCGTGAGCCGCCTGACTGATAGGTTGTTCGAGAAAGTCCATTGCCTCGCCGGCGGAGTTCAGGAGTGCCTCAACTTCCCGGCGCAGCTTCAGGTCGTCGCCGCATTGTTCGTCGAGAAATCGAGCCCGGGCTTCTTCAGGCAAGGCGAGTCCCTCGTGAAAGAGCGACTCGATCTGTTGCCAGCGCTCGATGGGGTGAAGCATAGGCCCCCGCTACGAAGTACTCCGCGAGAGTTCGCGATGGAGCCATGCGCGGGCCAACTGCAGCTCGCGGTGCACAGTGGCCGGGGAGATGTGGAGCGCCTCGGCGGTCTCGTCGTAAGTGAGGCCGCCGAAACAAAGCAACTCGACAACTTCACTCTTGCGCTTGTCCTGCGCCGCCAGATGTTCGAGCGCCAGATCCAATTCCAAAAGTTCGGCCGTGGATTGGGGGCTGACCATCACCGCTTCATCAAGGGGAATCTTCTCCGCGCCACCACCTCGCTTGTAGCGCCGGTTCGCCTTCGCGTGATCGACGAGGATGCGGCGCAGAAGGCGAGCTGACACAGCAAAAAAATGGACGCGGTCCTGCCACGCAACGTCGGAGTCGATCAAGCGCAGGTAAGCTTCATGGACCAGCGCGGTCGCGCGAAGAGTGTTCCCGGGGCGCTCGGCGCGCATGCAACGAGACGCCAGCTTGTGAAGCTGGTCGTAGACGATGGGCATCAGCTCATCCAGTGCGGCTTTATCTCCGTTGCCCCACTGCCTCAGCAGCTCCGTCATTGCACGGCGATCGAGAGGCATCTCCATCTGTCGACTCCTGGGCGGTTGAGCTTCGAATTTCCGAACGGAACGGGCAAAGCGCGAGCTGGAGATTGGGACCGCTTTGAGAGGCACCGGCAAAGAGACGCGCTGCCGGATGGGAAAACGTCTCAATGGTCCGCTGAACCGAAATTATAACGCAGATTCAGCGAAGCCAGCGCCCGGCGGCCGATCTGAAAAGGGTCTCCAAAGAAAAATTGATCGACGGATGAGGGAACTCGACCGTGACTGTCGCTTACAGGAATAGGCAGGCAAAAGAGCGAAGCCAAAGAGACAACACCTTCAATGGTCTCGCTCGAGCGGCCGACATTTCAGAATTCGAGAGGAAAAGAAAATGATCAACGCAAACACACCCGCAACCACGATCAAGACGAATCAAACTGCCGTCAGGCCTAACCGCTGGATCAACCCCGTTTCCTTCGGGCTACTTCCGCTCGCATCGCTTCTGGTCGCGTTCATGGCGGGCTGTACAAACAGTTCGATGGTTACAGCCAAGTCTTCCAATCCCGTGGTAACCCCCACCCTCGATAAAGCGCTCTGGGTCGCGAACGGAACCAATGTGCTGGAATACGTTCCGTCGCAGCTCGCGGCCGGATCCACATCAATGGCGCCGCACCTGGTGAACAATAGCGGGGCCTTCGGCGCGCCCCAGGGTGTGGTCTTCGATTCGTACGGAGACCTTTGGGTGATCGATGGCGGCACAGTCGCAGCCGGCGGAACGGTGCAACCAGCGCTTTATGAGTTCACACCCACGCAGCTCTCTGAACTAAGCACGAATAGCAGCCCCTCCCCCAATATCACCATCAGCTCCGGTGATTTCGTATTCCCGCAACAGGCCGTGTTTGACGCCAAGGGCGATCTCTGGGTAAGTGACAACGGCGCGAATTCGGTCTTTGTCTTTACGCCTGCACAGCTTACGGCTACAGACACCAAGGCCTTGCCAAACATCACCATCACCTCAAACCCGGCCTTCACCGGACCGCTGGGCATCACCTTCGACGCGACAGGAGACCTGTGGGTGGCGAACAACGGCACCACTACGATCTTCGAGTTCAAAGCACAGAATCTTCCCCAGAGCGGTAGCTCGGTTTCGTTGGCGCCTGACGTCGCGCTTTCCGATGACGGCAACGGTTCGATTCAGGCACCGTGGGCGTTGATCTTCGACTCGAAGGGCGATCTATGGTCTAGCAATGCCAACGCACCGAACACGGTGGTCGAGTTCGCCGCCTCCAGCCTTACTGCTACGGGAAGTCCTACACCCGCCGTCACGCTCAGCCCGGCAATGGAAGGCATGAACTCCACACTTAGCGCTCCGAATGGTATTGCGTTCGATAATCTTGGCGATCTCGCCGCTATCAGCTCGGCTACGCCCTTTGGCATTGCGCTTTTTGGTCAGACTCAACTCAGTGCCGGCGGCGTCATCGACCCAACCCTCCTGATCGTAGGCAGCGAAACCACTCTGAATGCGCCTGCCGGATGCAATTTTGGACCGGTCGTAAACTAACACTGTTACACCGTTGTATCTCGCTCGAGACGAAACGATCCACCTCAACTTGAGGGCCTGCCTCCAACCTGGATTTTCAGGCCCTCCCCCACCCTGTAAAGATAACTCCGACAATCAAGCCGGGTTGAAACTCGAGGTTCAAGAGATGCGAGAATTCTTTGTACGATAGTAGAATCGTTCGATCAGAGGCAGCCGATGATCATCTTCAGTTTTCGATCCTCACCATGCCCGCACCAAGCCAGGGGTTGAGAGTGATGGCGCGTGCGAGTATTCTCGTTATCGCTATTGTCAGCTTTGCACTCTCTGCGTTGGTACCCACATCTTACGCGGCCCCATCCTCGATTCCTCGCTCGCCGGCAACTTCTCTTGAGACCCTCAAGAAACATTTTGTTGATCCTCCAGCAAGCGCCAAGCCGATGGTTCGCTGGTGGTGGTTCGGCGTGGCCGTGGAAAAGCAGGAGATTCTCCGCGAGCTTCATCAGATGAAGGCCAACGGCATGGGGGGAGCCGAACTGGCGTTCGTCTATCCCCTGGTCGTTGACGATCCAAGCAAGGGCTTGGTGAATCTCCCTTTCCTATCTCCGGCGATGCTCGACGCGGTACATTACGCACAAGCACAAGGCCGCGCGCTTGGTCTCAGAATCGATCTCACTCTCTGCACCGGCTGGCCTTACGGCGGCAACCATACAACGCTCCATGAGGCGGCCGGGCGTCTGCGAACGGCCGAGGTTTTAGTCCCGGAAAATGCAACGTCTGTCGCTGTTCCGCCGCTTGAAGAAGGCGAATCACTGATCTCCGCTTCGCTTGTTAACGCGATTGCCCAGCCACGCACAGCCGAGGGCGGCGGCGGCTCGGCGCAGGGCGGTGATGCCGCGCGTCCACCGGTCAACTGGGATGCAGCATCGGCCCAGCCGCTTGCAATCTTGAATCATTCCGTCCCCGTCCCGCCCAGCGACAGGCCGCGTGTTGTGCTCTTCTTCATCGCCGGCCATACCGGACAAATGGTGAAGCGCGCCGCGGTGGGAAGCGAGGGTTGGGTGCTCGATCCGTTCAGTCGCCATGCTGTTGCCACCCATCTTGAAAAAGTTGGAGAGCCTCTTATCAAGGCCTTCGGCGACAACCCGCCCTACGCGATTTTTTCCGATTCACTGGAGGCGTACGGCGCTGACTGGACTCCGAACCTGCCTGCGGAATTCAGAAAGCGCCGCGGTTACGATCTCATTCCACACCTTCCCGAGTTTGTAGCCGGAGGAAGCCCGCAAGCCGACAAGATCCGCCATGACGTGGGTCGAACGCTCACCGAACTCATCGACGAGAACTACCTCACCCAAATCAACAATTGGGCCATTGCGCACCACACAAGATTCCGCTCGCAAACCTATGGGGAACCGGCGGTGAGTTTCTCCAGCCAGAATCTCGTTGCACTGGCCGAGGGCGAAGGCCCGCAATGGCGCGCCTTCTCCACGCTCCGCTGGGCTACCTCGGCCAACCACGTCTTCGGCCACAACATCAGTTCGGGCGAGACCTTCACCTGGTTGCATTCGCCGGTATTCCGCGCCACGCCGCTCGATATGAAAGCTGAAGCCGACATTGACTTCGTCATGGGCGAAAATCTTCTCTTCTTCCACGGATGGCCTTACTCCCCGCCGCAGGCTGGCGAGCCCGGCTGGTCGTTGTATGCGGCAGCCGTCTTCAATAATCACAATCCCTGGCATCCGGTCATGCCGGCGGTCATTCGATACATCACCCGCATCAGTTATCTCATGCAGCAGGGTGAGCCGGCCAACCAGGTTGCGGTGCTGCTGCCCACCGATGACGCATGGGCGGGTTTCACTCCAGCCCATGTCTCTGTCACTGCAGCCATGGAGCGGCTGATCACGCCCGGGTTCATGTCCGCGATTCTTTCCGCAGGCTATAACGTAGATTTCATCGATGCCGATGCCGTCGACAAAGTCGGAATCCGCCATCCAATCCTGGTTCTTCCGCCAACCGATCGCATTCCCGTTGAGACATTGAAAAAGATACATGCCTTTGCCTCGTCCGGCGGAAGAGTGATCGCGGTCGGACGCGCGCCGTCGATGGACGCGGAAGGCCAGCCACTCGGCGCTATCGCAACTCTGTCAAAGGACCTGTTCGATCCCGCAAAGTCGACGCTGGTCTCAAACGAGAGCCAGCTCGGGGATGCCCTTCGCGCTGCCGCCGCGCCGGATTTCAGGCTCGCGCCCTCCGCCGGCCCGGCGAGGGATCAGCTCGGATTCATTCGCCGCAGACTTCCCGCCGCCGACATTTACTTCGTGGTCAACACCGGCAACCGCGCCATTGACACGACCGCAGGATTTGCCACCAGTTACAAATTCGGCGAAGAATGGAATCCCGACAACGCCACGGCTGCGCCGGCATCCGCGGATGCGCAGCCCATTCAACTGGCGCCTTACGAGTCCCGCGTCTTTGTCTTCTCGGATGTCCGTTCCGGCACCAAACCCGCAGCCACCGCGCCTTCCGTGAAGCTGGCCGATCTGAGCAACGACTGGAAGGTCACCTTCACGTCGACTGGGAGATCGGAGACCGAGCAAATACCCACCGACTGGACCGCCGACCCGGCTACACTCCACTACTCGGGCGAGGCAGTCTATGCGCGCGACTTCTCATTCACGGCGCACTCCTCGCCTGTCTATCTTGAGATCGAGGGCGGCAGTGCGCTGCCAGGCGCGCCGAGTTCATTGCCGAATGCGCCGGTGCTGGGCGCGAATGGATTGCCCAACCCCCTCGTTACCCGTCCTGGGCCGGGGATGCGCGCATACTTCAATCCGCCCATTCGCGAGGCCGCGCTGGTGACGGTCAACGGTGAGGACGCGGGCGCCCTGTGGCATCCGCCATACCGGCTCGATGTAACACAGCTCATCAGGCCGGGCCGGAATCACGTCGAAATCCATGTCTACAACACCGCTCTCAACGCCTGGTCCGCCTTGCCGCCTCACAACTTCAAGCCGCTCATCGCGAAGTACGGAGATCGATTCCAGATGCAGGATATGGACAAGGTCAAGCCAATCTCGTCCGGACTTCTTGGCCCGGTTTACCTCATGACCCAACCGTCAAAGTAAACGAAAAACGCCACCTAGCACAGCCCTGAAGAGGGAACGGAAACTCTGCAAGCCCTGACAACTTCCGCATCGGCGGTTAATCGACCGGAATATCAGGGACCGACCGGTTATGAGCGGAGGGAGCAGGGGCCTTCAGACCCCTGAACGCAGAATTACGATCTGGCCGGCTTTAGCCGCGGGTTTTTCGGTCATGCTTCTTGGGGTGCGACTCGCACCGCAAGAAGCTCGTACCTACTTCGTGATGACGAACGCATGCAAATGGAATCTGCCTTGGCTGCGATAATCGAGGATGGTTCGCTGAATCATGCCCGAACATTTTCACGCCGTGATCACGCCGGCTCCGGAAGTTTCGCTTGAAAAGGCCATGCAGTTTATCAAGGGCGGCTTTTCCTTTCGATTGAAAAGCAAGCTGGACGTGTGGATGCGCAGCTTCAATGAGACGCAAATCATGTCGAAAGAGAAGTACATTCATTGTGTTGTCTCGTATATCGACGACAACCCGGTCCGGCGGAGGCTCGTTTCAACGCCGGGAGCGTATTCTTTCAGTTCGGCCAACGGTGAGCCATTCGACGCCATGCCACTGCATCTTGCGGCGACGTAAGGCCCGGGCCTAAAGGCCTCTCATTGGACTCTGCTTTCAGGGGCCTGAAGGCCCCTGCTCCCTCCGAAGAAGCCCGGCAAGCGTCATCTCCGCATAGGCGGTCATCCGCTCCACTCAACTCAACCATACTGTCATGCTGAGCACAGCGAAGCATCCGCGGTTGTTTGTTTTCAAACTTCCGCATAGGCGGTAATCCGTCCCCAACCACGGCGTTGGCCGGCAAAGCTAGCTTCACCTATGTTTGTTACATGGGTAATTGAACTTCAGTGCAGCACTGACGCCATCCGCTTGGTACCTGTTGAGGAAGTCGGGATGCAGCTGCATGAACGAGCTGTAGGCACGCACCATTGCGCCGTTTGACACATCATCGCTTACACAGATGGCTTTGGTTGCGATGAGCGCATCGGCATACCCCTCGATGTAGTTGCCGCAAAACTGAGCCGAAAGAGTATCCTCCACTGATGCATTGGCTCCTGCCTCCATCACCTTGATTGTGGTCTTGCATTGACGCACTAATAGGGACCCATCGCGCGGAAGCGACTTTATCGATGTCCCGTAGCTTCCGGTTGGTAGCACGAGCACGCTTGCAATCAGTACAGAAGTGAGTCGCATATGCCATTTTCTCAAACGACTGTGTAGTCGCCTACTCTTCCCTATGGGGCTTCTTCGCGGCTCATATCCATGCGTTTTGGGCCTCAAGACAACCGGGTAATCCCCGCGAAACCATCGAATCCCTGATCGAAACTCAGGATTTTACTAATCCCCTGTATCTGCATGACGGCGAGATGCACTGCGTCTCGCGCCGAGATGCCCTTCTGACCCAGCACGATTACCTTGGCTCGCTCGACTGCCATGTGATCCACTGAGAATACTTCATCGACGACTCCCAGCAGAGCATTGAACGCCGGCTGGATCGCATCCGGCCGCTCAATCGACACATAGCGGTGCAGTATTTCCTGCAGCACTTCCGCGTCGGTCACCAACCGCTCTCGACCGTTTATCAACTCCTCCAGCCATCGCCTGGAATCGGTTTTATGAGGATGGGGGGCGCCCACCAAATACATGGGGATGTTGGAATCAACAAAGATCACGGCTTAACGCCCGATCCGTAGCCACGTTCGATCTCCTTGAGCATCTGGTCGATATCGCCGGTGGGGAACTCCATCCTTGCCGCGACTCGAAGGACGTCCAGTTTGGATGCAGCTTCGCGGCCAGGCTCGCTCCTGCGGGCCTGCACAAGTGCCTGCCGCACCCATTCGGCAATGGAAACGCGGCGCAAACGCGCCGCACGCTGAATGTCGCGATATTCGGGGTCCTGAACGATAACCTGCAGCCTCTTAGCCATGAGATGAGTTTATTTGACTCATCCTAATGAGTCAAATGCTTCTCGTGACGGTCGAGTTGTCGGCGATGCGGAAGTTTGGCGTGAGCCAGATTACCCAAATCCGGCCGAAACGCCCGGCGATTTCAGGCTGGAGCCTGTCCGCCGCGCTCTCGGCCTGATGATGAAAAAAAGGAGAATGCCTTCAGCATGGACGAGATCAAGCAATCCAACCTGAAGACTACGAAGGCGCCTCCATCCGGTGCAATGAATGCAAAAGGAGTATAACCGGCACTTGCACACAATTTCGGGCCAGGCGCGCATAATCGAAGCCTGAGCACTCCGTGTCCGGCTCCGCGGGAAGTCGAAATTCGAGGACCCCTACCCCCCCTGGATCCCCAAAACAGTCAATGCAGCTCCGGCCTTAGACATAAGGATCTTAAAATCAATCACATACGCTAAAGCCCTAAGCGCTATTTCCCAAAAAATACCCGTTTTTTCTTTCATTTTTGGCACTTTTTTATCGATTTTTGATCGAAAACACCGCCTAACCCAGCCGAATTGCATCCCCTCTTTTTTTCAGCTGCGAGCTCTCAGGCAAAGGGTGCTCGTGCGTATCAGTGTCCTAAAAAGTTGAATAGCTGGCTCACCTTGCCCAATGGCAGCGGCTCGCGCTCAATCGAGATTTCAAGAAGCGTCGTCGTATAGGGATAGAGCAATGTCTCATCCCCTTGCGCGAGTGCGGTAATGTCCAGTTTCACTGGCTTTCCGCCGCTGTGGTCGATCGTTAATCGCTGCGGATCATCAGTTTGCCCCGTGTATGCTTCGTACTCAATCATCGGGGAGCCGCTGGACGCGATCAGCTCCAGCCACATCTTTTGCGGTCTGCTTCCCGGAGAGTTCAATGCGAGCATCTCGGGCGAAATCCGAATATAGAAACAGCGATAACTGTTATCGCCCGAATAGGTGTCGACGATCAACGGAACAGGAGCGAATGTGGGATCGTCGGACTGATCCAGACTATCGCCGGTAAACAATTGCAGGTTGTAGTCGGTAACGCCATCTCCGTGGTCGTCGATGACGTGGACTACTAATTGTTGCCAGCCGGCTCCGCCAAACGCGCCATCGATGCTGGCCGCATTCATCTTTTCAAGGCTCGGAGCGCCGAAGGCCAATGCTTCTTTCTCCCACGCCTCGTACGAATCCTCATCTGTCAGAGCGAAGAACTTCTTCATCCGTGCAGCAACTTCCGGATCCGGTTCGCTCACAATGCTGCCGTGATTTTTGCCATCCACGGCGATCATCGGCGCGGGCAGGCGACCGCTCACCCAGGGCGAGATTGAGCAGCGGGTCGCATGGCCTTGGCCGTCTTTCAACTTGCTTTCGCGCCTCAGATCGAGACTGACTTTGCGCGTGTTCAGCGCGCATCCTGCCCAGCGCACGGTTCCATCACTTCCGGGAGAATTGGCGAGAGCGTCGATACCCTCGTAAGCCGAGTTGCCGATGAACACGGTCACGTAAGGTGTGTTCACGCTCATGTCGAACAGCGGCTTCTCGCAAAGCAGATCGTTGTGCGTCAATTCCCATGTGTACCTGCTGGCCAATTCCAGACCGTCCAACACCTGATTTCCGGCATTGAGAAAATCCGGCCCAAGATGTTTATTTCCCTTGACCAGGGCACCCAGCCAACTACGGCCTTGCTTGGCCTGGGGCGAGCCGAAGGTCGCTGGAGCCAACCCCACAAGATGCTTCAGCCTCCGAATTCGACTTCTTGGGTCGTCCCTGTCGTAAGGGTCGCTGGTCAGCCATTGCCGGATCACGAGCATTCCCGTTGAGTGCACAACCGCATCGAAGGTCCAGTTGTCGTCGAGCGAAGAGGTACTCCACTGTGTTAAGCGCAGCGCCCGGTCGAAAGCTTCACCGAGATCCTTGATGGTGACCTCGTTGTTGAGGGTAATGTAGTTGCCGATCTCGATTGACATTGTGTCGACGCCAGCGCTGTGAAGGGCTTTCTGCCACGGTATCAGGTCTGCCCCATCCGCCGAATAGCCATGAATGAGCAGCGTTCGTCCGTGCGCGCCTGGCGTCGCCGAGGTTGGTGATCCCGCCGCATCCCCGTTGGCGCCCGTTCCTGTCACGGGCATCGGCGAACCGGTTTGAGACACAGGGTTGGATGGCGATTCGTCGGGCATGTCGTTGCCTCCTTGCCGGCCCCGCGATCTGATCCGAGCGATCGAGTTCCAGGCTTCCTGGATGAACTTTGCAAGTCCCATAGGACACTCCCGGCGCACTTGGGCAGTGAAGTTTAGTGAAGCGTGTGTCCAGGCGCGAGCCCCTGTTGATCAACAATCTCGCGATGCCGGCTACCACGGAGTCTTTCACGGTCCCCGATGAATTTGTCAACTCTTTTCGACGCCGGCGACATAGTTTGCGCGGTTTCGGAAGCTTGCCGCAGACATCAGGCCGGCGTCCGGTGGGTATCGACTGCAAACCGTGCCTCATTCGAAGCAGCGAGAGGAAGAAGTCTGTTCCAACTCCTCATGCCCGCTATCGCGGCGAGGCCAAAACACGACTGCCCGGAGAGGAATGAAACGCATGGCGTCCTCCCGGCACTATCCATTGTTCGGCAACAGCCGACCACAGGTTTCGAAAGGAATGAGTATGACCCCCCTTCCTCCCAAGTCCACTAGCCAGCCTGCCTCCGGGAAGATCCCGCTCGCGCATCTGCCGATTGAATTGGCCCGCCAGAACTTCAAAACGCTCCTGGTCGCCAATCCCAACTTCTTCGGCAACATTGCCGAGAGCACCTTCAGCCCGGTGATGGACATTCAAGGCGACACCGCCTACGAGAGCATCGGTTGCGTCGGCTACAATCCGCAGCTCGAACAGTTGCGTGCAACCATCAATATCAAGCAGACAAGCGGTTACTCGGGCGACCTCTGCACTACCGGCTCCCAGGAGTATGTGCGCTTTTATCTCTCCTACGATAACGGCGCCACATGGCAGGACCAGGGCCTTCGCTCGGTCAATGTCTTCGATGTGCCGGGGCCCAAGCCGCTGGAGTACGCGGTGACCCTCCCCATCAGCCCCGCGGAGGAATTTTGTTTCTTTCAGAATCTTCCTCTGGTGCGCGCAATTCTCTCCTGGAACTTTGCGCCGCCCGCGGCTACGCCGGGCTTTGTTCCAGTCTGGGGCAACATTGTCGATGCGCAGATCCAGATTGACGGATTCGATTTCATCATTTTGAACACGCTTCTTGCCGACGCCAAGGTTCAGCTTCCGGCGGAGATTGCGAAGTCCGTAAACCTGCA
>Ga0182013_10000654_pt1 | contig 47562 bp, 47 predicted proteins | sample 612S2MmetaG_FD_120487 | JGI IMG/M metagenome (GOLD analysis project Ga0182013, IMG submission 120487) | Permafrost microbial communities from Stordalen Mire, Sweden - 612S2M metaG | ecosystem: Environmental > Terrestrial > Soil > Wetlands > Permafrost | place: Sweden: Stordalen | collected...
CCCCACATCTCGAGCCTCTTCGGGGACCTCGGGCTCGGGGTGACGCCCGCGACGGAGCTCGCATACACGCTGGGTCTGATTGCCTGCATCGCCCTGGTGGGGGGCGTATTTCACATCGGCGTGCTCGGGATGAGGGGCGTGAGCGACCAGTACACCTCGGGCGAACTGACAAGGAAATTCGTCCATACGCTCGTGCCCATCGGGTTCGGCTACCTCGTGGCCCACTACTTCTCGCTCGTGATCTGGCAGGGGCAGGCGCTCGGCTACCTGATCTCCGACCCCCTCGGCAACGGCGCCAACATCATCGGCACCAGCGGGTGGCAGATCAACTACAAGATCATCTCGTTCGCGGCGATCTGGTACGTGCAGGTGGCGGCGCTGCTCGCGGGCCACGTCGGGGGTCTCGCGCTCGCCCATGACCGAGCGCTCGCGATCTATGAGGATCCGGTTGAGGCCGTGCGCTCCCAGTACTGGATGCTTGGCGTGATGGTTGCCTTCACGAGCTTCGGCCTGTGGCTGCTCTCGGCGGTCGGGACATGAGCTGGGCGCGGCTCCGGGCAGCACCTGCACCGGCGGTCCTCGCAGCCATGACGTTCGCGCTCGCCGGATGCGGCGGCGCGTCGCAGGGCACCACGCACTCCGCCCCTGGCACGCCGGCCGCCAGCGCGCAGGTCACGAAGGGCCGCGAACTGTACGCCGCCGACGGCTGCGAAGGCTGTCATTCACTCGACGGAACACGGTTGACCGGGCCCTCATGGAAGGGGCTCGCGGGCAGCGAGGTGACGCTCAGCGACGGCCGGACTCTCACCGCCACAGACGCGTACCTGACACGGCACATCGTCGAACCCGACGCGCTCACCGTGCGCGGCTACCCGGCCCAGGTGATGGGTGAGGCGGTCGAAGGACTGTCGCTCCGCGCCAAACCGGCGGACGTCGCGGCGATCGTCGCGTTCATCGATTCCCTCCGTTAGGGGAGTGGGCGTTGGGCGGTGAGCGGAGAGAGCTGCGGGTCGCGGCGCGCGCGCAGCGGGCGAGTGGCCTGGTCCTCGCGTTCGCCGTCGGCGCGGTCGCGCTCGCGGGCTGCGCGACGAGCCACCCCTCGGCGATCCAGTCCGCCACCCCGGCCGAACCCCAGTACGCGCCGAGCCCGCTCTCGAACACCGAACAGCTCGTGGCGCAGGGGGCCTCGCTGGTCGTCTCCGACGGCTGTTCGGCCTGCCACCTGCCCCGCACCGGGAAAGCCCTCGGCCCGAACTTCACGAGCTTCGCGGGTCACCGCGTGACCCTCGCCGACGGGCGCCGGGTGCTCGTCGGCCTACCGTTCCTGCAGGCCGGTCTCGAACATCCCGAGTCGAATGAGATCGCGGGCTACGACCCCGCCCCGATGCTCGCCGCGATCCGGCGAACGGGGCTCAGCCACAGGCCCCGGGCGCTCGCCGCGCTCGCGGCATTCATCGAGCAGATGGGACCCGAAGGAGGCTGAGTATCGCCGCATGATCGCCCGCTGCGGCCCGATCGCGCGCGGCTGGGCGTGACGCGGCGCCCGGCATGCCATGCTGGGAGGCGAATGAGCGATCCAGCCGACGTGAGCCATCCCGATGCCTCACTCTCGGATGCTCTGGCTCTGACGGTGGGCTGCCAGTTCGGCATGGCGTCAACTCAGCCGGCGAGCGCGATCATGCAGGTCGCCCCATACCTGCAGCCCGGCATCGCGATCAGCAGCGAGCGTTGGGAGACGAGCGCCGATCACCACAGCTACCTCGACGGCTACGGCAACCGCTGCGAGCGCTTCGAGCTCGTCTCGGGCGAATCGCAGGTGGCGTATGAGGCTCAGGTCGTGCTCGCCGCGTTGGCCGACGTGATTGAGCCCGCGGCCGCGGAGGTGCCCGTGACGTTGCTGCCGGACGACGTCCTGCGGTTCATCATGCCGAGCCGCTTCTGCCTGCCGGACGAGCTCGGTCACGAGGCGTGGCAGCGCTTCGGCGGGCTGACGCCGGGGTGGGGGAGGGTGCAGGCGATCGTCGACTACGTCCACGAGATCCTCGTGTTCGTCCCCGGCGCCTCGAATCCATGGACGTCGGCCGCGGATGCCTACCGCGCCCGCCAGGGCGTGTGCCGGGACTTCGCCCATCTCGCGATCACCTTCTGCCGGGCGCTGAACATCCCCGCCCGCTACGTCTTCGGCTACATCCCCAACATCGGCGTCCCCGCGCCCGCCGAACCGATGGACTTCGCTGCCTGGTTCGAGGTCTACCTGGGAGGGCGCTGGTACACCTTCGATGCGCGCAACAACAGACCACGCAGCGGGCGCGTGGTCGTCGGGCGCGGGAGGGATGCCGTGGACGTCGCCCTCATCACCTCATTCGGGCCCCTCACGCTGACCGCCTTCGAGGTCCGCGCCGAACCGCAGCCCTGAGCGCTTTGTGTGCTGCGGAGAGCTCGCCGTCACGGCTCGATTTCGGCGGGCGCGTGGCGCGTCGCTTCCTCGTGGAGGATGCGCCAGCCCTCGAGGAAGCTCTCGCGGGCGGACGGCGTGAGCCGCTCCAGCGTGCTTCGCAGCGGCGAGAGCGCCTGCTCGGCCCACGCGACGATGAGCGGCCGGTAGTCGTCGTGGAGGCTGACGATCGTGCGTCTGCGGTCGGCGTCGTCCTCCGCGCGCCGGAGCAGCCCCGCACGACTCAGCCCTCCCACGATCGAGCTGGTGCTCGAGAGCTCGAGGCCGAGCCGGGTGGCGAGCTCACTCACGCTCAGCGGCTCGGCACGCGCGAGGACCAGAAGCGCCGGGAGGTGCCGCGGCCCGAGCGAGCCCCTCTCGACGGCCTCCCGCAGCTGCTGCGGCGGCGGGTAGGAATGCTTGAGGGCGCGCACGGTTTCCCCGAGGAGCGACGAGAGCTCGTCTAGGCTCTCCAGAACGGCCGGATCGTGCTCTTGAGCCCGTGGGGTCGAGGTCATCTGCGTGTGCTACTTTCGAGTTCGAAGTATTTGAAGTTCGAACTGTTCTCAGTCAAGTCTACCGCGCCGAGGTGAGGCAACATGAGTTCCGACGGAGCAGATCGCAAGCTGGGCATCGTCGCCCGTGTCGCAAGGCGCGCGGCCGCTCACCCCAGGAGGGTGATCATCGGGTGGATCCTGCTGCTGATCGCCGCGCTCGGGCTCTCCGGCGCGCTGGGAACCAGGTACGCCAACAACTTCTCCCTGCCCGGCACCGAATCGCAGCGCGCCGCCGACCTCCTGGTGCGCGACTTCCCCGCGCAGGCCGGCGACTCCGATCAGATCGTCCTCGGCGTCCGGCACGGGAGCGTGACCGAAGCGGCCGTGCGCTCGCGCGTGGAACCGATGCTCGCCGAGGTGGCCCGTCAGCCGCACGTCACCGGCGTCGTCAGCCCATACAGCGTGCAGGGCGCACACCAGGTCTCACCCGGCGGACAGGTGGCTTTCGCGACGGTGACCTTCGACGAGAAAGCGAACGTCCTGCCCCCGTCGGCCACCGAACGGGTGATCTCAATCGCGAAAGGCGCCGCCTCTCCGCAGCTGCAGGTGGCGCTCGGAGGGCAGGCGATCGAACAGGTGCAGAAGCCGTCCGTCGGCGCCGCAACGGCGATCGGGCTGCTCGCGGCGATCATCGTGCTGCTCGTCACCTTCGGGTCGCTCGTGGCAATGGGCCTGCCGATCATCACGGCGCTGCTCGGTCTGGGAACCGGCATCGGCCTCGCGGGTCTCGCTTCGAACATCATCGATATGCCGAACTTCGCCACGCAGCTCGCGGCGATGATCGGGCTCGGAGTCGGCATCGACTACGCGCTGTTCATAGTCACCCGGTTTCGCGAGAACTACCTCGAGCACGGCGATGTGCAGGAAGCCGTCCTCACCAGCATGGACACGGCCGGCCGCGCCGTCGTCTTCGCCGGAGCGACCGTGATCATCGCCCTGCTCGGCCAGTTCGCGCTCGGCGTCGACTTCCTCTACGGGCTCGCGATCGCGTCGGTGCTCGCAGTCCTGATGACGATGCTCGCGGCGCTGAGCGTCCTGCCGGCGCTCCTGTCGCGCTTCGGGGACAGGATCGGCCGGGGCCGCGGCAGCCGGCGAAGGCGCCAGGCACGCACGCCCGCGGAGGGCGAGAACGGACCGGGTTTCTGGGCGCGCTGGTCGGAGTTCATCGCACGACACCCGTGGCAGGGCGCGATCGCGGCGCTCGCGATCATGCTCATCCTCTGCGTGCCAGCGCTGTCGCTGCGGCTCGGCAACAGCGACGCGGGGAACAACCCGCCGAACCAGACGACGCGCCAGGCCTACGATCTCCTCGCGAAGGGCTTCGGTCCAGGTTTCAACGGGCCGCTGCAGGTCGTCGCCAGCCTGCCTCACGCCGGCGACACCGCGGCCCTCACGACCGTCGCCGAGGGGCTGCGCGGCGTCAGCGGGGTGGCGTCAGTCGCACCGCCGCGCCTGAGCCCGAAGGGCCTCACCGCCGTGTTCAACGTGTATCCCACCTCGGCACCGCAGGATCTCGCGACGACCGAACTGGTCAGCACGCTCCGGGAACACACGCTGCCGCCGCTGGCAGCCGCCACCGGCACGACGCTGCTGGTCGGCGGAGTGAACGCGACGGTGATCGACTTCACGCACGTCCTGTCCACGAAGCTGCCCCTGTTCATAGGGATCGTCGTGCTGCTGTCCGCGATGCTGCTGTTGGTCGTCTTCCGCTCGCTCGTCATTCCCGTCCAGGCGGCCGTCATGAACCTGCTCTCGATCGGTGCGTCGCTCGGCGTCGTCGTCGCGATCTTCCAGTGGGGCTGGCTGGGCGGCATCTTCAACGTCCGCGGCGCTCCGATCCAGGCGTTCATCCCCGTGATGCTGTTCGCGATCGTCTTCGGCCTGTCGATGGACTACGAGGTCTTCCTCGTCTCACGCATCCACGAGGAGTGGTCGCACACGGGCGACGCGCGCTACGCCGTCCGGCACGGCCTCGCGAGCACCGGGCGCGTGATCACGGCCGCGGCGACGATCATGATCTGCGTGTTCCTGTCGTTCGTGCTCGGCGGCGAAAGGATCCTCGAGCTCTTCGGTCTCAGCCTCGCGGTCGCGGTGTTCCTCGACGCGTTCATCGTCCGCAGCCTGCTGCTTCCGTCCGTTCTCCAGCTGCTCGGGGAGCGCACGTGGGCTTTGCCGCGCTGGCTCGACCATCGGCTGCCCCACGTCGCGATCGACCGGGACCTGCGCGGCGCCCCGGAGCCAGCGTTTGAGGAGGGGGCGTGAGCGGGTAGCTGCTCACGCGCGGCGCGGGCACTCCGTTCCGCAGCGTGGCGTCCCAGCCGCGCGTGTAGCCTCCTCGATCAGATGCGTTATCAGATCACCTACGAGTCGACGTACCGCTACTCGGCGCCCGTCGTCGGAAACTTCAACCGTCTGCGGATGCGCCCGCGCAGCGACGGCACGCAGCGCTGCGAGCACTTCGACGTCAGCGTGACGCCGAAACCTGACCGCCTCGCGACCTACGAGGACCTTTTCGGAAACGAGGTGACGGAGCTGCTCGTCGCGGCGCCGCTGCAGCGGCTGCGCATACAGGTCGACACCACCGTCGCCACGACCGAGCCGATGCCCCCGCCGGATGGGTCGTGGTCGGACCTGCAGGGCGAGCGCTACCGCGCCGCTGCCGGTGCCTACCGGTACCACCCCTATGCCTACCTGCACGAGAGCCCGGACCTCGCGGACCTCGTGGACGAGGTCCGCGGCGGCACGCCGGGGGAGACGCTGCGCAACGTCACGCGGATCGTTCACGAGCGCTTCCGCTATGAACCCGGGGTCACCGATGCCCAGACCACCACCCCGTCGTTCGTCGCGCTCGGTGCGGGTGTATGCCAGGACTTCGCTCACCTCGCGCTCGCGCTGCTTCGCTCGCACGACATCGGCGCGCGCTACGTGAGCGGTTATTTCTTCACCTCGCCCGACGGCCCCGACGGGACCAGTGCGGAGGTGCAGACGCACGCATGGATTGAGGCCCTGCTGCCGGTCGACGGGGACAGCGATCCGGTGTGGTTCGGGACCGACCCGACCAACGCCATCATCGCCGGCCGCGACCACGTGAGGATCGGCCACGGCCGCATGTACGCCGACGTCTCACCCGTCGAGGGAACGTTCTCCGGTGACGCCGAGTCGACGGTGGACGCACACGTTGCGATGCGCCGCGTGCCGACCGCCGCCGAGGACCTCGTCGCCGGCTGACGCCGCTCACGCTCGCGCCGGACGCACCCCGGCGATCGTCCGTCCGTCGAATGTCGTTGACCGCTGCTCCCGCGGCCGCTGTGATGGCACGCCCCTGCTCCCAACGTGCCGCTGCCACCCGGCGTGTGTGGCCGCGGCGGGCGCGCGCAGCCGGCTCGCCCGGGGCGGGGACGCACGCAACGAAATCGACTAACGACAGAAGGGGAGTCAATGAGACGTCTCATTCCGACGCTGGGAGTGCTGTTGGCGCTGGCGGTCCCGAGCGTCGCATCGGCGGCGACGGTCGGGCCGCCGAGCGAAGAACCGCCCGTCGAACAGCCGACGGAACAGCCATCCGGCTCGCACGGTCCGGGCGGCCAGCACGGCTCAGGTTGCGGAGGTGGGGGGGAGCACCACCGGACGCACTGACCGGGCGGGCACACGCGGCGGGCGGGCCAGCGCCCGTCGCCGGAGCGCCCTGACGGGTGCCCCGCGATGGCGGGCGGGCCGCGATGCCCGCCAACCATCGCGGGCCTCGAAGGCCGCGTCGCGGTCCACGAGCCCATCGCGCTCTCGCAGCACGTAGCCTGTGTTCACTCAAGGCGCCCGCCCGCAGGCGCGCGCCCCACGAGCGGCGGTTCAACAGGTGACTGATCGGAGAACGACGTGTCCGAGGAACAGGGCTGGCGGCTGAAGTGCAAACTCGAGGGCGGCGGCGGTGACGCGCGGCATGGGCTCGACCGCGTGCTCGGGCGCCTTCGCGGCCCGGACCTCACGGACGACGTCAGGGGTGCCGTGGCCCCGGATGTCGTGATCACGCACGACGGGGAGCTGCTGTTCGCCTACGCCCCGAGCGAGGCCGCGCTCCACAGCGCGCGCTCGGCGATCGAGGATGTGCTCCAGCGAGACGGCGTCGGCGCGAGTACCACGGTGAGCCACTGGGACGCCGATCGCGACGAATGGCTGCAGACCGACCCGCCGCCTGCGGATCTGGGCGACGCGGGAGGGCGGGAGGGCGCCTCGGAGCAGGAGATCGAAACGCGCACGCTCGTCACCAGCACCGGCAGAGCGATCCGCGCCGAATACGAGGGGACGATGCTCGAGTGGGCCGAGAAGCTCGGACTCGAGTGCGAGATCATCGAGCATCCGCACCTGCTCTCGACACAGGTCGCATTCACGATCACGGGCCCGAGACACAGGATCGACGAGTTCGCGCAGGGCCTGCGCGCCGAGGGCAACGCGACGATGCGCGCCGAGAGAGCAGTGATGATCAGCCCGCTCTGACGCACCGGAACCGCACGCGGCCACATCTCGCCGCGCCGCGCTCCCCGTGATCCGGCAGGAGGTGCAGGCCGTATAGACGGCAACCAGCCAACTGCAAGAGCCAGAGGAGCGTGCCATGCCCGCCACACACGCAAGAGCCATGAGCCGGGGTCAGTTCCTGCGAAACGCAGGAAAGGGCGGAATCGTCCTCGCAGGCAGCGGCGGCCTGCTCGCCGCCGTGACGAGCTCGGCGTTCGCCTCCAGCGCGACCGCGAGCGACATCACAACCCTCCAGGCGGCCTACACGGCAGAGAGCCTGGCGGTCGTCGTCTACAGCGCGATCCTGAAGAACTTCCATGCCTTCAGGCACCCGAAACTCGAAAACAAAGACTATTTCGAAGCGGCGCTCAGGAACGAGCGCGACCACAAGGCATTCCTGGCCCAGGCGCTCGGCAGCGACACGCCGACAGGCCTGCGGTTCACGATCCCGGCGAGCGTGACGCGCACCGGGCAGTCGCTGCTGAACACCGGCGTCGCGCTCGAGACGGCGTTCGTCGAGGCCTACCTCGGCGCTTCGGAAACGTTCAGCTCCCAGGAACTGCGGACGATCGCCGCGAAGGTCGCCGCCAACGAGGCGACGCACTTCAGCTTCTTTGACGCCGAAGCAGGCGGCCACGGTGTGCTGCCGTCGATCCCGAGCAGCGACACGATCCCGAACACGGTCAAGAAGCTGAAGCCGTTCCTGGCGTAGAGGAGCAGCCCCAAGCTCGCAGGGCGGCGCCGGGGCGCCGCCCTGCGGCGGGGCCGGCCCGCACCTGACCGTGCGAGGTGCGGGAGCCGGCGCGCTCGATCTCCGCGACCGGCCGATGTATGGTCTCCTGGTGCTGATCGTCATCATCCTGATCGTCGTCTTCCTGGCCATCGTGCTGTTCAGCCTCAACGCCAGACGCGATCGCGGCGACGCCGCCGGCGAGATGGAGACGCCGGAGGCCCCCGGCAGCTTCTACGGCGAGGCGCCCGCGCCCACCCGCCGGCCGACCAGCGACTTCATCGGCGAGGAGGAACAGGACCTGCGCCCACCCGACCCCGAGGTCGAGGAGCAGGCATGGCAGCAGGAGCGCGAGCGCTACCGGGAGAAGAACGACCCGACCTAGCGTCCGGTGTCGTCTGATCGTCCGTCGAGCGCGGGCGGTGACCGCCGGAATACCCCGTGCTCATGGGGCGTCCGGTTCCCGCTCGGAAATGCGCCGGCGGGCTTCTATCCTGGGCTGGCCTTGCCCTGTTCAGACCGAGGAGCCCAGTTTGTCCGCTGAGAATGTCGAGCTAGTGCGCTCGCTGCAGCCCGCACCCGGATTCGATGTGGCCGCGGCGCTCTCAGACGAAGAGAGCACAGCCCGATGGCTCGCAGAAGTCGATTCGTACTTCGACCCCGCGGTGACGGGGACGATGCGCTTCCGCGGGATGTCCCCGGTGACATACGCGGGCGGCCTGGAAGGACTCGCCGAAGCATGGCGCGACTGGCTGCGGTCGTGGTCCAGCTACACCTTCGAGGTGGAGGAGATCCTCGACGGCGGCGATCGCGTCGTCGTCATCAAGCTCGGTCGCGGCAGACCCAGGCCGGGAGCGCCCGAAACGGTCCTCAGGCGCGCGAGCATCTGGACGGTCAGCGACGGGCTGATCACACAGGTCGACTTCAACGTCCCTCACGGCGAGGCGCTTTCGATGGTGGGGCTTGCCGCCTGAACCGATGCGCCGCCCTGCCGTGGCGAGCCTTCAGTCCGGAGAGTCCGCGGAACGGGGCAGGCAGGCAAGGCAGCAGACCCCGCGCAGCGCGCACGGCGACTGGTCGCCGCCGGCGGGCCGTCCCGATCCCGTCGCGGTGCTCGCGGCGCAGGCCGCCACCCGCGTACCGGAGCTCGTACCGATCCGCTACGGGCGGATGCTCCTCTCGCCGTTCGCGTTCTACCGCGGCGCCGCCGCGGTCATGGCCGCGGACCTTGCCCCAACGCCCGACTCCGGGATCGTCGTGCAGGCCTGCGGCGACGCGCACATCTCGAACTTCGGCGGGTTCGCCGCCCCGGACCGTCGGCTCATCTTCAGCCCCAACGACTTCGACGAGACGCTCCCCGGTCCGTGGGAGTGGGACGTCAAGCGCATGGCGGCCAGCGCCGAGATCGCCGGCCGCGATGTCGGCCTCGCACCCAAGAGGAGGCGTTGGATCGTCACCGAGTGCGTGCGCGAGTACCGCGACGCGATGCGCCACTTCGCGGGCGAGAGCCACCTCACCGTCTGGTATGAGCGCCTCAACGCGAGCGAGCTCGTCGAGCACTTCGGAGGCAGGCTCGGTGCGAAGGAACGCATCGAGTTCGCCAGGCCGTTCAAGAGGGCGCGACGCAAGACGAGCGAGCGCGCCGTCAGGAAGCTGACCGAGCGCGTCGACGGCAGACTGCGCTTCCGCAGCGTGCCGCCGCTGCTCGTGCCGCTCCGCGAGCTCACCGGGCGCGAGGCGACGAACGAGGACGCCGCCTACATCGACATGCTGCTGGAGGGCTACGCGGCGGGCCTTCACGCGGACCGGAAATACCTGTTCGCGACCTACGAGTTCGTGGACATGGCCCGCAAGGTGGTCGGCGTCGGCAGCGTGGGCACCCGCGCCTGGATATTCCTGCTCGCCGGCCGCGAAGGCCGGGACCCACTCGTGCTGCAGGCGAAGGAGGCGCAGGCGTCGGTCCTCGAGGCGCACCTGGGGGCGAGCGAGTTCGCAAACCACGGCGAGCGCGTGGTCAGGGGCCAGCGGATGTCCCAGGCCGCGAGCGACATCTTCCTCAGCTGGCAGCGCAGCAAGGGGCCCGACGGACTCGAACACGACTACTACGTTCGCCAGCTGTGGGACTGGAAGGCATCCGCCGATCTCGCCCGGATGGACGAGGCCGCGCTGCACGCCTACACGCGGGCCTGCGGCTGGTCGCTGGCGAGAGCACACGCGCGCTCGGGTGACCGTCTGGCGATCGCGGCGTATCTCGGCCGCGGTGCCGCGTTCGACCGCGCGATCGCAGCCTTCTCGGCCGCATATGCAGATCAGAACGAGCTCGATCACGCGCGTCTGGCTCAAGCCGTCCAGGATGGGGAGGTGCGGGCGGAGCATGGGGTCTGAGCGCGTCGCGGCGAAGCAGCCGCGGGACACGGCGGCGCGGTCGGCGCCGGCGCTGGGAATCGGCGCGCAGCACCGCCGGGCGCCCTAACGTTCGCGCCATGATTCGCGAACCGGATGAGCACCGCACCGCCGCAGCGAGCACTGCTCGCCGGGCCACGGCGGCGATCGCGTGTGTGCTCCTGCTCTGCACCGTGCTGCTCGCGGCGTGCGGCGCCGCCGCGGCGCCAAGCCGCCAGATCGCCCTCACCACGTCCGCCCACCCGGTCAGCGATACGGGATCACTGGCGCTCGCGTCCTCCAGCGAACCGGCGTGCGGTCCGGCGACGGCGAGGACCGCGGCGGCCACGGCGCTGCTCGCCGCGCAGCGCATCTACCGGCTCGAGCTGACCAGCTCGGAGGTCAGCGCGGACCGGAGGGAGGTGCAGGACTACCAGCCCCTCGTGAGCGCCCTTGCCGGCGCAGACACCGCGGGCGTGGAACAGGCCGTGACGAAACTCGTCTACAGCGGGACCCACATCGTGCGCCTGCGTGTGGTGCGCGCAGGCCACGTGCTCGCGGACGTCGGAGGCCCCTACATCATCGCTCCGGTGAGCGGCAGCATCCGAGCCGCCGGGCGCACGCTCGCCACGTACGTGCTCTCCGTGCAGGACGACCTCGGCTACGTCAAGCTCGAGAAGCGCTACGTGGGCGTCCCGATGCTCCTCAGGCGCGGCACGAGCCGCATACAGCTCGAAGGTGAGATCCCGCCGGGCACCACGATCCCCTACAGCGGACCGGTGAGTTACCGGGGAGGGCGTTTCCAGGCGGTCTCGTTCACAGCCACGGCGTTTCCCGAAGGCCCGCTCACCGTGACGCTGCTCGTGCCGCTGCCGCCGTCCTCGCTCGGGTGCGGCTCGGTGAGGGTCCTGGAGGCCGGGAGGATCGCGCAGACGATGTGGCGCCGGTACATGCTCGTGTCCGGGTCGCCCGCGACGTATGCAAAGGGGGCCCAGCAGCTCACCGGTGCGCTCGTCTACGTCCGCTCGCCCTCCGGTCATCAGGTCGCTGGCAGCACAGGCGCGGGGCCGCGCAAAATCCCTGACTCCGGCGCCGTCCGCTACCGCGGCCGTACCTACACGGTCACGTCCTTCCCGTCGAGCACGGCGTCGGGCCAGGTCAGGGTGTACGTGCTGCTCGCGTCCTAGACGGCGCGTCCCGAGGACGCGGGCTTCACTATGCTCTTGGCGCGGCGTCGGGCCCAGGCTCGCCCCCCTGGTGGGTCAGGTCGGATGCGTGCCAGGAGGTCCTATGCAGCCCGTTGAAGTACGGCCCCCCGCGGACCGGATACGAAACGTCTCACTGGTCGGCCATCGCGGCTCCGGCAAGACATCGCTTCACGAGGCGCTGCTCTTCGAGGCCGCCGTGACGAGCAGGCTCGGCTCGGTGCCGGACGGGAGCACCGTCTCGGATGCCGACCCCGACGAGCAGTCGCGGCAGATGTCGATCTCGACCGCGCTCAGCTCGTTCACCTGGCGCGATCGCAAGATCAACCTGCTCGACACCCCGGGCGAGCCGAGCTTCGTAGCCGACGCGCTCGCCGCGCTGCGCGTATGCGAGTCGGCGGTGTTCGTCATCAACGCCGTGACCGGCGTGGAGGTCTCGACCACGCGGCTGTGGGCACGGGCGGCCGAGCTCGACCTCGCGAGGATGCTCTACGTGAACATGCTCGACCGCGAGCGTGCGGACTTCGCACGCACCCTCGAGCAGCTCAAGGACGCGTTCGGCCCGCATGTCGTCGCGACCGAGATTCCCCTGGGCGCCGAGCCGGACGTTCAGGGGGTCGTCGACCTCGTCGACATGAAGGCCTTCCGTCAGGATTCGGCAGAGCGCGGGGCGTGGAGCGAGATCCCGATACCGCAGGAGATACAGGAGCGCGCCCAGGAGTACCGCGAGAGGCTTATGGACGAGGTGAGCGAAGTGTCCGATTCCCTCATGGAGCGCTACCTGGAGGGCGACTCGATCTCGCACCAGGAGATCGTGGATGCGCTGAAGGAGGGAACGAACCACGGCAAGATATTCCCGGTCGTCTGCGGTGTCGCTACGCGAAACCTCGGCACGACGCGACTGCTCGACGCGATCGTCGAGGACCTGCCCTCACCGGTGAAGCACGGCGCTCTGCAGGTCGGCGAGGTCGAGCTCCGGCCGACCGAGGACGGCGAGCTCTTCGCCTACGTGTTCAAGACGCGCGCCGACCCGTTCGCGGGGCGGATCAACCTGCTGCGCGTCTACCAGGGGGTGCTGCGGGCGGACAGCCATGTGCTCAACACGCGCGCACACACGAAGGAGAGGATCGGCCAGTTGCTCCTGTTCAAAGGCAAGGATGTGGGGCACGTCCAGGAGTTCGGTCCGGGCGACATCGGCGCGGTCGCCAAGCTCAAGGAGACCCACGCCGGCGACTGGCTCGCTGCGCGCGACGAGCCGATCGACATGCCGGCGCTCACGCTCCCCGCCGCGGTCATGGCGTTCGCGGTCGAGCCGAAGAGCCGGGGTGATGAGGACAAGGTGCTGACGTCCCTGCGGCGCCTGCAGGAGGAAGACCCCACGCTGGACCTCCACCGCGATCAGCAGACGGGGGAGCAGATCGTCGCCGGACTGTCACAGGTGCACGTCGAGGTGATCGTGGACCGGCTTCGCGATCGCTTCGGCGTCGAGGTCACCCTGAAGCCCCCACGGGTGCCATACCAGGAGACGATCCGCTCCCACGCCAGGGCGCACGGACGCCACAAGAAGCAGTCCGGCGGCCGGGGCCAGTTCGGCGACTGCGTGATCGAGATCGAGCCGCTCGGCGACGGGGAGGGCTTCGAGTTCGTCGACCGGATCAAGGGCGGGGTCATACCGAGTTCGTTCATCCCCGCCGTCGAGAAGGGCGTGCGTGAGGCGATGGACTCCGGCGTGTTGGCGGGCTACCCGGTCAAAGGCGTCAGGGTCACGCTCGTCGACGGCTCCTACCACTCGGTCGACTCCTCCGAAATCGCATTCAAGCTCGCCGGGCTGCACGCCATGAAACAGGCGCTCGAGGAAGCGGAACCGGTGTTGCTCGAGCCGATCATGCTCGTGACGCTGTCGGTCCCCGAGGAGTCCGTCGGCGAGGTGATCGGGGACCTGAACAGCCGGCGCGGGCATCCGCACGGCATGCAGCCGGTCGGTGCGCTCACCGAGATCAAGGCTGAGGTTCCGATGGCCGAGGTGCTCACATATGCCCCCGACCTCAGATCGATCACGGGGGGGCAGGGCGACTACACGCTCGAGTTCCTGCGCTACCAGGAGGTCCCCGCGCAGATCGCCCAGCGGGTCGTGCAGGGATCCTCCGCCGCCGAGGTGCCGGCGGCCCACTGAGCAACGCGGGCGACCGGGCTCACTCGCGGGGAAAGCGCTCCGCCCACGGCTCGAGCTGCACACGGGCAGCGTTGATCACGCAGGAGATGAGCCTGTACCAGCCCGCCGTCACCACGAGCTCGATGATCTGCGCGTCGGTGAAGCGCTCGGTGAGGGCGCTCCACAGCCCGTCCGGGATGCTCGCCGAATCATGCAGGTCGTCGGAGAGCGTCAGGAGCAGGATGTCCTGCTCGCCCCAGCAGTCCTCGTCAGCGGGCCCGTGGACGATCGCTCTGAGCGGCTCATCGGTGAATCCGAGCGGCCGGCCGTAGGCGATGGCGTGCACGCCCCACTCGTACTCGGCACCGTTGCGTGCACAAGTGCGGTGGATGACGAGCTCCCGGTCGCGCGGGTCGAGCAGCCCGTGGCCGAGGATGCCGGCGCCGAGCGGCCTCATCCGCGAGGCGAGATCCTCATGGACGTTGAGCGTGCGGAACAGCGCGAGCGGCTCGACATCGGGCGCGCCCCCCATCCACCGGCTCAGCGCCCGCTCGATCTCGAGGGTGTAGGGCGGTCTCAGCGGGGCGATCCGGGGGGCGCGTGCGGTCTCGGACATGAGGTAGCCTTTCGTTTCGGAAATCAAAGCACGAGCGAAAGTGTAGCTTCTAATTCCAAAGCAATCCAGGGGTGGGCCCGCTCCGGGCGAGCACGTCCGCGGCTCGAGGACAGGGCGCCCGTCGATGGCGCTGCTCGACCTGCTCGGCCGGCGCTGGGCGCTCCGCGTCCTGTGGGAGCTGCGCGGCAGAGAGGGCGTGCCAACCTTCCGGGACCTGCAGGCCGCGTGTGGTGGAATCTCCTCCAGCGTGCTCAACGAACGCCTGCGCGAGCTGCGCGCCGCAGGCATCATCGCCGAGAGGGACGGCCGCGGCTACCGGCTCACGGGGGAGGGCCGGGAGCTCCTGCTCGCGCTCGAGCCGGTCGACGCTTGGGCGAAGAGCTGGGCTGAGCGCGACGCGGCGCGCACCGGTCCCTGAGCCTTAGGGATCCAGTGCGTGCGCGGTGCCGGTGCTCAACGGCGCCTGCTCGGACCCCGTGTCCCGCTGCGTGTATGCGAACCACGCGAGTCCGGCGAGGGTGAACAGGCAGGCCACCCAGAAGTTGAGCCGCTCGCCGAGGATGTGATGCGCGGGATCCACGCGCAGCAGCTCCTCGAAGATCCTGAAGGCCGAGTAGCCGCTCACATAGAGCGCGAAGATTCCCGGAGGACGGATCCTCCTGTGATGGATCACCCACACGAGCACCGCCGCGAGCGCGAGATCCCAGATCAGCTCGTAGAGGAAGGTGGGGTGGAAGGTCGTGTAGCCCATGTACCCGGCGGGGCGGTGTTCGGGGCTGATCTGAAGGCCCCATGGCAGAGACGTGGGACCGCCGAAGAGCTCCTGGTTGAAGTAGTTGCCGACCCGGCCGATCGCCTGCGCGACAAGCAGGCCCGGCGCCGCGGCGTCCATGAACAGCGCCAGGCTCACGCGTTCGCGGTGCAGCGCGATCGCGCCGCCGAGCAGCCCGCCCGCTATCCCTCCCCAGATGCCGAGACCGCCCTGCCACACCGCCAGCCAGCCCCACCAGTTGTGCGGGACTTCGTTCCAGCTCGTGACGTCGTGGTAGAGGCGCGCGCCGAGGATCCCGGCGGGCACTCCCCACAGCGCCACGGTGTAGACGAGGTCCGGATCGCCGCCCTTCTCGCGCCAAAGCCGGCGGGTCAGGATGATCGCGGCCGTGATGCCGACGACGTAACACAGGCCGTAGAAGTGCACGAAGAACGGGCCGACGTGGAACCCGTTGACCGCCGGGCTCGGAATTGAGGCGAGCATGGACAGGTCAGGCTAGAGCGTGCCGAGGCGATCTCGCTCTCAGGTGCCGCGGCTGCGGCCTGTGAGCCCGGCGGCCGGGCCACGAGCTAACGTACAACTAATCACACAAACAACCGTAGAGTTGTGATAGGGTGTCCGTATGGCGCAGCGCGACACCACGCCGGGCCCCCTCAACGCGCACTGGGATCTCATGCGCGGCGCGTCGCGGGCCCCGCGCATCAGGAGCCCCCGCGGCGTTGCCTTCGCGTCTGCATCTGCCGCCGCCTGTTCTCCTGATCGCCCGTCCGTCCGATGCGATGGGTGCAGGCGTGGGCCCGGAGCAGGTTTCCCCACAGCCCCACGGGCTGCAACCGACAGGAGGACATCATGAGCTTCACAGCGAGCGCCAGGCGCGTCGGAGAGACGCTGCGGCACGAGGTCGACGTCAACGGCCGCCACACGATCATCACGGACGAGCCCGCATCGGTTGGAGGAACCGACGAGGGCCCGGCTCCCCACGAGCTGCTGGCGGCGACCCTCGCGTCGTGCGTGTCCACGATGCTCGCGCTCTACGCACAGAACAGGGGCTGGGAGCTCAGCGACCTCAGCGTCGACGTCGTCTACGACAACGAGTCGGCACCGAGGCGCTTTGAGGTCATCCTGAACCTCCCCGCGGGGCTCACCGCCGGCCAGCTGCAGAGGCTCACACGCGTCGCCGACACCTGCCCCGTGCGCCGCGCGCTGGAAGCGGGCTTCGAATTCAGCGAGCAGGTGAGCACCAGCAGGGATCCGCTGATCGCCCAGACCGCATGATCATCACGGCAGGGCGAGCCGATCGAGGCCTGGAGGCGCCGGGCGCCTGCTCACGTCAGGAGAATTCCGCAGCAACAGCACGGCTTGGCCACCTGTCGCGCGCCGCCGCGGACACACAAGATGATGGTGCGATGGCACACAGAATCGTCATTCTGGGCGGCGGGACCGGCGGGACGCTCGTCGCGAACCGCCTCTCGCGGCTGCTGGGACTGGATGCCCGAATCACGGTCGTCGACCGGGATGACCGCCACATCTACCAGCCAGGCCTGCTGTTCGTCCCGTTCGGGCTCGCCGGCGCAGAGGAGATAGTCCGTTCCCGCCATGAGCAGCTGCGGGACGGGATCGACTTCCGCCTGGCGGAGGTCGAGCGCGTGGAGGCGGGGGAGAACTCGGTCTACCTCGCCGACGGCAGCTTCATCGAATACGACGTCCTGGTCATCGCAACCGGTGCCGTCCTGCAGCCCGAGGAGACCGAGGGCCTTCGCTGGGGCGAGAGCGTTCACACGTTCTATTCGCTCGACGGCGCCCGGGCGCTGCGCGGCGCGCTCGCCGCCTTCAAGGGTGGCAGGCTCGTGGTGAACATCGTCGACATGCCGATCAAGTGCCCCGTCGCACCACTCGAGTTCTGCTTCCTGGCCGACTGGCAGCTGCGCGAGCATGGACTGCGCGAGGACGTCGAGCTCACGCTCGTCACGCCGCTCGACGGGGCTTTCACCAAGCCGCTCGCGTCCGAGCGGCTTGGCGCCCTCCTCGCCAAGAAGCAGATCACGGTCCAGAGCGAGTTCGCGACCGGGCTCGTGGACGCCGACGCGGGGCGCATCGTCAGCTGGGACGAGCGCGAGGTCCCGTTCGATCTCCTGGTCGCGATTCCCGTTCACGGGGGGCCGGGCTATGTCCCGCGCTCGCCTGGCCTCGGCGACGAGCTGGGGTTCATCCCCACCGACAGACGCACCCTGCAATGCGCCGTCGCGCCGAACGTCTTCTCGATCGGGGATGCCGCCAATGTACCCACCTCGAAGGCGGGATCGGTGACGCACTTCGAGGGCGAGGCGGTGACCGAGAACATCCAGCGGTTCCTCGAAGGGGACGAACTCACGGGCGAGTACGACGGTCACGCGAACTGTTTCATCGAGACGGGATTCCACAAGGCGCTGCTGATCGACTTCGACTACGACACAGAGCCGCTTCCCGGCCGCTTCCCGGACGCGCACGTGGGACTGCCGCTGATGGCCGAGTCGCGGCTGAACCACATCGCAAAGCTCGCGTTCCAGCCCCTCTACTGGCACGTGCTGCTTCCCGGTCGTGACATCCCCGGCGTGGGCTCGGAGTTCCACCCGGCGGCCCAGAGGGCGGACACGAATGCGACTGGAGGCACATCATGAGCACCGTGACCCTCGCGGGATCCACAGTCGACGTCGACGCGGAGGGTTTCCTCACAGACCCAATGCAGTGGAACGAGCAGATCGCCGCCGAGATAGCCGCCGAGAACGGCATCGCCGAGCTCACCGACCGCCACTGGCAGGTCATCAGCTTCATGCGCGAGAAATATCTGGAGAGCGGCTCCGCGCCGTCGATCCGCAGCCTCGGGAAGACCTCAGGGGTCCCGATCAAGGAGCTCTACGCACTCTTCCCGAAGGGGCCCGCCAAGCTGGCCGCGAAGATAGGCGGCATCCCCAAGCCGCGCGGCTGCATCTGAGAAACCACCCACAGCATCGAGGCACTCATGAGCGACATGATCGAGAAGGTCTCAATCATCATCTCCAAGGGTTCGCTCGAGGGGATCTACCCAGGCCTGATCATGGCCAACGGCGCGCGCATGGAGGGCATCGAGGCGAACGTCTTCTTCACGTTCTTCGGCCTCGACGCGATAAACCGCGCGAAGCACGACCACGTGAAGGTGGCGACGGTGGGCAACCCCGGCCTGCATCTGGCGACATGGGCCGGAGGGTTTCCCGGCATCTCATCCCTCGTCACCCGCCAGCTCGCCGGGGAGATGGAGAAGCTCGACATCCCGCCCATCCCGGAGTTCGTCGAGATGATCTCCGACTCGGGCGCGGGGCTGTACGCATGCAAGGCATCGGTTGACCTCTTCAAGCTGGCAGCCGAGGACTTCATACCGCAGGTCAGCGAGATCATCACGGTCGGCGAGTTCTACGCGCTGGCCGGCGGCGGGCAGATCATCTTCACCTGACGATCGGCGGGCTGCGGCGCAGGGAAGGCGCCGCCCGGTCCTCTCGCCGTTAGCATGCCGTTCACAAGTTCATGACAGCCGGTCTCGAGGTCGCACGGAGGACCGCCGGCAGGGGAGAGGGCGGCAGTGCACATCGATCCATACATCGTTCTGGGGAGCGCCATCGTCGGTTTCCTGGTCGGCATGACCGGCGCCGGAGGGGGCGCCCTGATGACGCCGATGCTGATCCTCCTGTTCGGGATCACGCCCTCCGCAGCGATATCGAGCGATCTCGTCGCTGCAGTCGTGATGAGGCCCGTCGGAGCTGCGGTGCACCTGCGCAAAGGCACTGTGAACAGGGCACTCGTGGGATGGATGGTGCTGGGCTCGGTTCCGATGGCGTTCCTCGGCGCATACCTGCTGCACGTGATCGGCCACGAGAAGTCCGCGCAGCAGAAAATCGAGGTGGTGCTCGGTGTGGCGCTGCTCGTCGGAGCGGGTGCGATGTTGCTGCGCTACGCGCTGGACCGCCGCACCGGCGCGGGACGCAGCGGCGCCGTGGACGAGATAACGGTGCGGCCCGTGCCGACGGTGCTCGTGGGCATGATCGGGGGGATCATCGTCGGCTTGACCTCCGTCGGTTCGGGTTCGCTGATGATCATCATGCTGCTGTTCCTGTATCCGATGATCGGAGCGAATCAGCTCGTCGGAACCGACCTCACGCAGGCGGTGCCGCTCACGCTCGCGGCGGCCGCGGGAGCGCTGGCGTTCGGGCACGTCGAATTCGGTGTCACGAGCGCCCTCATCATCGGCAGCGTTCCGGCCGTGTTCCTCGGATCGCTGTTCTCATCCAGTGCTCCGGACCACTACGTCAGGCCCGCGATCACCTTCGTGATCGCGGCGTCGGGGCTGAAGTACGTGGGAGTGGGGACGACCGCGCTCGGCTGGATCCTGTGCGCGATCCTCTTCTGCGCAGGGGCGGTTTGGCTCGCCTACATCCGCCCGCGCCAGCGCAGGGCCGAGCTCGACAGCTCCGGTTCTGGCCCTTCGCCAGAGCCGGCCGAGCCGGCCGAGCCGGCCGAGCCGGTCGCAGCCGACTGACGGTGCCGCGCGGCCGCAGGGCTGCCGTCAGGCCCGTGCTGCTTGGGCGCCGGCCCACTCGACGATCGCGTCGGTGCCGCTGATCGTCGAGCCGTCGTCGAGGACGAGGACCGGCACGTCCTCCTGTCCCGTCAGCTCGAGGATCTCGGCGCGCTTGCCGCGCCGGCTGAGCGGAACCTTCTTGAAGCCTCCAACCACCTTGACGGTGTAGGACTGTCCCGCGCGGTCCAGGGCCTGTGCGGCGACACCGCACGGATGCTTGACTATCGGCGCGTTCGCCCCATGCGTGCGAGCCGGGCAGGTGTAGAGGACCACACGCGGATCCTAGCCCTCCCGGCCCCTCAACGGCCGGCGAGGTCCAGCGACGGCAGCGTCGGCAGTTCCGGCACGGCCTGGCTTGAGCTTTCAGTGAAGGCGACGCTGAATGCCCCGCCGGCAGAGGACAACGAGGATGGCGAGGCGATGGTGAGCGACTGCGGGCGCCCGAACCGGCGTCCCCGAGAGAAGGACGCCTGGCGGAGTTCCATCGCCAGGGATGACCAGGAACGGTTGACGATCGAGCCGGTATGGCCGGCGGCCGTCGCACTCGCGCTCGCGAACTGGACGCTGCCGAAGTCGCTCAGCGGAAGCGTTTCGCACGATGTGGCGGAGCCGCAGACCGACGGCGCCTCGACGATCCACTCTGCCGAGGAGACATCGATGTTCGACGCATGTCTTGTCGTGGCGAAGCGCGCGCCGGTGCTCAGGTCGCGCACCGCGAGGGTGACGTCGTGCGATCTCACGGTGACCGATGCGGTGATCTGATCTCCCGGATGTACGGCCAGCGCGATCTTCACTGGTGCCGCCGGGATGATCTCCCACCAGGCTGCGTAGGACGAGCGTCCCGAGAGCGAGCAGTTGGCTTCGGTGCCGATCTGCTCCAGAGCGTCAGAGCTCTCGTCGTACCCGCCGAGCCCCGCCCAGACGGCCGAGAAGGTTTCCCTGCCCGCCCTGCACGAGATGGCGGGCTCGGTCCAGGTGCCGGACGTGCTGCTGAACGCCCGCGTCGCCTTCGACGGCAGAGCCACGTAGCCGGCCCAGTTGCTGCTCACGCTCGCGGCGCTCGCCGATCCCGCGCCCGCCGCCGCGAGCACCGCCCACATGAGCAGTCCGGCGCAGCTGATGCGCAGTCTCGTGCTGATCATGCCCTGAGCATCCACCCCTCAGCTAAGCACGCCCTACGCGCGGCGTAAGAACAGCTTATGAACCCGTTCCCAGGCCGCCCGGCGCAAGGCACCGCGCTCTGGCACGGGCGCCGCGCGCCGCTGCGATATATGTAGCGCCGAGCCCGTCCGGCCCAGGGCCCAGTCCCGTGATGAGAGCCGAGAGCGACCGCACACATCCGAACCTGATCCTCGCCGTGCTCGCACTCGGCGGGCTCGCGTACGCGATGCTCAGCTCGGCCGTCGTGCCGGCGCTGCCCACCATCCAGCATGCGCTCGGGACGACCGAGACCGAGATCACCTGGCTGCTCACGGCGTATCTGCTCGCGGCATCGGTCGGCACCGCCATCATCGGCCGGCTCGGAGACATGTACGGCAAGGAGCGCACGCTGGTGTGGACGCTCGTGGTGCTCGCCGCGGGCACCCTGCTGGCAGCGCTCTCCTCCTCGCTCGGTCCGCTGATACTCGGCCGCTTCATCCAGGGTGCGAGCGGCGGGATCTTCCCGCTCGCGTTCGGGATCGTGCGCGACGAGTTCCCGCGCGAGAGGGTGGCCGGCAGCATCGGCCTGCTCTCGGCGATCCTCGGGGTCGGAGCGGGCATCGGCATCGTGCTCTCCGGAGTCATAGTCGAGCACCTGAACTACCACTGGCTGTTCTGGATCCCGCTGGCCGCGACGATCGTGGCCGCGATCGCGACGTGGCGGTTCATACCCGAGTCGCCGGTGAGGCAGGAGGGCCGGATCAACTGGGTGGCGGCGACGCTGATGACCGCCGGGATGTCGACTGTGCTGCTGGCGATCAGCGAGACCACGACGTGGGGCTGGGGGTCACCCAAGACACTCGGACTGCTCGCCGTCGGTTTCGCGATCTCGGCTGTGTGGGTGATCGTCGAGGCCCGCAGCGACAACCCGCTGATCGATATGAACATGATGCGCATCCGCGGCGTCTGGACGACGAACGCGGCGGCGTTCCTGCTCGGCGCCGGGATGTACTCCTCGTTCATCGTCCTGCCGCAGATCGCGCAGCTCCCCAAGAGCACGGGGTTCGGGTTCGGCAGCTCGGTCACGGTCTCCGGCCTGTACCTGCTGCCCTCGACGATCGGCATGACGATCCTCGGCCTCAGCGCGGGGCGCATCTCTGCGCGCTTCGGCTCGCGTGCCGCCCTGCTCAGCGGCACCGCGTTCACCACGGCCTCCTTCGCGTTGCTTGCGCTCGCGCATTCGCACCCGTATGACCTGCTCATCGCAGCCGCGCTCCTCGGTGTCGGCATGGGTCTTGCGTTTGCGGCCCTCGGCAACCTGATCGTCCAGGCGGTCCCGATCCACCAGACAGGGGTCGCGAGCGGCATGAACACGGTGATGCGCACGCTCGGCGGCGCGCTCGGCGGCCAGCTCTCCGCGACGTTCATCGCGTCGAACACCGTCGCGGGCGAGCCCACCGTGACCGGGTTCACGGACACATTCCTGATGGCGACCGGCTTTCTGCTCCTGTGCATGGTGATGGGTGCCCTCGTGCCCAAACGCGGCGGCGCTCCCGCCGCGAGTGCCTCCGGAGCCGAGCCGGCCCCCGCGGTCATCGCCGCCGAAGGGGCCAGCAGCTGATGCGAGCCCCAGGCGCACGCGCGGGTGCCGCCGCGGACCGGACTCGAGAGCGCGCGGGGCAGCGGTAGGGTCTCGGGATGGCCTATACGCCCCCACCGGAGATCCTCGACCGTTACGCGTCGGTGCTCGTCGACTTCGCGCTCGGAGGGGGACGCGGCGTGCAGGCGGGCGAGGTGGTGCGGATCGTCGCTCCGGAGAGCGCCAGGCCTCTGTACGGGGCGCTCCACCGGGCCGTCTGGCGCGCCGGAGCGCACGCACTCGGCGCCTACCAGCCCGATGACGATGCGGACCTCAGCGTCTCGAGGGAGTTCTTCGAGAGCGCGAGCCCTGAGCAGCTCGATTTCTTTGCGGCGCGCTACAACCGCGGGCTGGTGGACGAGATGGATCACCAGGTGTCGGTCATATCCGACAACGACCCGCACGCGCTGGACACGGTCGACCCGGCGAAGATCATGCGCCGCGGCGAGGCGATGCGCCCGCTGCTGGACTGGCGCGGGGAGAAGGAGAACGCGGGGCGCTTCACGTGGACGCTCGGGCTCTACGGCACGCCCGCGATGGCGGCCGAGGCCGGCATGAGCCCCGAGGAGTACTGGGAGCAGATCATCCACGCCTGCTTCCTGGACAGCGAGGATGCGCTCTCCCGCTGGCGCGACGTCGGCGCTCGCATCGACGAGTCGCGCGCACGACTGGACGCGATGGAGATCCAGAGCGTGCACATCCAGGGGCAGGACGTCGACCTGCATGTCAGGATCGGGGAGAGCAGACGCTGGCTCGGCGGTCGCGGGCGCAACATCCCGAGCTTCGAGATCTTCACGAGCCCGGACTGGCGGGGCACCGAGGGCTGGATCTACTGCAACCAGCCGCTCTACCGCTACGGCAACATCGTGCGAGGGATCAGACTGGAGTTCGCGGGCGGCCGTGTCGTGTCTGCGAGCGCGGAGGAGAACGAACGCGTCCTGACGGAGATGATCGCCACGGAGGGAGCAGACCGCATCGGTGAGTTCTCGCTGACCGACAGGCGCTTCTCGCGGATCACCCGCTTCATGGCGCAGACACTGTACGACGAGAACGTCGGAGGTGAGTTCGGCAACACCCACATCGCCGTCGGGCGCTCATACCAGGACGCGTACGCGGGTGATCCCAGCAGCGTCCCCCGCAAGCGATGGGAGGAGCTGGGCTTCAACAACTCGAGCGTCCACACCGATGTCGTCTCCACGACGGACCGCGTCGTCACGGCCGTCCTGCGCGACGGCACACAGCGCGTCATCTACGCCGGGGGCGAGTTCCAACTCGACTAGTCTCCGCGACCGGTCACTCGGCGCCCGCCTCCGCCCCGAGCTCACCGCCGAGGAATCGCTCCACCACCACGCTCGCCGCCTCGTGTGTGTCGGCGTGTCCCGTCACGGACATCAGGAACGGCTCGCGGTCGACCGCGAGCAGGTGGGTGTCCCTGCTCGCCCGGACGGTGGCTGTGCGGGGGACCTGGCGCAGCAGGGCGATCTCACCGAAGGACTCGCCGGGGCCCTGCCGGCGCAGGAGCACGCCGTCCTGCCAGATCTCGACCTCCCCGTCGGCGATCAGATAGAAGCGGTCGCCCGCCTGTCCCTGGGTGATGACGTCGGTGCCCGCCGAAACGTCGATGGACTTCAGGCGCCGCGCCAGGCCCTCCGTCGTCGCCAGCGGCAGCGGCGCGAACACTGGGCATGCGCGCAGGATCGCGAACTCGCGCGCCGGCACCGGGGCGCCGGACTCAAGGCGCCTGAGGGCGCGCAGCCGGATGAGAACGAGGATCGGCAGCGCGGCGCCCGTCGCGATCAGGGCGCCCTGCAGCCCGACGAGCCTCACGAGCGCCGGCGCGAGGATCGCGCCTAGCCCGATGGTGGCCACGAACATCGTCTCAAGGACGGCCAGCACCCTCCCAAGGACACGGTCTCCGCTGAGGCGCTGGACGAGGGTCAGGCCGGAGACCTTCACGAGCACATAGCCGCAGCCGAAGGCGCCCCACGCGAGCACCCCGATCGGCACGCCAGGGATCGCCCCGAGCAGGACCATCGGCGCTCCGATCGTGAGGCTTCCGACCGCGACCGCGGCGGCCACCCTCGAGCGCCTCAGCAGGGCGAATGCCGCCGTGCCTCCCAGGATCCCCCCCGCGCCGCGGGCGATGTTGAGATACCCGATCCCGGCGGTGCCGATCTTCAGGAGGTTGATGGACGTCACTATCACGAGCACGCTCGTCAGGCCATCCACGACCGACAGCGCCGCCATCAAGCCGATCGCGAGCCTCAGGTTGACGTCGGCGAGCACGGTGTGCAGCCCCGCCATGAGCTCGCGAAGCGGGTGCTCGTCGGTTCGGCGCCGGGGACGGGCGTCGAGGGGGATCTCCAGCAGAAGGATGCTCGCGGTGGCGTAGGCCGCCGCGCAGAGCGCGACCACGAACGGGACGCTGGTGCTCGCGAGCACGATGCCGCCTACGCCGGCTCCGAGGAGGAAGCTCGAAGTGTCTATCGCTCCCATCACGGCCATCGCCGTGGAGACCTCGGAGGGCGTGCGGGCCAGCGCCGGTATCAGCGCGGCGCGCGCCGGCTGGTTTGCGGTCGACACGGTGGCGTACGCGGCGGCGAGAGCGAACACGACGGCGACAGGCGCGCCATCGTACGTGCCGATCGCCACCGCGGCGAGGATCAGCGTCCTCATTAGGTTGGTGACGAACAGCACCCGGCGACGCGGGTAACGGTCGGCGGCGAGACCGAGCACCGGGGCAGCAAGCGTCGCCGGGATCGCCTGGATGAGCGCCACGAGCCCCACGGCTCCCGTGCCGCCCTCCCGGAACGCGTACACGCCGAGCGTGACCGCGAAGGCCCACTTGCCGAGGGACGTGGCGGCTGTCGAGAGCTGCAGGTGGCGCAGCGGCCCGTTGGTGAGGTCCTGTGACGTGAGTGAGCGGCGCCTCATCGGGCGCGAATGATCCCCTACCTCTGCGGGCCGCGCGGCGCGGCCACCGCGATCACACCGAAAGCGCGCGTCTGCGTCGTGCCGACTCGCGCGTGCGGTGTGTGACGAGCTCCTCCGGCCGGCCGCCGGCTTCCTGCCGTGGTGCGACGCCCGCCACCGGCGCCGTGCCCTCGTCGAGCACGATCCCGAGTGCGACCACGACCTGGGGGTCGAACTGGCTGCCGGCGCAGCGCCTTATCTCCGAGAGCGCCTCACGCGTCGTGCGCCTGCCGGCGTACGGCCGCTCGCTGGTCATCGAGTTCAGCGAGTCGCAGACGAAGATGATCCGGGACGCGAGCGGGATACTCTCGCCGGCCGTGCCGTCGGGGTAGCCGGTGCCGTCGTAGCGCTCGTGGCTAGCGCGGACGATCTCGGCGATCGGCCTGAGCGCCGGGGCCGCGGCGAGTATCCGTTCCCCGAGGACAGTGTGGCGCTCCATCAGCTCCCACTCGCGCTCGTTGAGCGGCCCCGGCTTGTCGAGCACCGTGTCGGGTATCGCGATCTTCCCCACATCGTGCATTTCCGCGGCGCGGACCACCTGGTCGAGGTCCCTGGCGCCCAGGCCCATCTGCAGGGCCACCGCGCGCGACAGCGCCGCCACCTCCTCGAGGTGCTGGTGCAGATCGGGGTGGCGCTCGCGCACGGCCTGCAGCAGGACGCTGTGAGTGTGGTCCGTTGGTCCGCGGCGCTCCTCCTTGTCCTGGTAGAGCCGGTTGTCCGCGATCCTGAGCGCGTCACTCGCGCTCGTGGCCTCCGAGGGCACGCGAACGGCGCCGCAGGAGGTTCTCACGGCGAACCCATCGCCGGTCTCCGAGAGGGCGGCGCAGGCGGCGCCGAGGACACTCTCGAGTCTTCCTTCGCGAACATCGATGAGCGCACAGAACTCGTCGCCGCCGATCCTGTAGGAGTCTCCGTATGGCGCGATGGCGTGCGAGAAGTGGTCGCTGACACGGGTGAGCAGGGCGTCCCCCGCAGGATGTCCGAAATGGTCGTTGTACAACTTGAACCCGTCGAGGTCGAACAGCACCAGGTAGAAGGGGTCGCGCTCGCCGGCGCAGGCGAATCTGTGCTCCAGGTCGCTCATCAGCTGCCGGCGGTTGCCGAGCGAGGTGAGCGCGTCGCTCATCGCATCACGCCGGCTGCGCGCGAGCATCGCGACGTTCGCGCGGAAGGTGATGACGAGCCTGACGATCACCCCGACCAGCGCGGAGCCGGCAAGCGCGACCGCGAGCACGTTGACGTGATCCACGGTCGCATAGACCAGCAGCGCGAGGCCGACGAGCGCGAAGCAGATCGGCACGGTGATGGACCCGAGATCCTGCCGCGCGCGCGCGGTACGGCTCGGCTGCCACGCGGCGAGCGCCACCAGGATGAAGCCGGTCCACGCGATCAGGTTCAGCGGGCCTGATTCGGTGTACGTGCTGCTCTGCGCGGTGGCGACGAGGTAGATGCTGTCGGCCGCCCAGAAGCACATGATGCCTGCGCCGAGGAACATCGAGCTGCGGTCCGGACGCCAGCCCCGCAGGGCATATGCCGTCACGACCACGAGCAGCAGAAGCATGTCCCCGAGCGGGTAGGCGAGGTTCGTGGCGATCGAGATCGGCCTGCCCCCGACCGTGTGCAGCACAGCTTCGAAGACGACCGCGCACGCGAGTGCGCCGACGACCAGCGCCGCGATCACGCCGTCCACCCAGATCGTCGGGCTGACATGCCCGGTGCGCTCGCGCATGAGCAGCATCAGGCCCGCGAACGCGAGCGGGTAGACGCCCAGGTAGCCGATGTCCGCCGGCGAGGGCACCGGCACGCTGCGCGCTCCGTGCAGGACCGTGGTGTAGTAGATCTCGCCGAGCGTCCACGAGAGCATCGCGGCGGCGATCAGCCACCATGCCACGCGCTCGGACCGGTGTCGTGCGGCGCGGGCGGCGCACAGGCCGACGAGCACCAGCAGCATGGCATCGTGCCCGAAGCGCCCCACGAGCGCGTCCAGGATCCCCACCGAGACCGCGAAGTGCACCCCGTAGGCCGCGAGCCATACTCCCAGGGCAACGAACACCGCTCTGAGAGCGGGCGACTTGCGGGGTTGGGGCATGGTTGAACCTTCGTACCTTTTGCCGCGCTCCTTGATCCCCGCCCGGCGCCGTCAACACTCGTTCAGCCCCGTGAAAAGGGCGCGGGAGCCCGATGTGGACAGACCGGGAAGGCGCTCTGGGCGCGAGGTCCCAGGCCTGGTTCAGGCGTCTGTGCGCGGATATGATCCCGCGGCCTGCCCTACCGCACGACGTCGGCAAGGCGGTCTCACCCGCAGATGCTCGTGCTCAACCTCTTCATCTATCCGGCCGTACTGGTCGTGCTGCTCGCCGGAGCGGGCCTGCTGGTCGACCGCGCGAGCGCCGGGCTCGTGCCCACACCGGTGCTTCTCAGCGTCGGGGCGGCGCTGCTGATCGGCGCGACGCAGCTCGTCGCATACATCCCCGCGATCGCACCGGCCTCGCCGTACGTCGTGCTCGCAGTGGCCCTGGCGGGCTTCGTCCTCGGCCGTCGCAGGGCGGCAGCGGTCGCGGGCGACGTCCGCTCCCGGCCGCTCTGCCTGCTCGTACCGCTGCTCGCATACGTGTGCGCGGTGGCGCCCGTCCTGCTCGCTGGCCGCGCGAGCTTCAGTGCATACCTGATCGTTTCCGACGCAGCGGTCCACATGATCGGCGCGGACTACCTGATCAGGCACGGCATGGACTTCTCGCACCTGGACCTCAGCAACTCCTACGGGCAGACGATCAACGCCTACTACAACATGCACTACCCGTCCGGAGCGGACACGCTGTTCGGGGCCAGCGCACGTCTGATCGCGCTGCCGCTGATCTGGGCATTCCAGCCGTTCAACGGCGTGATCCTCGCGCTCGCGACCGGCCCGGCCTGGCTGCTCGCGCGCAGGATGGGGCTGCGGGGTCTGCTGGCCGGCGCCGCGGCGCTGAGCGTCACGGTGCCCGCCCTCGTCTACGGCTTCGTGCTGATGTCCTCGGTGAAGGAGATCACAGCACTGACGATGATCCTCACGATGGCCGCGCTGTGCGTGGGGCACCGCCGGTGGCTCGACGCCCCGCCGCGGTCGGTGATCCCGCTCGCCGTGTGCCTCGCGGCCGGCTTCTCAGCGCTGGGCGCGGCATTCGGCGCGTGGGCGCTGACCGCGATCATCGTGCTCGGTTTCGTGGCCGCCGGCGAACTGCGCGCCGGGCGTATGCGCTGGGGACACCTGGCCGCCGTGGCCGGCGTCGGTGTGCTCGTGACCGTCATCGCCGCCTGGCCGACGTGGGCCGGTGTTTCCGGCTCGGTACAGGTCGCGCAGAACATCGCCTCGACCACCAACCGCGGCAACCTGACCTTGACCCTGCATCCGGCTCTGGTGTTCGGGATATGGCTTTGGGGCAGCTATCAGGAAGCACCGGCCGGCAGCGATCTGGTGTGGACACAGGCGCTGATCATCCTCACGGTCATCGCCGCGCTGATCGGCCTCGTGCACCTCGCGCGCGTACGCGCCTTCGCCCTGCTCGGGTGGCTCGCGCTGATGCTGCTCGTGTGGCTCATCGTGAGCGACTACGTCACCGCGTGGGCGGGAGCCAAGACGCTGATGCTCACATCGCCCGTGGTCGTTCTGCTCGCGTGGGGCGGCGTGGCGGGCCTGAGGGCATCACGGCTCCGCGTGCTGGCACCGGTGCTGGCAGTTGCGCTGACGGCGGCGGTCCTGGTCTCGGACGCCTATCAGTACAACAGCACGGAGCTCGCGCCGACGGCGCGATATGAAGAGCTCGGGTCGCTGAACGCGCGCTACTCCGGCGAGGGTCCGGCGATCTTCACGGACTTCGACGAATACTCCCTCTACCAGCTCAGGGACCTGGACATCGCCGGCCCCGACTTCCGCTACAGGCCTACGGACCTTCACGACATCACGACGGGGCACGGTCACTCGGTGGACCTCGAGCGCGCGCCGCCGAGCGAGCTGCTGGCGTACCCGCTGATCATCACCAGGCGCGATCCCCTCGCGCCGAGGCCGCCGTCGGCGTACACGATGGTCTGGCAGGGCCGCTACTACCAGGTGTGGCGCAGGCGGGACGGGGCACCCGCCGCGCTCGCGGTGCTGAGCACCCAGCACGGCGCCGAGCCCGCCTGCCGGGCCGTCAGGGCGATCGCCCGCACGGCGCCCGCCGGCTCGCGCCTGGTCGCCGCGCTGGCGCCGAGGTCGATCAGGGTCCACCTGGCGCTGTCGGCGGCGCCCGCCGGCTGGCAGTTCCAGCAGAACGGCCTGTCGATGACGGCCCCCGGGACGCTCCGCGCCCCGTTCTCGGTCCCCCGCGCCGGCGTCTGGGAGCTGTGGCTGCAGGGGCAGCTGATGGGGACCGTCGCGGTGGGCGTGGACGCAGCCGAGCTCACGCGGATCAGCGGACAGGTCGGCGGAGATGCCGCGGTCCCGGACATCGCGGGACCGTTCCATGTCCCGCTCTCCGCCGGCGGGCACACGCTGACGGTCAGAAGGATCCGGCGGCCGCTCGCGCCCGGCGACGGCGGGCTCGCGGTCCTCAGCGGCGCCTTCCTGGTCCCCTCGGGGCCGGCGGGTGAGCCCTCGCTCCTCTCGGTGGCGCCGGCGCGCTGGCGCACGCTGTGCAGGCGCCCGCTGCAGTGGGTGGAGGTCGTCCCCGCGTGAGGAGCATCCACGCGGCGCCCGATGCGTGGGATAGTTGAACGGTGGACAGCGCCGTCCTCGTACTCGGGAAAGAGGGTGGCCTGGGAGATGCACTGCTCCAGGGGCTCGCCCACGCTGGCATCCCGGCCGTGCGAGCGCTCTCGCTCAGCGACACAGAGACGGCGGAGCTGCTGGCGCAGGACCGCTGGCGTGCGGTCGCGGTGGTCACCCGCGACGACGTGCTGGCGCTGCGGCTGACACTGCTCAGCGCGCACCTGCGGCCCGACCTGCCGCTGTGGGTGACGATCTTCGACAGGACCATCACGCGCGAGCTGCACCACGTGGTGCCGGCCGTGCACGTGATCTCCCCCGCGGGCCTCGTCGCGGTGGACCTCGCGGATCACTGTCTCGCCGCGTTCGGTGGGAGCCACCCCGGCCGCCGGCACGGCGTGCGGCTGGTGGACGACGCGCTGCGGCTGCTCGTGCGGGCAGGCGCCGGGCTCCTGATCGCGCTCGCGATCGAGGCGGTCATCGGGATGATCGCCCTGCACGAGAACGTGTTCGATGCCCTGTACTTCAGTACGCGCACGGTCGCCACCGTCGCGGGCACCCCCGGTGCCGCGACGAGCCCAGACTGGTACAAGGCCGTCTCCGCCCTGGACACGATCGCGGCGCTGCTGCTGGTCGCCGTCCTGACGGCCGCGCTCGTGCGCCGTCTCAGCCGCCGCCGGCTGACGACGCTGTTCGGCCCGCTGGCGGCGCCCGCACGCCATCACGTGCTGCTCGTCGGCTTCGGGCAGGTGGGATTCCGCCTGGCCCAGGAGCTGAAAGGGCGCGGCATCGCGGTCCTCGGGGTCGAGAGCGACGCCGACGCGCCCTGCGTGAGGCTGGCCCGCGGCGCGGGGATACCGGTCGCAATCGGCAGGGGAGACGACCGCGAGACGCTGAGGCGGCTCGGCATCAGCCGGTGCGCCGCTGTCGCAGCGGTGACCTCGACGGACCTCGTCAACGTCGCAGTCGGCCTCGCCGCGAGCGACCTGGCGCCGCAGACCCCGCTCGTGATGCGCCTCGGCGACGGCGAGGTTGCTGCCGAGACCGACTCGCTGCTCCACCTCGGGCTCATCTGCGACGCCCACAAGATCGCCGCCGACACGCTGGTGCGCGGCATCGTCGAGCTCGGCGTTCCGGCCTGAGCCGCTCCGTGTCACGGACTGAGCGCGAACAGCGGCCAGCGGCCGGGCACACCCTTCAGGTCGTGCAGTCCGCGGTCCTCGAACCCGAACGGGCCGCCGACGACGGTTCCGTAGACGGTGCCCGAGGTCATGATCTCGCCGGGTCCCGCGACGCCGCTGACACGCGACGCGATATGCACCGCCATACCGCCGACGTCGTCCCCGATCAGCTCGCACTCGCCCGTGTGGATGCCGATCCTCATCTCGATGCCGAGCTCGTGCGCCTCGGCGCTGATCGCCTGCGCGCACCGGAGCGCGCGGGAGGGGGGCCCGTCGAAGGTCGCAAGGAAGCCGTCCCCGACGGTCTTGACCTCGCGGCCGCCGAATCGCGTGAGCTGGGCGCGCACCTGGCGGTCGTGATCGGCCAGCAGGTCGCGCCAGCGCCGGTCGCCGACCCGCGCGGCGCGCGCCGTCGCGTCGACGATGTCGGTGAACATGACCGTCAGCAGCGCACGGGCGTGCTCGCCGCCCCGGCGCCCGCCGGTGAGGAAGCCCTCGATCTCGTCGATGATCGCGTCGCTGTCGCCGACGAACGGGAATGAGTCGACGCCGTCGAGCTCCACATAACGGGCGCCGGGAACATGCTCGGCGAGATAGCGCGAGTGGCGCACATCCCACGCCTGGTCGCCCGTCCTGTGCATGATCAGCGTCGGGACGCTGATCCGCGGCAAAGCCTCACGGACGTCCATGTCGGCAAGGCCGCTGGCCAGCGCACGCGCCTCCGCCGGGCTCGCAGCGAGACGCTGCATGCGGGCGAGCCATTCCGCGAGCGCGAGGTCATCCGCGACCGACGGCGCGACGATCCCGAGGACCGGGCTATCGGTGCTGCCCCATGTGGTCGCGTTGGTCTCGGTGAACTCCCTGCGTTCCTCACGGGTCAGCGCCCAGTCGTAGTCGGGCGCCCAGCTTGTGCGGGCGACCGACGCGTACATGATGAGGGCGCCCACGCGTTCAGGGTGGTCGGCGGCCAGTGTCACGCCCGTCACTCCGCCCGTCGCGTAGGTGAACAGGGCAGCACGTTCGCTTCCGGCCGCGTCGAGCACCGCCAGCGCGTCGAGTGCGTCCTGCTCGATCGTCTGGTCGTCCGACAGACGGTCCGACAACCCTGAACCTCGTTTGTCGAACAGGATGACGCGGCTGAACACCGTCAGCGCCTCGAGGAAGCGCCGCACGGCGGGCGCCTCCCACAGCTGCTCGATCTGGGAGATCCAGCCGGGCAGGAACAGCAGGTCGAGCGGGCCGTCTCCCACGACCTGGTAGGCGAGGCTCACGTCCCCGCTGCGCGCGTAGCGTGTGACTGGTACCGCCATCAGGATTCGATCAGGTCCCGGAACGCCGCGGCCGGCTCGACCATCGCGCCCGCGGCATACGCGCGGTCTGCCAGGAAGTGATCGGATGTCACGACGCGGACGGCCCCGGGCTCGGGGTCGGCGATGAGCACGCGGATGATCTCGTCGTCCGCTGAGTCCCGGCGCGGCTTGGGCGCGTGCCCCACGGTGATCACCGTCGATCGTATCGGCGGCCTGGGGGGCTGCTCGAAGATGACGGTGACGTCCGCGCCGCTCACCGCCGCCCAGCGCTCGAGCATGTCGACGAGCCTGACCATCGCGGCATGCCGGTCACGCCACCACGCATCCGGGCGGGTGCCTATCACGTTCATGCCGTCGACTAGCCAGCGCACAGCCTGCAAGCCTACGACCTGACGGCCACGTCGCACGGGCTGCGGGCACGGCCGCCGCCGTTCGTGCTGGAGTTCGGCTGCACATGAGACTCGAGGGCATCCAGACCGGCGACATCGTCGAGGTCGATCACAAAGGCCGGCGCTTTCACGCGATCGTCACCGGGCAGGCGCCCGGAGGGCTCGCGCTGCAGCCGACGGACCGCCGCGTCAACTTCTACAGCTGCCGCAGCCGGGAGGTCGTCGGACACTGGGCCAAGCGCGGGCGCCCCCGTGCGACGGCCGAGCCGCTGCTGCCCTCGCCGCGCCAGCTCGAGATGGATCTCGGGGGGGAGCGGGAGGTTCCCGAGGCCTGAGCCGTGCGCCTCAGGCGCCGCGCGCGTGCCGGGAGGCCTCGAGCAGGCGATCATCGCCCCAGAAATGCTCGCCGCCGACGATCACGGTGGGCACCCCGAAGACCCCGACTGCGCTGGCTCCGTCGGTGACCTCGCGCAGCCGGCTCTTCACGGCCGGGTCCTCGATGCCCTCCGCGAGGATTGCCCCATCCATCCCGCAGCGACGGCCGGCCTCGAGCAGGCTGTCCGCCTCGGCGAGGTCGGCACCCTCGAGGAACGCGAGGCGCATCGCGCTCAGCGCGTACTGCTTCAGAAGGCCCTGCATGCCGGCGAACGTCATCGCCCGTGCCACAGGGACATCGTTGGTCGGCCAGGGATCGGGCCAGACGATCGGCCCGAGGCCGTGCTCGCTCGCTCGCTGCTCGCAGTCGGCGATCCCGCGCGTGCGCTCATCGGTCAGGCCCCACGACCTCCGTCCAGCGGCTTTGAAGATGAACGCGGCCGTCACGGGAAGCCACTCGGCGCTGGGCAGCAGGGTCCCGATCCGCTCCGCGCTCAGCCACGAGTACGGCGACATCGCGGCGAAGTAGAAGACCGCCTTTGCGTCGGGCATGGGCGAATCATCGCGCAACGCCGGCAGCGAGGCGATGACTGTGGCGGACGCGGGCGCGCCTTGTGGATAGGGTCCAGGGAATGAGCGAGCGCGTGCTCATCCTTTCGTGGGAGTACCCACCCGTCATCGAGGGGGGTCTGGCTCGACACGTGCGCAAGCTCGCCGAGGGCCTCACGCGCCAGGGAGTGACGGTCGACGTTCTCACAAGGGGCACCGCCCAGACGCCCGACGCGCTCTTCAGCGCACCGCAGGAGTGCGGGGGTGTCAACGTCCACCGCGTCCGGGAGCCGAGCTGGCCGCGTGACCTGAACCGCTTCGTCGCGTGGGTCGAGAGGATGAACGAGGACATGCTGGCGGCCGGAGAGGCACTTCTGGCCGAGAACAGATACGACCTGATCCACGGCCACGACTGGCTCGTCGCACAGGCATCGGCAGCCCTGGCCGAGCGATTCGGGGTTCCCTACATCACGACGATCCACGCAACCGAGCACGGCCGCCATCAGGGCTGGGTCGCGGACGAGCCGCAGGCTCACATACACGCAGTCGAGCGCTGGATGGCCAACCGCGCTGACGCCGTGATCGTCTGCTCCTACTACATGCGGGGCCACGTCGCCGACATCTTCGACATCGACGAGTCGCGGGTCGTGGTGATCCCGAACGGAGTCGATCCGAGCGAACTGCGCCCGAGCGGCAACCTGCAGGCCCTGCGCCGGGAGTTCGCCGAGCCCGAGGAGAAGCTCGTGCTGCTCGTTGGGCGGCTCGTCTACGAGAAGGGCTTCCAGCTTGCCCTCGACGCGCTCCCGGAGGTGATCGCGAACGTCGGCAACGTCCGTTTCCTGGTGGCCGGCAGCGGCACGCACGAGGCGGAGCTGAAGGCGCAGGCAGAGCGCCTGGAACTGACGTCCCACGGAACGTTCCTGGGCTGGATCGGCGACGATGTCCTGCACTCGCTCTACCGGATCGCCGACCTTTGCGTGGTGCCGTCCATCTACGAGCCATTCGGGCTCGTGGCGCTCGAGGCGATGGCCTCTGGATGCCCGTGCATAGTCGCCGACACCGGCGGCCTGCGGGAGGTCGTGCCGGTCGGCGAGCGGGTGGGGCTTCGCTTCAACGGCGGCGACGCCCAGCATCTCGGGGTGATGATCGAACGCCTGTTGGTAGACGACGAGCTCCGCGACCGGCTGGTCGCCGAGGCCTCCGAGCATGTCCTGAGCTTCGACTGGGACGACATCGCCGCGCGCACGAGGGGAATCTACGATCAGTTCGGCCGCCCGGCCGCACCGGAAGGAGCATCACGGGGATGACGCAGACGCTGGCGAGCATGATGCAGGACGACTTTCCGCTCACGCTCAACCACATAAGGCGCCGCATGCGCAGCTGCAACGTCGGCGCGGAGGTCGTGACACTCCTCGACGACGGCTCGGTGGCGCGGGCATCGCACGCCGAGGTATCCGACAGGGTCGACCGCCTCGGCAGGGCCCTCACCCGCCTCGGCGTGGGTCCCGGCGAGCGCGTTGGAACATTCGCCTGGAACAACCAGCGCCACTTCGAGCTCTACATGGCCGTCCCGTGCTCGGGTGCGGTCCTGCACACGCTGAACATCCGGCTCTTCGAGGAGCAGCTCACCTACATCATCAACCACGCGCAGGACCAGGTCATATTCGTGGACGACTCGCTCGTGCCGGTGCTCGAGCAGCTCCTGCCGTCGCTGGGCGCAGTCAGGCATTACGTGGTGATGGGCGACGGCGACACCGGGTCGCTGCCTGATGCCATCCGCTACGAGGAGCTGCTCGACGACGCAGGTCCGGGCGCCTTCGACTTCCCGGAGGTGGACGAGCGCCAGGCGGCCGCCCTCTGCTACACGAGCGGAACGACCGGTAACCCGAAGGGCGTCCTTTACTCCCACCGCTCGTGCAGCCTGCACTCAACCGCCACGCTCATGACCGACGCGAACGGTCTCTCGCGCGCGGACCGCGTGCTGGCGGTGGTGCCCATGTTCCATGCCAACGCGTGGGGCCTGCCGTACGGCGCCGCGCTCGCCGGAGCCGACCTGATCCTCCCGGACAGGTTCCTCGGCGCCGAGCCCCTCGCGAAGCTGATCGCAGCCGAGCGCCCCACCCAGCTCGGCTGCGTCCCCACGATCTTCGCCGACCTTCTTCGCTACGCGGACGAGCACCCCGAGGTCGACCTCTCCTCGCTGACGAATGCGGCCTGTGGAGGCTCGGCGGTGCCACGGCAGCTCATGAAGGACTTCCACGACCGCCACAACGTCGGCATTTACCAGGCATGGGGGATGACCGAGACCAGTCCGATCGCGACCTACTCGCGCCCCGAGGAGGACGAACACGACGAGGCGCACTGGGATGCGCGTGCCCGCCAGGGCCGGCCGCTGCCGTGGGTGGAGCTCCGGCTCGTCGGCGACGACGGAACCGAGGTCCCGTGGGACGGCGAGTCGACGGGCGAGATCGAGGTCCGGGGCCCGTGGGTCGCTGCCGGCTACTACCTCGAGGGTGCTCAGGAGGACAAGTTCGACGACGGCTGGCTGCGCACCGGGGACATCGCATCCGTCGATTCGAACGCCTCGGTCCAGATCACGGACCGCTCGAAGGACGTGATCAAGTCCGGGGGCGAGTGGATCTCCTCCGTCGAGCTCGAGAACGAGCTGATGTCCCACCCCGACGTCATCGAGGCGGCGGTGATCGCCAAGCCCGACGAGCGCTGGGCAGAGCGGCCTCTGTGCTGCGTGGTGCTGCGCGACGGGTCGGACGCCACACCGCAGGACCTCGTCGAGCACCTGCGGGGGAGGGTCGCCAAATGGTGGCTTCCGGACGAGTTCGCGTTCATCGACGCGGTCCCCAAGACGAGCGTCGGAAAGTTCGACAAGAAGGTCCTGCGAGCCCGGCTGGCCGACGGCGAGCTGGACCGCCGCGTCGCGGCCGGCTGAGCTCATCGCCGGCCTCCACCGCGGGAAACTGTGCATGCGTGGTTTCGCTGCGACCGCGATCGGTGATAGACATAACATTCAATGGAAGGCGTTCGACGGTGTGCGGCGAACCACATACGGTGCGTGACGGCCAAAACCTGCCGTAGAACGCAAGGAAATCGCGGGCCCCGCGGGGGTTCGCTTGCTCAACACACGATCAGCGGGAGGTTGGCATGACTCGGACCGACGTGATGGCCTCGAGCAGGCCAGGAACAGACTCAGCGGCAAAGAACGATGCGCTCGCCATGCGCGCGGCGCGCAGACTGACGCTGCTGACGGTGCTTGCGATCGTGGCACTCGGTCTCCTTGCGCCCACGGGCGCGCTGGCCGCCGGAACCAGCACAGAAGCGACATCCGGCTACAACCAGGAACCTTCGAAACCGAGCACGGGTACCTCGCCGTCGAAAGAAACCACAACACCTTCGACGACGACGACGACGAGCACCACCCCCGCCACGACGACCACTGCGCCGACGACGGAAACAGCCAAAACACTGCCGTTCACGGGCTTTGATCTGCGCTGGAGTCTGGCGATCGGCGTGCTGCTGATGGCCGCCGGCGGGTCGATCATCGTCGTGCAGCGCCGCCGCGGTTCCGGACGCGGCTGAGAATTCGCTCTCCCGGCATCGCCGGGTCGCAGCGAGCCGGACGATCTTCTCGCGCTGAGCCCTGGGCCTCCGTCGCAGTGGCGGCCCAGGGAGAGCGCGGATCGGTCCGCGGGCGCGCTAGTATTGTGCACATGACCAGTGAGCAAACCCACGGAGGTGGGTTCTTCTCGTTTCCGGACCCAGTCAATGAGGTCTCGGCTCGCCTCGTGGCCGGAGGTGTCGTCATCATGAGCCTCGCGACGATCGCCCTGGACCTTCCGTGGATGACCGCCGTGATCGCCTACGGGTTCGTCGCCCGCGTGCTCACAGGGCCGACGATGAGCCCCCTCGGGCAACTCGTGACGCGCGTCATCACGCCGCGCCTGCCGTTCGCGTCGAAGCCCGTGCCCGGACCTCCCAAGCGTTTCGCGCAGGGGATAGGCGTCGTGTTCTCGCTGACCGCCGCCGTGCTGGCGCTCGGCTTCGGTGACACACAGGCCGCATACATCGTGCTCGCGCTGCTCGTGGTCGCCGCCACGCTCGAGTCGGTGTTCGCGCTGTGCCTCGGCTGCAAGGCGTTCGCCGTGCTCATGCGACTCGGGGTCATCCCCGAGGAGGTCTGCGAGCGCTGCAACAACATCGGCATGGGCCTGCGCGGCACCCCCTAGATCTGCGCTCGGGCCTTGCCGGTCAGCGGCGCCTGCGGCCGGAGACGAGCGAGACCTCCACGGGCCCGCCGGCAGGGTCGACCAGCGCGCTCCATGACCCTCGCACGTGTGCCGAGCGTCCCGGCCCCACACGCGCCACGCGGCTGGAGGCGATCAGGCGACCGTCCTGGCGGACCGCGACCCGTGCGTCGGTTATCTCCTGGCTGGCACGCAGCAGGCACCGTGATCGGCCCGAACGGTCCCCGGCGGTGATCCTGTTCGGAGAGACCCAGCTGAGGGGTGCCGAGCAGCCCACCGGTATCGCCGCCGCGGGCCAGATATCTCCGGCGAGATACGCGATCACCGAGCGTGCGACCCTGCGCCCGCTCAGCGCGGCGAAGTCGGCGGGCTCGGCGCCGTGCAGCACGTTGCCCGCAGCGAACAGCCCGCGCGTGCTCGTCCTGCCCAGCCGGTCGACCGACGGCCCCATCGTCCCGCGGTCCAGCTCGGCCCCGGCGAGCACGGCGAGCTCATGCTCGGGTATCCAGTCGGCGCTCAGGACCAGCACGTCGCAGCTGATCGTCTCGCTCTTTCCGCTCGCGAGATCGGTCACCTGCACGGACCGGAGCCGCTCATCGCCGCGGATGTCGCTCAGCGACGTGGAGGTGAGCAGGCGGGTGCGGTGCAGCACCCCGGCACCCGCGCGGACCGCCGCGAACGACTGATGGCGCGGGAGCTCGGTGGTCATCGCGATCGCGCGCGCGCCGCCGTGGCGAAGCGTCATGAGCGCGGAGAACGAGACATGCTCAGCACCCACGACGACCGCGCGCGAGCCGACGCGCTCGTGTGCGCCGTGGACGAGCTGCTGGAGGGTCCCCGTGTTCATCACCCCGCGCATCGGCCTGGAGCCGGGGATCAGCCGCGCAGATCGCGGCCGCTCCCGGCAGCCCGTCGCGAGCACCACCGCTCGGGCCTGCAGCTCCCTCCTGCCGCCCGGTCCGGTGAGCTGGAGCGTGCCCGGCCCGGCCCAGCCCGTCACCTGGGTCCCGAGCACGAGCTGCGCTCCGGCCCGCTCGGCTGTTCGCGCCCACCTCGCCGCGTAGCGGGGACCGCTCATCAGCCGGTGCATGTCCCGTGCGCCGAAGCCCTGATGTCCGCAGTGCCTCGGGATCCCGCCCGCGTCGGTCTCCCGCTCGACCACGAGGACCGAGCCCGCGCCGAGCGCCATCAGCTCGCTCGCTGCGGCCAGGCCGGCGGGTCCACCCCCGATCACGGCGACGTCGACGCGCTCGCTCACAGCGCTCGCGACCCCAGAGCGCCTGCGGCGGCCTCGCTCTCGACCTCGAGCGCACGCGACACCTTCGCGCCGCAGTAGAAGCCCTGGCAGCGTCCCATCAGCACCCGCGTGCGCCGGCGCAGCGCATCGAGGTCGGCAGGGGGAAGGGGGCTGCGGGCAGCGTCGCGGACCTCCCCGCGGGTGACCCGCTCGCAGAAGCACAGGACCTCGCCATAGGCGGGGTCGCGCTCGATCAGCTCGCTTTCGCGGTAGGGCCGCGGCGCCGCCTCGCCGATGTTGGGCATCCTCAGCGGCGCCAGACCGGCACGCTTCTCGCGCATCACGAGCCCGCCGTCTCGCATGCCCTCGCGCACCCACTCGGCGATCGCCATCGCCGCGCTCAGGCCCGTCGAGCGGATCGCGCCCGCGCAGACGTAGGACGCGTCCGCATGGACCCGGAGCTGGTAGTCGGCGTGCTCGCACGCCGCCCGCAGGCCGGCATAGACGGCGGTCACCTCGTTCTGCAGGAGATCCGGCATCAGGCGGGCTCCCTGCTCGCGCAGCGTGTTGATGCCCGCGGCCGTGCAGGCGCGCTCGCGCTTGTCATGGACGTCCTCGGCGGTCGGGCCGAGCATGACGTTCCCGAACACCGTCGGGGCGATCAGGACGCCCTTCGTGGTTGCGGTGGGGACCGGCAGCAGCACGTGCGAGAGCAGCGGACGGCTTAGCTTGTCGAAGACGATCAGCTCGCCCCGCCGCGGGGTGATCGTGAAACCGTCGAATCCGGCGAGCCTGTGAATCTCGTCCGAGTAGAGGCCGGCGGCGTTGACGACCCAGCGCGCCCGGAGCGAGCCTCGTGAGGTCCGCAACGTCCAGATGCCGTCGCCCCGCTGAAGGCCGTCGACCTTCTCGCCCCTGCGCACAAGCGCGCCCGAGAGGCGTGCCTGGGTGGCCCACGCCAGCGGCGCCGTCCACGGGCAGATGATGAACTCGTCGGGGATGTGAAGGGCGCCGAGCGCACCCGCGCCGAGGTGCGGCTCGCGGCGGTACAGCTCGGCCGGGGTGATATCCGCGATGTGCGTGTAGCCGTTCGCGGACGCGTTCGCCCGGATCGCGGGCAGGCGCTCGAGCTGCTCCCCATCCCAGGCGATGAGCAGCGCCCCGGTCCGCTCCAGCGGGATTCCGACCTCGAGCGCGTAGTCCTCGAGCAGGTCATGCCCGCGTGCGACCAGGCCCGCCTCCAGCGTCCCCGGTTTCGCGTCGAAGCCGGTGTGAAGGATCGCGGTGTTCGCCTTGCTCGTGCCCGCGCCGACATCTCCCCCGTCGAGCAGCGCGATCGTGAGCTCGTAGCGGGACAGCTCGCGCGCTATCGCCGCTCCGACGTCCCCGGCTCCGATGACCGCGACGTCGAACTCGGCGCTCATCGCTCGTGAAAGCCGATCAGAGCGCGTGCCGCAGCCGAGTGGATCTCGATCAGCTCGGCGGCCTGCTGCGCACCCATCCGTGGCTCGAACACAGCCGCGGGCCGCCAGTCGCCGACGGCGTCCTGCGGCGATGATGCGCCCGACGCGCCGAGCCTTGCCAGCGCTGCGATGCCGAGCGCTGTGGCGTCAGGGGAGGGGTAGAGCTCGACTCGCGCCTGGAGCAGGTCCGCCTGCGCCTGCAGCAGCGCCCGCGAGCGGGAGAGGCCGCCGTCGACCCGCAGCGCAGGCACAGGGCCGCCGGCGTCGGTGCTCATCGCGCCCGCGAGGATCGTCACCTGCGCCGCTATTCCCCAGACGAGCGCCCGCACGAGATCGCGCCGGCTGCTGGCGAGTGACAGCCCGAGCCAGCCGCCTCGAGCCTGCGGAGCCCAGTGCGGGGCACCCAGCCCGGCCAGTGCGGGAACGAACACCGGGGAGTCATTCGACGGAGGGACGGGACCGCACAGCTCGTCGAGCTGGTGGGCGCCCTGCAGCATGCCGATCTGCTCGAGCCATGTGACGGCGGACGCGGCCGTGTAGACCTGCCCGTCCAGGCAATAGGTGGTTCTGTCCCCGAGCATCCATGCGACGCACGCGGCCAGGCGCGAGGCCGAGCGCGGCGGGCTCGAGCCCGCGTTCGCAAGGACGAAGGCGCCCGTGCCGTAGGTGCACTTCGCGGTGCCAGGCTCGAAGCAGGACTCGGCGAACAGGGCTGCCTGCTGGTCGACCGCCAGGCCGCTCACCGGCAGCCTGGGCCCGAATGCGTCGGTCTCGCCGACCTCGGAGTCGCAGCTCACGATCTCCGGCTGGAGCTCGGGCTGCAGCCCGAAGATGTCGCACGCCTCAGGTGAGCGCTCCACGCTCTGCAGGTCGAGCAGCATCGTGCGCGACGCTGTCGCCGCGTCGGTGACGAAGGCGCCGGTGAGGCGCGAGGTGACCCAGGCGTCCACTGTCGTGATCACCCCCTCGGGGCCGTCCCTGCGTCTGAGCCAGGCCATCTTTGGGGCGGCGAAGTAGGGGTCCAGGGGCAGGCCCGTGATCTCCAGCAGGCGGTCGGCGTGCTCCTGCAGCTCCACGGTGACATCGACTGCCCGCCGGTCCTGCCAGCTGATCGCGTTTCCGAGCGGCTCCCCCGAGGCAACATCCCATCGCAGGACCGTCTCACCCTGGTTTCCGAGCCCGACCGCCGACACCGGGACCCCCGCATCCGATAGCGCGGAGCGGCCCGCGGCGATGACGGAATCGAGCAGCGCCGCCGCGTCCTGTTCCACGGCTCCGCCGGGACCGGCGAGCGTCGCGAGGGAGGATCGTCCCGTTCCGAGCACCTCGCCGCCGGGCCCCACGACGAGCGCCGTGGTGGAGGATGTTCCCTGGTCGATTGCGAGGATGTTCACGGGCTGAGGAGCGGGGGCAGCATAGCGCCGGAGCTCGCTTCAGGCGCGCCCGCGGCCCGCACTCGTCGGCTTCGTCAGGCCGGGGTGCGCGAGCCGCGCAGGAAGCGGCCGATCGCGTCGGCGACGAGCGCGTCGACCTGATCGGTGTCCACGATCCCGCCCGTCACGAGCGCGGCGATCCCCTGGATGGTCGCGAAGAGCACGAGGCCTACCCGCTCGGGCTCGCCGGGCTCAAGGACACCCTCGCTCTGACCCTGGCCGATGAGATCAAGGATCACCGAGAACGCCCGCTCGGCGGCCTCGTTCAGCTCGCCGGACTGATCCTGGTGCTTGCCGGCGAACATCAGCTCGAGCAGAGCGGCATCGTGTGTCGCGAAGTGAACATACGCGGCCGCCGTCTTCTCCAGGCGCTCCCGGAAGTCTTCGCCGACGCCGTCAACCGATGCCCGCAGCTCGGCTCCGAGGCGCACGAACCCCTGCTCGGCGAGCGCGTCGAGCAGAGCCTGGCGATCGGGGAAGTGACGTCGCGGAGCGCCGTGGCTGACCCCGACCTCGCGAGCGAGCTCGCGCAGTGACAGCGCCTGCGCGCCACGCTCGCGCACGGTGCTTTCCGCCTGGGCGAGAAGCGCAGCCCGGAGATTGCCGTGGTGGTATGGCCGGTCCGTCACAGCTCCGAGCTTACCCTAGTAAGTTGTCGTTGACATCATTGTTGTCATCAGCTACATTGCTTCCCATGACTACCTCGAGCAGCATTCCACCCCTGCCTGACATGGATGGCCGCACCGTGATCATCACCGGAGCCAACAGCGGGATCGGCCGCGCCGCGGCGAGCGCCCTCGCCTCCGCCGGCGCACGTGTCGTCATCGCGGTGCGCACACCTGAGAAGGGTCAGGCGGCCGCCGCGGCGATGCGCGGGCACACAGAGGTTCGACGACTGGACCTCGCCGATCTCTCGTCGGTCCGCGAGTTCGCCTCAGGCTGGGAGGGAGAGATAGACCTCCTCATCAACAACGCAGGGGTGATGGTCCCGCCGTTGACAAGGACCGCAGACGGATTCGAGCTCCAGATCGGGACCAACCACCTGGGCCATTTCGCGCTCACCAACCTGCTCCTCGAGAACGTCACCGGACGCGTCGTGACCGTCTCCTCAAGCGCCCACAAATTCGGCACGATCGACTTCGACGACCTGAACTGGGAGCGCAGGCACTACAGGGCATGGCGCGCCTACGGTCAGTCGAAGCTCGCGAACCTGCTGTTCACCTCAGAACTGCAGCGCCGGCTCACAGCCGCAGGCTCATCGGTCCTCGCCGAGGCGGCCCACCCCGGATATGCCTCGACGAACCTGCAGTTCCACAGCGGGAGCCGTGTCTTCGACGCCCTCGGCTGGGTCGGGAACCGTCTCGTCGCGCAGGACGAGGCCGGCGGCGCACTGCCGACGCTGTACGCCGCGACCGCCGACATACCCGGCGACAGCTTTACCGGCCCCGGGGGTTTCATGGAACAGCGCGGGCCCGCCAAGCTCGTCGGGCGCAGCGCGGCGGCGAAGGACACGGCGGTTGCGAGGAGGCTCTGGGAGGTATCCGAGCAGCTGACGGGCGTCGGTTTCCCATTGACGACGACGGCCGCCGCGTAGCCGCGCTCACTCCACCAGGCAGGTGTCCTCGTCGCTGTAGGCAGGCGAGCAGGCGCAGAGGATCCGCAGGGGCTCTGCGCCGATGTTGAAGATCTTGTGGCGGGCGCCCGGCGGGATCAGCGCACAGTCGCCCACGCCCATCAGGCGCTCCTCGCCGTCGATGGTCAGCCGGCCCTGGCCGGCGGTGACCAGGTAGAGCTCCTCGCTCAGGCGGTGGTAGTGGGCGGTGGTCGCGCCGCCGACGGGGATCGTCGCCTCGGCGAGGCTCTGATTCTGCGCCGGCGCCGACACCCGCCCGGCCCACTCCCGGATCTCGGAGCCGTCGAGGGTGACGAACGGCTCGATCTGGTCATAGGAACGGACGTGCATTGCACCTGAGAGGGTAGAGGACGCGTTCGCGGCCGCGAACGAAATGTGGGGGAGCGGCCTCGTCCCCGCGGGGCTCGTGACGGCGTCAGCCTCGGCGACGGCGGACGCGCGAGGGGCCCGGGACCGTCGGCTGAATACGGCGCGGCATGTCGATCTCCGGGTTCCCCGTTCGTCCAAGCCTCGAACGGCAACGTGCCGATGTGACCACGACGTCAGGAGCGAAGATGAGCGCCTCGTCCACCGAGGGAATCAAGATCGTGCTGCACCCGGTCTCAGACCTGAAGGCTGCCAAGTCGTTCTACACCGCGCTGCTCGGGACGCCTCCACAGGCCGACTCGCCCTACTACGTCGGCTTCGATGCCGCGGGACAGCACATCGGGCTGCTGCCCGCCGGCGGACCGCAGGGCATGACCTCGCCCGTCGCCTACTGGCAGGTGCCCGACATCGAGGCCAAGCTCGCCGAGGTCATCGCTGCGGGTGCAGCCGTGAAGGAGCCGGTGCGGGACGTCGGGGGAGGCCGACTGGTGGCGAGCTTCAGCGACCCGGACGGCAATGTGCTCGGCTTGCTCCAGGACCCCTGAGGGCGCTCGCCCGTCGAATCAGGCGGCCGCTCTCCAAGCGTGTGACGGTTATCTGTTGGACCGTGCGAGGACCGTGTTCAGCACGCGGGCTGCGGTGGCCAGATCCTCGGCGTCCAGGTCTCCCCAGAGTCGTTGAGTGATGTCGACGTCGCTGAACCACCCGAGACGTCCGCGGCGCGTTCCGCGCTGGGATAATCGCTGCGTGACCGCCTCGCAGGCAACGGCGATTGTCAACGCCAGGGTCTTTGACGGCGACCGGCTGCGGGACTGGACGTCAGTCCGGTTCGCCGATGGCGTCCTCACCGAGTGCGCGGCCGGTTCCTCGGCTCAAGACGGCGACGAGGTGGTCGACGCACAGGGCGACATGGTCCTGCCGGGGCTGATCGACTCGCACGTGCACCTCCTGCCCGGCGCCTTATCGCAGGCGCTGGTGTTCGGCGTGACCACTGTGCTGGACATGTTCAGCATGCCCGACGTTGTGGCCGTCGCCAGGCAACAGGCCGGGACAAGGTCGGACGTCGCTGACGTGCGTTCAGTGGGAATCGGAGCGACCGCGCCCGGCGGGCATCCCTCGATGATGTACCCCCGCTTCCCAACGTTGACCGGCCCGGAGCAGGCCGAGCAGTTCGTCGCGGGCCGCGCCGCCGAAGGCTCGGACTACTTGAAGGTCTTCTCTGGGAGATCCGGTCGGTGGCCGTCCTTGGACCCGGACACGATCACGGCGCTGACAACGGCAGCGCACAGTCGCGGCCTCGTGGTCGTCGCGCACGTCAGCTCCGTCGCCGGGGTGCACGAGGTCGTGTCCGCTGGAGTTGACGTCGTCGCTCATGTGCCGGTGGACGGCGAGCTGGAGGAGGCACTGGCTCACCGAATCGCTGAGGCGGGGATCGTAGTCGGCCCGACGCTGGCCACCATCGAGAACGTCCTGGGCGAACCGGGCGGGGCCGCTGTGGCCGGCGACCCGCGGATCGCCGGGATCTTGCAGGACGAATGGGCGCGGCGGCTGACCTCTGGCGCGGCAGCACCCGGACAGCGAATGCCTCCCTATTCCCGCGCCGAGGAGAACGTGGGCCGCCTCCTCAACGCGGGCGTCACCATCCTGGCGGGCACCGACGCCCCGAACCCCGGCACGGTGTTCGGGGCAAGCCTGCACCGCGAGCTGGAGTTACTCGTCCGCTGCGGCCTGACGCCCGCCCAGGCGCTGACCGCCGCTACCGCCGCCGCGGCGGGTGCGTTCAACCTCGCTGACCGCGGGCGAATCGCCCCGGGCCAGCGCGCGGACTTGGTGCTCGTGTCCGGCGACCCGTTGAGCGACATCACCGCAACCCGAGCCATCGCGCGGATCTGGCGGGCAGGAGTCCTATGTGGCCGACGTGCGCCCGTTGCCAGCACGCCCGAAACGCAAGAAGTTGACGCGTTCTACGCCCGGATCGCCGAGGCCGTGGCTGCCGTGCGTGAACGTCGGTCAGGCCGCGACCCCACTGAGACCGGCTAACCCACACCCAGCGACGAGAGGCTCGGCGGTATCCGCCGGCAAGCGGATGGGACTGCAGCACACCCGATTCAGAATCAGCCGTTTCGGCCGATGTCCTCGGGGTAGAGCTCGCCGAACGGCTCTCCGTCAAGGTCCTGAAGCCCCCGACGAACACGTTCGCGAGGTCTTCGGTGTTGGCCAGGTCATTGTCGAGGCTCTTGCGGCGAAGTATCTCGGACCACTGAGTTTGGGGGCTCTAACCAGAACCTGTGCCGGCTCGGTTCTATTTCTCCCAGGACTGGTGCCGGGCGGGTCGCCGGGTAAACACTGAAGTCGCGGCCACCCCGCACGGCTATGTTGCTCCGACAATGCAGCACGCGATCAAACGTTGGATGTACGAAGGCGGACGCCCGAACCGCCTGGCCGCGTTTCTGAACGGCATCTGGGGATGGGTCGGTTCGCTCGGACTCGGGGGAAGCCGCGTGAATACTCTCCAGGTGCGGGGCCGTCGCACGGGTCGCCTCACCTCGATTCCGGTTGTGATCGCCGACTACGAGGGCGAGCGATATGTCGTCGCGATGCTCGGCGAGGGTGCGAACTGGGTGGCCAACGTACGCGCTGCTGGCGGGCAAGCGGCCTTGCGTCACGGCAACCGTGAGACGGTGCACCTAGAGGAAGTCGATGCTGGGGCTCGTGCTCCCATCCTCCGGCGCTACTTGGAGGTGGCGCCCGGTGCCCGAGCACACATACCCGTCGATCAGAGAGCCCCTCTGGCGGAGTTTGAGCAGATCGCGTCGCAGTACCCCGTCTTCCATGTTCGAGTCGATCGCTAGGCCGTAGATCGTTTGCACGGTGGGTGGGCGCCAGCGGGAGCCGCGGCTCCAGGAAATCGCGCGGCGCGAAGGCGCAACCATCCCGGCGGGCTAAC
>Ga0182013_10000656_pt1 | contig 47544 bp, 48 predicted proteins | sample 612S2MmetaG_FD_120487 | JGI IMG/M metagenome (GOLD analysis project Ga0182013, IMG submission 120487) | Permafrost microbial communities from Stordalen Mire, Sweden - 612S2M metaG | ecosystem: Environmental > Terrestrial > Soil > Wetlands > Permafrost | place: Sweden: Stordalen | collected...
CCCATCTTTAGAGATGCCGCGAAGCGCCACATGCACATGCGGATGGTCGGTGTTCTGATGGACAACGGCAACCCAATCGAGTTGCTTTCCCAAGTCTTGCCCCATGCCCTCCATCAGCGCCTTTGTGTGCGCGACCAAATCCATGCGCTCTCCAAACTCGGGCGAGATGATGAGCTTGAACAGACGAGGGTCTTTGGCGCCTTGCCACTCCGCCAGCGTGCCGCCGATGTCAGATACACTACCGTCCGGCCCGAAGCCAGGAGGAAGGTCTTTCGTGGGCTGGGAGGCACTGTCACGCGCAATGTATCGACCATGGGCTTTCCAGTGCCCCGGTGTAAGGTTCTGAGCATAGGTGACGCGAACGGCGACCCTCTGGTTTCTGGCCCGGCTCGTCCTGTTGGCGAGCGCCCCTGTCTTCTTCGCTCCCTTGCCCGACGAGGCCTTGGGCTTCCGGGAATTGTGGCGAACCATTCTCATCACGGAGCGGCCGGCACGGCTCCACACCGAAACCTCATCTCGGCCGGCGTGCTTGTTCGCACGCGGGCGGAGCCGAAACGGTTTTTCTTCGACTGCGAAGCTCGCCATCAACTGTTACCTAAAGAGTCAACCCATTCCCGCAGAGCTGCGGCCACGTTACCGGTCATTTCCTTAGCTACGTCGGCTTTGTACTTCTCGTACCGCAGCTTCGCTGTTGCTACGCTGGCGCTGCGCGCCTCTGGGGGGATTTCAGGCTGGTACGTCAGATAGAGCTTGATGAATGTTTCGAGACTGGCGTAGGTGAGGATCGCCGCCGTGCTCAGCTTGCGAATGTCCCGGCTCTGCCGCTCTAGCGTCGCCAAGATACGTTCCTCCGTATCGCTCAGGGCCTTTGACGCGCCCTGGAGCTGATTCACAACGGCCTGCCGGATGAACGAGGAAGGGGACGCAAAGCCCCCCTCTTTGGCTGCTTTTTCAATCGCCTCAAGCATCGCAGGTTCAAAGCGAACGTTACGACCTTCACCCTTCTTTGCCAAACATCACCTCGAAATCGTACTTCGGTTGCTATCTACTAGAGTTGTCTTCTGCGAAAAAGTCAATACCTCTGGCCTTCCTGTGCCACAAACGTGGCGCAAGCTACATAAACGTGCCACGCTCTAATCTGTTGTCAATAAATCACTAAGACCACAAATAGCCCCGCAGGGTAGTACGTTTTCTTTATGTTCCACTACGTTGTCTTTGCGGTTGCTTCGCTGTGTTGGGTGGCTTTCTAGTTTCCTGAGATGTTGACTATTGTATGAACAATGTTGACTCCTGTTACCGGACAGAGCAAACTAGGCACAGTTGACGACTTTTGTATGAAAACTATACGAATATTGTTGACTTCGAAACTGGAGGCCGACCCTAGTGAATTCAGGGAAAAAGACCGGAGCCAACAAGACAGAAGGCGTTCTTGAGTCGATCCGCAAGCTCAAGGACGAAAAACCGAGGTCGCTCATGGGACAGATTCGGTGGATGTTCCTGACATCGAAGCGGCGCTCGGTTCAGGTCACAGTCTGACCGACATTCACGCCATGCTCAACAAACACGACATCGAGATCCCGTACAAACAGCTCTCCCTTTATCTCGGGAGAATTCGGCGCCAAGAGGAGAAGAGCCCACGAAGGATAAGAATCGCAGAACGATCCGCCCGGCCGCAGTCGGGGGAGCGCACTCCTCCGGGAGGCGACGAGGATGGCGTTAGTATTTCGCCAACATCAGAAGGCGAGAAATTACCGCTCCTCAAAGCTGATCCGCTCGCGAACTTGAAGAAGGTAACGAAGCCCGATCTGAAGAATTTCATCGGTACAGCCAAGAGAGAAGATTTGTACTAAACCAGGGGGCAGATGAACAACCAGCGGTAGAAGACAGGACCGTCCGACTGTGGTATATATCTCCCACAGTAGTACCTACCGAAGCGGGAGATGATATGGCGAAGGTGGAAATGAATGGCAACATCGCTCCAAACGGACGGGGGAAGCTCAAGACAACGGTTCACGATATTCACATGACCTTGCAAGGCAAGGGTGGTGTGGGCAAGAGCTTTGTCGCTTCTCTCATGGCGCAATATCTTATTCACAAAGGTGCTAAGCCGCGTTGTTTCGACACCGATCCCGTCAACCACACGCTTTCGAAGTTCAAGGCCTTCAATGTCACAAGTATTGAACTACTGAAAGAGAATTCCATCGATCCGCTCAAATTTGAAGAACTGGTCGTGTTGTTGCTGGAAGAGGACGGGCCATTTGTCGTAGACAACGGAGCCTCCACTTTCATCGAGATGTGGAATTACATCGTTCGTCACGGAATACGCGAAATGCTCAGAGAAAATGGTCGCCGGCTATTCATCCACACGGTGTTGCAGGCTGGACAGGCGCAAGACGACTGCTTGAACGGCTTCAAACAGGTAGCAGAGACTGCGGAACCTGGGTCGATCATAGTTTGGGAGAATCGCATACTAGGGCCAATCCAGTACCAAGGGAAAGCATTTCAAGACATGAAGGTCTATCAGAACAACGCCGCAACGGTGCTTGGCGCGATCCAGCTCCCCGTGAACGAATATTTCATTAGCAATGATTTGAAGACGCTTACCACTGAGAGCTTGACGTTGGATGAAGGGCAAAAAAGTAGCCTATTCAACATAATTGCCAAAAACCGCTTACGCATTTATCAGCGTGAACTTTTTCAGCAAATGGATAGCGTTTGGGAGGTCATTCCAGAGGCCGTCAATGCGTGACGCCGGCAACGATAATGGGGCTGAATCGGCAAAGGCCGTAGTGGTGGAGGCCTTTGCGAGGCATCGTATCAACATTCCCGATAACGATCCTATGCTCGCCTTCGGCACAGTGGTTGAACTCTCAATCTTGCGAGGCTCAGAAGTCTTAGACGAAAGGACTCAGAGGGCCGTCACACGAATAGAATCTGCGGCGTCTCAGTGGGTAGAGACTGCGAAGACAGAGCTTGTCACGGCGGCAGAAAATGCGGCGATAGGTGTCAGACGGGAGTTGCAATCCGACATCAACTCTGCTTCAGTTAAAGCTAAGGATGCTGTGCTCATGGCCCTGTCAGCAAATACCGGAGCCATGAAATTCAAGTGGATCGCTTCAGGCTGTGCTCTTTGCCTGGGCTCGATGGTGCTGGGCATGTTTCTTATGCTTCTGTTCATGAGGTACATGCACACCCCCTAGAAACGTGTAGGTGTGACATGAGGTTGCTGCTCTTACTGAATTTGTTCATCCTCCGCGGTGGCGTTTACCGTGTGGTCGCGCTTGCCTTCATCGCAGGTGTGATCGGCCTGCTGGGACTCGGTATCTGGAGCCTGAAGGCATCTCAACCTCAGCACAACCACGTTGTTCATGGTGCACAGTCCCCATCCGCTCATGTGCCGCCGCCTGTGAGCCGATGAATGATGGCATGGCCGAAACAGCGATTATCTCCGGAGAGGTCGACCTGGCGCGAATAAAACTTCCATTGAAAAACGTGGATCGAAGAAAGATCCTCACTTATGCCGCGTGGGCCGTATTCCTCGCGGCTTTCGCATTGGTAGTAGAGCAGATTCCGGGAACGCTTTTGCATCTAGCTCCTGTTTCACAGAGCGCACGTATGGTGCCGCCCGGATACGTTTTGAATGATCCCCACTTGTCCTTGTCGCCGTACTGGCACATTGAACACATCATTCATGCACATACTCGCTACCGTTCCGTCCTGGTGGATGTGTTGCTTCGGTTCTTCATAGCGGGGATAATCTCAATCACTTATGCGAACAACTGGAAACAGGCAGTCGCCTCGAAGCTCATTCGCATGGGAGTTGTACTGATGGGAGCAACTCTCATCAGCCAAGCCGCCTCGTTTCTGATGTACGGTGGCGTGGTGGACCTGCTCGCTCACACTACGAAGGATGGTGTCTTGATGATGGCTATGTCCTTCTCAGACCTGTACACCTTCGTCGGTGGACCGATTCTGATTGCAGGCTTCGTCGTGCTCTTCCATAAGGAAGGGCAGGCAAAACGTACACCGGCCAGCGTAGAGGTTTAGTGGTGACGAGAGATGTATTTGTATGCTGCCTTGATGGTTCGATCGAGATACGCCTTCTGGCCGCGCTGACCGCCCTTCTTGCTTAGATCGCGGGTGGCGATCTCCGACCGTACTTCATGCTCTGGTACTCCGTGGTCAAGTGCCCAATTCGCGTAGGCCATGTCGATCCGGTTCCCGTCGCCTCCGAGTTCAGGCCTGTTCCTGAAGTCCGAAATTGTCATGCGCCTCTGACCGCTGTTGTTGTTGGTCCAGCGGAAGTGCTTCGTGGCTTCTTCCTTTTTGCGAAACTCTTCTTCTTCCTTCAGAATCGCTTCACGCACCCGGGCGACAAATTCCTCCGCCCGATCGTATTTGACTCCGCTGTGCTCATGTAGGCGCACGAAAGGGAAGTATCCCGTATTGGCGTCTTTGTATTTGGCCTTCCGGTTTGTGAAGCCTGCGAGTCTCCCGTAGTGACACCAACTCGCGCTGCTCGGGTCTGCGTCGAATCTCAGAGCGAGCAACCGGGCGGCGGTAGAAGACTCTTGTTCGGGGAGGACCTGGCCGTGTTGGAGCCACGCTTGAAAATTCTTCGGTGATGTCTCCACAACCAAGGCCGGTTGAAAGCCTTCCTCCTTCATACGAGCGATCGTTGCGAGCGACACATCATCCAACAGGGTCAAGCTGTGGAGGCCATGAGGAACGATGTTGATGTTCCGGTCCTGGCTGTTTTCCAGACGCAGGTAACGAATTGTGTTTGGGTCTGAGAGCTTTTCCGCGCTGTAGACTCGCGTTTTCATCGGCAGGTCGTCATCGTCGAATTTGAGCAACCCAAGTTGGTACTCAGCCGCACCCATTGCCGCGAGCTGGAGGTTTACCGCGATCTGTGTTCTATCCCTTTTGTCAACCATGCCTAGATCCATTCTCAATCAAACGGTTGATGCTGTTGGCCCTCTGCCCGCCTAAATCGTCCCCCTGACGATTACAGCCCCTTAAAAATTTGGGTGGCGCTTGCCGGATTCCCTGGGGTAGAGTAGAAACCAATCAGGTGACTGTGGTATATATCTCCCACAGTACCAGAAAAACGCCACGAATGTTTAGGGGACAGATGGAACTCTTAGAGCACACCCTTAACGGCAGCGAAAACGGCACTGGCAACGGCGTTTACGAAGAGAACGCGACGTTCCGCAGGCAGCTCGTGATGCTCCGGCGTTCGTTCGGTCCAGTCGTCATGCGTGAGCTTGAGAACGAGGCGACTGAAGACATCGTTCTCAACCCTGATTCGTGCCTGTGGGTGAAACGTAGAGGGGAGCCCTTCTCGCAGGTCGGTTCTCTAAGCTCCATCAATGCGTTTTCAGCACTCGCGACGATTGCGACCATGCGGAAAACCAAGCTGGACAACGAAACACCTGCGCTTGAAACCAACCTTCCACTCGATGGGAGTCGCATCGAAGGCCTGATTCCTCCCGTAGTTACAAATCCCATCTTTGCCATCCGTAAACGCGGAAATGGCGCCCCAACTCTTGAAGAGTATGCAGACTCGGGCATCCTTACCGACAGAAACGATCCCGCCAATGAATATCGGCGGATGGACACGTTTTTGGAGATGTGCCGGGAGAAATCGCACATCGAAGTGATCCGCATTGCTGTGCAAGAGAAAAAGAATATCGTCATCGTCGGCTCTACCGGCTCGGGCAAGACAACTCTAGTGAATGCGGTCCTCGACACGCAATACAGGCTGGCTCCGAACGACCGGACGATTCTGATCGAAGACACGCCGGAGCTGCAATGCAACGTGAAGAATCACGTCTCGCTGCTCTCGACGGAAAGCTTCCCCACACTCAGTTGCTTGAAGGCCTGTATGCGACTGACCCCGAAGCGCATTGTCCTCGGGGAAGTGAGAGGGAAGGAAGCTCACACGATGTTGAAGGCATGGAATACAGGCCATCCCGGTGGCCTGGCTACGTTCCATGCAAACGACGCTCGGGGCGGTTTGAGCCGCCTGGAGAGTCTGGTCGGTGAATCGCCGGAGGCTAATGGACCGCAACAAAAGTTCATCGCTGAGGCCGTCGATCTCCTTATTTTCATCGACGCAGACTGGACGTTAAAAGCCGGACGCAAAGTGCGCGAGGTATTGGCGGTCACTGGTTTTGAAAACGGTGACTACATCACTCATCGGTTGTAAACCAAATCCGAAATGGAGGAAATAGATCGTGAAAACAATCGTTTCTGTTGCTAACCCTCTAACCTCGCGGATCGCTCGCTTCCGCGTTATGTATGCACTCGCTACGCTGGCTTTGTTCAACGCAGTGGCGAACGCATCTTCGACCTACACCGGCACCGGTGGCACAGGCGGCGGTGGTGCGCTCCCTTGGGAAGGTCCGCTTTCTCAGGTTGCAACCTCGCTGACTGGTCCGGTTGCTCTGGCAATCTCCGTCATCGGATTGTTCGCTGCCGGCGCGGTTCTCATGTTCGGCGGCGAGCTGACCGAATTTGCAAAGCGCGCCGTGTACATGGTGATGGCAATTGCTTTCATCATCGGCGGTGCGTCGCTGCTCAACGTCGCGTTCAACTTCACTGGCGCAGTGATCGGATAGGGCTATGGAGCGGGCTAGAGAGGTCACATTCCATCAGTCCGCGAATCGCCCAAATCTGCTGCTTGGAGGGGACCGCGAGTTAGTGCTGATGACGGCACTATTCGCCGCGGTCCTTATTTTTACTCTGGCAAAGTTGTGGGCGGCAATCGCGGGAGTGGTCTTCTGGCTGATCGCCTTGGGTGTGTTGAGGCGATTGGCTAAGGCCGATCCGATCATGCGGCAGGTATACATACGCCACATCAAGTACAAACCGTTCTATCTGGCAAAGTCGGGACTGCATAGAGCGATGAGTGGGTCTCCGACGAAGTGGAGGTAGCGCAGATGTTCCTTGCAGACTTCAAAACGCGATGGGAAGGACTGCCCGACTTGCTGATGTACGCCTCCGTCATTGACGAGGGCGTGATGCTTTTGCAAGACGGGGCTTTAATGACGACGTGGAAGTATCGTGGCCCTGATCTTGCTTCGGCTACCTATGAGGAGATGGCGAACATAAGTGCTCGCCTCAATAAGATTCTGCTCCTGGGAACGAACTGGATGCTCCACGTCGATGCGATCCGCTCGTATTCGCAAGACTATCCAGAAAGCTCGTTCCCTGATCCCATAACGCGTTTGATTGATATGGAACGCCGTCAACAGTTCACACTCGAAGGGAGCCACTTCGAGAGTGAGTATTTTCTGTCGTTGACCTATCTCCCGCCAATGCAAAAAGAGGAGAAGCTGAAAGGATTTCTATTCGAGGGTGAGTCGGTCAAGCGGGACGTAGCCACGCGGGCTCTCGACTATTTCAAAGGCAAGATCTCTCAGTTTGATGACATTCTGACCTCTCTCTTTCAAGCGCGCCGGCTCGGCACGATTGAAGAGAAAGACGAGTTAGGGTATGTTCTCCGCTTCAACGAGCAATTGCGGTACATCCGCCGCACAATCGGCGGACACGATTTCAAGTTTGCTGAGCCGGAAATCCCGATCGACCTGCAAGAGATAATCCCCACCGAAGACTTTTGGGCGGGAGTCTCCCCGCGCTATGGAAAGAAGTGGATTCGCGTTATAGCGATCGACGGCTTTCCAGCGAAGAGCATCCCTGGCATCTTAGCGGTCCTCGATACGCTTACGTTTGAATACCGCTGGAGCACGCGGGCGCAAACGCTCGACCCGGAGGAAGCGAAAGGCTTGTTAGAGAAAACGCATAAGAAGTGGAGGGGCAAGGTTCGCGGCTTTTGGGACCAGCTCATGAATAAACCGGAGGGAACGGGGGGTACAAAGGATCATTTTGCGGCAAAGATGGCGGCGGATGCTGAAGCCGCCATGAGCGTAGCGAGTGAAGCCGCCGTACAGTTCGCGCTCTATTCCTCAAACATCATCCTCATGGACGAAGATCTGACCCGCCTCGATGAGATGGAGTCGGAAATCAAGAAGGCCATCTTCAATGCTGGCTTTGGAGCGCGGACAGAGGATGTCAACGCAGTAGAGGCTTGGCGCGGTTCTTTACCTGGCGACGGCTACAGGAATGTGCGGCGGGTCTACCTGCATACGATCAATCTGGCTGACTCCTTGCCCATATCCGCGGTGTGGACAGGGGAAAAGGTCAACCCCTCTGCGTTGATGCCGCCGAACACGCCGCCGCTGATGATTACGACAAGCGTGGGAGCGACACCCTACAGGCTCCATCTGCATGTGTCAGACGTGGGTCATACGCTGATTCTCGGCCCAACCGGGGCCGGTAAATCGACGTTGCTTGCAATGCTCGCTGCGCAGTGGAGGCGGTATCCCAACTCGAAGGTCTACACCTTCGACAAAGGCAAGTCCATGTACGTTCTCGCAAAGGCCGCGGGAGCAGAGTTTTATGACATGGGAGCGGCGGGCTCGGGCGTACAGCTTTGCCCTCTGCGTGAGATTGACGACCCAGCGGATATCGCGTGGGCGGTTGATTACATTGAATCCCTCTGCATCCTGGGCGGCACAACAATCACGGCGAAGCATAGAAACGCTATCAATCAGGGCGTGAAAATGCTCCGTAATTCTCCTACACGATCTCTAACGGAGTTGTACACAGCCATTCAGGACGAAGGCCTGCGTGAGGCTCTGAAACACTACACGCTCGATGGTGCGGTGGGCGAGCTGCTGGATGCGGAGACCGACACCGTGAAATCGTCCCGGTTCATGGTGTTTGAGATGGAAGCCTTGATGAATGGCGGGGAGACCGGCAATAAAGGCCTCGTCGCGGTTCTTCTCTATCTCTTCCGCCAGATCGAAAAACAGTTGGACGGGTCGCCGACGTTGATCCTTCTCGATGAGGCGTGGATGTATCTGGATCACCCGCTTTTTAGGGACAAGATTCGTGACTGGCTCAAAACCATGCGACGCAAAAACGCCTCGGTCGTGCTGGCGACGCAGAGCATTTCAGATGTCATCAAGTCCCCGATCCGCGATGTAGTCCTTGAGTCCTGCCCCACAAAGATTCTCCTGCCAAACGCTGAGGCAGGAAACGAAAATTCGCGCCCGTTCTATACCCAACTCGGCTTGAACGCACGCGAGAACACTATCGTTCAGACCGCGATTCCAAAGCGGCAATACTACATCACTTCACCCCTTGGACGGCGCCTGATAGGGCTCGGCATCGGCGGCGTCGCGATGTCCTTCGTTGGTGTCAGTTCAGTGGAGCAGCGCAACGCTGCAACACAACTGATGACCAAATATCCCGAGACCTGGCAGTCGGAGTGGTTGCGCGAACGTGCATTCACAACGAATTCGCCCATGTTGAGGGAATGGGCTGAGTTGCTGGAAACAGAGTTTGAAAAAGAAAGGAGCGTAAGCGCATGAGAAAAATGACTGCGTGGGCGTCGATGTTGCTTCTTCTCTTTTGCACTACGGCCCCGCAATCCGCGAAAGCGGGTGGCGTGTTCCTCGGTGCCACGGAGATCACGCAGCTTCTCAATCACGTAGAACTGATCGAAAGCTACATCGCACAGGCGAATCAGCTCGCAACGCAGTTGCAGCAATTCCAAGTGCAACTGCGGAACGCGGCTACGTTGCGTTCGCAATTGTTTGGCCCGATTCGGAGTGACCTTCTGCGGCTTTCTCAAGTAACGCAGGGTGGTCAGTCTTTGTCCTACTCGATGGCGAACCTCGATTCCGAGTTTCTAAACCGATATGGCTCCGCGGGCTATAACCCTAACGTGAACTTTGCGGATCAGTATCACACGTGGTCGCAGACCTCGCTGGATACAACGCAAAAGTCCCTCGACACGATTGGTTTGCAGTATTCGCAAATGCAATCAGAGCAGGACCTGTTGGACAGTTACGACTCGATGTCGCAAGGCTCGGGTGGTGAGCTAGAAGCTACGCAGGTCGGTAGCCAAATAGCAGAACAACAGGTACAGCAACTCATGAAGCTGCGGCAACTGATGATGACTGACATGCAGTCCAAAGCTGCTTTTCAGGCTCAACAGGTCATGCAGGATCAGCACAACAAAGAGGCCTTGCAAAACTTCTGGACAACTCAGGATATGCAGGCCGGTGGCTCATCCTACGGGACTGTCACGGTGCCGCAGCAATGAGGAAGTACGCTGTTATGAAAGGAGGGACGTATGCGGAAACTGACCGTAGCGGCTCTCGGGTTCGGCACTCTGCTAATTGCAGGGTGCCGGACTCCAGAGCCTAAGAGTGCAATCGTCGATCAACTGAAGACAGCGGGTGCTGGAGATGTCTCAACGGCATCGGTGGACTCGCTGAAGCTGTGGCTTGCCAACCATAAGGATCTGGCTCGCTCTTTAGCTCCACAGTGCAACCAAGCGCGCAAAACGGCTGACGCCCATTGGGGTGATACGACCGAAGGCCATGTATGCACGGCTGATGCACAGGTGGAGTTTTTCGACTTCAAACCGGCGCAGGCCGGTGGCTCCTCCTTTGGGGAGGTCGGCTCTAAGCATCCTGCTAAACCGAGGTAAATCATGCTGAGTCTGTCCAGAAAACTCGGTGCCCGGCTCCTTCTCGCGTTAGTGCTCACGACGACCGTGTTCGGCGTGAGCCTCGCGGTTGCGCCCGCGGCATCGGCTCAAGCCCCTCCCACGCAGCCGCCTCCTTCCTCAATCGAGAGCGGCCCTAGCGACATTCTGGATGACTATCAAAATGCAATGGGGCAGTGGGAGAGTGCGGCGACAAGCGCCGCGGCGACGCTGTTTGCCCTTCTAGCGGCAATCGAGGTCACCTGGACCGCGATTGTGATGACTCTTGAAAAAACAGATATGCAGGCCTGGGTTGCGACATTCATCAAGAAGCTGATGGGTATCGGCATCTTTTGGACGCTGCTGAAGTATGGGGCTACGTGGCTGCCGGCCATTGTGAACAGCTTCATCAAAATAGGCCAGAACGGCTCCAATCAAACCGCACTAAACCCTAGCTCGATTCTCGTCGAGGGGCTGAACGTCAGTGGCAAGCTATTCAGCACTGCGGGGCAGATGGGCCTCAGCTTCGATTTCGGAACTGCTCTCTGCTTGGCCTTCGCTGGAATTGGTATTTTTTTGTCCTTTGCCATCGTGTGCGTTCACTTCGTCATGGCTATGGTTGAGTCGTACATCGTTCTCGGTGCCGGATATATCTTCCTCGGCTTTGGCGGCTCGCGGTGGACTTCTTCCTATGTGGAGAGGTACATCGGCCTAGCTGTAAATGTCGGTGTACGGCTCATGGTCCTGTACTTGTTGATCGGGCTGGGACAGACCTTCGCAACGCAATGGGAAACGCGAGCTGGATCCATCCAGTACACGAGCGCTGGCGTACAAACGGCATTCGGCCTCCTCGGTTCCACTCTGATCTACGCGGCTGTCTGCTGGACCGCTCCGAAGCTTGTTGGCAGCATTATGGGTGGCTCACCGTCTCTGACTGGCGGCGATCTGATAGCGACGGGCGTTGCGGCCGCGGCGGCTGGTCTTACGGCGGCGGCGGTACTGGCTTCAGGCGGCGCGGCGGCGGCAGGGGCGCTGGCTGAGGTGGGCGCTGCTACTACGGTTGCTGGTGGTGGTGGTGCCGCAGCCGGTGGTGCAGCAGCCAGTGGCGGGGGTAGTGGCGCAGTGATGGCAAGTACGAGTAGTGCGGCGGGAGCTGCAGGGGCTACGGGCGCTGACGCCGCGGCTAGTGCGGCTCAGGTTGCCCCTCCAACGGTTGCTGGTAGCACGCAAGCTGCAGACACCGTAGCGAGCGGCGGAGGTCCCACTGTACCGCCGCCATCTTCAAGCTCGGGCAGTTCGACAAGTCAAACGCTGAGTAGTTTCGCAGACACAGCAAGGGGGATACGCGACAAAACCACTTCCATTCACCAACAACTACCCCCGGATTCCGGTGGGGGTGCAGCGCCGCCAAGCGGCAACATCGGTCATTCAACAGACTAAGAAAAGGAGACAGTGATGTTTACAAAAGCAAAACCAAAAGACATCACGCGCTCTGACGATGCGCCGCAGAGCAGTGCCGGAGGACGTTACGACGGCTATGTTGCAGCGCAAAGAGCGTGGGATGTGCGATACGGTGATGTCATCAAAAGAGCGCAGCATTGGCGGCTTTTCGCGTTGGGACTCCTGGCGTGCTGCATTCTCCTGATATTCGGGATGATTAACCTCTCCTCAAAGTCGCGCATCGTGCCCTATGTGGTGTCCGTCGATGCGATCGGCAGAGCAGAAGCGGTCAGTCCGGCTGAAGCGGCAGCGCCCGTCGATGAGCGAGTGAAACGGGCAATTCTACTGAGCTGGATTCAGGACGTGCGCGCAGTGAGCAGCGATCAGCAAGCGGAATACTCGACAGTGACGACTAAGGTCTATACCCACCTGGCCGCTGGTAGCGAGGCGCAAGCTTATGTGGGTGACTTCTACCGCAGTGATTCACCTTTCGACCGGGGACAAGACGGCACCGTACAGGTTGATATCCGCTCCATCGTGCAAGACAGCCCAAATACCTACCGGGTCAATTGGACTGAATCGACGCGGGATAAATCAGGCGTGGTGACTGGAAAGCAGGAGTGGCAAGGCGCTTTCACAATCGCCATCAACCCGCCCACGGATGAGCGGATGATTCGCGTAAATCCGTTGGGGATTTATCTGACAAATGTGAGCTGGTCGAAGGTAATGGGAGGAGCTAATCAATGAGCTGGAAATGGTTCGAGAGAATGATGTATAGCGTGTTGGGTGTCTCGTCGGCTGCTGCCGTTTCCGGTCTTGTAGCCTTAGCCGTTCTCATCGCCGGCCCGCCACCGATGTGGGCGCAAAGCGCGGCCCCCGCGCCTCCGGTGGTACTGAAACGGGTGAGCACACCCGACCCGCAGGCCTCGCCGACGCCTGCCGGGAGCGGTCCAGATCCTAAACCCGCGGCGTCACAACCGGCTACGCCCGTCAGCTCTAGCAGCTCGGCACAACTGCCAGCTCCGGGCGATTATGCAAAGGCTCTCACGATTCTCAAGAGAGATCCGCTGACGACGCCGGCGAAACCATTGCCCTCGATCAATGCCGCGCAACCTGCCAGCGAAACTGCCGTGCAGCCGGTGGCGGTGAGCGCGGTTCCAAAGGACTTCGTAGAGCACAAAAACATACTGCTCAGTCAGTCCGCGCAAGCGGGAGTGGCGCTGAGCGAGAGTCTTCAGTCTGAAAAGAATATGCCGGTGCCCACGAAAGACGGTCGAATTCTCTACACCTACGGAGTCGGGCTTCCTACCGCTGTTTGCGCTCCATTCCGGGTCTGCACGATCGAATTGCAGCCTGGAGAGAAGATGACGGGGGAGCCGAGGATTGGGGACGATGTTCGTTGGCTTGTGGAGCCAGGCACAAGCGGAACCGGCGATGCTGCTACGCCTCTTCTTCTCATTAAGCCGCGTCAAGACGGACTCGATACAAACATGGTCGTAACAACGGATCGGCGCACATATTACGTGCGACTCATCTCGAAGACAACGGATTACATCGCCCGGATGGCGTTCAACTATCCCGACGACGAGAAGATCAAGTGGGATGCCTACCTTCAGAAGCAAAAGCAGGAAGAGGCCCAAGAGCGCGCCGACTCGCGGGTCGATGGGATTGCTCCGGGCGGTATGGATTCGCTCTTTTTCGATTATCAAGTCAAGGGTAGCGATCACGACCCTTCGATTCGTCCAATCCGCGTGCTCGATGACGGTGTGAAAACGTACATCGTTATGAGTACCCTGGCCGAACATCGCGAGCTTCCCACGCTGGTCATTCATGGCGTGGACGGCAACGAAATGGTCAATTACCGGGTCAAGGGGGATACCTACATCGTGGATCGTCTCTTTGATCGCGCTGCCTTGCTCCTCGGGGTCGGTAAGCATCAGGAAAAAGTCGAAATTACGCGGCAAAAGCCTGTCTCTGGCGCGGTCGCGGTTGCGGGAGGTCACTAATGGCGGATGAACGCAAACCAACGGGAGCAACGCCGGCATCAGATCCCCCGCAACGTCCAGTGCGGCCCACGCCTCCGGGTGGGCCGTCGGGCATGGACTTGAACCCCAAGCCCGAACCTACGCGGCGCGTCAGCAAGCGCGGCGGCATGATTGTCATGGGTGTGTTGCTTGTCATCGTGACACTCATCGTCTATGGCATCTTTACTCGGGGCAAAGGCCCGCTTGCCAACGAGCCGCAGACAAAGGCGAAACGGCTCGGCGCGGCCACGGCCACGGGTGACCAAGTGGCGGATAACCTTCTGAAACAATCCAAAAATCGTAAGGGCGATGATTCAGATACCGACAACAACACCGACGATCTCAAAGCGCCGCCCCTCAGCTCTCGCGTAAAGCCTGGCTCGAATGGACCGCAACGCCAGCAAGCCGAGGCTCATGTCTTATCGCCAGCTCAGCAGGCGCGAGAACACGCCTACAAAGAAGAGCAAGAGGCCCGTAATGCCCCTATGGGCATTAATGGTGCCTCCAGAAGCGGCGGGCTCCTGGGCGGCGCTCAGAACGCATCGAATTCCCTTGTCGATGCATTAAAAGACAATGCTTCTCTTGCATCCCTGTTACGTGGCACTGCCGGCGGCGCAGGTGGTCCGGGCGAGGCAGCTCCCTCGTTGCAGGATGATCAGAACAAACAGAATGACAAAGAAGGTTTTTTGGAGAAAACGCGAGCTCACCCGGAAGATATGTACCTAAAATCGAGCAGAGTCAATCCGCTCGGCCGCTATGAGATAAAGGCGGGCTGGGACATTCCGGCAACCCTCGAACAAGCGGTGAACTCAGACCTGCCCGGAGAAATCAAAGCATTGGTGCGGTCCAATGTCTACGATACTGCCTCGGGAAGGTATCTCCTCATTCCGCAAGGCTCACGGCTGATCGGCACTTATAACCATCGCGTAGCGTATGGGCAGAACGCTGTTCAAGTGGTCTGGACGAGGCTTATTTATCCAGATGGAACCTCCATCAATCTTCAAGGAATGATCGGCCAGGATGCTCAGGGTCAATCGGGCTTCCGCGACAAAGTAGACAATCACTATGCGCGGCTGATAGGTTTTGCTCTTCTCACAAGCGCCTTTTCGGCTGGCATCGAACTTAGTCAAAATCAGTCTTCAAGCTCGTTCGCGTATCCCTCCACGTCCCAGATTGCAACTCAGGCACTCGGTCAGCAGCTCGGGGAGCTTGGAATGGAAGTCACTCGCCGGAACTTGAATATTCAACCGACGATCAAAATCCGGATTGGCTATCGGTTCAATGTCCGGGTGAATAAAGACATCGCTTTTGAGGAGCCTTACAGCCCCATCTCAAACTGAAATAGGGTCGGAGCCCTGAACAACTACGGACAGAGTAGTCGAAAGGGCTCTGATAACCTTGAATGCAAAAGATTTGGAGGGCGAGGAATCGTAACCGTGAAACGTGCCGCGACGAAAACCCAAACAACGACAGAAGAGCGGCCCCTTCGGCAACTTCACAAACTTTCCATCAGGTTAACGGCAGCCATCAACAAAGAGACGAGAGCGGAAGTCAACAAAAAAGGCGAGCTTTCAGACCTTATCACCGATGCCGTATTCGGGGTTAACCTGTTGAATATGGAGGTCGTTGACCTATACCGAGCGAGGGACCACAGACTTAAAGTCACAGTGAAACAAACGCAGGTCAGCGTGAGCGAGGAAACGTACGAAAAAGTATCCAAAGCAGCCACAACCCGTGGCTGCTCGATGAACTCGATTGTGAATAGCGCCTTAGTCGCCTTCCTCCGAAAGTCGGCCAACAAAGCGGCCTTCGGACGAAAACATGCGGACGAAATGTAGAAAAAAAGGGGGGAGCCTTTACCTGGCTCCCCGTTTTTGATTCGTTGTGATCGCTGGCGCCGCTGCTAAGCGGCACTCGCGTAAGACTCTTCAGATGCGCCGGCGGCGGCGGCATCTCCTGTCTCCTCCGTGGTCTCGGCTTCGTCTTCAAACGTCGTGCCAATGATGGAATCAACGGCTCTCTGTGCGTTTGCGGCGGCGTGGACGATGAGGCGGTTATCATCTTCGAGCTTCGCAATCCAGCTCTGCAAATACGCGGTTGTGTTTCGGTCGGTGTGTTCGTTGGCAATCCCTGCGATCGCGCAAAGGAATGCCGCTCCCATCTCGGCAACAAGCTCCTCTTTGCTGTACAGCTCATCTCCGAAGTGTGCGCCAAAGGTACGGTTTAAGCGGCTTTCGTGACCTGTCGAGTGGACTAGCTCATGATAGAGCGTGCTGAAAAAGTGGGGAGCATCTACAAACCGATGGCGAGCCGGCATATGTACAGCGTCGGTGCGTGGGACGTAGTAAGCGCGCATCTCGGAAGGATTGTCCAGATGGAGAGTAGGGCGATTGGTCCACCCGGTGACGATGGCCTCGCAGGCTTCGTTCTGCTCTACCGTGTTCGTGGTTGTCGTCGGTTTCTCGATCTGCGGGACGGTCAAGCCCTCGCATTGCTCAACGTTGAAAACGGTGTGATAGGTCAACACAAACGGGCGGCGGTGGTCTTCGTCCTCGGCCGGATTATCATCCTTCGTGTTGCGGTTGCGGAGCTGCTTGTAGAAAACGATCTGAGTACCCTTCTCACCTTTGCGAACGGTGCCTCCTAGCTCTTTGGCCTGATTGAAGGTGAGCCAGAATGGCGAGCTGTAGCAGCTCGACCAAAGCAGCATGACGTTAATGCCCCTGTACAGCCTCCCGGTGCTGAAGTTGCGAGGGAAAGGGCCTCCGGTGTACTGCGACTTCCACGGCTTCTCCCACGGAATCACGCCCGCTTTGAGGCTGGCAATGATGCGGTCGGTCACAACCTGATAAAGGTTGAATTTCGGCGATTCCTTCTTATTCGGTTTCTTGCTCATCGGTGGTTCCTCCCCGTTTTTGTCTTGTGGCAGTGGCATGTGACATACATGCCGAACGCCACCTGGCGAAGGCGGGGGGTAGCAACTGCAAGCTGAGGGGTATCCCCACCCTTGCAAAGCAGCGAAGCGGAGTGGAAAGGGCGAAGCGCAGCGGAGGTCTGCACAAGCGAAAGCGCGGAAGATTGGGGACACGGCTTGCGGGCGCGAGGGGCGGAGCTCCCCTTAGCTGCACTGGCTGTTGCTTCTGCGATGACGAGGCCGGATTCTTCTCGCCGGCGTCGTCATCGCCGCTCTTTAGTGCGCTCGTGAAGGAAATAGGAGGGTCGGTGCAGGGCAGGAGACAGGCCCTGCCGCGCCTTGAAAAGCGCGGACGTTATCGAGGGGAGGGAACGGGGCTGCATCGATGCAGCCCCTCGGCGTTTCGTTAGAGACTGAAGTCGAGACGCGGGTGCTCTGCGATTTCGGTAGAACTGAGGTCTAGTGGAAGAGCAAGCATTTCCGCCTCTTGATGGATCGGGCAGTGTTTTCGTCCGGTGTGTTCAAAGATGACTCGGCAGTAGTCGCATTCGACCGCTGCTACCTCGTCGATCTCAGGGTCTCCGCAGTGCTCACAACTGCCGTCTACGAACTTGTGCCCGTGCTGCGAGCAATACCGTTCCGGCTCCGTGCGGCGCTTCTTCGGGCGGTACTGTTGCGTGTCTTCCCCAAGCCATTTCTTTCCGGCCGCCGCGGTCTTGTTGAACGATTCCCATAGGTCCTCGCGCTTCCATTTCAGGTGGACGGTGCCTTTCTTGTAAAAGCGGATTTCGAAATATTGGGACTCGGTTATCTGGTCAGAGATTGAACGATACTTGCGGTCAAAGGCTCGGCTTAGGGCTGCGCCTACGGTATAGCACTTATCGAAGGGCTGGCCGTCCAGAACGCAGAGAATGCGGTCGAGGTCGGTGTAGATCCTGTCTGCGCTGTCATAGCGGAGCCGGAAGGAGTTAAAGTCTGCATCGTAACGGCAACCATAAGGGAAGACGAGGCGCTGATTCACTTTGTAGTTGTCATTTGTCTTCCACCCTTCGCTGCCCCGGTGGTGTTTTAAGCGATCTGGCATGACCGGGCCTGATCCGTTCTCCACGGCGTGGCTGCAAAGTTCATCAAAGACGTTCGCTACGGACTCATCGAACAACTTTTTCCGGGACATAAAGACGTTCTCCAGCGTGCCTTTAATGTTCTCGGCGGTGAACGGGATAGTGCTGTCTCTCTCCACGTCGCGCAAAAACTTCTCCTGCTGCTTGCTGTCTAACCAACGGTTGAACTCCATTTGCTGGAAGACGCTTGTCCACGCAAGACGGCGGTGACGGCGCAGGAACTCGGCGCGGCAGGTGAAGACGTTCGACATAGCCATCCCCAAAATCTTCCCAAAGTCGTCATCGTGCGAACTGCTGCGCGTTTCGCTTATCTTGTTCTGACGCAGGTACAGCGCGGCTTTGCGTATGTGCTCTATTCCCCTGATCCAATGTTCATTGGCCATATTGAACCAATGCTCCATATTCCCAAGGTTGTCACGGATAGCGAGCATGTTAACGTCGCCGTCAAAGTTCACGCTGTAATCCTTCTCTTGTGTGGCTTCCTTGGCCCAAAGGTCGGGGGCGTCGTCCTGGGCGGTCTTCTTTAGGTAGACCATTGCCACGTTAACGGAAGTCTTATGCTCGGCTGACGAAAAACAGTCTCCGAGATATTCCACTTCTCCAAACTGCTCGATGATCTGGGCGAGTCGCTTGCGTTCTTCAGTGTGCGGGTTCTTGATCGTCTCTTCGTTGAGTAGGCAGACGATTTCTCCATTGTGGAGAAAGTCCCACGCTTTCAAGAGGTGCTTCGAGCCCTCTGAGAAGGGTGGGTTCATCACGATTGCATCGTAGTAGCTGACTCCCTCGTAATTCAGCCAGTCATAACCAACAACGTCATACTCCTTTCCCCGGAGTACCTGAATCAGTGCGGGGTAGCTCTCTAACACGTCGATGTTTACGCGGCTGTGCCTGTTGTTTCCCCAGCCGTAGCCGTCATATCCCCCCGTCGTTCGGTTGCGTTCGGCATACTCTGGGTGCTCCTCCTCGAACTCCTCAAACGTGCAAGGGTTCCTGATTACATCCGCTATGTCGCCCTTACCGGCGCTCGGTTCAAGAAAGTATTTCGCCTCTTTGTTGGTGATCCGTGCGAGCATCTTGCGTGCGATCTGGCGCGGCGTTGGAAAGAAATCAGGGTTGTCAGCGAACATCGACATATAGGGAAGCCTCCGTTTTTTTGTGGCAGTGGCATGTAACAGACATGCCGAACGCCACCTGGCGAAGGCGGGGGGTAGCAAGTACAAGGGGAGGGGAATCGCCCACCCTTAGCGGCGGAGCTGCAGGCGGAGACGCAAGGGCGGAGCGCAGCGGAGGTCTGCACGCAACGAAGCTCGAGGATCTCGAGCGTAGTGGAGGAAGATTGGGGAGACCCCTTGTAGGCGCGAGGGGCGGAGCTCCTGAGCGTACTTAGCACTTGCGTTACGAAACAGACCGGAGACATGGTTTACAGCGAAGCGCGACGATAACGGACGCTCGGTATTTGGGGACACACGACGATGGTGTATGCCCTGGAAAGAGAGTTGTATCTTGGATCAACGTTTGCAGTTCTTATCGAGTTACCAGAAGGAAGAGATGTCTGTAGCGGACCTGTGTCGCGCATACGGAATCTCACGTCCAACGGCCTACCGCTGGATCAACCGCTACAACGAGACGGGTCCAGAAGGACTCGTGGATCGCAGCCGCCGCCCACATACTTGTTCGCACGCGACGCTCGAGCCGATGGAGAACGCTATCCTCGTGCTTCGTGCCAAGCATCCGTCCTGGGGCGCGCGCAAACTGAAGGCAAGGCTGGAAATGCTACAGCCAGAACTGGTGTGGCCTGCAGCTAGCACATTCGGCAACATCCTGAGCCGCGCGGGCTTGACCAGTCCGCAAAGGAAGAGGAAGCGTACCACGCCATGCTCAGAGCCATTCTCTCTGGTCACTGGCCCGAATCAACTGTGGTGCATGGATTTCAAGGGCTACTTCGCAACCGGCGATGGCAAGCGATGCGATCCGTTTACCATCACCGACGCGCATAGCCGTTATTTGATTCGTTGCCAGATCGTCTCGCGTATAGACCTGAGCCAGGTCCGAGCGATCTGCGAGGCAGCGATGCGGGAGTACGGCGTCCCAGCACGGATCAGAACCGACAACGGCGCACCCTTCGCGGGCACAGGGTTAATGGGGCTATCGAAGCTCTCGTTAGGCTGGATGAAGCTCGGGATCGTACATGAGCGGATACAAGCTGGCAGACCTCAACAGAACGGTCGCCACGAGCGGATGCATCGCACGCTGAAGGAGGACACGACGAAACCACCTGCGGCATCTCTTCGTGCACAGCAGAGCCGCTTTGATAATTTTCGCTACGTGTTCAATAACGAGCGCCCGCACGAGGGCCTGAACAATCAAGTCCCAGCCAGTCTTTACCACCCTAGCTCCGTCCGACTGCCACGCAAGTTGCCGGAGTTCAACTACCCGAAGGGCCTCCTGCTGCGAAGGGTGAACAATAGCGGAGACATCAGTTGGCATAAGACAAGAATATTCATCAGCGAAGTATTCCGCTTCGAAGAGTTGGGGTTCGAGTCGGTGACGCCAGGTTTTTACAGAGTCTTCTTTCGAGACATGGAGATCGGAGAACTCAATGTGGAGGAGCTTCGTTTTAGGGCTGCACGAAGAGTGGTCTGAGCCCTGTCGATAAGTGCATGGCCTGTTCTCACTATCGAGAACGACCCAGAAGCTATGCCGTGAATGATCGGTTTGAGCAGCACGAGAGATATTGATGCACGAAAGCAATGGCCATGCTGCCTTCTCCTACGCTGCTGGAAACGCGCTTGATCGAGTTGTAGCGAACGTCGCCCACACAGAAGAAGCCGGGAAGATTTGTTTCCAGCAGAAATGGACTGCGATCTGCAGCCCAACCTGGTCGGTCGCTCACCTCGCGTCCGGTGCGGACGTAGCCGTTTTCACGCTGGAGTTGAGTTGGCAACCAACCGGTCACCGCATTGGCGCCGATCATGACAAAGAGTGCATCTGCAGCCCGGCGTATGACAGGCTCCTCTTGTTTCCGGGTGTCTATTGTTTCCAACCAATCCGTCCCGTCCGCGGAGATCACCTGAGTCTCCGTCTCAACGCTAATGCGTGGCACGAGGGCAATCTGATCGATCAGGTATTGCGACATGCTGCGCTTCAGATCCTCACCGCGTACCAGCATGGTCACTGAGCTTGCGTAATTTGCGAAGAATAGTGCACTCTGGCCGGCAGAGTTGCCGCCGCCGATAATAAAGACGCGCTTTCCTGCCACAGTTGGTGCCTCCGTACGTGCAGCCCCGTACAAGACTCCACGTCCGATGAAGCGATCGACACCCTCCGCTTCGAGCCTACGCCAAGCAACTCCGGTCGCAAGGATGACAGTCTTTGTATCGACCCTATCGCCTCCATCGAGCCCAATCGTATAGGAACCATTGGGTTGCGGAATGATCTCCTGGACCTCGCGGGTAAGAACCACTTCGGCTCCAAACTTAACAGCCTGCCGGAACGCGCGTTGACTGAGATCGTCCCCTGAGATGCCATTGGGAAAGCCGAGGTAATTCTCAATTCGAGAAGAAGTACCCGCCTGACCGCCAGGAGCCATACGCTCCACCAACAAAACGCTGAGCCCTTCCGAGGCTCCGTAGACGGCAGCGGCCAATCCCGCTGGACCGCCTCCTATAATAACCACGTCATAATCTTGGTGATGGGGAGCCGTTTGAAATCCGAGCGCATCAGCTACCTTGCGAACCGTAGGAGGATGGCTAATGCAAAACGTGCCATCCACCACGACGGATAGACCCGCGACATCGCAAACCGGGTCAGCTAAAGTCAGTTGTGCGCTTCGATCGCGGTCGACCCACTCATACGGGATTCGATTCATGCCTAAGAATGTACGGATCTCCCGGCAGTCATCATCAAATTTGGATCCGACGATCTGGACCCGACTAGAGGGAAGATTCAGCATGTACTTCTGCGCGACCTGTACCCTCTCGTTCAGGGTCTGTAAGATCAACGCGCTGCACTCGGGCGAGCGTCGGATCAATTCCTGGAGCTGTTGAGGATCGAGCCTTGCCAAGTGGCAAGCTGTTTTCGCACGGACGGAGGCAGGGGCCGCAGTTGCCATGAGAATGGGCAATTCGCCAAAGAAATCACCGGGCTTGTGCTCTGAAACCTCGGTTTGACGCCCCATTACATCTTTGAGCACTTCCGTGGTCCCTCGCATCACGACGAAGAACGGAGTGGGCTCCCCTTCATGAATGAGATACTCACCCGGTTCCAGATGGAGGTCGGCAGCCTGCTGCGAGAGCCACACGAGGTTCGCGTCGTTCAGGCAGGCAAAGACTGGTATCTTCTTCAACTCCGAGGATGTCAGCATTGCGATTAGTGTCCTTCTTTCTGGGCGGGTCGCGCGGGCCCAACTCCAACGTTTCCGAAATGGGTCGGCATACCATGCACTGAAGTAACGAGATTGACGAACTCTGGGAATGCGTCGAATTCGGACCTCAAATACTCCCACTCACGCATAAACAATGGGCTCCGGAACCTCCGCTCAGCCGAACGCAACATCAACTCCCACATTCTTTTCGGTATACGGTGTTCAAGAAATAGAAGGTAGGTCAATGAAACCAGAGTGCAGAATCGTAACATCGAGATAACTAAATCGTCCGTCCGCTCAGGAAGCTCCTTGCCTGGCGGCACACTCAGCCAGAATTCCGCCGAAGAGTTCTTCAACAGTTCGCCGTACTGGGCAGACATTGCCAGGAATATCTGGGTCTTCGCCTGCTCGCGGTGAATTCCGACCGCGACAACAAGGCCCAGGCCTCCCATCAGGATTGACAACAAGGTTGCGTACTGAAGGATGTGTCCAATGTGTATGGTGGTCACGCGGACACCTCGGATGATAAAGAGATCTCTGCAGCCTTCTCTGTTGGAGCGGACCCCGGCTTCTCCTCGTGTTCCCAACGGATCAACTTCAGATCCAGCACGACGAAGGAGTAGAGAACCGGAACCAGACCCAGGGTCACGAAGGTTGCGATGGTCAGGCCGCCGATCTGTGCATAGCAAAGAGGCTCCCAAAGCGGGCCGCCGTGCGCAGCTAAGGGAAACAGGGCGATCACCGTGGCCGCAACCGTGATCATGACCGGTCGTAACCGAAGGATGCCTGCATCGATCAGCGCCAGTTCCAGTGCCTCGCCCGCTTCTCTTCGCTCCTCGATGAATTCAAACAGCACAATGATATGGCTCACAATCACACCGATGAGACTGATGATCCCAAGGAACGCCATAAATCCGAATGGCTGGCCCATGATCGCGAGTGAGACGACGGCGCCAACTACGCCATAGGGAATGGCTGCAAAGACGATCAGTGGTTTGAACGCATGCTTGAATTGTGCGAGCAGTGCCAGATAGATGGAACATACGCAAATGACCAGTACCGTCGTCAGGTCGGCAAAGCCGCTGACCTGTTCTTTTTGCTCGCCAGCGAAGCGGAATATAAATCCGTCAGGAAGCTGCTTCTGGAATTCTTTCAGTTTTGGCATAGCCGCCGCGATAACTTCCGAAGGCAAATGCCCTTCAGCCGGCCAGCACTGTACTGTGATGGTCCGATACTGATCGAAGCGTTTGATCTTGGGTGTTACAGGATCGAGCGAAATCGTAGCGACCTGATTGAGTGGAACTGCGGGCGTGTCCTGTCGCGAGAAGACGTATAGGCTGCTCAAATCGGAGAGTTGAGCTCGCTCCTCCATTCGCATGCGTCCTACGATCGGAACCTGCTTGTTGCCATCTCTCAAGACTCCAGCGGTGACGCCATGAAGAGCCGCATCGACCGAATCGGAAACATCGGCGTTGGTGAGGTGGGCGAGGTTTGCCCGGTCCGCGTCGACGTGCACCACTTCTCTCGCACTCGGCTCGCCCCAATCATCTCGAACCCTTGCGGCGATTGGAATGTCGCGGAAGATCTGCTTCAGTTGTTCGGCTTCCGCTCTGAGGCGCGGCAGATCTTCGCCCGAGATTCTGACCTGTACCGGTATTCCGATCGGCTTGCCCGTTTCGAGAGTCCGCGTGTCAATGATTGCTCCAGGAATCTGTCTGTCCAATTCCGGCTGCAAAAGGGCAAGCAGAGGGGTCGTATCATGATTGTCTTTGGTTCGCAGAATCACCTGGGCGTAGTTGGTTTGCCGATCCTCAGGTGTAGCGCTGCTCCAGAAGCGCGGACCTCCGCCACCCACAAACGTGGTCATCGATTGCAACACATCCTTCGGATGTCCATGCTCCGGGTGGCTTCTGCCATACTCTTCCGCTACCTGGCGGGTGATCGATTCCACCTGCTGAGCAACCGCGCCGGTCGCGCTCGCCGGAGTGTCTTCAGGCAGCCACACGTCGATGTAGGAGAAGTATTGAAGGTCCTTGGGAAAGAACTGCGGCTTCAGCGTGGAGAATACGATGCCGCCCGCTACCAGCAAACCGAGCGACGCTGCCAGGCAGACTTTCCTGTGTTCGATGGCCTTTGTTGCCGTCCGAAAATACCAGCCCGTGAACCCGCGCTGCCGCCTCTCCTCAATAGGAGTTTCGCTCCTGCTTTCCAATAGAAACGAACTGATAAGCGGCACAAAGGTCATCGAGACGAGCAGGGCCGCCAGCAGCGAACAACTGATGACGATAGGCAGACTGTAGAGGAACTTGCCCGTGTCGCCCGGCAGCATCAGGAACGGCAGATACGAAACGATATTCGTGATAGTGGCAAACGCCATGGTTTTGAACAGCTTCGTCGGCCCCAGCCAGGCGGCGACGGACCTTGGTTGGCCTGCGCCCAGTTCACGCACAATTGCGTCGCCCGATACCACTGGTACATCGACCAAGAGTCCCAGCGCGATGATCAGCGAAGCGATCGAGACCTGTTGCAGGTCGATCCCGAGTGTGTTGATGACGCCAAACGTGATCGCCAGCGTAATCGGCATCGAGACCGCGATGAGAATGGCCGTCCGCCAGCTCCAGAACCCAATCAACGCCACAACCACCACCAGCACCAGCGCCTCGATAAGGCTGTGGCTGAACAACTCGATGCTGTCGTGTACCTGCAGTGGTTGGTCCGAGGTTCTGGCTAGAACCAGATCGGCCGGCAGCGTTTTTCTGACGCTCTCCAGATTGGCGTTCACCTGTTTTCCGAAAGAACCGATTTGTTCTCCCTTTTCCATCTGAACCGAGAGGGTAATCGCTCGCGTTGTGATCCATCTGCCGTTTTCGTCGCGGCGGGTGTACCGGTTCAGGTACGAAGGAGGATTGTCGTATCCCCTATCGATGTCCACAAGATCCCGCAGGTAAAGCGGCGTTCCGCTGGGTGATGTACCGATCGCTACGTTACGCAGATCCTCGATGCTCTTGAATTCGCCGGTGGTGTTCACGCTGACCGTGCGTCCCTGTGCGTTCAACGTCTGGCCGTTCTCGGGCAGATTCCTGGCTGCCAGGATTCTGGGAAGATCAGCCGGCCTTAGCTTGTACTGCGCCAGGCGCTCCTGCGAGAAGTTCAGAAACACGTTCTCGTTCAATACCCCGGAACGCTCGGCCTTGGCCACGATCGGCAGCGTCTTGAGGCTTCGCTGAATAGTGTCGGTAAAGTCGTCCAGGTCGCGATAGGTGTACTTGTCACCGGCCACGGCCTGAAGGGTGGCAAAGGTGGTGGATGGGTCGCCGATGATTGCAGGCGGCCATGCATCGGGATGAAGCTCATCCGTTTGCAGGTTTTGAGCCGTAAACTTCTTTACTGCCGACTCCAGATCGGACGTGCTAAGGTTCGTCGCCACGTCCACACCGGTGAAGCCCGCTCCCGAAAAGAAGCGCACGTCGGAGCACAGTTGCTGAGCTGCCAATTGCTGGGTTGACCAGGCAAGCGTGTGTTCCACCTGGCCGCTGTCGATCGACTTCGGAAAGATCACCACGACGGAACGCCGGGGCTGCGTGCGCGCATCCAGACCACTCCGAACCTGCCGGATCTGTGTCTCAACCAGCTTGCTCATCCAGGCCACCTGAGCCGGATCGGCCGGCGGACTCGCTACGGTCAGCATCAATGCGGACGTATCGCCGAAGTCCTTGATGTACAGGATCGGCCCCGCACCTTGCGGAAGATCGTGGATGGCATCGAGCCGGATCTTGACGTCGTCCAGTTCCTTGTCCCTGTCGTACTTTCCCTTTTCCGCCAGCTCAAATTGAACCATCGACGAACCGGTTCTGGACGCGCTCTTGATCTCTGTCACCCACTGGTTCGAAGCAATCGACTGCTCAATCTTCCTAGTGACCAGTTGTTCGACCTGTTCGGACGACGTTCCCTGCCAGGGCACGATAATCATCGCCTGGCGCACGGGAATATCGGGGTCCTTCCGTTGCGGCATTTTGAGAAGCCCGTAGATCCCCCAGAGCAAAGCGACTGCGAGAGAGACCCAGGCGACGTGCCGCTGCTCGATGAAGAAGCGGGCGAGATTGTTCTTCTTATCTATGGACTGCTCGTTGTGTCCGTGTGGCATGGCTGTCTCCTACTCGATCACTCGGATCGGGCTTCCATTGCTTAGCTGGTTGGTCCGGTTGACGATGATCCGTTCACCGGGCGTAAGGCCTTCATCGATGACGACCAGCTGGCCGAACGATTGGCCAACCCTCACACTCTTCAATTGCGCAAACTGCTTCCCATCGTGCTCCTGTATGGTGAAAACCGAATAGCTGTTCGATCCGGATTCCGCGGTCATCAGGGCGGTGAGGGGGACAACAGGCACATTCTGCGCATTCGCTTGGTCGATGCGTATCGCGGAGATCATGCCCACCTTGAGTGAGCGGTCGGGGTTCGGCAGGGTAACCTCGACGTTGAAGACCCGCGACTCGCGATTAGCAGAGGCGGCGATTTCCGTAATTCGGCCTGTGAGCGTCCGCCCCCGTAAGGCTTCAACTTGTACAGGTACAGCAGCCCCCAATTTGAGGCGCGGCAGCATACTGTCTGGAACTCCGAAATTTAGCTTCACCACGCGGGTATCGTCGAGGGTGAAGGCACTTGTGCCGGCGGCAACCAGGCTGCCCGGCTCCACACTCTTTTCGACAACCACTCCCGGCATAGGAGCGATCAGGTTTGTATCACCAAGCGCGATCCGCGCTGAGACAGTCTGCGCCAGCGCAGCGGCCACTTGTCCGCGGTGAGCTTCGATCTGCCGTACCGCGGCTTCCACATTGGCGGTAGCCGCTGCGTGCTGCGCCACTGCAGCGTCGTAGTCCGGGCGGGTCATGGCCTTCGCCGTGTACAGAGCCTGCGCGCGCTCGAAGTCCTGATCCGCCTTGATCTGGTCGGCCTTTGTCCGGTCGAGTTCCGCTTGCGAAGCATCCAAGGCGCCCTGCACCGAGTGCTCCTGGCCTACCGCAGAATTGAAAGAGGCTTCATAATCCGACCGGCGCAGATGGGCCAATACTGTGCCGGCAGGTATCTCGTCCCCTACTTGCACATCGCGCATTCTCCCATCGGCCCCCTTTACGCGATCCAGAGCGCCGATGTAACCCGGTTCCTTGAAGGCCAGTTGAACCTCGGTGTCCGGACGAATCTCGCCGGAGTAGTTCCAACTGGGCCGGACCTGCTGCATAGCCACTGTCTCCGTCTGAACGGGAACCGGCTCGGGGCCTGTCTTTCGCGTCTTTGTCCCGCATCCGGCGAGAACGGAAACCGCGGCAATACTTAGAATTCCAACTGAGATACGCATCATTCTTCTCCTATCGCTTTTTTCAAATCGGCCCTGGCCTTCCAGAACGCAGCGAGGACCTGTTGTTGCTGGCTGTCGGCGGAAGCCAGATCCGACTGTGCTTGATACAAATCTCTGTTCAATACCGCTTCGTGCTTTACCTGCTCCTGCACCTCTTTGAGCTTCTGCCGGGCCGAACGTTCGCTGGCATCGCTCAGGGCTAGTTGCCGGCGGGTGTTCTCCAATTGCCGGTATGCGTTTCTTACCTCCAGAAGAACGGCACGTTCCGTAGCGCCGACTCCAACCTTGGCCTGCTCCACCTCCGCTCGCTTTTCCTCGTATTCCTGGTGCTTACGTCCCCAGTCCCATGGCTCCCATCGAAGTGACAGACCCACTGTCCCGAGATTGCTGGGCAGAATATTTTCGTAGTTGGCGGTCGTGGAGTAATTGAAGGCCAGACTTATGTCGGGGATATACTCCGCCTTCTTGGCCCGCGCATTGTAGCCGGCCTGCTGCACCTGAAGCTTCGCCTTCTTGACGTCCGGCCGGTTTTGCAGAGCGCGTGCTTCCATGCCTTCGGGTGTGTCGAGACCGGTATCTGCACCGCCGATCGCCGCAACCCGGAACTGCGCATGTATATCCCGGCCCATCAGATCGTTCAATCGTTCGCTCGCCGATGCGACCCTGTCGCTCGCATCGCTGATGGTGTTCTGTATCTTCAACAGTTGCGCATCGGCGTTCAGCAAATCCGATTCGAGAATCGTCTCCTTACCGCGGTTCTCCAACGCCAGGCGATGCGATTCCTGGTAATACGGCAGTGAGGCCTGAAGGCTATCCAATGCGCTCTGTGCCTCGACAACCGAGTAGTAGGCACGTCGAACCTGGTCGATCACCTCCAGACGGGTTTTCTGCAGGTCCTGGCGCGTACTTTGAAGCCCCAGATCCAAAGCCTTCAATTGCAAATGGAGCTGGTATTGCGTCGACAGCGGCTGGGCTACCGAGACATTCACGGTGCCAGCAGGCTTTCGCGCGATTTCGACCGTCTGATTCGTCGCCGGGATCGGCCCGGTTGCGCTGTATACCCCGAGAGAGCCCGCGGGGAACGTGACCGACGGCTTTGTAACCAACTGCGCGCCCAGGCCAACGATCTGTGTATTCGCGAACCGTCTCGTTCGGTTTGCAACCAGATCGTCGGCGGCCCGGACTGTCTCAAGGCTGGCGGTCTTCAGGCTGCTGTTGTTCGCAACAGCTTGTTCAACTGCCTGCTCGAGAGTCAATTCAGGGAGGCTTGACTGTTGTCCCGCCGCTTGCTCAACCGTGGGCAGGAAAGTTGGAGGGGTGGGATTCTGACCTCGCGCCAGCAACGACAGCGTCCCCAGAATGAATGCTGAACAGGTTGTTCGAATGCGTCGTTTCATGAGGCAATGGTGCCTCGAACGCGGAGGCGGGGGGAGTAATGCCTCGTAAGCGCTACGTAAGCTCTTTGTAAGCTAACGGCACTGCTTGTGGATCGGTCAGTGCGACAAGTTGAGCTTTTTCAGAAGGTTGGCGAACCTGCGGTCAGTATGAAGAGGATGGAAAAACGGCTCGACGGCCAGCAGGTTCACGAAGTTTGTCTTGTGGTCGATCGCTTCCTCCAGGCGCCGGAACGCCAGATCGAAGTCTCCCATTCCGACTGCAGCGAAACCTTCTGCCAGTGGCGTGACGTATTGCCGCTCCGCGAGTTGATGAAGCCTATCGATACATTCGCCGGCTCGCGATAAGCTGCCTTCCTTCGCATGGGCGGCGGCAAGCAGGCCGATATCTACTGGAGAAACAGACGGCGAGAGACACTGTATTACCGCGTCGTAACGCTGCTGCTGGTAGTGCAGGAGGCCCTCATACAATCGCGCTTCAGGATAGTCGCGATCCAGTTCGAAAGACTGTCGAACCTGCTCCGCGGCTAACGGATAGTCTCCCTTCACGTAATGAAGATAAGCCATCCTCGCGCAGTCGCTGGCCGAAAGCGGGTTCAGCTCGGTCGAGCGGCGAAGTCCTGCCTCTGCAGCTTCGATCTTCCCCTGGCACAACAAAGACATCGCACGAAACATATGAGCCGGCGCGTGACTCGGTTGGATTTCCAGCGCGCGGTCAAACATGCTCTGCGCTTCATCCCAACGATGTTCAAACCAAGCGCGAAGTGCTCCCAGCACCCTGCAGGCGTCTCCGGATTCTGGATCGAGTCCGTAACCGCGCTCCGCGTTCACCTTCACTTCCGGATACACATCACGCCCCGAGACCACCCCGAACAAGGCAAGAAGACCGTTCGCTTCCGCCAAGCCACTGTAAGCAAGAGCGTAGGTGGGATAAGTCTCAGTGAGGCTTCGCAGCTGCTCCAGGGCGGCCCGCAGTGTTTCAGGAGACTGTTGATGAATCAGAAATCGAGCTCGCAGGTACCTGGTATATGCGTCAAGATCAGGAGCGGAGGGCGGCACTCCTCCTTCAACTTCCGGCATATGAAGCCGGAGTAAGTCGGCAACAGATTGCGCGATTTCTTCCTGGATCGCAAACACGTCCTTGAGTTCACGGCGGAACGTCTCCGACCATAAGTGATGACCTGAATCGGTCTGAATCGCCTGGGCCGTGATCCTCAGCTGCCCGGCGGCCTTCCGAACGCTTCCCTCGATGACAAGATTCGCGCCGAGACGCTGCCCAACTTCCCGGATATCAATGTTGGCGCCCTTGAAGTGAAAGGACGAGGTCCGCGCAATCACCTTCAACCCGGATACCCGCGTCAGCGAGTTCGTGATCTCTTCACTGATACCGTCGCAGAAATAGTCCTGCTCCGGCTCGGGGCTCATGTTCACGAACGGCAACACGGCGACGCAGATGCGGCCGCGTGGCGGTGCGGCCTCCATCTCTTCGCGATGTTTTGCCGGCTGAGCGTCGAGCCATCGGAAGACCGGGACATAACTCCCTGGCCGCAATCCAATCAGAACTGGATCAACCGTACCCTGCCCGTCCTCGTAGTAGGCCTTCAATTTCCCTCTGAGACGGCGCGCCTCGACCCGAACAATCGCGTCGATGTTCGGATCGTACTGCGAGGTGCGGTCGAACACCTCCATTGCAATGGAGAATTCCTTGAGGCTATCGATATCTCCGTCGATTGTCCGATTCACGATGTGCGTCAAAAATCGGCATAGCCGAGCCGATCCAACGAAACCAGGGCTATTCACCACGCGCGCCAGTTGGTCGCGCACCACCGCTGCCGGCACGGAGCCGGCGGTAGAGTTGGCGAGAGATTTTCCGGGTGACAAGGGCGGCGTTGGCACTTGCTTCTCTCCCCTGAATCATTATGCCCCACAAACCTTCGCCGTGTTACGGCGAGCTTACGGCCGCTTACGGCCAATCGAAGGCCGGACGGCTTAGCGTGGAATCAGGGCGTTAGGAAAGCGATGCAGACCTACAGACAAGCGGGAACAGTAATCTACGTATCCAGCAGGAATCCGGAAGCCACCGTCGCGCGGGACATCGAAGCGCGCGGGCTGGTTATGAAATGGGCGTGCAGCATCAAGGCGGCGGTTGATTTGCTTACCTCGGCGCAAGAGAAGACCGTCGTTGTCACGGAGCTTGCCCTGGCTGATGGCAATTGGAGAGACCTCGTCGAGCAGATCAGGTGCAGCGGCGCCCTTATCCCAACCGTGCTCGTGACTTCTTCCAGTACAGCGGAGCTATGGTGGGACGCACTCGAATGCGGCGTAGATGACATCCTCCACGGGCCTCTTACGGCTTCTCCGTTGTGTCAATTCCTGGAGACGCACTTCGGATCATGAAACAGAATCACATCGATTCTCAGAGCCTCGCGGCGGTGTCTTTGCATCGCCGCGAGTTACAAGTATCTTCCCCAGGAGGAAAGGTTCGATGAACGGAACAAATGGTTCGGCAAAGCATTATGACATGGTGGTGATCGGCTCAGGCGCTGCCGGACATCACGGTGCAGTTCAGGCTGCCAAACTCGGCAAAAAGGTTGCAGTGGTCGAACAATCTACAGCTGTTGGAGGGGCCAGTATCAACACCGGCACCATTCCGAGCAAGACACTTCGGGAGGCTGTCCTGCGTGCAACCCGATCGGGATCCAGGGATCACCGGATCTCGGCCTCCGACCTGGCCCGGAGAATCGAGGAAGTTGCGTCCAACGAAGTTCGTGTGTTTGAGAATCAGTTTCGCCGCAATGATATCGATGTATTAATTGGCACTGCTTCCTTTGTCTCAGGACCCCACACGATTCGGGTTGCGAACCAGGAAGGAGAGCAGTTCTGCGACGCGGACTACGTTTTGATCGCCACCGGCTCGCGGCCGGCTCATAACGACGCCATCCCAGTCGACGGTGTCTCTATCATCGATACGGATGCGATTCGCCGGTTAAGAACCGAGCACCATGTGTTGACCATCGTCGGCGGTGGGGTGATCGGTATTGAATATGCCTGTATTGCCGCCGCTCTGGATATTCCGGTGACCGTGATCGAACGCCGCCCTCGCATCCTTGATTTTGTTGACCAGGAGATTGCCGAAGCTCTGAGTTATCACATGCGCAGCCGGGGCGTCACTTTTCGTCTGGGTGAGGAGGTCGAGGAGGTTACGAAATCCGCTGAGGGCAAAGTCGGCGCAAAGCTGAAGAGCGGAAAGCAAATCTGGTCGGATGCTCTGCTTTACGCAGTCGGGAGACAGGCCAACACAGATTCGTTGAATCTTGCGGCATCTGGCCTCGTTGTGGACGAGCGCGGTCGGATTCAGGTAAATGCCAACTACCAGACCTCGCAACCACACATCTATGCGGCGGGCGACGTAATTGGTTTCCCAAGTCTATCGTCGGTTTCGATTGAGCAGGGCCGAGTGGCCGTATGCCACGCTTTCGGCGTACCGGTTGTATCGGTGCCCGAATTGTTTCCATACGGCATCTATTCAATTCCGGAGATTTCGTTCGTTGGCAAAACAGAAGAACAACTGACCGAAGCCGGTGTTCCGTACGAGATTGGCATCGCACATTACCGCGAAATAGCCCGAGGACAGATCCTAAACGACACCACCGGCTTCCTGAAGATATTGTTTCACAGGGAAACGCATCAACTGCTGGGTGTTCATATCGTTGGCGAAGGGGCGACCGAACTCATTCACATCGGACAGGCCGTAATAGGTTTCGGGGGCTCGATCGACACTTTTGTAAACACGGTCTTTAACTACCCTACATTGGCCGAATGCTACAAGGTCGCCGCGTTGAACGGCCTTAACCGGCTCAATTATTCCGGAAGCCCTGATTCAATCACTGATGGGGGATCACTGCACCAAACCCTAACTATCGTGGGCGCTGAAGAGTTGCAGCAATAACAGAGTTGGTTTTCGTAACGGCAATCAGTTGGAAGCGACGGTCATAATACCCTAACAGGGAATCCGAATGTGGCGAGTTTCAATCGTCGTAGCGGGTGAGAGCTGCTAGTACCGACGAAAGCGGATGTCGCCGGGAGCGACTGACTTTTGGTTGATGCCAAATCGCGCCAATGCATTCAATGACAAGCGTCACGTAAGCGTTTCGCGGCGAACGCAGCACATTGCGCTGGGTGGCATTGCGGTTTATCCGGCATTGCCGAGCGAAAAGCAGGCCGTGGAAATGACAGAGTATGGAAAGCATGGAAAGCCATGAAGCCGGCTTCCCACCCTTCCCACACTCTTTGGAAATCCCTTCGGGATTCCCACATTCCCACGGCCCCGACGACTGGATCTATGTCCTTTCATGCCTGCGCAACTCGAACCATAGCAACCGCAAGGGGCTTGTAACGGATGTCTCAGGTCCACAGCGTAACGCATGTCCCGGTACACTCACTCCCCTTAGCTGCTCTGGCTGTTGCTGTTGCTTTTGCCAGAGGTAGGAGAGAATCTCAGATGTATTCGATTTGTGGGGTGAAATTAACTATGCCGCGGGTGTTGGTCAACGTGATGTCGAGCGAATGGTCAGTTCACTTCATCGGTCCAGATGGACAGACTCGTATTGGCCCTTGGCTGCTTTTCGATAGTCATGATGAAGTTCGAAGTCTGCTTCGCTGGGGCAATCCTTCCGATGCAGACATGGAAGAACACGAGAGCAGTATCCGTCGCTGGGGATGTTCGTCTGTGGCTTGGAATATTACCGACAAGCAGCTCGCGCAACTAATTGAGCGGGGCAAGGGTTGGCCGTGGAACGGCTACCAACTGATCCAAATGAAGAGGGCGGGGAAGTACCCGCAGAGCCGAGAGAAATGACGACGCGGAGGAGATAGCGAGTCCGGCCGGCCTAGACTAGGCCGCAAGCCGGTGCTCGTAGTAAGGCCTTTCTTTGTCGCTGAGAATCATTTCCAGCCGGTCTCGGCTCACTCCAGACGGGGAGAGCCATTCGTCGAGATTGGCTTCCCGTAGTGCTACGACACAACGCTGATGGCCCGTGGCCGCGATCTCTTCAGGGGGTTCATCGGTGACGGCGGCAAAAGAGTTCAAGGCCGGTGCGTCCGGGCCTGTCCACCGATCCCACACGCAGGCAACAAGCATCTCGATGGACGGGTTCGGGCTGAACTGCAAGACGAGGTTTTGGGGTTCTTCGCCTGGCCTCAAGTCTCGATGTTCGTAGAGATGGCGAGGCACGTTCTCGAAAAAGCCATTGATTACCATCACTGCATGATGGCGACCGTAGACCTCGTTCCAGAAACCGGAGAGGTTGTCTCTACGGGCGTTGTAGGTGCCTGGGAACCGTTGGTCGTAGTTGGCGGGCTTCCCCGCGAGACGGCAAGTGTAGCGCATTGGCGTGATGATGGTGCGTCCGCGATGCTGGACCAGGACCGGAGCATAGGTCATCGGGAAGATTCGTCCATCGTCTTCACCTGGCTCTGTGCGGCGAAGGTCCGCAAGTCTATCGAGGAGTGTCTGTATCTTCTTGGTTGCGATTCTCACGTCCTCGCGGGCGCGCTTGGTTTCTTTGCTCTGCAAGGATTCCTCAGCATCCACGAGGCGTCGGCGCTGGGCAAATACTTCCGTTTCCCAACGCGTGGCAAGCGCTTTTCTGTAGCTCTCGATGGCGTCGCGGGTGCGCTGCTCAACAGGGCTCTCGGGGTGGAGAAAGTTGCGTTCTAAGTCGCGGCAGAGCTTCACATCTTCGCCTGCGGTTCTACGGTCAAACGTTTCCGCAAATTTCTCCCATGAGACTTCCGCTTTGAAGCGTTTGGCCAATTTGCGAAGGTCTTGCTCGACGCGGGCAGAAAAGCACATGCCTTGAATTGTATTATATTCGCCTTTTCTTCCCCTCGGGTGCTATACCTGAGTTGCGAGGTAGGGCCGTGAGACTTCAGATTCTAGAGCGGGCGGCGGATTGGCCTTTAGTGCTTCCGCTCTTTGAGGGGCGCATTCCAGCCGGGTTTCCCAGCCCCGCAGAGGACTATGCGGAAGTGCCGCTCGATCTGAACGAGTTCCTTGTTCAAAACAAAGCGGCGACGTTCCTGATGCGCGTCGATGGAGACAGCATGAAAGATGCTGGAATCCTCGACGGCGATCTGTTGGTAGTGGACAGAGCCGCGAAGCCTGGCTCTGGCAGCGTGGTTGTCGTGGCGGTGAACGGTGAGTACACCGTGAAGCGTCTCCGGCGCACAGCGGAGGGAGTGTGGCTCGATCCGGCCAACGCACGTTTTCAGCCGATGCGAGTAGCTACGGATGAGGAGCTACACATCTTCGGCGTGGTGAAGCACGCGATTCACACGCTCCGGTGAGCTTATGAACGGAGAGATTTTTGGGTTGATTGATGGAAATAATTTCTATTGTTCATGCGAGCGCGTGTTCCGACCCGATCTTGAGGGAGTGCCTGTCATTGTGCTCTCGAACAACGACGGCTGTGCGGTCTCCAGATCAAATGAGGCGAAGGCTCTCGGGATAAAGATGGGCGATCCCGAGTTCAAACTGAGAGAGCTGATAAAGCGCGAGAATGTTCGCGTTTTCAGTTCAAACTATGCCTTGTACGGCGACATCAGCCGGAGGGTAGTGGAAACACTCACGTCTATGGTTCCTGCGGTGGAAACGTACTCGATAGACGAGAGTTTTCTGAACCTGACGGAGTTCCGATCGCGTGACCTGGTCGAGATGGGTCGTGAGTTACGTGAGCGCGTATTGACGTGGACGGGGATTCCGACTTGCGTAGGAATCGCGCCGACAAAGACACTGGCGAAGCTGGGCAATTTCCTCGCCAAGAAGCGCCCGCAGTTTTGCGGGGTTTGCGATCTGCGAGCGGCGACAGCGAGAGCGGAGCTGTTGCCGTCCGTGCCTGTTGAAGAGGTATGGGGAATTGGAGCGGCGTCCACAGCGAAGCTGCAAAAGCTCGGTGTAGCGACGGCGGCGGACCTGGCCGCGCTGGAGCCGGAGCAGGCACGGTCACTCCTCACCGTGACTGGAGGCCGCGTGGTGTATGAACTACGGGGAATCTCCTGCCTGGCACTGGATCTGCTGGAGCCGACGCGGAAGGGAATTGCTGTAACCCGGAGCTTCGGCAACCCGATATTCACCTGGCAAAGCATGAGTGAGGCGATTGCGAGCTACGCGACGCGAGCGGCTGAGAAGATGCGCCGGCACAAGGTTGAGGCGGCGCATCTGTTGGTGTTTATCCATACGAGTCCGTTCGCAGAAGGTCCGCGGTACTCCAACAGCGTGTCGGGACGGTTCATGGAAGCGACAAACGATACCGCTGAAGTCGTTGGTTTGGCGCTCCGGCTCGGGGCGCGGCTCTGGCGCGACGGATACCGCTACGCGAAAGCCGGGGTGGTCATGACGGAACTGCTGCCTGAGACGATGCGCCAGCCATCATTGTGGAGCGATCTGGACCGGGAGAAGCGCGCAAAGCTCTGGCGTGTGGTGGACAGTCTCAATGCCGATCTCGGGCGTGACTCTGTTCGTCTTCTGAGTGCGGGGCCCACCGCAGCTCCCTGGAAGCTGCGGGCCTCGCATCGCTCTCCTCGCTGGACCACTCGATGGGACGAGTTGCCAAAGGCCTGTGCGAAATAACCGTTCTAACGACGCCTGCCCGAATCACGGCGCGACGCCCTACGGCCGGTAGGGGCAACGCGAACACCCTTGCGGCGGGGAGGATTGGCCCGCCGCTCGTGCTCCGGTACCGAAAACTCTTTCTTCCCATCAATCACCGACGTTTTCATCGTCAACGAGCTGTCGCCACATACAGTACAAAAAACGGTGCCGGTTGGCTCATCCGGCCCGTAGACCCTCTGCCCGCTGCCGGAGCAGCGAACCATTTTCGGTTTCGTCATGAGATAAACCGCCTCCGTCGACTTGAAGGTAGAACGACGATGCAGGTCAAGGGAAGCAAATGCGTAAGAAAATTTCGCAATAGGAGGCGCGTACAGGGATTTCAGGAGGATGGTCGCGCCCGAGTTTATCCCAAGGCGTCTTCTGGGAGCTGCCTTGGGAAGGCTACGCCTTCCTCGCCACGTAGCCGTTCGCCTTGCGGCGCACCCGATAGACCCGTGATAATCGGAAACTCAAGGGATCACGAGGATGTAGGAGCTCAGAAATTGAGGTAAGTCCGCGAACATGCTTGTCTACTCAAATCACATGAGCGTTAAGGGGCACGGCGCCGAAGAGGCTGTATTCAAGGCGATCGGTGGTTGGCTGAAAGAGCAACTGGGCTTCGGGCTGCACCCCGACCAGCTTAGAAAGGACGGCGAATTCAACGGTACTCGTGGGGATGTGCGTTCCTGGTTGCGCGTGCTGGCCACGGCAGAAGAAGACCCGAAACTCTACTCGTGGGCACTGAAATTCCCCGACGAAAATGTTCGCGGCCGACAATGGATTGTCGAGGTTGGCGTCAAGGCGCAAGGGGATCGCTTGGACATCTCCTGCGTCGTCAAGACTGACGAATACAGCACCCTGGTTGCAAGTCCGGTGATAGCCTCTCAGCCGCGCCTCATTCGGTACATTGTTAGCAATATTCAGAACGCGAAGGAAACGACCGTCGATACTACTGTTCCCGGAGTAGAGATCAGGTCAGTAGGGGAGGATAGGGATTCTTACCTTGCCCTGCTTTCGGAAATGGAGCGTCCGGCCAGGGAAGGCCCGATTGTGCTTGTCAGCCCAACCAAGCAGGGAGAGTACCTTCTCGACGCTGAGGAGCTTCAGCAACGGCTCATCGGCCTCGCTCAAGTCGTAAAGGTTTCAGCCAGCTTTAACAGTTACGAGATGGCGAGTGTGTTGGGAACGCCGAAGTCCGCCTGGGGCGGAGCAATCAACATTCTGTATGTACCCACAGTCACGGGTCAGGTGCGGGGACGTTATTACCTGCCTGACGCCATTGCTACCTGGGGAGATACGCCCTTTCATCGCATTCCTCACGTACTCGCATTAATCACGAACATCACGAACATCGAACGGCTTCGCAGACATATCAGACCAGAAGGCGTCATGCAGCTGTCCATGCGTCGCCGCATGCAGGTCGCACGCGCGAAGAGCGAACAGATGAGCGCTGCCCAGTTGCGGACAGCACTCGAAGATGCTGCAAAGCAGGCGGACGAGCAGACCAAATACTTCGACGAACTGGTGGAAGAGAACTCACAATTAGAATCCAATATCTCTACATTAAAGGACGATCTGGACGGTGTCCGCGATGATCTGGCCAAGAAGGACTACGCCATCCAGTCTCTCAAGGACCAGCTTAGCCGTGCAGGCGGGGACCGGCCGACTGGCATCGATGCGGAAGAATTAGTGAACCTGCTAACCCGCGATGAACCGCCGTCGCCGCTCGATTGCCTTAGCATCATCGAAAAGATATACGGGGATCGGTGTACTATCCTGCCGAACGCGCGGAGCTCTGCGGAAGAGATGAACAACTTTATCTACGGGAGACAACTGCTTGACCTGCTCAAGCGCTTGGTGACGGATTACCGCGATGCACTGATGGACGGCGGAGACAACAAAGCACGTAGCGTATTCGGCAAGAGCGAGTACGCGGCGAAGGAATCAGAGACGGTGATGAACAACAACGCAATGAGGCGGGAGAGGACCTTCGTCTACGAAGGGGAGAAAGTTGAAATGTTCCGCCATTTGAAAATCGGAGCGGACGATGACGCCACAAAAACAATACGTGCGCATTTCCACTGGGACCACCATCGCGAAAAAATTGTCATCGGATATTGCGGTCAGCACCTGTCAGTATCAAGCCGCTGAGTAGTCGGTAGTGAGCCCTATTCAAGTCGGGTCGTTCTTACGGGGAGCGAAGCGGCGGTTTGGGCAGGAACAGGCCCGACAGGAGGGGTAGCGGAAAACTGGCCGCGTTCTCTGCGGCTAGGTTGCAGCGTGGGGCGGGAGCCCCCTTACGTAGTCTTTGTGGTCGTGCCGGAGCTGCGTGGTGGAAAGATGACCTTGAAAGTAGTGGTGTCGAGAAGTAAAGCAGCCTCGAACGGGCGCTTGTCTTTGGTCATGAAGCCTTTGAGTACGTCGGTCTTACCCTTGTGGCAGAGCTGTTTCACCTGATTTTGGGTGAGTTTCTTGCCGGAGACCTTCTCATTGATAGCAAAATTGCAGCCCTCGCGGAAACGACTGCAACCGTAGAAATCCTTGATCTTGCGGACCTGGCCGCTTTTGCATTTCGGGCAAGTGATGATATCGGCGAGCTTCGCAGAAGTACCATTAGACGCGGCTTTTGTGGTCACTGGACTGAACTGCGGTTGCTTTTGTAGCGAGAGTCTGGACAATTCGGTAGTGAGTTGGTTCGCAGCCGCCCGAACAACGTCGAGGTATCCTGCGGTGCCAGCGGCGATGTCATCTAAACGCTCCTCAAGATCGCGAGTGAATTTGTATTCGACAAAGGCGAAGTGCGAGACGAGGGAATCGACGAGCAATTCACCGTGCGAAGTGGGAAGCAAGTATTTGCGGTCTTCGACCGCATAATTCTTGCCTGTTATTGTTTCGAGGATCGAGCGGTACGTCGATGGCCTACCTATGCCAAGCGATTCCAGCTTTTTAATCAGGCTCGCCTGGGTGTAGCGAGCCGGCGGGCGTGTCTGTTTCTTCAGCACGCGCCCGCTCTCGGCCGTTACGGCCGATCCGCCGGCAAGGCTGGGTACACTTCCGCCATTGGGAGTCTCATCGTCGCCGCTATTGGACTCCTCTTCTTCCGCCGCGTCTTTGGCAGTGAGTGACTTCCAACCGGGGGAGAGAAGCGTTCTACCGATCGCCTTGAAAAGAAACGTCTGGTCCGAATCGAGAGATTCGAGCTTAACCGTGTTCACACTAAACATCGCATCTGCGAGCTGCGAAGCAACCGCACGATTCCAGATGAGTGAGTAGAGGGCGCGTTGGGCCGCATCTTCCCCTGCGGCGCGCAGCTCTAGGTGGGTGGGTCGAATCGCCTCGTGCGCGCCCTGGGCGCTGTCCTTAGCCTTCCAGCGGCGCGCCTGTGAGGGGATTGGAAAGTCATGTCGTTGCGCGAAAGCCCGGATCTCGCTCAAGGACTCGTCACTAAAATTCTGGTTGTCTGTGCGGTGGTAGGTGATGAGGCCTTGCTCGAACAGCTTCTGCGCGAGCTGAGAGGTAAGGTCGGGCTTGTAGCCAAGTGACACGCTGGCGGCCTGCAACAGCGTGGACGTGGTGTAGGCCGCGGGCGGTGCCTGGGGGACCGTCTTCGTCTCGGAGCTGAGGACGCGGAAGCGACGGCACGCCGCCGCCCTTGTGGCCAGCTCTTCGTCAAGGATGTATTTCTCGTCGGCGGCAAGATGGGGCGCGGTTTCCCAAGTGGCCCGCCAGCTCCCTTGATCGAAGGAGACCTCAGCGCCGAAGTGCTTCGTTTCACGGAACGCTTGAATCTCGCGCTCGCGTTCGACTACAAGCCGGACGGCGGGGCTCTGTACCCGTCCAGCGCTCAGACCACGCACGGTGGTTTGGTCTGAGAGTACCGGCGATACTTGGTAGCCAACAAGGCGGTCCAGCACTCGCCGGGCCTTGTACGCGAGGACAAGGTTGTCGTTGATCTTGCGCGGCGTCGTCAAGGCCTTCTTGATGACAGCCGGGGTGATTGCGTCGAAGGTGACGCGCTTGTAGCTGCGTGGGCGGAGGAGCTGCAACAGGTGCCAAGATATAGCTTCGCCTTCTCGATCCGGGTCAGTGGCAAGGAAGACCTCATCGGCGCGGGATACGAGAGTCTTGAGGCGGCTAATTACCTGAGCGCCGCGCTCGGTGAGCTGGTAGGTCGGCTCAAACGTCTGAAGATCAACGGCCATCTCTTTTGTCGGTAGATCGCGGACGTGGCCGACGCTGGCGACGACCTCCCAACCCGCGCCTAGTGCGCTCTGAATCTTCTTCGTCTTGTTGGGGCTTTCAACAATCATCAGCTTCATGGTTGTGTTAGTCCTCCGTGGTGACGATGCGATGCACCGTAGGTTTGGAAATTTTGAACTGATGAGCGATTTCGCCGATGGTGAAGCTGCCGGCCTTGTGCAAGGCTCTGATCTGTTTCCTCTGCCCGGCAGTCGTCTTTTTCTTGGCGCCACCGACCCGGCCCCGCGCACGGGCATTGGCAAGCCCTGCATTCGTTCTTTCACTGATTCGCTCGCGCTCGTGCTCCGCCAGGAGCGCGAACACTTTGAAGACGAATTTACCCATAGCGGTCGTCGTATCCAGACTCTCTGTCAAAGAGACGAGCTGAACCTTGGTCTCTCGAAGCTGCTCAACAATGCGAACCAGATCAATGAGGGAACGGCCAAGCCTATCGAGTTTCCAGATGACAAGTGTGTCCCCTGCGCGAAGCGAGTCGAGGCAGGCACGAAGCTCTGGACGATCGGCACTATTCTTACCGCTCTTCGTTTCTTCATAAATGCGCGTGCATTTTGCCTTCTTCAGTGCTCCGAGCTGAAGTTCAAGGTTCTGGTCTTTCGTGGAAATCCGCGCATAGCCGATTTTCATGAGAAAAATAGTATCACAAACGGGGGGTTTATGTTATTTTGATTATGATAGCGTTACTGAGAGCATCTTTGTGAAATAGGGAGAATGTCATGAGTGACAACGAGTATCGCCATCTAATCAGCAAAGCGCGAGACGCGAAGCGCGGTGGCCGGGAAGCATGGGATGTGATGTCTACCGGCGAAAAGGTTGCAGTTGCGCTCGTACTAAATCGGCCAGAATGGTTGACCGAGTACGGTTATACGATTCCGGAGGCAATCGATCGCTCCGGTTCGGCTTGGGTGGCGCTTATTCCCAAAGTCGCCCGCGATCTCGCGGATGAAGATGCGGAGTGAGACGAGCAATAGGAGTATGAACCCTAGCTTCAGAGAGCAGTGAAATGGAGGTTGTGACATGAGCATCCCGCGTTTTTCACCCATTGATGACGATGTACAGGCCTGGAATGAAGACGAGTACGAGGCCGGATATCAGGCGCGGCAGGAGGGTGCGCCTTCTTCCATTTCAGCAACCCGGAGCTGGCGTGCTGGCTGGGCCGATGCCGATATGGATTATCTTCATGCTAGAAGCCGCATCCAGTGAGCTTGGCATCCGTGGGACGGCGAGGCTTCCCAACCCCGCAGCGATCTCTAGCGAGTTGAGTATACGCGTTGCGGGCGCGCCCTGGCGGAGTCGGGGGTACGTTCCGCGCGGACGTGAGGAAGAATGAGCAAGGTTGTAAAAGAAGCATCGCAGGACGACGAGAACCTTCGGCCTTTGTTGCTGAGTCTCCGTGGGCTCATTCAGCAGGCGCGGCAGCAGGTCTTACGCGCTGTGGATGTTGTTCAGGTACAGACCTGTTGGGAGATCGGACGGCACATTGTCGAATTCGAGCAGAAGGGAGCTGCGCGGGCCGAATATGGCAAGCGTTTGCTGCCCGCTCTCGCCGCCGCCCTGACAACAGATTTCGGTAAAGGCTTTGACGCGACGAACTTGTGGCACATGCGAAGGTTTTTTTTGGCCTTCCCAATTCTCGACGCAGTGCGTCGAGAATTGAGCTGGACGCACTACCGGACGCTCCTGCGAGTGGAAACCGATCAAGCCCGGCAGTGGTATATGAACGAAGCAGCGAATCAAAACTGGACTACCCGCGCTTTGGAGCGTCAGCTCGGCACCCTTTACTATGAACGTCTCCTCGCCAGCCCTGACCGTTCGGCGGTCGAACAAGAAGCCCTGTCCAATCTCACCCCATTGCAACGGACGCCACGCGAGTTTGTACGCGATCCGGTCATGCTGGAATTCCTGGGACTGCCCGGCAGTGGCAAGCTATTGGAAAGTGAGTTGGAACAAGCGTTGCTCGATCACTTGCAGGAATTTTTGCTCGAATTGGGCAAGGGCTTCGCGTTCGTAGCACGACAGCAACGCATCAGCACTGAGTCTAAAGACTTCTACATCGACCTGGTGTTCTATAACTTCCTGCTTAAATGTTTCGTGCTATTCGACCTAAAATCCCACGAGCTGACCCATCAGGACATCGGCCAGATGGATATGTATGTGCGAATGACGGACGGGATGAGACGAGGCCCTGACGACAATCCCACAGTCGGCATCATTCTCTGCACACACAAAGACGCATCGGTTGTACGTTTCTCCGTGCTACATGAAAACGAACAGTTATTTGCTACCAAATACAAGCTCGTGCTGCCATCAGAGGAAGAGCTGAGAGCCGAACTCGACCGAGAGCGTGCATTGCTGGCGGAACAGAGTCGCCAGGAGGAGTAGCAATACAAGGGTCGGCAAACTGTGCTGCAAGACTGGCGAGAGTCACTGCAGGCACTTGTAAGCGGAGAGCCATATCGTTCCTGCTTCCGCAGCCTCCTGGTAGATCTGCGTGCTATCCGTGCCCTCACGGGGAGTAAAAATCTCACGTCCGATTTCAACCTCTTTGGTTTTCGCAACATCGAGAACGAACAAGCGAAGCCGATAGCCTTCGCCTACAGCAGGGGGAAGGGGCTCAATCGCAAAACGTGGTTGGCGTATGTTCTCGCTCAAACCCAACCAAGGCGCGAAGTGGGGACGGGTGGACGTGTGGTTTCCATTCTCTGCCATGTAGCTGTATCTCCTCAGCGGGGGGGAAGGATTCTACCGTTGATAAAATGCAACCTGGGGGTGCCGGGCAGTAAAAGTTACAAGAGTTACGAAGCCAATAGCTTTTAGCTTTGAAGCAGCAGCTAGGGTGCTGCTTCAAACAAATTGGGGGAGTCTGGTTCGATTGCGCCTTGTGATGCGTCCAAGAACAAACGGCCTTACGGTGAATGGATTGTCTCCTTCCACTGTCGGCGGGCGAGAGTGTCGCAGCATCGGGCATCTATTAGATACGCTGCTTGGGGAACCGCTTTTTTGACACCCCTCGCGAACTTTTTTTCCGTCAGAGAGCAACGATGAAGAGCAGGAATCAATTGCATCTCGTAGATGGACAGGGCCGGACTCTTTCAGGGACTACGAGGGCCGCCGCCGAAGCCGCTTTTGCCTGGGCGCTTCGAGAATTTCCGCGTATTGATCCTGTGTTACTGGCAGAATGGTCAGAAGAGGTTGCAAAAGCGATAGAGGCTCGGAGTGAGGCTGTCGAATCCCCGAAGCGATATGCCTTCGCAGCATTGCACGGAAAGGTTCGTCAGTGGTTGCGAAGCAAGGCATCGCAAGAAATTCCTGTTGGAATAGGAGCAGAGCTGGAAGAGTGGGCCGAAGTCGATCGCAACACGCAAAGTATGATGGATCGGGCGATATTTTTCGATCAGATGAAGACAAAGCTCAATGATCGCGATAAGCACATTCTCATACTGCTTTTGCAGGATATTACCAGCCCGGCCAGCGTCGCGGAAGCGTTGGGTGTTAGCTATACAGCCGCCGCGCAAGCGATACATCGTGTCAAGGAGAGGATTGCTGCAACTCTTTCGGACAATCGCAATCAGAGGCCAAATTCATCACGATTTTGCGAGGCGGAAATCTGAGGCCAACTCGTGGATTTGATTAAGGACTACTTCTTAGAAGCCAATCCGAATCCCGAAAGGAAGGGCTGCCCGGACGAGCAGACGCTTCAGGGGCTCGCCGAAGATCGGCTCCCCGTTTCTCATCCTGCCCGGTTACACCTTGCGTCCTGTTCCGAATGTTTCGCTGAATATCGTGCCTATCGCCTGGCATGGAAAGAGGCTCCGAAAGCGAGGCCGAGACTTGCGCCCTGGGCGATTGCTGCCGGGTTAGTTCTCGCTTGTGGCGGAGGCTTCTGGGCGATTGAGTCTCACCGTGGACATGAAAATGTTCCGGTTCAAATGGCGTCCAGCACACCAGTCGATGCGAATGTCAATTTACTCGACGCCGGCACCGTGAGAGGCGCGGATGACGACACGAGCCCACTTCAAGAAGTGTCCCTGCCTGCCGCAGTGGTGCGCCTGTCTGTGACTTTGCCGCGTTTCAGCCAAGCCGGCCGCTATGAAATTCGGGTCTCGAAGGACAAGGCCGGTACGCAGCTAGTCGCTCAAGGCGCGGGTGAGGCGGTTGATGTCGCCGGTAATACTGAGGTCAAGGTTGTGCTGGATCTCCGCGCCGCAAAGGCTGGCATATACTTCCTGGCCACGGTTCGCGGTTCGGACAATGGCGTTTGGTACTACCCCTTGAAAATCAAGTAGGAATCTATTCGATTCGCTTCGGGTGCTCGACCGTAGGAGGGATGTCCATGGATGAGAAGCCAATGACTGATTTGCAGGAAGTGTTGGACTACCATAAACGGGCTTCTGTCCAGTAACCCCTCCAATTGGGCATGACCGGAGTCTCGAAGAGTGATAACTCGCCGATGATCGTTTCGAGTTATTTCACTTGAAAACGTGGTTTGGCCTGGGACAGAGCAATGTTGGGTTAGGCCTACTCTGCAGAAGGGAAGTCGCTAGCGTCGGGGTCGGAAACGAGGCCCATTGATGCCCGGAGTCCTTCTAATTCAGTGAGTATCGAATCAAGGCTTTCTAGGCCGTGGTAACAGTGCTTAGCTAAATCGTCTCTATCTTCCTCTGTGAAGTGCCAAATCATTACGGGAGGTACTTCTTCTGCCACTCCGTCCGCGTCCACCTTGATTGTCGTCTTGAGTTGGCCGCCAGGCTCCTGATCCTGGACCAGTTCAAATTGTTTGGTCGTGATGGAACCGCCATACCGAGCGGGCATCTGGAAGCTTTGCGTAAAGAACAGGTCTATCGGTTCGAGATGCACCGCCGCTGTTCGTTTCTTCGCTAGCATAGCCAAGACCGGATCGGCGATCACGACAGCAACCTTTTGGGCATACCAGGATTTGAACTCCGCATTGTTTGAATACTGTTTCTGGAGGAAGAAGGTAACGCTTCGAAAGGCGCTCAGAAACGCGCTCAAGTAGTAGGGAAACACGATGACGTTTGTCCGTTGAGCCAGCATTCCGTTGTAGAAGTACCCGGCCTCGTTGAACTTTTGTCTCGCAGTAACGGGGACTCGTGCCATTTGACCGAAGATCTGCATCGAGAACTCCTTGCCACCAACACTAGGATATGCAGCTTAGATGGGGGGAGGTAAAGCATTTCCCCCAGAACGTAACGAATACGCTACGACGTCTTTCTTCAAAACGACTTTCCAATCTGCCGGTACGACCGGAAACGATCCTTCTGGCATATCGATGTGGCTTGCTCCGTAGCCTGACCTTGCTATGACACGCAGCTTGCATTTCGCCATCTCGCCATCCGGCAAACCGCCCGTTCTGAAATGCAGCCAACCATCAACCTTCTGCCCCATGTTCAGACGTGGGGTGAGGTCGTCCATGTTGTAACAGGGCTTGTCTTCGTTGGGATCAAACGGATTTGGATGCCGTACTATCTCCGTTCTACACCATTGGTCCACGTCCTTCAGCCATTCCGCCGGTATGGTCTTACCCCGCAGTATGACGGCAAGGTCATACTGGACCTCAGTCGATCGCGGAGAGATAAGGTCTGCACTGACGCGCAAGAACACATCACGATTCCAGTAGGCATGCGTCTCGAATGATGGCCGATGGATAATTTCATGGATGGTCAGCTGGACCGAGAGCGGAGTCTGTTTCAGCTCGTTCACCTCATCCTTAACATCGAAATATGCCGTCTCCCCTACCCGAAGCTGTAGAAGAGCAGACCTCACAATCGCAACGATGATGAGCGCCAATATGCCGATCGCCCAAACCTGCCAGTTCATTGGTGGAATGGCATCCCATAAACGGTGGGTTTGAAGTTTCTCCTTCCATGTATCTGGGAGCAAGTTATCGCGGATGCGTGTCGCGCTCCCGAATAGCGACCACACGAGTCCGTAGAGCAGAAGCCACGCATGACGCAGCGCGGTCCTGAGGAATTGCCACAGTGTTGTGTGTTTGCGCTTCATATAGTATTCCGGCGCGCGCCGAAGGACGCTCTCTTGCCAGTCGATGTGAACTATTAGCTCCGGCTAGTAAATTTGAGTGTGCGTTCGCAGAAATTGAGAAGTTCCTGGTCGTTGATCTGCTCTGTTTCCCAAGCAGCGTTCGTGTCGTGATGAAATTTGTTGCCGTAGTCCAGCAGGTCTCGTAGCTCAATGATATTGCTTTCGCTCAAGATTCCAGTCGGACTCTGCGGGAACGCTTCCTGAAACTTGGGGCGCGGGTGACGGATGCGTTCCGCATGGGCCGGCCGATGTTCGCCGTGTGTATGGCTCTGGCGGGCCTTGCCGCAGGCGGGCTTGGACTCTTCGGCTCAATCGCTGTCTCAGGGTGCTAAAACGGGCCATCCGTGCCCCCTGATTACTTGCAGTTACGAGTTTTCTCTTCACTGTCACGGCGGCCTAG
>Ga0182013_10000657_pt1 | contig 47532 bp, 37 predicted proteins | sample 612S2MmetaG_FD_120487 | JGI IMG/M metagenome (GOLD analysis project Ga0182013, IMG submission 120487) | Permafrost microbial communities from Stordalen Mire, Sweden - 612S2M metaG | ecosystem: Environmental > Terrestrial > Soil > Wetlands > Permafrost | place: Sweden: Stordalen | collected...
ACCGGGCTTTGACGGGCAGGATTGCTCCCGTCCGCCACCGGCTTCGCTACATGTTCAATGTTCAATTCACATGGCAAATACCTTTCATTTTGCTAGTTCATTCAGTCTTTCCATGACGCACCAAAGAACGCAAAGAGCAAAAAAGCCTCTTCGTGTTCTTTAGGGACGATTTTTGGCTGAATAAACGTGGCGGCGATTCGGCTTTCCCAATCCGTGTTTCGTCCATGTTCGATTCGTGGTTAGGAGAATTCCTCCGGCCCGGCAGTTAGAATTCCCAGTGAAACCGAGCGCCAAACACTGATACCGGGCCGCGGTCCTGGTTAAATGCGGGATTGGCGATGTACTGATAGTCCAAGGTAAAGTGGACTTCCTTCCAGATTTGGAAACTGTAGTAGGTTTCCAAAGTTTGTTCCCAGGCATAGCTCAAATTGCCATCTCCCCCCTCGATGCCCGTGCCGCCGGCGGCAAAGAATTCCTGTTCCACGCGCGTGATGCCATTCATTATCCCCGCCAGACCAAAGGTGTCTTCGGGGCGATTCCAGAAATTCCCCTTGACGCTTATACCCAGTGTTCCCTCGTAATCCACGTCAGTGAACATCCACCCCTGTTCCTTGCCGTCATTCCAGCCCACGCGCGAAAACACGCCGATGTTCGTCACAACTTCCTGCTCCCAGTTCAACTCGAAACCGTATTTGAGGCGGAAGGCTTTGGCTGGTGTAAGATCCGCTCCCGCCCCGTTTGCCTTCAGAATCGCAGTCGCTTCCGCATAACTGAACATGTCGGCCCGATTGAGAAAAGCCAGAAAGCGAATGACACCGGGATGAGTGTTGATGGCATAACGGCGCTCCAATTCTGTCACCATCGCCCAGGCGCTTAAAACCGGCGCATAACCGGCCGCACTGTCATACGGCCATTTGAGAATCGTGTCGTCGCCGGTCAAATTATTCGCGATTTTCGGCTCTTGGAAAAGACCGTAGCGCAATGTCCATTCCGGTTGATTCAATTCCACGGCGATCCCGGTGCTATATCCAACGGCGTCCGCCGCGTAATCCCACGCCTCGTTGTTCACCAACGCCCAGTTCATAAATTGTGTGCGCGGACTGTTGGCGTAAGTGTTCCTATCGAAAATGTCCGCAGTGCTCATCCGCCCGAGAGTGAACGTGAGCCGCGAGACATCCTGTTTTCCCGCGAGAGTGAGTTGGTCATCGGCCACCTCCTCCTGCTCGCCGCCAAAACCGATGGTTTGCCGGATGAACAGACGCGCGATCATGCCGTTGGGGTCCTTGGTGCCGAGGCGATAGGCTTCGCCGTTGGGAACGGCTTCCAATCCAAGCGTGTTGTTCAAGCCAAATCCCTGCCACATCAAAGCGTCAATGTGGGCTTCAGCCCCTTGCCAGAGGCGGACACCGGCCATCAAATCCAGCGAAACGGTTTCACGCGTTTCACCGCCGGTAGGCAGGCTGTTTGGCCCGGAATACTTCGCCGGAAAGGCGGGAAAGCCCTGAACAGCCTCCGTGTTTTGCACATGCCAGTTCCAAATCTGCTCTTTCACTTCTTCCAGGGGCAGGTTGTTGGTCGCGCCTTGCTCGGAAACGCCCGGGCGGCTGCCCGTCGGCGGCTCCGCAACGGTTGGCTTGGAACTATCCGCAGCCGTTGCCAGCATGGTCATGGCGCAAATTGCCGCGGAAATCGCCGACAGCCTGGCGAGCACACTTTTATCTTTCTTCAAGCAATTGAATGGTTAAGGTTACCGGCGCGCTGAATCAAACTGTGCGGAAGATTGAACCGTAATCTTCTGCCGACCGCCAGTCAGTTTGACGAGTGGCACGATAGAGGCAAGGAATTGACAAGTCAAATAAAACTTTGCACTAAAAACAAAATTAGGCTTGGCTAACATTGATGTTTTTAAGATCCGGTTGGGAGACCGCGAGGAAACAGGATCATATTCAATGGTCGGCTGAACCATCATGAGATTCAGCGGATTTGCTTCAGCGCCCGGAGCGCCTCGCCCCGCATCGCCGGATTATTCGTCATCACCTCCAGCAAGGGCGCAGCCGCCGCAGCCTGCGGGCCAAATTGAGCGAGCGATCGCGCGGCGCGCTGGCTGAGCTGAGCGTTCTTGCCCGTCAGAATGTTGGTCAGCGCTGGGATGACCTGCCCGGGGTCAGTGTGAAACAATCCGAGAACCTCGATGGCGCCTTCGGCGGTGCCTTCACTGGATGATTTTGCGGCCTTGATAAAAAACGGAATGTCATTCGTTCCAACTTCTGGATGCTGTCCCAAGGCCCAGATTGCGCACATGCCGGACCATTCGGTTTGGGGTTGCACAGCATTGGTCAGGACTTCAACGCCCTCGGGGCCAATGGTGGAAAGGGCGTAAGCCGCCTCCTTGATCGAAGAATGCCAGTAGTTAGTAAAGAGCAGCCGCTTGAGTTCCGGCCGGGCCGGTTTTGCCAGCGGCCCCAATGCGGCCAGCCCTTGCGCGGCTCGCCAGCGGATTCGGTCATCCTCGGTCACCGGATCCACGGAGAACAATCGGGAGCTGAGAGAGCGGCTTAGATGCGCTTCGGCCCAATTGTAAAAACGGATGCGAAAGCAATTGGTGTCGCGCCTCGCGTGAATGTCTTCCATCAGCAACGGCAGCGCTTCGGGGCCCATGGCGCGAATTGCCCGGGCCGCTTCAAGCTGCCCCGGCGTCGGGGATGGCAGCCTGCCGGAGCTGATGCCGAGCGCTTCGCCGTCATCGAGCTGCTCCAACCATTGGGTCAGCGTCCATCCCTGATAAACCGGTTCTTTCCGCCCGCGTTCGCTGAAATGCCACCACGCGAATAGCGCGCCCATCATGACCAAGGCGGCAACCACAAGTATGGCCTTCCTCTGATCGAGGTTCATTTGCCCGAGTTTGAACTGGAAAGCCCAAGTGGGAAGCGAATTTTGCGAGGCGCCAAGATTGGATGGCGTTCCTACAACCGCTGGGCGCGATAGAACTTGTTTCCCGTGGCGGCGACCGGAAGATTGGGAAAGCTCTGGAAAATATTGGTCAGCGTGGTGGAAAATTCATTGGTCCAGACGCCCGCGCTGGACAGATCGGTCGTGGATTGAATCTGATAGCTGGCGCCCGCCGGGCCATAGACGGTCAGCATCCCGCTGCCCGCGCTCACCTGCAAATCCATCAGGGAATCCGTGCCGACAAATACCAGCCGGGAACTCGCGGGCGGAGTGGTCGGCACCAGCGAGCCATCCGCCAAATTCGCCGTCACGGACGAAACTTGCAGCCAGCCAAAAGCCGAAGTTTGGCCCGGTGTGGACGTTAAATTGATCTGCAATTGTATCTGGCCCTGCAAAACCTGTCCTGCCGACGGTTGCACGGAAATCTGTGACTGAACCGCGCCCGGCGGATTCTGGCTGACGATCGCATCCTGTGGCAGCAAGGGTTGAACGGTCAATGCCGTGACCCAGCCAGCCGGAGCGTCCAGGGTAAACGAAAGGTTCGAGATGGGGTTGCTGGCGTTCATGGTGATTATCATGCTGCCCGACTGCCCCACGCTTATGACCGCGGAAGCAAGAATGGTTTGCACCGCATTTCCAACCAGAACCGTGAAGCTCTGGACGCTGGTCAACGGCGGCGCATTGGTGTCACTCACCTGCTCCACGACCGAATTGGTGGTGCCCGCTTGTGACATGTCAGGGGTCCAGGACACAATGCCGTTCGTGGGATTGATTCGCATTCCCGCCGGAGCGGAAAGCAGGGTGAAAGACAAATTATTCGAGGTGCCGTCGGCGCCAACCGCGCTATTGGTAATTCTCATAACCTCTCCCATGTTTATGGTTTGGTCGGCCACCGGCGCGAGCGTGGGTGGAACGCCGGTCGGCGCGGTATATGAAATCTCGTTTGAAGGCACGCTCTCCACTCCGTTGGTATCATACGATAGGACGACAAAATAATAAGTGATTCCCCCGATCAAACCCGAGATCACCGCCATGTCATTCGTCCCGGCATCCACCTCTGAGGTATATATGCCACTGGCCGTGCCGTAATGCACTGAATAGCCCGCCGCATCGGAGCTCTGGGTGGTGTCCCAGCCAAGTGAAACTTGCTGGGTTGGTTGCGCCTGTGCGGACGCGCAAAAAATCAGGCACAGCGATATCATCACTGCCCATTGAATTCGGCCGGTGGAAACCGTCTGGCGAATCTGTTTGCTTAACAACTGCATCATGCCCTGTCTTAGAGCAGTCGAGGTTCCAATAACCGGCTCGCCTATCGTCAGGAAGTTCCAGGTTGCTAAATTTGTTTTGAATTTGGGAATTGTAGGACAAGCGGAATGCTCCGCATTCTCCTCGTCGGAGGGCAACGATGGAAAAGCTCGATTGCCGGGCAGATTTTCAACTCAGGGCCAAAGTGGCTACTTGGCAGGGGATTGTGGAATGGATTTTTTCATGGCTTCGAAATCGCCGCCCCCAGGGAAAATGCCCTGCCGTTTTTTTGATTGCCTACTGCAACGATTCGGCGGGAAGATTCCCATTTTACACACCTGACACGATGTCAGGAATAGGCTTACACGCGCTTCAGCAGTTACTGACAGACCTTGCCGCAGTCAGCCGACGCAAACCAAGTGACGCCGGGTTGAAAGTGTCTCGTTTAGCGCCAGGGACACGCACGGTGTGAAATCCGTTTTCCTGAATCGCGTTTAGTCAACGGGATCAAGATCCGGACGGAAGCCGTATTTTTTGCCCAGCGCAAGACATGCGCTCAACGACTTCACACCCGCCGTGCAGGTGGCGTGGGACAGCGAGGCCGCAGCCGCGCAAACTCCCGCCTGCAGGCCCTTCGACAAATCCCAGCCCTCATGCAGTCCCAACAAAACTCCCGCGCAAAAAGCGTCTCCGGCCCCCGCCGTGCCGGCAATGTAATTGGCGGGCAACTTCACCGAGGATTGCCAGATGTCCTCACCTCTGCGCGTGCGCGCGAAGCCGCCCTCGGGAAAATGCACCACCACCACTTCGCGCACCCCGTGTTGCAGCAACGCGCCCGCGGCGTGGCGCAACGCCACGGTGTCCAGTCGCCCATCGGCCTTGCGGATGGTAAATCCCGTCGTCTGGCCGGCCTCAATTTCGTTGAGGATGCAATAATCCACATGCTTCAACGCCGGGCGGACAATTTTCGCGAACCGCCCGCTGTCCTCGCTCACCGCGTCCACGCTCGTTTTCAGCCCGGCCGCCTGCGCCGCCGCCAGCAACCGCGCCGCTCGCGTGCCGAAAACCGCGTCCGGCTCGTCCAATGCGTCCAGCAGCAGCAAATAGCCCAAATGAAAAATGCGCGCCCTGGTTTTCTTGAAATCCAAATCCCCCCCGCGCCACAAGGCGTTTGCGCCGCGCGCATGAAAAAAAGTCCGGTTCCCGCCCGTCTGTTCGGTCATCACGTCCGTGTAAGAAGTCGGCGCTTTGGCCGTGACTTGCAGATGGCAGGCATCAATCTGGTGACGCCGGCAGTCCGCCAGAATTTCGCGCCCCAATGAATCGTCACCCACCAGTCCCGCGCCCGCGAGCGGGAAAGCCGCGCCCAGGCGGGCGAGATTGAGCAGGACGTTGTAGGGCGCGCCGCCGGTGCCCTGAAACTGCCCGCGGATATTCGCCAGTTGTTCGCGGCGAGGATAAACATCCACGAGCTTGACCTGGTCAACAATCCAGTTGCCGCCGGCCAGCAATCCTTTGCGGGGAAGAATAAATTTAGTTTTCATCATGGCCCTGAAGGACGGACTTTTCGGCGATGCTCGCCGAACGCACCCGAGGATCAGTGGTCAGCCTTTAGTGAATGAAAATGGACGGGCGAATGGCAAGTGATTTTTCGCGAACCGGTATCAGTCACTTTAATTCAACCTTTTGCGACGCGTTCAACTTGAGGTGGCGCGAACGCCAGATGTAATAAATTGCCGGATAGACGATCAATTCCATCAGAGTTGAAGTCATAACGCCGCCGACCATGGGCGTTGCGATGCGTTTCATTACGTCGGCTCCGGCTCCATTACTCCACAAAATAGGCGCAAGTCCCGCGACGATCACACACGCGGTCATGGCCTTGGGGCGGACGCGTTTCACCGCGCCGTGATAAATGGCGTCGCGCAGGTCAGTGAGGTTGCCCATTTGGCCCCGGTTTATCCATTGCTCGTAGGCAATGTCCAGATAAAGCAGCATGACCACTCCGGTTTCAGCGTCCAGACCCGCCAGCGCGATGATGCCGACCCACACGGCGACACTCATATTGTATCCGAGCCAGTGAATCGCCGCGAAGGCCCCGACCAGCGAGAAAGGAATTGCGAGCATCACAATGCCAGTCTTAATTGCCGAACGGGTGTTCAGATAAATGATAATGACGATGATGAGCAGCGTGAGCGGCACGACGACCAGCAATCGCGCTTTGGCCCGTTGCATGTATTCATATTGTCCGCTCCAAAAAATATTGTAGCCGCTGGGAAGTTTGATCTGGCCTTTCGCCACGGCGTCATTGACTGCGTGCATCGCCGTTTTCACATAGGTGCCGACATCAATGCCTTTCACGTCCACGTAAATCCAGGCATTGGGCACAGCCCCCTCGCTCTTGACGCCCATCGGCGCGCGAACGGTTTCAATTTTCGCCAGTTGGCCGAGCGGCACCTGCGCGCCGGTGGGCGTGGGCACAATGATGTCACGCAAGACACCCAGGTTTTGACGGAAATCCCGGCTGTAGCGCAGGTTGACTTCGTAACGCTCCAAACCCTCGACCGTGGTGGTCAGTGGCATGCCACCCAGCGCGACTTCAAGCACGTCTTGCACGTCGCCGATGCGCAAGCCGTAACGGGCGATGGCGTCACGGTCAATCGTGATCTGGATGTAGTTCCCGCCCATGGTGCGTTCCGCAAAAGCGCTCAAGGTGTTGGGCACGGTTTTTACCACCGCCTCGACTTCCGCCGCGATGCGTTCCAATTCCGCCAAGTCCGGCCCGGCGATTTTGATGCCCACCGGGGTCTTTATGCCGGTGGCCAGCATGTCCGTGCGCGTTTTGATGGGCATCGTCCACGCGTTGTTCAGACCGGGGATTTGCACCATGGCATTCATCGCGTCGGCCAATTCATCCGGAGTGCGGCGGCGGTGAGCGATGACCTTGCCCATGTCGTCCTTGATGTCCACCACGGGCCATTCTTCCTCCGGCTTGAGCATGATGGTGGTTTCAATCATGTCGAAGGGAGCGGGGTCGGTCGCCGTCTCGGCGCGGCCAACCTTGCCAAAAACCTGATGCACTTCGGGAAACTGGCGGATGATCCGGTCAGTGGTTTGCAGCACCTCGCGCGCTTTAGTTGGCGAAATGCCGGGAAAGGTCGTAGGCATGTAAAGCAAATCCCCTTCGTAGAGCGGCGGCATGAATTCAGAGCCGATGTTTTGATAGGGGAAAAACTTCCCGGCTTTGAACGCCCATTCCTTCGCCTTCCCATCGGGCAGAAAGCGCGCGGTGAGCGCATTCGAGGGGAAGAACACCCAGACGACCAGCAATCCCGCAATAGCCACCACCGTCCAGCGCCACCGGATGACAAAATCAATCACCGGATGATACAAATGAACCAGGATGCGATTGATGGGATTTTTTTCTTCGGCCGGGATTTTCCCACGGATAAAAAACCCCATGAGAATCGGGGCCAGGGTAATGGAGAGCAGCGCCGCCGCGGCCATTGAATAGGTCTTGGTGAATGCCAGCGGCTTGAACAGCCGGCCTTCCTGCGATTGCAGCGTGAATACCGGCAGGAAGGAAACCGCGATGACCAGCAGCGAGTAAAAGAGCGTCGGGCCAACCTCAATCGCAGCGTCGCGGATAATATCCCAATGCGGTTTCTTGCCTTGATCGCGCTCCATGTGCTTGTGCGCGTTTTCAATCATGATGATGACCGCGTCCACCATCGCGCCGATGGCAATGGCGATGCCGCCCAGGGACATGATGTTCGAGCTGATGCCCTGGCCAAACATCACGAGGAACGAAACCAGCACGGCCAGGGGCAGGATGACGATGGCCACGAGCGAACTGCGCAGGTGCATGAGGAATAAAAGACATACCACGGCCACCACGAGGCTTTCCTCAAGGAGTTTTTCTTCCAGCGTTTTTACCGCGCGATTGATCAGCGAGCTGCGGTCGTAGGCGACGGTGTATTTCACATCCGGCGGCAATCCCTTCATGGCCTCATCCAGCCGTTTTTTTACGTCCATAATCACCTGCCGCGCATTCGCGCCATAACGGACCACCACGATGCCGCCGACCGTTTCGCCTTCACCGTTCAACTCGGCGATCCCGCGCCGCATGTCGGGACCCAGTTCGATGTTCGCAATCTGGTTGAGCAGAATCGGAACCCCTTTGTCACCCACGCCCACGGCCACTTTGCGCAGGTCGTCCAGACTTTGCACGTAACCCTTGACGCGCAGCATGAATTCCTTTTCCGACAATTCAATGGAGCGACCGCCAACCTCGCCGTTGCTGCGCTTGACGGCCATGGCCACATCAGAAATGGACAGGTTGAAGGCGCGCAGCTTGGCGGGATCAACGGTAATTTGATATTGCTTGACGAAACCGCCGACCGAGGCGACTTCAGACACGCCTTCCACCGAGGCCAATTGATAACGCAAATACCAGTCCTGCATCGAGCGCAGTTGGGCCAGGTCATGGTTGGTGGCATTGAGCGAATACATGAATGCCCACCCCACGCCCGTGGCGTCCGGGCCAAGCGAGGGAGCCACACCCTGCGGCAGTTGCCCGCCCATCCCGTTCAAATATTCGAGCACGCGGCTGCGCGCCCAGTAAGGGTCGGTGCCGTCTTTGAAAATCACGTAAACAAAGGAGAAGCCATAATAGGAATAGCCGCGCACCACGGTGGCGTTCGGCACGGAAAGCATCTTGGTGGTGATCGGATACGTGACCTGGTCCTGGACAATTTGCGGGGCCTGGCCGGGCCATTCCGTATAAACGATTACCTGCACGTCGGACAAATCAGGGATGGCGTCGAGTTGAATATTGCGCACGGCATAGAGACCGCCAATGGCAAGCACCAGTGTGCCCAGAAGAACCAAGAATTTGTTCTTGAGCGAAAAATCTATGATGTTTTTGAGCATCTCCGTTTTATTTCTTGGGCCTGGGCATGACCGTTCCATCGGGCATGGTCATGCTGTCGGCGGGTGTTTTCGAATCCGGAGCATTATTTGTGGGAGAGCCGGTGGCCGGTGGCGGCGGCTCGGTGATGGGAATCAGCGTCATGCCGCACTTGGGGCATTTGCCCGGTTTGTCGGAACGCACATCGCTGTGTTCGGGCATCGGGCAGGTGTAATAAAGAATCTTGCCCCCGGGCTGGAGTTTTTTCAGCGTCGCCTGGGAGACGGGCACCAGCGTCATGCCGCAAATGGGACATTTGCCGGGATGATCGTATTCGATGGAAATATGCTCCGGCATTGGACAAATATATTTCACGGCCTCGGTGGTCAGGTTGGTGGATGTGTTCGTGAATTGCGAAGCGGTGGAAACGGTGGCGGCTTCCGGTTCCGAGGCCTTGCCCGGCTCGAGCATTTTTTGAATGGCCTCGCGAAGCTGGCTTTCGGAATCCAGCATGAACTGGCCCGACGCGACGATGAGTTCGCCCTCGTTCACACCACTCAGGACCTGGTATTCGTCGTTCTCCGCCTGCGGCCCAAGTATGACCGTGCGCGGCTCGAATTTTCCGCCGGCCAACGCGACGAAAACGGTGGTCTTTTCACCGCTGCGAAGTATGGCTATATCAGGTATCAGCAATACGGACGGATCCAATTCGGATGCAATCTTCACGGTGGCGAACATTCCGGGCTTAAGAAAATAACCCGGATTATGAAACTCCATCCGCACCCGGGCGGTGCGGGTCTTCTCATCCACGTTTGGATAAATATAAGTGACCCGCCCGCGAAACTCACGATCCGGCAGGTAAGAGAGCGTCACGGTCGCTTCCTGTCCGAGTTTGATATACGCCAAATCCTGTTCATAAACATCCGCCTGCACCCAGACCAAGCCCAGGTCGGCCAGCCGGAAAATTTTCATGCCGATGTCCACCATCTGGCCTTCGACCACATTTTTTTCGACCACGAATCCGTCCTGGGGCGCAACGATGCTCAAGGTCTTGCGCGGCTGCCGCTTTTTATCCAATTCGGCGATTTGCGCTTCTGAAATATCATAAAACTTGAGCTTGGTAATGGCGCTGACCCGCAATCCTTCCGCGCCGGGAGTGGTGTTGGTCGGCGAGGCGGTGGCCAGCAAATACTCGACTTGCGCGCTGTAAAGATCAGGCGAATAAATTTCAAACAACGGATCGCCGCGCATCACCAACTGACCCGTGGTGTTCACGTCCAGTTTCTCAATCCAACCCTTGAACTTGGTGGACACCTCACCCATCGTGGACTCGTTGTAATCTATGACGCCAACCGTGCGGATGATTCGGCGCAACGGTCCGCGCGTCACCGTGGCCGTGCGGATTCCCATGTTCTGGATCGTCACCGGATCAATGGCGATGTTTTGCGACGCGGCTGCGGCAGCTTCCTCTTCATATACGGGCGCCATGTCCATGCCCATGCTGTCCTTGCCCGGCGTTTGCCGCACTTCGCCGGGCATCATGGTTGATTTGTAATATTTAATTTTGCGTTCGCCCGCGGGAGCCATGGTATTTTCAACGCCCGCTTGTTTGCGAATCGGCGTCAGCTTCATGCCGCAGATCGGGCAATTGCCGGGGTGGTCCTGAACCACTTGCGGGTGCATGCCACAGGTGTAAAGGGTTTTGCCCTTCACGGAGGCTTCGGCGGAATGGGTGGAATCGCCTCGGCCGCAACCGGTCAATACCAGTCCCGCTCCACCGGCGACCGCCAGGGCGAGGATGACCGGAAGCATCAGTATGAGCGGCTTAATTTTCGGTTTCATAAAAATTTGGTTTGCTCGATGATTACATCCCGCCCGCGCCATTTTTTTTCGGTGACGATTGGGCGCCGGTATTCATTCGCACGTCGCCGGCACTCGTCGGAGGCATGCCCTGGATGATCAATGAAAGTTCCGCCAGAACGATTTCCCGCTGCGTGGCGGCTTCCACCTGGTCCAATTCAAAGCCAAGCAAGGTCCGTTCGCTGTCCGTCAGATTAAAGAAATCAATCTGGCCGCCCAAATAACCTGATCGAGCCACTTCGAGCGATTGGCGCGCTTTGGGCACGAGCTGGTCATTCAGCAGCGCCAGGTTCCGGGTCGCCTCCTGGTAGAGATAATATTTCTCGGCAAAATCAACGGCGAATGCGATTTGCTCATCCGACAGGCGGGCTTCCGCCGAACGCTTGTTCGCCTGCGCCTCGGCAATTTGGGCTGCGATCTTGTCGCGCCATATCGGAAGCGAGAGCGTGCCCGGCCCGCCGGGAACACGATAAAGCGTGGGATTCGCCTTCACGTCCGCCATGAATCCCAGACTGAAATCCGGCAGGCGCGATTTTTGGGCCAAAATAATCGAGGCTTCCGCCGCGCGCACGTCCGCTTCCATGGCTTTCAGGCGGGTGTTCCGCGCGAGGGCGATCTCGAACACCTTGTCGGCCGATAAATCCACGGGCGTGGATTCAAACCGATTGGGCATGGGCGGGGTCACGTCGCCCGGCCGCAAACCGAGCGCAGCTTTGAATTGGGCCAGGAGCGGATTGCGCGAGGCTTCCAGATTGGCGGTTTCGGTCTTGAGGCGGTCCTGTTCAATTTGGGCGCGAAGCACGTCCTGCAAAGTCACTTTGCCCACTTCGTTCTGCGCGCGCGCCAATTTCTCCAAATCACCCAACAGGTTCAAAGTGTCTTGGTTGACCCGGATTTTCTCCGACAAAAAATAAATTTGGTAATAGGCTCGTTTTACTTTGAACGCGCTCGTGAGGATGGCGGATTGAAACGTAAAATATTTCGACTGGCTTTCGGCTGAGGCGATTTGCGCGCCGACCCGCAGCTTGTCCGGCCAGGGAATGTTGCCCATCAACCCCGGCATGATGGAGGTGACGGCGTTCTGTATGTCCAATTGAAAGGTAAACTGCGGATCGGGCAGCGACCGCGCCTGCGTAATGCGCTCAATGGATGCCGCCCAGTCATAATACGCAGCTTCGACCTTCGGCTGGTTGAGCATGGCAAAGGTGAGATAGTTGCTCAGGCTGGAATCGGCGGTCAAAACCGGCAGCGAGGGTTTTTGGCCGTGCGGCCGATAGTCAGAAGCCACCGTTTGCGAGAGCTTTCGAGCGTCTCGCTCGCTCCGGGTGGAAATGCCGTGACAACCGGCGAGCAACGCCACCGCCATTACCAAAACCACCGAGAGATTGATAATCTTCATATCCAAGCTGCTTACGCCGCGAACAGGCAAATCACTTGCTCGATTATTGCCAAATACCGGATATATTTTGGCAACAGGCCCGGCGCCGAGCCGGTTGGCGCCCATCTTGAGACGGTTCTTGATTTTGGTAGGGAAATCGCGCTGCGATTTCCCCGCCCGAGTCAGCGAGGGCGGAACGAATCGCCAGCGATGAGTGCATTTCCAGCATTCTGGTTCCGTCGCCTGACGCTTCGCTCGGCGACGGTGACGGCGCAGCGCGCCGTCCCTGCCTGGAACAGACCCAGGAAGCGCCGAGCCGGTTGCCATGATTTGAATGGTAGTTTTCGTTGTATTACATATGTATTGACCGGAGGTTGAGCCTTTCTTGAAAGAAACTTGAGGGTTTACGGTAACGGCGGCGTATTAGGAATGAAAGATAAACCGAATAGAGCAACCGCAATTAAAATCTGGTCACGCCATGAATGATAATCGGCATGAAGACGACGAACGGATTTCCAAGGCTTTGAAAACCTGGGAGGTGGCTACTCCTTTGCCGTCGCATTTTCAGGAACAGGTCTGGCAACGCATCGCGCGGGCTGAAAAACTGGCCAAGGTGACTTGGTGGTCGGTCTTTCAGAACTGGCTCGAAGCGGCCCTGTCCCGCCGCGCGGTGGCGGTGTCCTACCTGGCGGTGTTGCTCGCGTGCGGTTTGCTGGCGGGATATGCAACCAGCCAGGCGAGATCGCGGAAGATCGAGGCGGGATTGAGCGCGCAATACCTGCAATCGGTGGATCCCTACCGGATGTCCGGGGAAAACAAATGAAACGCGCGTGGTTCATCCTGGTTTTGGGTTTGCTGCTGGCGCTGGCGGCGTTTGGCGGGATCTATTATTCCTACACTGCCACCGACCACAAATTGCTCCACAGCGAAACGCCGGAACTCGCCTGGTTGAAAACGCAATTCAAAGTCAGCGACCAGGAGTTCGAGCGCATCACGGCGTTGCATGAGGCGTATCGCGCCAAGTGCATGGAACGCTGCCGGCTCATCGCGCAGAAAAATGACGAGCTTAAAAATCTGCTGGCCAAGGCGACCACCTTGACGCCCGAGATTGAAACCAACATGGCCCAGGCGGCGCAAATCCGGCTGGAATGCCAGAAGGCCATGTTGAAACATTGCCTGGAAGTCAGCCGCTCGATGCCCCCGGAAGAGGGCCGGCGTTACGCCGCCTGGGTGGAAGAAAATTGTTGTATGAACCAAAGTGGCATGGAAATGAAGTGAGCCGTCAGGTGGAAATATTTCACAGTTGGAAACCGAACAGAAAAATTGATCATAAAATATATGAAAATGAAAAACACCGGGCGGGTCGCACTGATCATCGCGGGAATCATGGCCGGCCTTTCCATCTCCCGCGCGGACGATGCCAAACCAACCCAACCGCTAAAACCCTATCCGCTGACGACCTGCGTCGTTTCGGGCGAAAAACTGGGCGGCGACATGGGCAAGCCGGTGATCTACGAGTATAAAGGCCGCGAGATAAAATTCTGCTGCAAGGATTGCCGGAAGGATTTTGACAAGGACCCAGCCAAGTTCATCAAAAAGCTCGAAGCCGCTGAGGCCAAAGCATCGAAGTGATCCGCTGGAGCGCGTGTCGAAAATCCTCCATTCCGCCGTGCGCAATGCCGACAGCCAACGGGCTGGCGGCATCTGCGTTGAATAAAACGCCATGGCATGAGCCAGGAAACTTCCGACCAGCAGGACGGGCTTGACATGGCGCGACTGGCGGAGGGCCACGATGCCGCGCTCAACGAATTGATGGCACGGCACGGCGAACGGTTATTTCATTACCTGGTCCGCCAATTGCAAAACGAGACCGATGCCGCCGAGGTGGCGCAGGAAACATTTGTGCGCGTCTATCAAAATGCCGCCAAATTTAAACCCGGCGCCAAGTTTTCCGCCTGGCTTTACACGATTGCCACCAATCTCACGCGGGACCGTTTTCGCTCGCGCAGCCGGCATCCGCAGGTTTCTTTGGAAGCGGAAAATCCGATTACTGGCGGCAGTCTGGGAGATGAACTGTCAGAAGAAGCCGCGTCACCCAGCGAAGTTTTGCAAGACGAGGAATCCGCCGCCATCGTGCGCCGCGCGCTGGCGAAACTCCCGGAGGAATTGCGCACGCCGCTGATCCTGGCCGAGTATGAACAACAATCTTATATCAAAATCGCGCAGATTCTGGATTGTTCCCCAAAGGCGGTCGAAACCCGCATTTACCGGGCGCGTCAAAAATTGCGCTGCCTGCTGGGTAAATTGCTCGATGATGTTTGAGCCAAAACGTCCAAAAAGCTTTGACGCGAATTGCGCTAATTTTCGCGAATTCCCATTGAGCCATCCTTCTTTTTTTAATTCGCGAAAATTCGCGTAATTCGCGTCAAAATGTTTTGTCTTCAAGGTGCGTACTTTTCGATTGAAACGGCGCATTGTCGTATGAGAACGAGTATTAAACTGTCTCCGGTTGAACATTGCGGAGGGAGCGACCAGCCCAGGCCAATAAGGCCAGCACGGCGAGCGTCGCCGCAAGGATGCCAAAACGGATGGACCATGAGGCCGCGCGAACTGCGGTCGCGGCCAGGCCGATGCGCAAATCGGCCCACGGATCCACGACGATGGCGCGCTTGAAGGTCAGCACGCGGCCTTGCTCGGGAATGCTCGCGCGGATGGCGGCGGGGCTGGTCACAGCGGCGTCCTGTTGCTGGATCAACCGCTCCGCCAGGCGCATGAACGCGGCATTTTCATCGGCCGAGTTGCGGTCAATGATGTCCTTGGCGTCCTGTTGCGTGTAGGCGACTTCCTTGCGACCGCGCAGGTCGCGGAATTTTCCGCCCAGCGCGCCGACATCGCCATTGGCGGCGGCCTGGCGCACGTTCAAACCGATGAGCGCCTGCTGGAGCTTGAGATTGTTAAGCTGGACGCGCGCGTCCTCGTTGAAGGCGTCGTCGCCCTGGCTCAGGCCGTAGGCGGATTGAAAGGCGCGGCGGGCCTGCTGGGGGTCGCCGTTTTGCAGGAGCGAATTGCCCATGGCGAGCATGGTCTCGGCTTCCTTCGTCTTCTCGCGTTGCGCGCTGGCTTCATTTTCGAGATAAGCCGCCGTGTCAATCGCGATGGTCCGCGGCACGACTTGCTGCTCCTGCAATTGAAACGAGCCGCGCGAATTTTTTAACTGCCATTTCTCATTGAGATACACGCGCCAGGTGAGGTCCTCGAGCGGCAGGTCAAATTTCGGCGCGAGCAATTCGAGATCCAGCTTGCGGTTGCCCGCGCCGCCGACCTGGCTGGTGTAAAAGAATTCCACCGGGATGGGCTTGCCGCCGCGCGATTGCTGCTCGAGCGGAATCATGATTTCGTTCGACTTGCGCCACGGCCAGACGCCGTTCTGGTTGACGAACGCGAACCAGAAGCCCTTGTCCCCGGGCAGCGTGAGATCGAGCAGGCGTTTGTCGCCCGGCAGAATTTCCAATTGCACGTGGGTGAGCATGACGCCGTCGTCGGAAATCACCGAAGTCAAATTGACGTGGTTCACCTGGGCGGGCAGCAATTTGGCGGCTTCGTGGCGATCCAATTTCAACACGAGTTGAAAAGCCGGATCCACGAGGCGATAGGCGAAGTTCGCGGCCACGGACGGCAAATCCTGCTGCAAGGCGCGCGGAATGCTCTGCCATTCGGCGGGCTGCAACGCGGCGGTGAGGTTGTCCGCGTGGAGTTGCAAGCGTCCGCCGGATTGCACCGTCACAAAACCGCGCTGGAGATTCACATCCGCAACCTGCACGCCGCGCACCACGGCCTCGGGCGATTGTTCGGGCATGACGACATTATAATTTGCCTGCAACAAATACTGGCCGATGACGCGGCGTTGCAATTTGATTTCCCACTCCTGCAAATCATTGGTGACCGCCCCGGCGAGCGCGAGAAAATCCGCCACCTGATCCCCTTGAAAATGCGCGCCCTCGGCATTCGCCGGGAGCCAGACGCGAAAAGTTTTCAAGCCGGTGTTCTCGATTTGATATTGGAGATTCGCGGTCACCTTGACCTGCGCTTCGTTGATGGTGGCATGTTGCAGGCTCGTCACTTGGATCCACGGATCCACCTGCTCGGTGTTCAGCGTCAAATTCCACGGCGTCTGCAAAATGCGGAACGCGAGCACGCCCTTTTGCTGGATGCCGGATTTTTGCGGGTCCAATTGCGTGACGCCATCGCGCGTCGCCACGGACAAACGCATGCCTTGTTCCGGCACGACGACCAGCGTTCCGCGCTGCTTGCCGGCTTCACGCAGGGTAAGTTGCGGCACGGTCCAGCCGTTCGTCGCCTTCATTCCCGGGCCGGAAAGGCTGAGCGAAAATTCCTGCCGGCCATCGGTCTTGCCCTTCAAATGCAAAGTGATGACGCGCCCCGCGTCGGTCTTCGCTTCCGTCCAATGGCTGAGAGTCGCGCCGCTGACGGATTCCACATCCAGCCCGGCGGGCAGCACAAAGCTTAGTCGGAAAATCCCGGCGCGGGTGATGTCCACCGTCGCCGTTGCGGCGAGCACGGTTCGGTCTTCGCCGAGCGAAAGGGTGTTTTGCGTTTCCACGCGCACATCGGGTTCCACGCCGGAGGCTTTCAAAGTCGCGCGGGCGGTCAAGTCCGAGTAACGAAAGGCGCGGCGCACGGTGAGCCCGGGAATTTGCGCCTGGAGCGATTGCGCCATCGCGCCGGGGAAATCCTCGAGGTTGATGGGCGAGAAAGCGTTGGCAGTCACGCTGTCAAGCTGGACTTCGTTGCCGGTCGCCACGCCGAACAAACCGATTTGTCCCGCCGCATTGTCCACGGAAATCAAGCCGACCGATTGCTCGACCGGCAGCGGCCCGGTGGCGACCTGCGAGCGGATGAGCAGCGCGAACGGTCGCGACTGCGGCGGATTGAGATTCACCCGGAGCTTGCGCGTGTCGGGATCAAACCGCCAGAGCGAGACGAGGGATTGCGGCGGCGCGGGATTGACCGCGTCAATCACATCGGTGACGGTGGCGCCGGCGGGCACGTCGAAAATCAATTCGCCGAGTTCGCCTTGCGCGGGACGAATCGCGGCGTAATGCGCGCCTTCAATGACCCCGGCGGAGGGCACGCTGAGCTGCGTGATCTCTGCGTAAAACACGGGCTTCTCGCGCTTGACATCGCGGCTGCGCGGCTGCCAACCGATCCACGCCTCCGCCAGCGGCGAGAGCACGAGCGACGCGACAGTGTTGCTTCCGGCAGCCTCGCGCTGAATGGACACGGCCTGCGGCGAGACGACGTCCACATCGAGATTTACCAGGGTGAGTTTAAGCTGGTTGATGAGGCCGAACTGAGTGGGCAGCGTGAAGCCGTTTACGTTGTCTTTTTTGATGATTGGCATTTCATACTGCAGCTCGATGTCGAACCCGCCGCTTTCCTGGGCGACAAGCTGGCGGGTGCTGCGCGAACCGGCGGGCGCGGGCGCAAGCTTGAGCGAGCGCGTGGGATAACTGATGTGCGTCAAGACCGCCGGCTCGCACAGGAGCGGCATGATGTCGCCCTTTTTGGCGCGCCAATGGATTTTGGCCGTGGCCAAGGCGAACTTTTCCTCGACGCGAATTTGCTGCGCGACGGATTCGGCAACCGGAATTTCTTGCGGCTTTGCCATTGCGGTCTTGGCGCGCTGCATTGGTTCATCGGCAAAGGCAACGGCGCTGCCCAAGCCGAGGCAAATGAAGCCAATCAACAGGGCGACGGTCGCGGGCGCTCCACCATGGCCGGGCAGCGATGACAACGGCTGGCGCGGCAAATTCCACAGTCGGCGCAACGCGGGAATAAGAATGTGCCAGATGAGAAACGCTGCCAGCACGATCAGGAAAGCCTGCGCTCCATTGGGCGAACGCAGCGCGGCCCACGCCAGCAGCGTCCAACCGATAGGAGCAAACACGGAGCGGCCGGCCAGCCACGCATAAATCAGTACGATCACACCCAGCAGCGCGGGCCAGGCAGCGGACACAAAATCCTGCGGCGATGGTTTTTCCGCGAGGTTGGCGATTTCGACGCTGAGGCTGCTGCCGATTTGCTGGACGGGCGCGAGGAACGTGATGTCGCGCGGGGCGAAGGTGTTTTCCTGCCGCGCAAGCTCGGCGAGACTATTGAACAAATTGAGGGCGATGGCGAATGCGATCAGGCCGAGCGCGGTGCCCGCGAGGTGGCGGGCGCTGAACTTGAAGACTTCCCCACGAGTCGTCCAGCGCCACACCACCACGGAGCTCCCCACCAAAATCAACGCGCCAAGGAGCAGGAAAATTGCCCGCGCGGAATTACCGCCGGTGAATATTCGCGACAGCCCGGCAAATCCCGAGACATCGCTCACGCCGCCGACCGGCGTCAGCGAGCCGTTGCGATAAACGAGCCGCTGTCCGGTGTCCGGCTCCAGTTTCCATTCGGCGAGCATGACCGGCGCGCCGACGATGGGCGCGGCGACGCTGAGCCGCTTTGCATCCGTGGAGCGCGCGGCGAGTTTCAAGTCGAGCGTGAGCACGGCGTTCGGATCGGCGCGTTGCGGGAGCGGGATGAGATTGGCCGCGCCGTCAATCACCGGCACGACGGCCGCGCCGTTGACGGACGCCGACCATAATTGCGTGCCCGGCGGCAGCGTGAGGCGGAAGTTGGGGTTGCCGCGATTTTTCACGAAATAACGGACATCGGTGAGCACCTGGCCTTCCTTGGAAATTCGAGTGGTGAGCGAGGCGCGGTCCACCACCTGGCTGAGCGAATCCCCCTGCGCGAGCGGACTCAGCGCGAGTTTCAAATTAAACGGACGCGAGGTGTAACGATACGCGGCGAGGATGGGCGCGTCGAAGAACAGGCGATATTCGGGCGGGACTTCGCCGGTTTCGAGCCGGAGCAAACCGGGAGAAACATCCGTCGGTTTCACGTCGAATTGATACGCGCTGATGATGAGCGTGTGGCCTTGCTCGGCTTGCGCATCGAGCGGGCGCGCGCCCGTGAACGCGAGCGTTTCGCCCTGCGCCTTGAAGGGCCGCTCGTAAGTGGCGAGCAGCGTGTAAACGCCGGCCACGGGCGTGTGCAATTGCACGACGTATCCGCCGTTGGTCTTCACCCAATTGCGAATGTCCTTGCCGGTGAATTCGGGGTTGAAATATTCGTCCGACAGCTCGACCCGAAACGCCGACACCGGCGCGCCGGAAATCGTGTAGTTCATCACGCTGCTGCCGTAGGCGATGCCTTCGCCGATGGAAAACAAATGGAACACATCCGCCGCGACGGTTTGCGGCAGGCGCTCGACATGCAGCGTCGCTTCCCACGCGGGTTCGCTCAGGCGGAACGCGGCCTGGATGCCGGGCAGTTTGCGCGGGAAAAATGCCGTGGCGATTTCCGTCAATGCCTGCGTGCGTTCCGCCGTCATGCGAAAACCCGCGTCCGACGAAACCCCGATGTGGCCGCGCACGGATTTGGCGTGGGCAACCTCGATGCGCGGCAAAGTCCAATTCGTCGTGTCGAGCGCCTGGTTGTGTTCCAGGCGGAGTTGAATCACCTGCCGGCCGCTCACCGGCTTGCCATAGACCAGCCGCAGTTCGGCGTTCGCGGAGCCCGGAGGTTCGCTCACAAAATAATCGTTCATGTCCGCCGCGCTGAGCCGCGCGATCGCGTAGCCCTTGGGCACGCCGAGCACGAGTTCGCGCAACGGCGCTTCGCGCACGTCCAGTTCAATCTCCGCGTCAATGCTCAATTCGCTTTCGCCGAGATGATAATCAAACAATTCCGACACCGTGAGCTCGGGCAAAATCTGGTCGGCCTGGATGCGCAACCCAAAATCCGCGCCGGAAAAACGATACGCGAACCGCTGCTCGCCGGCGGCGCGAAACAGCGCGCGCGTGGCGTCGGTTTCCGGGAATTGCTCCGGGGAAATTTGCGAGAGACCCGTCGCCTGCGCGACTTCCAGCCGCACCGCGCCTTCGTTCACAATGCGAAAATAACCCGCGAAACGCGTGGCGGCGTCGGGCCGCAATCGCATCACGTCCGCCGTTTGCGGAAACGCGCCGAGCGGCGTTTGCATTTGCACGATGAGCGCGAACTGGTCCTTCTGCGGTTGGTTGAGTTGCACGACGAGCCGGCGGTCGGTCGAGTTCGTGACCGGCTCGACATTCCATGCGAGCACTTGATCGCCCTGCACGCGGGTGACTTCGCCCTCGCCGTGCAAAATGAGCGCGACGCGGCTCAACTCGCCCTGCATCACTTTGAAATCCACGCGCGCCGCCTGGCTCATCAAGCCGGGGCTGACGCTGATTTGCGCCAGCATTTCGGCGGCGTAAAACAATTTGCCCTCGGCGGCCGGCTGCGCTTCCTTCCACGCGAGTTTCACCGTGCCGTCGGAGGGAAGATAACTGACGAAATCATTCGTGGAACGGTCGGGCCGCGCCGCGCCGGCGAATTGAAATTGCGTGTCCGCCGCGAGGCCGTGCAGGACGATAGGTTGCAACGCGCTGGGCGCCACGCGAAAATCAACGGCGTTCCAGCCGTCGTTGTTTTGGCGGACGGCGGCGGTGAATTTGATTTGAATGGGGAAATCCCCCTTGTGCTCGAAATCCAGCGCGAAACGATCCTGCTCCACGCGCACATGCCACTTGGGATTTTCCGTGAGTTCGGTAAGCGCGACGGTTCCAGAAAGCAAATCAAGCGAACCGCCCTTCGCGTTGTCCACATGCGCGATGGCGGTGAGCGTGAAGTTCGCGCGGTCGCCGATGAGATCGCCGGTGAGTTTGAAATCGGTCAGGGACACGGGTGTTGATTCGCGCATGGGTTCGGGCTTCGCGCTGACGGCGAGCGGAAGCACGAGCGCAAGAGCACCGGCGGCGGTGACCAGTTTAATAAGGATTTTCATAAAATTAGTTTGAAAAAGTGACTTTTCATTTAACAACAATCACGAAGTCGGCGGACGCATAATCGCTCCACAGCACATTCCACGGCATACTGGCATCAGTCGTTTTGCCCGGCTGATAAAGCTCCAGTTGATAAAAGCCGTGGATGAAGTAAGTGCCCTCCCGGTCGAAGGCGAACCATTTTTTCAGGTCAATTTCGTCAACAAATTCTTTTCCCGGCTCCAGTTGCGCAATCCCAAAAAGACCGCCAAAATTCATGGGGTTGCCCGTGTCAGCGACCGGGCGCCCGGCTAACATTGCCCGGAAACCATATTGACTATCCCGTGGACCGCGCTGCTGCCCGCCGCGTTGAAAGGCCATCGTTCGGTCATCCAGATTCGTGATCGTGAATTTCACCAACACCGGCTCATTGGTATGAAATGACAATTGTTTCGGAACGAACTGAGCCAGGAATTTGTAGCCAGGCGGCGAGCGCAAAATACATTCCGCCGACAATCCTTTGGCCGCGGCTTTTGCGTCGTCCGGGCCGCTCATGCCGAAAAACATCACGTCATTGTGCCCGCCCGAGCCGCCGCCTCCGCGCCAGGAATAGCCATGATTGCCAATCCGAAGCACGACCGGCGTTTCCATGCCGGAGTTAGTATTAATTGCGTAATCGCTGACTTCGAGCCGCGCGCCGAAATCGCGGTTGGCATTATTCACGGAGTAAATGTGGGTCTTGAGAATCTGCGTCGCAGCCCTTTGGCCTACTCGGGCAGACTGCCCGCTGTCCATTTTGATGGTTGGAGCGGTTTCATCAGAAGTGGTGTAGTAGAGGCCGTTCAGCCCGGCGCTCTCACTGGAGGGGTTGGCATCGGGCAACTCGGACGGGACTGTACCCGCAAATACAGTATGACTGACCATGAAGGAAACAAAGATAAACACCAACTGGAGCGGCGCTAATCGCCCGGGCGATGGCTCGATTTTTGTTTTCATAATTCAAGCATACATTTGGCAGCCGCACGACCGTTGGTTGTCAGACACGGGTCAAAAGTTCGTAAAAAAATTGTGAGATCCGCCTTCGACGCAAGATGCGACAACTCATTGACGCGCGTTGCGGAGGCGGTCGGCGAGGGCGCCAACCGCTGCACGCGAGGGCGCGTGCGCTCCCCGTGCCGGGGAAGCTTGCGCTTCCCCGGGAACTCAAGAATGCGCTTCCTGCCACTTAGGTTTGTTCCCTGTTTTGCGATTGGATTGCAAAGTTTCATGGCATTTGAAATTTGAAATTTTGCATTTTGAATTATTTCCCGGAAAGGGAACCCGCCTGGCGGATCATCCACTCGAGCTTTTGCGGGCGCGTGTCGGCGCCATAGATTTGCGGGACGCCGTTGAGGTAGCGCAGCAATTGATCCGGCGTGACTTCGGCGGCGTAGGGAATTTGTGACAACCATTCGGCGAACGCGCTCGAAGTCGCCGCCAGGCGCATCGCGGGATTGGCCTGATCCAGCGGGACGGCATTGCCGGTGTAAGTCAATTCCCACGCGTGCTCCTGGACTTCCGCCGTGCCGGGCACTTTGAACCGCACGCGCACGATGCCGAGCGGCCCGGTGCCGGCGGGATTCACAGCCACCACGTAAAGCCCGTTGCCGGATTCCGCCGCGCCGATCTGGGCGGCGGCCACGGTGTTGTCGCGGAATTGCTCCTTGGTGAGTTGATGTTTCGCGTAGCCGATTTGCCGATAGGCGGTGACGCGCGCGGGATTGAATTCCACCTGCACCTTCACATCCGCGGCGGCGACGCGCAACGCCCCCGCAAGCTGCCCGGCGAAATCCGTCGCGGCTTCCTGCGGCGTGTTGAGAAAACCATAACGGCCATCACCGCGCCGCGTGAGGACTTCCAGCAAATCATCGTTGTAACCCTCCCAACCAATGCCGAAACAATCCAGCGCGATGCCCTGCTTGCGATTCTCCTCAACCCGCTGCTTCAACGCGGACGGGTCCACGTTGCCGAGGTTCGCCGCGCCGTCGGTGAGGAGCACCACGCGGTTCACGCCGTTGGCCAGGTAATGGCGGCGCGCGGTTTCATACGCGAGCTTCATGGCTTCCTCGAGGTTCGTGCCGCCCTGCGGCGTGAGCCGGTCCACGGCCCCGGCGACCTTCCCGGCCTCGCTGCCCGAAACGCCGTCCACCCACAGGCTCGCCGTGCGGGCGAAGATCACCACGCTCAACTTGTCCTGCGGTTGCAATTCGCCGGCGAGCACGCGCAGCGCCTCGTGGATGATCTTCACGCGGTCGGCGCGTTCCATGGAACCGGAATTATCGAGCAACAAAACAATATTCAACGGCCGGCCCGGCTCGCGCCCCGCAGCGGCGGTCTTGACGGAGAAACGCACGAGATCGCGGTTCTGCGCGAACGGGTCCTGCGCGCGTTCCCAGGCGAAGCCGATGGGCGCGCCCGGCGCGGGCGCGGGATCGCGGTAATCGAAGGCGTTGAGGAATTCCTCGCTGCGGATGGAGGCCGGCTCGGGCAGGACGCCTTTTTCCAGACTGGCCCCGGCAAGCTTGAACGAAACATCCGAGACATTGAGCGAAAACGTGGAGAACGCATTTTCCGCCGTGAGCACTTCCGGCTGCGGCTCCGGCGCGGGCGCGGCGGGTTTCGCCAAGGCGGCGTCGTTATCCCTCTTAGCTTCGGCGAGCTTTTCGTCCGCCATTTCGATGGCAGCCCTTAATGATGCCACCTTCAATTCCATTCCCGTCTTGATACCGGCCACCTTATCATCAATTTCCTGATTCAATTGGTCCCGGATTTTGAGTGTGCGCTGCACTTCCGGCGCGTTGTCACCGTGATCCTTTCGCAAGGCCGCGAGTTTGGATTCCGTGGCTTGCAGGTCTTCTGAAAGTGATTTGAGCACCGCGTCCGGCGCGACTTCGGGAAGAACCTTGCGAAGCTCTTGATTGGACAATCCTTCGAGTTTGCTCAATACCTTTTCTTCCCCGCCCAACTCCGCTTCCTTGTCAATCTTGAGACTATTGTAATGCACGACATTTATTGGGCCGAGCGAGCCAGTGGGGCCAGATGCGACTGCATCGCCATTTTTAGCGTATTCCCTTCCGCTTGGCTTCGCGCGCGGGGCGAGAATTTCTTTGGTCTGCACTTTTGCTTCAATTTCATCTTTGGCTTTCTTGGTTGCAATTGCCTCCTGAGCGGGGATTGCCCCACCAAAAGGACTCGCTGCGGCGACGGAAGGACTAGCTTGACCGCCAAATGCGCTCGCTGCTGAAGTCGAATTCTGCTGCTGCAAAAGAGCCTTGCTGCGGTCTTCAAGCGGCGTCGCGGGAGTTGTGGCAGCGCTACTGGCTGGGCCTCGGCCTCCATTGGCGCTCGAGGCGAATAATTTTATCATTGCGTTTTGAACGGTCTCTGGATCGGCATTTGCGAGCGAGAGACTATAAGGCTGCACTTTCGCCGCAGCCGCGCCTTTTGCGGCGGAATCGTTGGCACCGGGAGGCGGCACTATCGTTATACTTGCACTTTGGCCAGAGGTACTGTCCAGAGCAGCCACTATATTGGATATCTGCTTGAACGTGGCCGGGTCCGTCATGATGAGGAGAGAGTGAGTTTCCGGGTCTATGCCGAAAGCGGCGCCGGCTGGTGGAGTTTCTTTTAGAGAATCCGAAATCACTGGCGCGGCGGGCGGAAGTGCGAGAGCCAACCCAGATGGCGGAGGAGTGGTCGTCACCGAGTTAAACACGTTAGTGATGGGAACGTTGACGTAACCAACAACGTGTAATTCTTTTGGTTTATCAAGCTCGAATTGGTCCGCGACTGCCCCGCCGTCCAGAGGATATTTGTAGCCTGGGGCTCGATTAGCCTTGTCCTCGGAACTCTTCTGGCCACCGGCAACCATGGGTTGTTTGGGAAGTTCGATGTTTGATTGCTGGTTTTGCGCCAGTTGGATCTGCGGCAATTGGTTATTGGATTGCGGTTCAATAAAGTTGGTCGAGGTGACCAACGCGCTAGGAGAAAAGTTAGCTCCGGTGACCATCGGTACAACCGCTGCCGTTGCAGCCGCCGGTTGAGTCGTCGTTGCGACTGCCCCACGCAGGGGGGTGGCGAGCTGAGCCCGGTCTCGAAGCATGCCTGGTTCGTCCGTGCCGGGCACTCTGCCTTCGGACGCCTTGAGCGGTTGATTGGGGCGAGGCTGACGGACTGCGCTCAGGGCGGGCGACGCGGCAGGAGGAAGTGAGAGCGGTTCGGCGATGCCATTGCCAAGATAAACGCGGTTTGGGACTGGAATTCCATCTACAACGGTAGGTTCGCCAAGATTATACTTCTGGTCGGTCCCCGCGTAAGTTGACGAAGCCTGACCGTTGATGCCTCCAACATAAGTTCCGCTCTCTGGCTGTGGAGATGCTCCGGGGGATTTGAAAAGATTACCGGTCGCCGGCACGTCGCCTAATAGCGGAACTTTTTCCGTGGGAACAACGGCAGGGGCGGGCGGCGCAGGCGGTCGTGCGGTCCCTTCTCCCAAATTCCAAATGTCCAGCCCATCATTTGCTGCAGGCGGGGTCATGGCTGGCGCGGCGATTGGCTGAGGCGAGGTATTTGCCGTGAGGCCGAGGAGTGATTGCGGAGCGGGCGAAATGGGCAAACCGGTGGTAGGATCAAAATTTGAGATAGCCACATTGCCCTGCTTTACCGCGAATTTGCCATTGGCGTTGACATTCAGTGCATCCTGAATGGGCTGGTGATTGACATCGAAGACGAAGGTATTGTTATTGGCGATGACACCATTGTTGGCGATGGAATTCTGCGCCGGGCCGTTGAGGGCACCACTCCATGTCGGGTTGCCTCCAAAAGGAGCGGTCGTCGTTTGCGCCTGGCTGTCGAACACGCTCTGTCCATTCTGGTTGTTGCCAGATTGGGCAAAACCAAGCGGGATTTGGTTCTGACCGCCAGAATCTTTCCCTAAGCGACCGAAATTGTACCCAGCCCCGCCTCCGCCTCCGCCCGCGCCAAATCCAAACGAACCGCCGGTCGCGACTGGCTGCGCCGACGAGAACCCAACACCCAGCTTCTCGCTTTGAATGACGGGACTATGCGAATCAGCCAGTTGATTGGCGGGCGGTAATACAATCGTGGTTTGCGGGGCGCTAATCGCGGCAGGAGTTGAGGCTGCGGCATCCGCGGCAAGTTTCCGCGCCGTAATGGTATTAGCCCGGCGGCGAATTAATTCGTCCGTTGCGACAATCTCTGCTTGAGCAGGAATTTTCGCCGACTCCGCCGCGAAAGTCGCATTCTCATTTTTATTCACGTAAGCCAGTCTGCCTTCGGCATCCAACCGGACCATTTCTTCGCGTGCTCCTTTTGGCGGTTTTTCGCCAGTCAATTCACCCGATAAATTGATAAAGTTGGTCACACTCACAACGGCCATTGGCGACTCACCCACTTTTCCAAGAACATACTTTTCGCCAGCAATGGATGGTGGAATGCTGCCGGAAGGACCTCGTCCCAAGTAAGGCTTGAGGTCGTCCATTGTGGGAACGTCATCCGGGGATTTCTTTTTTTCCTGCGCCCAAGTTTGTTTGGCCCCGTCAAGCTGCCGCAAATTGTTGATAACGGAGCTTGATTGGGCGATTAACCTCCCCTTAGGCCCGCCGAATTTCGGCAACATTATGGCGGCGAGGAAGGCAAGCAAAACCAAGCAGGCAGCTAATTCGATAAGCCGTGAGTATTTGCCAAATAAAAGATATTGCTTGCGGGTTGCCGGCGCAAATTCCTTCGGCTGAATGGTCTTGAAATGCGCGAGCAACTTCTGTCGGCGCTCGTCGGATAATTTGAGCGGGGCGGTTTCGGCGGTCGGCGTTTCAGGAGTCGCGGCGGCTTCGCGCAGGAGTTTGATCGCGGGCCTGAGTTTGTCGCAGAGCTCGGCGAGTGGCGCGTCGTCGTCCATTTGCTGGCGAAACGCGGCGGCTTCGTGGGCGGGGAGTTCGCCCAGCAGGTAGGCGGTGACCCGGGCTTCGAGTTCGGCGCGCGGCTGGGGCGGCAATTCGGGGTTCATGACACAACTCCATTTCTGGCGAGTCCGTCGGCCACTTCCTTGAGGGCGTGGTGCAACAGGTAGCCGACATGACCGGCCTTGAGTCCGGTGCGGACGCTGATTTCCTTGTAGGAAAGGTCTTCGTTGAATTTGAGCCGGATCAATTCCCGGCTGCGCTCGTCCAGCGTTTCCAATATCACGCGGACGAGGCCGATGCCTTCGAGGCGCGAGATGAGTTCATCGGGCAATGGCCGGGTATCGGCGGTTTCGGGCGCGGCGGGCGCGCCGGAGTCGCCGGGTTCGCCGGGGATTTCCAGCGGGACGATCTTGCCGGCCTGGCGGCGGTAATTGAGGGACTGGTTGTGGACGGTGCGATAGAGCCAGCGCCGCGGCTCGCGCACTTGTTCAAATTGGGCATGAAGTTTCATGAAAGCATCCTGGACCATGTCTTCCGCGACGCCGCGTTCCCCGGTGAGACGCAGGGCGTAGCTGAGGAGGGGCGATTCAAGGGCCGCGAACAGCTCCTCGATCGTTTCCCACCCCGGCGGCTCACTGACTTCGGTTGGTCGCATTACGGCCATGCTCGGTTCATCTCCGCGAGGCGGGCCGTTGGGTTGATGGCCGGCTGGCGCGTCGCGTGAGATTTGCCTGTCTCACCAAGTATGACACACGGGCCGGAGGTTTATTAGACGAAAGATGGGATGAGGGAGTTTAAGGTTTAAAGTTTAAGGTTTAAAGTTAGGGAATGGGAGGTTGGCGATGCTGTTTGAAGCGGCTGATCGGCAGGGCTGAAAGCCCATAATGTGAAAGCCTGGGGTGAAGCGCCTGGCGCGCAGCCCCAGGAGCAACGTCCACGAAATTTTCTCAAGCCCTGCAAGGGCGTAACACCGTTTCGGCCTTACAGGCCTTGGCAATTAGATGACGTTTTACCTGGGCCTGCGCTCGCTTCGCTCGCTCCAGCCCAGGCTGCCACATGACAGGCTTTCAGCCCTGGCCTGATCGAACCAATTCGTGTGGAGCGCAGAGCATAGCTCTGCGCGTGCATCGAAGGCGTTCTCGCGGAGCAATGCTCCGCGCTCCGGCGGTGCCGTTGAAACGTACCATAGGTTACAAAGTCGGCGGGCGTTCTGATAGGCTGGCGGGAATGAAGATTAGTTTAGAGTTTAGATTGGTGATTTTGGATCGGAGCCGGCAAGTGTGGCAGATGGCCGCAATAGAACGCCAAGAACACAAAAGGGGAGGTTCCATCGCTCCGTTCTTTTGCGCGCTCTTGCGGCCATTCGGCAGGAGTCGTCGTTTTCGACCAGAGCTTCAGTGCTTGCGGCTGGCGGTCAAAGAAGTCAAGGCAGCCGCGCGGAAAAATCGCGCTTGCAAATGGTTGATGGTCAATGCCGTCAAACCAAATCCAAGTAAATCCAAGTATTCGGCCGGTTTGGCCGGGCTAACTCAGTCAAGATGATGCTGAAGGGCTTGAACGCCAACTGCTTTTGGCGAATCATGCCGGCGCGGTTTAAAACTTAAATATTTTATCGGCAACAACTTGCATATAATGACTTTTATGGGCTGCCCGGCAATGGACATCTCTTCGACGCTAACGTATCTTTACCGAAGTATGATTTCAGCCATGGAACAAGCCAAATCACCGGGGTTCAAAGGCTCCCTCACCGACGTCCGGCAATATGTCGGCGAGGTGGTTTATATCTACGCGTTCGATGTGGCTTACGATATGACGCGCCAGCCGATCCGGGAATTGCTCGGGCAGCCGGTGGCGCAATTCGTGGTGGACGCCAGCAAGCGCAGCCCGCGGCAGCTTTTTTTCTACAAGCCGCAAATGGTCCGGCTCGCGCCGCTGGAACGCATCGGACCGCACGGCCCGTTGCGCGTCGAACGCGCGATCAAGATTCTGCCGGTCGGCGCCATCAGCATCACGGTGCGGGTGCCGTTCGCGGTGCGGCGCGTCGAGGACTTGGTGGATTATCACGATTTGCAATTCAGCAACGGCGCGTTGCAGGATGAAGTGCGGCAACTTGCCGACGAAGTCCGGCGCGAACTTGCGTCGCACCTCATCCGGCCCGTGGTGGAACTGGTCCAGGAAGAAGCCTACACGGTTTTCTGCATCCAATCCCCGTTCACCACGGTGGACGGCGCGGCGCTCAGCGCGGAGGATTGGCTGCACGCGCGGCGTCGCGAAGTCGCGTCGCTGCTCACGCAGGAACCGGACATTGACCATCTCTCGAACCAGGAAGCGAACGAATCCACCGGCCGTTACCTGAGCTACTACGAATACGACCTCGTGGTGGTGGATTGGGACGCGGCGCTGATCATTGACCGCCCGGAGAATTTTGACGAAACGCTCTACGTGATGGAGCTGGCCAATGTGCAACTGGCGGAACTCGAGGCTTACGATCGCCTGCTCGATGACGCCTTGGAACGTTCCTATCGCGATCTCAGCGAACGCAGCGTCCGCAGCCGCAGTGACATCCTCCGCGAACTGCGCGACATCCGAATTGACCTGGCCCGTTTCAACGATGAGTTGTCGAACATCACCAAGTTTTTCGGCGACTGGCACCTCGCGCGCATTTATGAGAATATTTCCGCCCGCTTCCACCTCGGCGACTGGCATCGCTCGATTGACGGCAAGCTCAAGACGCTCGACGATCTTTATCAACTCCTGAAGCACGACCAGAACAACCGCTGGATGCTGATCCTGGAAGTCACCATCGTGCTGCTCTTCGCCATTGACCTCATCATGCTGTTCTTTGGGTTGAAGCATTAAATGAGTGCCATTATGCAAATGCCCGCCGGCACTCAATTATAACCTCGTGACGATTTGACCCAATGGCCAAACCGAAAAACATCGAACTCAATGACGGCGAGATCGTCATTCCCATTCTGTACGAAGACCGCTCGGTGCTCGCGTTGGACAAGCCCGCCGGCTGGATGCTCGCGCCGGATTCGTGGGACCAGACCGGGCGCAATCTTCAACTCGCGCTGCATTCCTCGATCAATGCCGGGGATTTCTGGGCGCGCTCGCGTAATTTGAAGTTTCTGCGATTCATTCACCGGCTGGATGCCGAGACCACCGGTATCACCCTGTTTGCGAAGAGCCCCGGCGCGTTGCGCGCCTATAGCGAACTTTTCGAGGAACGGCTCGTGGAGAAAATTTATCTCGCGGTCGTTCACGGCATCCCGAAGCAATCGCAATGGACTTGCAGTCTCTCGTTGATGCCCGACCCTGGCATGAAGGGCCGGATGCGCATTTTCCGCGCCACCAAATCCGCAAGCAATACTCCCGACTCCGAACTCGAGAAGGATGCGCAGACACATTTCACGAGTCTCCAAACCACACCCACGACCGCGCTCATCGAGGCGCGGCCCACCACCGGCCGCACGCATCAAATCCGCGTTCACCTCGCCGCCGCCGGGCATCCGATTATAGGTGACCCGCTTTACGGGACGGATAAAGCTGCCGAATCCAAGGGACGTCAGCGCCTGGCCCTGCGCGCTTTCAAGCTTGCATACCCGGACCCGTTTCAGCAGCGGACGATTCAAATTCAGGCGCCGATGGAGGATTTTTTGCGCGAATTTGGTTTCAATTCCGAGCAGTTTTCGTTGCGCAAGTCCGCTCTTATGCGAAAGTCGGCGGAATGAAATTGTCCGCCAAAAGTGATTATGCGGCCCGCGCGGTCATCGGGCTGGCGCGCCATTATCAATCCGGTGAATCGTTGCGCGTCGAGGACCTGGCCGGTGAGCAGGGCATTCCGCCGAACTATCTGGTTCAGATTCTCATCGAGCTGAAATCCCAGCAGATCGTGAAGAGCATGCGGGGAAAAGACGGCGGTTACATGCTCGCGCGGCCTCCCGCGGAAATCACGATGGCCGATGTCCTGCGCTGCGTGCATGGGCAGGTCTTCGATTCCCCCGGGCTGACGGATGCGCACTGCCCGCCGGAACTTCGCGCCGCGTGGAAAGCGCTCCAAGCCGCCCTGGACGCCGCCGCGAGCGCCATTACTTTTCAAAAACTTCTCGACCAAAGCGCCGACAAGGAAAAGATGTATTATATCTGAGTATTGATTCTAGCCCGCTGTTTTAATCGAACGATTTCGGGAAATTCTCTCCACTGTCAAAACCGATGCTGCCGGTTCAAAAGATATAATAAGCCGCCGACGACGATGGAGAGCAGGAAACCTATGCCGATGCCAAGGATGGTCAGCCAGGTGCTGCGCTTCATTTTTTTTGGTGAGCGGCGCCGTTTCAGATTTCATAATCCTTAACTGAAATGATCCGCCGGTCAATCAATCGCGGCTGGAGAAATGGCGACTGTAATCGTGCCGCGACTCCAGACTTAAATCCGTTCCCACAAGTCGCGCAAGTCCGCGTCTTTGCGGGCCATGTCCTTGATCTGCCGGGCGTCGCCCAATTTGCAGGCCGCTTCCAGGAAACGCTGCGCGCGGGTCGTTTCGCCCAACCGGCAGCAGTAACAAGCGAGGTTATAGTGCATAAGCCAGTCCTTGGGAAATTTTGCCACGCCGGACATGAGGGCGTCGAACGCGTCGCGCGTGCGCCCCAATTCGTGAAGGGCATACGAGCGATGGACCCAACCCCACGCCAGCTTTGGCGCATTTTCCACCAAGGCACTGGCGACCGTGACGCACCGCTCCCAATTGCGATCCCGCGCATATATCTGCCAGCGGATGGCGAGCACTTCCGGCTGGTTTTGCAGCGCGGGCGCGATCTGTTTCAACTCCTCGCACGCTTCCGCGGGGTTGCCCAACTCCAGCCAGCCTTCGGCGGCGCTCAGGTGATGCGTATCGGGCGGCTCGAATTTCATGTTCATTCAATAACCGCGCATCAACGAATATTCAAGATTGCTTGGCGTCCACGTTTTAGCGTGTCTTTGACTGCCGCAGCCTAAAGGCTCGACACCGAACATGATTTCAATGGTTCGCCAGCAAGTCCTTTATTTCAACAACATCTGCCTAATCTTTTCCACATCCTTCGTGGGCGGCTGGCAGGCCGTCCCGGTGCAAATATAAACTGTGGCGCCGTCCTTCACCGGCAATGTTTTCGCAAATGGCTCAACCGCTCCCAGCGTGCCCAACACCACTTTTCCCGGTTGATAAACCGATTGCACGGCGTGTAACAGTCTTATCGTTTCCAGTTGAGCCGGCTCGCCGGCAATCACCACGCGCCTGGGTTCTTCGAGCGAAAAATCCAGCGCCAGCAACATATACGGCACTACCTGTGGAAATTTCTCCAACCGCGCCGACACCAATCGCAAACCACTCTCGGCCACTTTCCGGTAATCCGCCCGATCCGTAATTGCTGCCAGCTTGAATAACGCCAGTGTGGCCACGGAATTGCCCGAAGGCTCCGCGCCGTCGTAATCCTCCTTCACACGCAGAATGAGGTCCGGCGCGTCCGCCGCGCTTTGCCAGAAACCCCCATCCCGCGCGTCGTAAAATTTTGCAATCATCCCGTCCGCCAGCGCCACGGCAAAATCAAGCTGCTTGGGGTCGAGCGTGGCCTCGTACAAATCAATCGTTCCCGCGAGCAAGAATGCGTATGCCGATTGCAACTGCACCGAATCCCGCTCGCCATCGCGCCAGCGATGGTAAAGTGTGCCGGTCTTTGCATCCCATAATTTAACCTGTAGAAACGCGAGATTTTTTTCCGCCGCCACGCGATAAGCCTCATCACCCAACACGGCGTAAGCGCGCGCCATCGCACCAAGCATCAACCCATTCCAGGACGCCAGCACCTTATCATCCAGATGCGGTCGCACGCGCCGACTGCGCGCCGCGAACATTTTTTCCTTCGCCGCTTTCAACAACGGCTCGTCCGCTTTCGGCAGCTTCGGTTCCGCGATGCTCAGAATATTTTGGTTCGGCAGCGGTTGAGGATCGCTGTGGTCCATGAAATTTCCTTTTTTCGTCACGCCAAAATAACGAACGGCCACGTTGAATTCCTCCGCCGTCAGCAACTGCGACAACTCCGTTCGCGTCCAGCAATAAAACTTGCCTTCCTTGCCTTCGCTGTCGGCATCCTCCGCGGAATAAAATCCGCCGCCGGGATGCGTCATGTCCCGCAAAATATACCGGATGATGTCCCGGACGGTGTCCGCGTAGCGGTTTTCGCCGCTGACGAGATAAGCGTCCAGATACAAATTCACCAACTGGGCGTTGTCATAAAGCATTTTCTCGAAATGAGGCACGATCCAGTGCGCGTCCACCGAGTAACGCGCAAAGCCACCGCCGAGTTGGTCGTAAATCCCGCCCGCCGCCATGTGGTCGCAAGTTTGCAACACCATCCGCACCGCTTCCGGGTCGTTAAAATGCGTTCCGTAACGCAATAGAAACGCGGGTTGGCTCGGCTGCGGAAATTTTGGCGCGTCGCCGAAACCGCCGTTCACCGGGTCGAAAGTCTGCTTGAACTGCGCGGCGGCATTCGTCAGCGCGGCGGCGGTAAGCTTCGTTCCCTCCACCGCGGATTTGCCCGCCAGCTCTTCCAATTTCTCGTGCAAGGCGTCGGCCGATTGCGCCACATCCTCCCGGCGTGATTGCCAGAGGTCATTAATCTGCTTCAACAAATCGAGAAAACTCGGCCGCCCATATTTGCTCTCCGGCGGAAAATAAGTCCCGCCATAAAACGGTTTCAGGTCCGGGATCAAAAAACAATTCAAGGGCCAGCCACCGCTACCCGTCGTGGACTGCACGAACGTCATGTAAATCTTGTCCACATCCGGGCGTTCTTCGCGGTCCACCTTGATGCTCACGAAATGTTCGTTGAGATAGGCGGCCAGCGTTTCGTTCTCGAACGATTCCCGCTCCATCACATGACACCAATGGCACGTCGAGTAACCGATGCTCAGGAAGATGGGCTTGTGCTCCTGGCGCGCCTTGGCAAAAGCCTCCTCACCCCACGGATACCAATCCACGGGGTTGTGCTGATGCTGGAGCAGGTAGGGCGATTTCTCGCGCGACAGCCGGTTCTTGTGCGCGTGCGTAGTGTCGGCGGATGCGTTGGCAGTGGTCATGGGTAAATTGGTTTGAGCTTCGATAAAGCCATGTTTCAAAACAGCCAATCCAAACGCGAAGACGACAATACTGAAAATGGCCGCGCGTTTGTTAAGCACTGTGAATCATAACCTGTGACAGCAGCCGGGGCAAAGAAAACGTCAAAGGTTGGTTCCACGTCAAGACCTGCGGTGAAAGAAAAAGTAAATTACGTTTTTATCCCGGAATAGCCCGGTCAAGGCCGGTCAAGGCCGGTTTTTTGTCGGCTTTGTTCGCCTAAAGTCACTTATGTTTTTTGTCCATTCCATATAATTGCGTTCTGACAATAGGCCGACTTGGCTATATAAGTTGGGTTCCGGCAGCAGACCTTGCCGGCAATCGTCGGCACCTGGCGATGCCCTTCTGTGCGCTCCTTGTTTCACGCGTGGTTACTATGTCACGAATGATGGAAATTGTCCAGTTCTTCGGGTCGGCAGCGAAAACATTTCTAAAATCATCAAGCAATCTGAATGTGATAAAATATGCCCGGGCAAAACCGCATCTATGTCTGATCACTCCCAGTATTCCCCTGCCAATCATTCCCCTGACCATTCCCAGATGGGGGATTAGGCAGGGGAATGATTGGCAGGGGAATTAACACACCAATACCCGCACTGCCCGCGATTGCGCCCTCCCTCCTTTTTCCATCGTCACTCAATTCAATCGTGCTATGATTTCCGCGCATGTCGTTTGAAAGACCGTGGAAGCCGCCCGCCAATTTCCGCCTGATGGCGGTCGTTTGGTTCTGCCTTGCTTCGCTGGCGTTGACCGACAAGGAACCGCCGGAAGACGGCTCGTTGCTGAATCTGGTCTTGAGTTCGCTCGCGCTTCACGGTCCGATTTTACTCGCCGTCGGGATTTTCCTCAAAGGCTCTGGCATTACTTGGAACCGGGCCTTTGGTTTCTCCACGCCGCCGGTGGGCCGCGCGCTGCTGCTTGGGTTGATCGCTACCATTGTCTTTTTGCCCGTCGGCTTGGTGTTGCAAGATCTTTCCATCAAACTGCTCACCTGGTGGCACTTTTCGACGCCGACGCAAACTGCCGTTGAGCAATTCACCAAAAGTCCCGCAGTCATTAACCGCGCTTACCTCGCTTTCTTCGCCATTGTGATCGCGCCGTTCGCGGAAGAAGTTTTCTTTCGTGGTGTGGTATATGCTTTCCTGAAAAAAATTGGTCATCCGGCCATCGGGATGTGGTTGAGTGCAATTGTTTTTGCCGCCATACATTTCAACCCACCGATTTTTTTGCCCCTTCTGGTGATGGGACTGTTATTGGCGTGGCTCTACAAAAAAACAAACAACCTGCTGGCGCCTATTACCGCGCACTCGGTTTTTAACACGATCAACGTCATATTAATTCTCTATGGCGACAATCTGAATCGTTTTTATGAACAGCGATTTCATCATTAGCGAGGAAAGTTCAGGTTTGACGATGGCGAACCGTTCCTGGTCCCGGGGAGCACACGCGCCCCCGCGTGTTCCGACCGGCGCCCTCGCCGGTTGGTCCGACGACGGGCGATTTACCCAAACGTTTATCTCGGTTCCAAGCGTTCAGGTGATGTGCGAGGGCGCACATCACGACACGCGGGGGCGCGTATGCTCCCCGGGATCGGGAGAAAAGGCATTCTGGCAATGAACGAATTTGAGTTAATCAGCCGCCTCACGCAATCGCTTCCGGGGAACAAATCCCTGGTCGTGGGCGCAGGGGACGATTGCGCTGTGCTGGACCTCGGACTGCCGGACCGCCTGCTCCTTTTCAAAACGGACGCCGTTGTGGAGGGAATTCATTTCAGCGCCGATACTCAACCGGAAAAAATCGGCCACAAGGCGCTGGCCCGTTGTCTCAGCGACATTGCCGCGATGGGCGGCGCGCCAACCACCGCGCTCATCACCCTCGCGTTGCCCCGCAAGTTCGACCCCGCGTTCGTGGAGAAAATATATTCCGGCCTGAACGCGCTCGCCCGGCGATATGACGTCGCCATTGCCGGCGGCGAAACCACCGTCAATCCCGAGCGCATGCTCATTTCGGTGGCGCTGCTGGGCACCGTTCCGCGTGGCAAATGTATCCTGCGTTCCGGCGCATTGGCGGGAGACGCGCTGTTCGTCACCGGTGAGTTGGGTGGTTCGCTGGCGGGCAGGCATCTCGAATTCGAGCCGCGCCTGTCCGAAGCCCAATGGCTGGCGGAACATTTTTCGTTGCACGCGATGATAGATTTGAGCGACGGTCTCGCCGGGGATTTGCGTCACATCATGCGCGCGAGCCGCGTGGGCGCGGAATTGCTCGCGACCGCCATCCCCATCAGCCGCACCGCAAAGCTCGCTTCCAAAGCCGAGACCTCGACCAAGACTCCGTTGCTCGCGGCGTTGACCGATGGCGAGGATTTCGAACTGCTGTTCACCGTAGCCAGCCGCGATGCCGTGCCGCTCCTCGACGCCTGGAAACAAAAATTTCCCAAGGAAAAACTGAAGTGCATCGGCAAAATCGTTCCGGGCGAAACCCTCACCATCCGTGATCAACAAGGAGTCCGCAATCTGGCGGCGCATGGCTACGCGCATTTCACATAATCCGGCGGAAACCGAGGCCCTCGGCGAAGCCTGGGGACGCGACGCCGTCAGCGGACTCGTTATCGGGTTGTCCGGTGATCTCGGCGCAGGCAAGACTCAACTCGCCCGCGGCGTGGCGCGGGGCTTGGGCTTCACCGGCCGCGTTCATTCGCCCACGTTCACCCTGGTGAACCATTATGAGGGCGGTCGCCTGCCGCTCTTTCACGTGGATTTGTACCGTCTCGAAACACCGGAGCAAATCATCGCCGCCGGGCTGGAGGAATATTTTCATCCCGACGGGGTTTCCGTAATCGAATGGCCCGAACGCTGGCTGGGCGAAAGTCAAAACGCTCACGCCGTTTTGAACCAGCCGCAAATTCGTTTCCGCCGCGTGCGGATTGAAGTCATCAATGAAACTGAGCGCCACATTACCTATGAAGATTTTGGCGGTTGAATTTTCCTCCGATCAGCGCAGCGTCGCCGTCGCCGTGGATGGTAAAATCCTGGCGACCGCCGCGGAAACGGCCACGCGGGCGACTCACGCCTTCGCGTTGATCGAACAGGCGCTCGCCGAAGCGCGCCTGGAACGCGAGCAGATCGAGTGCCTCGCCCTCGGGCTGGGGCCGGGTTCTTATACCGGGATTCGTTCCGCGATTGCGCTGGCGCAGGGCTGGCAACTCGCGCGTCCGATAAAACTCCTCGGCGTTGCCAGTGTGGAATGTCTGGCCGCCGAAGCGCAGGCCAACGGCTGGTTTGGAAAAGTGAACCTCGTCATTGATGCGCAGCGCAACGAGCTTTATCTGGCCCGTTATGAAATCAGCCCTGAAGGTTATTGCGAAGTTGGCCCGCTGAAACTGGCCACGCTTGACGAGGTGCGCTCGCAATCCTCCGCCGGCGAAATCATCATCGGCCCCGGAGTCAACCGGTGGTTCAGCGAAGGCCGGGCGCTGTTCCCGAGCGCCGCAAGTCTGGGCCGGCTGGCCGCCAGCCGCGCCGATTTTCTGCCCGGCGAAAAACTCGAGCCGATTTATTTGCGCGAAACCAATTTTGTCAAAGCCCCGCCACTGCGCGTTTTGCCTGCCGGCTAGTTTAATATTAGGTGAGGAGGTAAAAAATCCAACTGCACCCATTTCTAGTTTGCAACCATAGCATGCCGCTCCTACGGAGCTTGGGATGTTTTGGCGTCCACTTCTATAAACAGGACGCTCCTAACGGAGCTGGAAACGTGCCTGGTCAAAGCTCCGTTAGGAGCGCCATGTTTATAGAAACCAAGTTAGCCACAATCCAAGCTCCGTAGGAGCGGCATAAAACGTGACGGTGTCAGCCTGAATGGAGCGATTGCAAATTTGAAATGGTTTCATGCCTCGGCGGCCGAATAAATTTACGACTCCACAGTCGTTTACGCAAAAACAGGCGCTAATCGTAATGCCAAGGGTGCAGGACGATATTCTTGGGCTGGAAGGAATGCGGGTTTTCCGGTCGCGGAGCGACCACGGATATTAGCCAGGCACAAGGTGCCTGGAGGTAAGAAGGAAACCTTCCTGTCCTGAAGGGACGCCGGAAAGGCGCAGAGGGAGCGGAATCCAGCGTCCCTTGCGGGACGCGGCTGATTTTTCCCGCGTCTGCCAGCCACTTCGTAGCTGGCTAATTTCCGGTGGCCTTTCAGGCCGGGAAAATGATCCCTAACGAGTCACATATATTTTCGACCCAAACGGCCAAAGAAATTCACAGACCGAAGAAATTTGTCCTGCACCCTAATGCCAATCCAGCATAAATATTCGATTGGCTATCAACCGATTTAATGTCACAAATACCTGTTATGCGAGCGGCGGTGCTTTATGGCCGGGAAGAAATGCGAGTGGAGGAAGTGGCGTTCGAGCCGCTGCCGCCGGGCACGGTGCGCATCCAGATCGAAGCCGCGCTGACGTGCGGCACCGACTTGAAGGTCTTCAGACGCGGCTATCACGCGCGGATGATCGTCCCGCCCGCCGTTTTCGGCCATGAATTAGCCGGGATAATCAGCGAGGTGCATCCGCAGGCCGCCGGTTGGAAAGTCGGCGACCGCGTGGTCGTGGCCAACTCCGCCCCTTGCGGCAAATGCCACCATTGCCTCATCCAGCAGGAAAATCTTTGCGACGACCTGATGTTTCTGAACGGCGCGTATGCGGAATCCATCGTGGTTCCCGCGCGGCTCGTCCAGAAAAATCTCCTGCGCTTGAAACCGGAAACGGATTTTCTCGATGCCGCGCTGGTGGAACCTTTGGCCTGCGTGGTGCAGGGCGTGGCGGACGCGCAATTGCGCGCCGGCCAAAATGTGCTCGTCATCGGCGCCGGGCCTATCGGCCTGATGTTCACCGCGCTGGCGCGAAATCTCGGCTGCGCGGTCACCGTCGCCGGTCGCGGCAAGGTGCGATTGCAAAAGGCAGCCGAGTTAGGCGCGAAACAAGTCATTGATGTCCCCGGCCAAACCGATCTTCTGCAAGCCGTCAAAACTCGAGCGGGCGCGGAGTTTGATGTCGTCATCGAGGCCGTGGGCAAGCCGGAAGTCTGGGAAGCAGCGGTGCGCTTGGTGCGGAAAGGCGGGACGGTGAATTTCTTCGGCGGCTGTCCTTCGGGCACGACCGTTACGCTCGACACCTCGTTGATTCATTATTCGAACCTCACGTTGCTGGCGAGTTTTCATCACACGCCGCGGACGATCCGTCGCGCGCTGGAAGTGATCGAGTCCGGCATTATTCACGCGGGCGATTTCGTGGACGGCGAATGCGCGCTGACCGGTTTGCCGGAACTCTTCAAGAAAATGACCGCCGGCAATCACGTCGTGAAAACCTCCGTGCGCGTGCGGGAGTGAATCCAGCAGCGTAGCGTCAGGCGGGACGCCTGACTCTACTATTTCGCCGTCACGCTCTGTTTCATGTGCCGATGCACGAAGAAATAATAAAGCGCCCCGGCTACCGCGACGAAAGCGAGCAACGAGAAAGTGACCTTGTTCATTTCGCCCTTGCTGATTTGTCCGCCAACTTTTACGCCGAGCCAGCAAAGCACCGTGGTCCAGGCCCCAGCTCCAAGAAGTGTGTAAAGCGAGTATTTCCAAAAGTTCATGCGCACAATTCCCGCAGGAATGCCAATCAGATGACGCACCACCGGGAGCAGCCTTGAGGCAAAAATTCCAAACGCACCGTAATGAGCCGCCCAGCGTTCCGCACCGGCTACTTTTTCTGGTGAAATCAGGAAATACCTACCGTAACGCAGAATCAGCGGCCTGCCAGCGGTTCGTGTTATCCAATACATCAAGACCGCGCCGACCCATGAACCAATCGCGCCCGTCAGCACCAGCATGATTTCCGCCGACCAACCAGAATAGCGTGTGCCCAGGAACTCCAAGCCGTTTCCGCTCCAAGCCTTGTAGGCGGCGGGAGGAATGATGATTTCGCTCGGGACAGGCAGGAAAGTGCTTTCGACCGCCATCAATAAAGCGACCGCCCAATATCCCCATTTGTCGAGTTGGCTGGAATACCAATCGTTCAAGTTCTGTATGATCTGATGCATGGCGCGTGTTTATAGAGGAAAAGCAGACAGGAGGGATAGGATTTTCCGCAATATGTTCCGCCGCTTAAGCAATTCGTCTTATGCCTTCAAAAAATAATTCCGCTGCTTTTCGCTGATGGGCATTTTCAGTTTTTCCATCACGGCGAGCATGTCTTCCCACACGCGACGTTTTTCGCTGAGCGCCTGGTTGCGCAACAGATACGCCGGATGGTACGTGGGCATCAGCGGGATGTTGCGGTAGGTCTGCCATTGGCCGCGCAGTTTGGTGATGCCGAGCGTCTTGCCCAGCAATCCCTCCACCGCTGTCCCGCCGAGCGCGACGAGCACCTGGGGCTGGATCAAATCAATCTGCTCGTGCAAATAAGGAATGCACGTCGCCATCTCGTCCGATGTCGGCTTGCGATTCCCCGCGCTCTGCCCCGGCGTGTCGGGACGGCATTTCAAAATGTTCGCGATGTAAACCGTCTCGCGCCGCAAACCCATGGTCTGGATGATCTTCGTCAGCAATTGCCCGGCCTTGCCCACAAATGGCTCGGCCTGCTCATCTTCATCCGCGCCCGGCGCTTCGCCCACGAACATCAAGGTCGCGTCAATATTCCCGACGCCGAAGACCACGTTTTTCCGCGCAGCCGCGAGGTTCGGGCATTTGACGCACGCCAGCGCGCGCGCGCGCAATTCGGCGAAGGCCGCAATTTTTGCCGGATCTAGGCCGATGGAAATGGGGGCGGTGGGAACTGCCGCAAGTCGCGGGGCGGGCGGCGGAGCGGGCGGCGGCGGGGCGATGGAAATGGGTCGCGAGGGCGCTGGCGGTCGGGCGAGGGCGGACAAAATTTCGGGCGAAACGGAAACGAATCTGGTCCCGCGCGCCTTCAATGATTCCAAATGCTGAATCGTCGCCGCGAGCAGTTGGTTATAGACTTCCGACATCGCCCCCATCGTAGTCCGCCCGCCATGAACTGCACGGAAAATTTTGCTCGCGAACCATTGGGTGCGTCTTGAAAGTGCTACTTGGAATTGGAGATGTCTGGTTCCCTCGCCTCGCGACGATAGGAACGGGGCGAGGGTTAGGGAGAGGGGCGGCCCCAAAAATCAGATCAAATCCTAAGAAAAGCTACACACCAGACAAAAGAAAAACCCCCTCCCCGACCCTCCCCCTGCTCCTATCGTCGCAAGGGGAGGGTGAAAGATCTCCGTTCGGTGGCAGTGTCAAGGTGCGCTCCGAATCATTTCGCCAGGTTGAAATTTCTTGCGTCAGCATGCGGTCAAGGGTAAGTTTCTCTCATAGTAAGAGGAGCTGGTTCCTTGACATCCCATGCGGGGTGAATGTCGCCGAATAGGACGCCAAGGCGCAAGCGGGTCGTGCCTTTTGAAATCCCAAAGGCGCGCGAGCATAGTTTTTGTATTGCTGGTCTTTGAAAACCGGGGCGATGAGTTCTGCACGCGCATAAACCGGGGAATTTTTTGCCGGTTTCCCCCTCGAGTCAAACCGAGTCAAACCGAGTCAAACCAGCTTGACGGTTTGACTGTCGTTTTTTGACCAGCGGAACCGGTGGAAAACCGAATTGGCACCACTTCGTACCGCTTCGTACCGCTTCGTACCGCTTAATATCGCTTGGGGGTGAAAATTTTCGTTGGAATCGAATCGCCAACCTGCACTGCGCCCAAAAACGACATGTGCCTTCGCTTAATCAAAAAGTCAATTTTAGCACTTGTCAAATCCCGCGCCGTTGGTAGGTTATCCAGCCTTTGTTATGAAAGTTGACATACATCCTAAATATCAGGAATCGGAAATCCGTTGCGCCTGCGGCAACGTGATCAAAACCCGCTCCACCAAACCGGTGCTTTTGCTCGGCATTTGCAATGCCTGCCATCCGTTCTATACGGGCACGCAGAAATTCGTGGATACCGCCGGTCGCGTGGATAAATTCCAGCAGCGCATGGCCAAGACCCAGGCCGCGCAGGCTGCCACGGCCGCGAAGAAGAAAAAGAAGTAGCTTCATTTTGCCAATCCGCCCGCGTGGTTTGCCGCCATGCGGGCGGATTGCTTTTACAAGGCCGGCGCGCCGGACTTCATTCCGCGCGCTTTTTTGAAACCACCGGTAATTTGAATTTTACCTTTTTAATTTTGCACTGAATGGATTTGCGCCCCCACATTGACCGTTTTGCGCGCCGTCTGGCGGAAGTCGAAGCCGCGCTCAGCGATCCCAGGGTTTTCGACAACAACCAGCGCGCGCAGGAATTGTCCCGCGAATATTCCCAGCTCAAGGAATTGGTCACGAGCGGCCAGGCGTATCTGAAAGCCGCCGCCGGCCTGGAAGAGAACCGGAGCCTGTTGCAAACCGAGCCGGCGGATTCCGAACTCGCCGTGATGGCCCGCGAAGACATCGTCGGGCTGGAAGCCGCGGTCAAACGCCTGGGCCAGGAAGTGCAAAAAGGCATTGTGCCGCCGGAACCCACCGATTCGCGCAACACCATTTTTGAAATTCGCGCCGGCGCGGGCGGTTCGGAATCCGCGCTTTTCGCGGCGGGCCTTTACCGGATGTACACGCGCTACGCGGAAACGCAGGGTTGGAAAGTCGAGAGCATTTATGCCAGCCCTTCCGACCTGGGCGGTTTCAAGGAAATCATTTTCGGCATCACCGGCTCGGATGTCTATAAGCGGCTCAAATACGAAAGCGGCGTGCATCGCGTCCAGCGCGTCCCGGCCACCGAGGCGCAAGGGCGCGTTCACACGAGCACCTGCACCGTCGCCGTCCTGCCCGAAGCCGAGGAAGTGGACGTTGAAATCCGGCCCGAGGATTTGGAGATCAACCGCTGTCGCGCCTCGGGCAAGGGTGGTCAGGGTGTGAACACCACGGATTCCGCCGTGCAAATCCAGCACAAACCCAGCGGGCTGATCGTTTATTGCGCGGATGAACGGTCGCAGCACAAGAACAAGGCCAAGGCCATGATGGTGCTGCGCTCGCGTTTGTTAGAGCGCAAGATCGCCGAGGAAAACGCCAAATACGCCGCGCAACGCAAGGAGCAGGTCGGCACCGGCGAGCGCAACGAGCGCATCCGAACCTACAATTTTCCGCAAAACCGCGTCACCGACCACCGCATCGAAGTCACGCTTTACAACCTGCCCGCCTTTATGGAAGGCGACATTGATACGCTCATCGAGCCATTGATGGCGAATGATTTGGAGGAGAAAATGGCGGCGCTTGAATTATGAGAAGAGGGGATTTTGCGTATTGCGTGTTCCGTTTCTGAACACGCAATACGCAACACGCAACACGTTCCACCCCTAACTTGATCCAATGAAGCCTGCCTCTCAACGCCGATGGAAATTTTTACTCAAGCTCGCGCTGGTGGGCTTGGTCATCGGACTGATTAGCTCGTGGGTTGTGGGCGGTTTGCTTTGCGCGCCGGCTAATCGGCCTGTTGAAACGCCCACCGATCTGGCGGTTGAAACGATTACCTTTCCAAGCACGAGCGGCTCGACCGTTCACGGCTGGCTCGTGACGCCGGCAACCAATCGCGGCGTGGTGATTTTGCAACATGGCATTCGGGGCAATCGCGCGGACATGCTGGGACGCGCCCGGTTTTTGTCGCAAGCCGGTTATGCGGTTTTGCTTTTTGATTTCCAGGCACATGGCGAAAGTCCCGGCAAACACATCACCCTCGGTTTTTTGGAGAGTCGCGACTCACAGGCGGCGGTTGGTTTTGCGAAAAGCCGTTTTCCAGGAAAGCCCATCGCAGTCATTGGAGGATCGCTCGGCGCGGCGGCGGCTGCGCTCGCGGAACCACCGTTGGACGTGCAGGCAATGGTGCTGGAGCTGATGTATCCATCGGTGATTGAGGCCACCAAGGATCGCTGCGAAATCGTTCTCGGACGGCCGGGACGCCTGCTTTCTCCACTACTCACGGCCCAGCTTCGGCTGCGTCTTGGGTGCGGCACGGAGGATTTGCGGCCGATTGATCAGGTTGGAAAGATAACGGTGCCTAAACTTTTTCTCGCCGGCACGGCCGATCACCACACGAAATTTTCCGAGGCCCAGGAAATATTCGACCGGGCCGCGCAGCCGAAAGTTTTTGTTCCCTTTGAAGGCGCGCAACATCAGGATTTGCACGTTTTCGCCCGTGAAAAATATGAGAAATTGATTTTAAACTTTTTGGATGAACACATGAAATGAACACGACCAGTTTTGAACCCAAGGGAATTGTCTTTGATTGCGACGGCACGCTGGCGGACACGATGCCGATTCATTGGAAGGTGTGGAACGCGATTGCCGCGCGCCACAAATTGCATTTTCCGGAGGATCGTTTTTACGCGCTCGGCGGCGTGCCGTCGCGGGACATCCTCAAGATGCTCGGCGAGGAACAGGGCGTGAAACTGGACCCGCTCGCGGTGGCGCATGAGAAGGAGACGGAATATTTGAAGATGCTTTCCCACGTCGGGCCGATTCCTTTGGTGGTGAATGTGGCCCGCGAAAATTTCGGCAAAATCCCCATGGCCGTGGCCTCGGGCGGGAACCGCCCGATAATCGAGCAAGTGCTCACGCACCTCGGCATCCGGGAATTATTCGCGGCCGTGGTGACGAGCGAGGATGTGGTGAATCAGAAACCCGCGCCGGACATTTTTCTGGAAGCGGCGCGACGCATCGGTGTGCCGCCGCAATTCTGCCGCGCCTACGAAGACACGGACCTCGGCCTGCAGGCGATTCGCGCCGCCGGCATGGAGGCGATTGATGTGCGGAAGTTGCGCGGAATTGATTGATTGGAGCGCCGTAAGAAATTATTCGCGCGACCTAATAATTTCCGGTTGGAAAGCTCCAAGCACCAAGCTCCAACATCCAGAGAAACATCAAATTTCAAGCACCAATGAGAGGCTTCGAGATCATTCCCAGGTGCGGAATTGATTTGGGCGCGATGTGCTCCAAGGAAGACTCTAGCGCTACCTATTGTTTGGAGTTTGGTGATTCTCTGGATGTTGGAGCTTGGAATTTGGTGCTTCCCTCAAGACGCTTCCTTTTCCAACTCCTCGGCGGTCGGCGGTTTTTCGCCCGGATGGTCGCGCGTCCAGATGTAGCGGAACATCAGGGTGCGCAGCGCCGCGGTCAGCGGGATGGCCAGCATGGCGCCGAGGAAACCACCGAGCAGTGTGGTGCCGACCATTACCGCCAGAATGATGGTGAGCGGATGGAGACCCGCGCGTTCGCCGATGATTTTTGGCGAGATCACGAAATCTTCCAGCAACTTCACCGCGGCGGCGATGCCCAGCACGCAGAGCGGATGCGTCCAATCGCCGAATTGCACGCCCGCCACGCCGAGCGCAAGCAAGAGGCTGACGATGGTTCCAAGATAGGGCACGACGCCCAGCACGCCGGCCACGACTCCGAGCAGCACGGCGTAATTTAAGCCCATGATGGAATATCCCACCGCGAGCAGCACGCCCACGCACAAAGCCACCAGCACTTGTCCGCGAAAAAAGACAATCATGCACTCATTGATGGAGCGCAGGACGAAGACCGTTTCATCCTTCACGGCGGATTCTTTCATGGGGAGATAATCCGGCCAGCGGCGCGTGATGCCTTCTTTTTCGAGCAGGAAATAAAACAGATAAACCGGCACGAGCACGAACCCGATGAGGAATTCCGCCCAGGTGGTCACCTGGCTCAACTTGGTCGCAAACCACTTCGCCGACACCACCAGCGTGTGCGTGAATGCCTGCATCACCGTATTGCTCAAAGGCTCGTTCAAGGCGGCGATGGAATCCTCACCGCTGCTCGCGAGCGGCAAATCGTTTGGCAAAACGGCGGTGGTTTGCGAGTTGGTGTCTCCGGCATGGGGGGTCGTGTTGGTCGCGATTTGATAGTTGCCGGCGCTGCCGTTGGCTGGCGGCGGCTCACCACTGTTCAATTGCCGCAAAGTGTGCTGCCAGCTTTCGGGCAATTGGTGGGCGATCGGGTTTTCATCCAGGAAGCGACCCAATTTGACACGGGCCAGCTCCACATTGGCCGGCAGTTCCTTGATCAATTTCTGGCATTCGTGTTTCAAGCCGGGCAGCACGGAGCCGAGCACAGCGGCGCCAATGAGAAATCCGAGCGCGAAAACCAGGCAGACGGACCAGAACCGGGGTATTTTCTTGCTCTGGAAAAATTCCACCACCGGATTGAGAATGTAGGCCAGAATGAGGGCCACGGCCATCGGGACGAGCACGCTCGAAAGCCGGTGCATCACCCACCACAGGCACCAGAGCAAGACCCCGGTGAGCACCAGGACTATCGCGACCGCCAGCGAGGTGAGCGCGAACCAAAGCACGCGCGCTTGTTTGGCGGTGGGTGGTGGAAAGTTCATGGGCGGCTAGACCTTACACCGGCGGACGGGAATTTGAAGTTTTTTAAATTAATTTTCAAACTCCTTTTTTCGCAGCGGATGGCCCGCGGGCAGGCTGGCCAGGAGCCGTTTTTGCATCGCCGCCGCCTTTTGCTTTTGTTCCTCCGCCTGGCGCGTGGCCTGGTTCACGTGCCGCGTGCCGGTGCGGTCGGAATCCTGCAGCGAGCCGGCCCAGCCGCGCAATTGCCGCGAGCAGCCTTCGGCGGTTGATTTCAAATTGGAAAGTTGAGTTTTGAAATTTTGAAAAGCCGGGCGTCGCTCCATGAAACACAGCATCGAGCGGACCTCGCCCGCCGAACCGCGCGACACATAAATGAAGGCCGGCAATTCCTTGGTGGCGCCGCGCTCAAAACCCTCGGCGATATTGTTGGAAACCGAGATGGCGGCGCGTTCCATCTGGTCGCGCAAGTTGTGCGAGCATTTGAGACCCGGGTTCTCGGTGAAATCATAAACCTGCTCCGCCAGTTCGATGGCTTTCTGCCAGACCGGAAGATCTTCAAAGCGTTTGCAGGTCATGTGTTGTTCTGTTGGTCTCGAGTTGGATCGGTGGTTTGTGGTTGAAAATTTGGTTAATGTTTGGGCCGTCCATTCATTAGATTTCAGATTTCAGATTTCAGATTTCAGATTTCAGATTTCAGATTTCAGATTTCAGATTTCAGATTTCAGATTTCAGATTTGAAATATGAAATGTGAAATGTGAAATTTGCCATGCTTAGA
>Ga0182013_10000658_pt1 | contig 47526 bp, 37 predicted proteins | sample 612S2MmetaG_FD_120487 | JGI IMG/M metagenome (GOLD analysis project Ga0182013, IMG submission 120487) | Permafrost microbial communities from Stordalen Mire, Sweden - 612S2M metaG | ecosystem: Environmental > Terrestrial > Soil > Wetlands > Permafrost | place: Sweden: Stordalen | collected...
CATTCCTGGCAGAACCGTTGAGCTGGGTGCCTAACGCTTTGTGGCGTCAGCGTTTATCGCGATTGGGATGGCCCGGGATCGAAGCCAGATTCACGGCTATATAGAAGGCGCTATCAGGCAGTGGCGCGGCAGGTTGATTCAAGCTCAGCGGAAATTAGCTCAACGGCCGCGGCGGCGGCCTTTTCGCTTTCCGGAGACAGGCTCATACGGATGGGCTGCTTTGGATCGATGGTGATGGCGTACAGAATGATTTCGTGTTCCCCGCCCTGGATATAAAACATGTCGAGCAGGTCTTTCATGCCCACATCATGGGCCGTGAGGGTGGGCGGATAGTCGCGCGTGAAGCGGGGCGTGGTGCGCGAGACTGTGCCGGGAGGATTGCCGTCGTTTGCCGCGTCGATGAGGATGATGCGACCAGCATCCTCGAGCGACTCCAGCAGCGTGAAGCCGCCGGTGCCGCCGTCGAGACATTCCACCTCCGCAGGCAGTGTGCGCTTTTCGAGCTCCCTCACCACGTACACGCCGATGCCCTCATCGCCCATCAGGACATTGCCGAGGCCCAGCACGAGCGTCTTATTAGAATCGCTTCTCACCCTTTGGTCTTCTCCCGGTCGAACTTCCATCCACCGACGATCGAGGAGATGGTGCCGCGGCCCTCGATGTAGTCGTGATAGAAGGAAAGATAAACGTGCACCACGACAAAAATCACAAAGAACCACATGAAGAGGTGGTGCCAGAAGCGCACCGCAAATTCCCCGCCCATCAAGGGCACGATCCAGTTGAACAAACGCGGCAGCCACGATGTGCTCATGCTGGAGTAGAGCGCAAATCCGGTAATGGTCTGAAAACAAAAGGCTACGAAGGTGAAGAAGTAGATAAAAGCCGCCAGGGAGTTGTGGCCGGTGGAGATGGAGCCGTGTAGCTTGGTCTGCAGCACGTCGGTCTTGATTACATCCACAATCTCCTGCTGCTGAGATCGCTTGAGCGGAAAGAAGTTATTCCACTTGGCATACTGATTGCCGACAAATCCCCAGTAGATGCGGGCCGCGAAGTTGAATACGTAGATAAACGCGGCCAGGAAATGGATGAAACGGACCCATCCGAACCAATAGAGCTGATACGCCTCCGCCGCGTAGAAGATATGGAGTGGATGGCCGATCAGGAAGCCCGTGATGCAGAGGGCAACCAGGGCAATCGCGTTGATCCAGTGGTAGGCGCGAACGGGCAGCTCCCACACGTAGACGCGGCGGTACTCGACCGGCTGCCTGGGGTCGTTCTCGAAGACATTTGGAACTTCAACGCCGTGGGTACTCATAGCCCTCACTCGCACGAAACCTGGTGAAGGTGCCTGCCCTGCGGATCGTAAAGATGAACTGCGCAGGCCAGGCACGGGTCAAAGGAATGAATGGTGCGGATGATCTCGAGGGGCTGCTCGAGATTCGCGACCGGGGTGCCGATAAGCGAGGCCTCGAATGAGGAGTGCTGCTCTTTGGCGTCGCGGGGCGACCCGTTCCAGGTGGTGGGCACAACAAGCTGGTAATTGTCGATTGCACCGTTGTGAATCTTGATCCAGTGCGCCAGAGCTCCGCGAGGAGCCTCGACAAGTCCAACGCCCTCGGCATCGGCCGGCCAGGTCTTCGGATCCCAGCGCTCGCCGTTGTGGGTTGAAACCTCGTGAATCTTGACCCGCAACATCAGTTCTCCGAAGTAATCCTTCAGCCAGGCCATCGCCAATGCTGCATCGAGACCGCGAGCGGCGGTGCGGCCCAGGGTGGAGAAGAGCGCATCGACGGGCACGCCCAGTTTGCCCAGGGTCTGGCCAACGAGTTCCTTCACATCGGCGTGGCCGGCCGCGTAGGAAACCAGCAGGCGCGCCAGAGGCCCCACTTCCATCGGGTTCTCTTTCCAGCGCGGGGTCTTCAGGAACGAATACTTTTCGGAGCCCTCAAGGGTCTCGAACGGGGGTTTCGGCCCGGTGTAGTTGATCTTGGTTTCACCGGCCCAGGGATGCACGCCGGCATTGTTGCCGCCCTCGTAGTCGTACCAGGAATGCGCAATGTACTCCTTGATCTCCTGTTGGTCGCGGGGATTCACCGGGTAAACCGTGCTCAGGTCGCGATTGAGGATGGCGCCGCGCGCGTATTTGAAGCTCTCCGGGTTGTTGTACCCCTTGGTGGGAAACTCGCCGTAGGCAAGATAGTTATGGAGTCCGCCTCCGTACTTGGACCAATCCTTGTAGAACGACGCAACCGCGAGCAGGTCGGGAACGTAGACTTCATTGACGAATTCGTCGGCCTGGCTGATGAGTTGCGAGACTAGGTTGAGGCGCTCGGAATTGATGGCCGCCACTTCGTCGGTGTCGATCGAGCACGGAACCCCGCCGACCAGGTAATTCGGATGCGGATTTTTACCGCCGAAGACCGCATGAATCTTGACGACTTGCTTCTGCCATTCGAGGGCATCAAGATAGTGCGCGACTCCGATCAGGTTCACTTCAGGGGGCAATTTATAGGCAGGATGGCCCCAGTAGCCGTTGGCGAATATGCCCAGCCCGCTGGCGGCAAATGCCTTGATCTTGTCCTGCACCGCGGAGAAGTATGAGGGCGTGTTCTTGTCCCATTTGGAGAACGTTTGCGCTAGTTCAGCGGCCTTCTTCGGGTCGGCCTTGAGAGCGTTGACGATATCCACCCAGTCCAGGGCATGGAGATGATAAAAGTGAATCACATGGTCCTGGACATACTGGGTGGTGAGCATGATGTTGCGGATAATTTCGGCGGTGGGCGGAACGACAATGCCGAGAGCGTCTTCCACGGAGCGTACGCTGGCCAGCGCGTGAACCGTGGTGCAAACGCCGCAAACGCGTTCGGTAATGGCCCAGGCATCGCGGGGGTCGCGGCCGATAAGGATTTTCTCGAGGCCCCGAACCATGGTTCCGGAGCTGAAGGCGTCTGTGATGACGCCGTTGTCAACCACAGCTTCCACGCGCAGGTGGCCTTCAATGCGAGTTACAGGATCAACGACGATGCGTGCCATAGCTGATTACGACTCCTTCTGATCTTCTTCGTGCACTTCCGCGATTACCTTGTGCTTGCGAATGTTGGTGACTACGGCATGGGCCGCGACACCGGCCAGCGTGGCGATTCCAACCACTGTGCCGACCGTGTCGGCCGTGCTCTCGATGCCGAATCCCGGGAACGATGCTAGGTGCTGATAAAGCGGGCCGTTGTCCCAGAAGCCCTCTTCGCTGCAGCCGATGCAGCCGTGGCCTGACTGTATGGGATAGCTGGTGCCCTCGTTCCACTTCACCACCGAGCAGGCGTTGTAAGTGACCGGCCCCTTGCAACCCATTTTGTAGAGGCAATAACCTTTGCGCGCACTCTCATCGTCCCATGCTTCCACAAAGAGGCCGGCATCGTAGTTAGGGCGGCGGTAGCAGGTGTCGTGCACGCGGCGGCCGTAAAACTCCTTGGGGCGATTTTGGCTGTCGAGAGCCGGAACCTGTCCGAGGACGAGCAGATGGGTGACCACCGCCATCATGACGTCGGCGATCGGCGGGCAACCTGGAACGTTGATGACCGGCTTGTTGATCAGCTTGGAGATCGGCGTGGCGCCGGTGGGATTGGGCTTGGCGGCCTGCACGCAGCCGTTGGAGGCACAACTGCCCCAGGCCACCACCGCGGCCGCGTCGGCAGCCACCGTCTGCAGGATCGATTCAGCGGTCTTGCCGCCGATCATGCAGTAGACGCCGCCGTCCTTGGTAGGAACGGCCCCCTCCACCAGCACGATATATTTACCCTTGTTGTTCTGGATCGTGTCGTTCAGGCTCTTTTCCGCCTGGAAGCCCGATGCCGCCATCAGCGTCTCCGTATAGTTGAGCGAGAGCACGTCCAGCAGCGCGTCGACCACGATGGGATGCGAGGCGCGGATAAAGGACTCGCTGCAGCAGGTGCACTCCTGAAAGTGCATCCAGATAACCGCGGGTTTCTCTTTTTTGTCGAAGGCGGATACCACCTGGGCAACGCCGGTTTGACCCAAGCCCGCCGCCGTTGCGGCCGCCGCGCAGAAGCGCAGAAAATCTCTGCGGCTGTAACCCTTTTGCTCCATTGACTGCCAAATGGTCTGACCCATGCCAACCTCGCTCGTTCTGCAGGTACCGCGGACGATGTGATGGAGCCAACCATCGTTGGTGAGCCTAATCACATTTCCCGCTGGACAGATTGCACGGTAACGATTTGTGAAAACGACAGGCTGTGCGCCACATCACACATGGTTGTTCAAGATTTGAATGCAGGGCTCCCGTCGATCAAGTCATTGATCCAATGCAACCGCGCTGCGATCTGAAAAGGGAGTGTTTATCCTCGCGGAACTTCGAGGGCGCCCGTAAGACTGGCTACGCGGTCAACCTGGTGACTGCGGCACCAGGATTCAAGGCCCTTGACCAGGCGCTCAACGGCGCGCGGATCGGCGTAGCTCGCGGTGCCCACCTCAACGGCAGTCGCGCCGGCGAGAAGGAACTCGACGGCGTCTTCGGCGGTCACGATGCCGCCCATGCCGATAATCGGGATGTTGACCGCCTTGGCTGTCTCGTACACCATGCGCAGCGCCAGAGGCTTGATGGCCGGCCCGGAAAGGCCGCCCGTTATGTTGCTGAGGCGCGGGCGGCGCTGTTCGGCATCGATTGCGATGCCGAGAAAGGTATTCACCAGGCTGAGAGCATCCGCGCCGGCATTGGCCGAGACGCGGGCCATCTGGGCGATCGAAGTGACGTTGGGAGAGAGCTTGACGATAAGCGGCCTGTGGGAGACGGCCTTCGCGCGGCTGACCAGGTACTCCAGCGAGCCCGGATCGGTCCCAAAGGTCATGCCGCCGGCGTGGACATTGGGGCATGAGACATTCAGTTCATAAGCTGCGATGCCCTCAGCCTGGTCGAGGCGCTCGATCACTTCCACGTACTCGCCAATCGTGTACCCGAAAACGTTCACGATCACCTTGCACAGGGGATAGCGGCTCATGGGCGGGAGCTTCTTTTCCAGGTACTCTTTGACGCCCACATTCTGCAAGCCAATCGCGTTCAGCATGCCGGCCGCGGTCTGGATGATGCGTGGCGCGCTGTGACCGGCCATCGGTTCCAGCGAGATGCCCTTGGTGACGAATCCGCCCAGCCGTTCCAGAGAAACGATCTCTTCAAACTCGATGCCGTAGCCGAAGGTTCCGCTGGCGGCGATCACCGGGTTCATCAGTTCAAGGCCTGCGAACGAGACTTTCATATCGGGTTTCACAGGCCGGGATCTTCCTTCCTGACTGCCAGGGCGCCAGATAGATTGGTTAGATCGATGCCGCGTTCACTGCTGGCCACCGTTTGGGCGGATTGGCTTCAACGCCTCGGTGAGCACGCGTCCCACCGCCGCGGATGGACGATTCACCCCCGCCAGCGAGGCAAACGTGACCGCCAGGTCCACCGGGGCCACTAGTTCATGATACTCGCCGGGAAGGAACGGCGATCCATAGAAGGCAAGCGGAACATGGCGGTCGTAGGACCAGGGACTGAAGTGGGTCGTGCCCGCAAATTGACTGGACCCAGCCATCTGGTAAGCGTCGAGAATCGCCATCACGAACCAGTTCCCGCGTGATGCGTAGCTGTGGGCCAGCAGTGTCCCCCATTCGGAGGGAGGCAGTTGGCCCGAAGCCAGTTGCACGCGGGTGTAGACGTATTGCGCGTGAGCAGAGGGAGCCAGGCGCTGCTGCGATGGATGAGGCACGCTGGGCGGATTGACGGTGATGGCCGGCGGTGGGTTTTCATCCAGCTCGGCAACGGCCGTGGGAAGCAGTTCCGCAACTTCGTCTTCGGCCGTCTTCTCATCCACACCAGCCTTCTTGAATGCTCTCTGGTCGAGATAGATGTAAGGCAGATCGGGATTCGGAAGTAGGTAATCGGTATGGACAGCGGGAGAATGGCGCTGATTCAACTCCTGGTTGAGCGCGGCATAAACCTTGTGCATATCCACTGCGTCGGCGTGGATGCCGAGCTTGGCCGCTTCACCCGCAATCGGGGCGATACCGTGGTCGGCGGTCAGGGCAAGCCAGACGTTCTCGAGGCCGATGGTCTTGTCGAGCCATGAATTGAAATCGTCAAGGTCGCGATCCAGGCTCACAATCATCTGCTCCTGGGAGTTTGAGTCGGGCCCGAACTGGTGGCCCTGGATGTCGTTCGCGGAAAGCGAAACGACCAGCAGGTCGGTGACGCCTCGTCCTCCGAGTTGTTCGCCGGTGATGAGCGCCTTGGTAAAGTCGAGCTCGTACCGGTTGGCGGCGGGAGTCTTACCCACCACGTCGAAGAATTTGGTGGTGTGGTCCGCGTTGGCATCGTGCGCGGCCTGTTCAGCCCGTCCGCTTGAGTTGAATGCCGTTGCCCACCCGGGCAGGTGCTGCATGTAATAGGTCGAGGTAGTAAAGTGTCCGCTGGCCGAGTCGATCCAGAAAGCTCCATTGGCGGACTGGCCGGCAGGAAGAATCGCGGCCCGGTCTTTCAGCGAGACGCCGTAGACCCGCGAACGGCCGTTGGTGGCCAACCGCAATTCATCGCCCAACGTGGTCGCGCGCAGATTCAGTGGCGAAGCGCCCACGACAAAGTTCAGCGCCGAGCCAGGCGCGCCGGGCCGGTTCGAAGGGATGGAATCGTGTGGCAGATCGACCAGCTGATAGCGTTCGTCTTCCACTGAGGAGATCGGGGCGTCGAATGAGCGGGAGGCGTCCCACCATTCATTTGACTCGATGCCATGGCCATCGGTGTAAGCGCCGGTGCCGATGGTCGCATGTCCAGGCGCGGTCTTGGTGTTGGCGTAATCGTAATAGCAATCGGTGAACCATGCCCCGTTGTTCATAAACAGATTGAACCCGCGGCCTTTGAATTCCCCGCGGGCGCGGTTGAGATAGTCGCCCCGAAACTGGTCGATCACCACGATGACGATGAGCTTGGGATGTCCGGAGTAGACCTGCGCCCAGGCCGGCAAAGCAAACCAGGGTGCGAGAACCGCCGCAGCGAACACGAAGGGGCGCATGATTCGGATAAGAAACGACATTGCACAATTGTAGGGCGAGATCGTCAAAGGTCCCTGAAGATCCGCGGACAATCGGGGTCGGAATCGTCTAAATAGGCAGCCGTTTACCAACCGGTATTCAGGCCACTAACAGAAAAGGAGCAGGATCAACCCTGCTCCTCCCCCCTCCTCCCTCTTTTCTGTAAAAGCACAAATCAGTTACTAACTGCAACCGCTGGTCGACCCGCAGCTCATGCAACGGTAGCAGCTTCCGTTCCGAACCATGATCGCTCCGCACGTCGAGCAGCTCGGCGCATCACCCATCTCATACATCTCGCGCATCGCTTCAGCCGCATGATAAATGCCCCGATCATGCATGGACGGAACAGGTATCCCCGACGCGGCCATAGCTTCGGAAGTAAGTCCGGTTAACTTACCGTAATCGGCGACTCGTGTCTCCGGAGCAATCCCACCGCCCGCGCTCGGCCCTCCCGGTCGTCCGTTCAACTGGTTCAGCCGTTTCGCAACTTCCTCGGCCAGCTTCGCCAGGTGCTCCTGCGATGCGCCCGCGTCCTCATCCGGCTCCGTCTCCGGCAGGATGCTCGGAGGTGCATCCTGTTGCGGCGATTGCGGAGACAGCCCCGCAAACAGCGTCAACTGTGTGCCCGACAGGAACCGCAGGCTCACCCACCGGAAGATGTAGTCCATCAAACTTTTCGCGTAACCAATCTGCTCGTTGCCTGTCCATCCGGAAGGCTCGAACCGGGTGTGAGCAAACTTCTCGCATAGCACCTTCAGAGGCACGCCGTGCTGCAGCGCAAGCGAGATCGAAGTCGCAAATGCATCCATCAACCCCGAAACCGTCGAACCCTCCTTGGCCATCTTGATAAAGATCTCTCCCGGCTGCTGGTTCGGATAAAGGCCCACGGTAATGTAGCCCTCGTGTCCGGCTATGGAGAACTTATGTGTAATCGATGCCCGCTCCTCCGGCAGCCTGTGGCGCACGGCCCGCGGCGGCCCGTTCAGATCCTGCATCGGCTCGCTCACTGGGGCTGCGTTCACCACCGGCACCGCCGCCGCTTTTGAAATCGTCTCCAGCGACGCCTGGAACGCTGCCACGGCCGCGATCATCTGCTTCGCCGTCACTTCCACCTTGTCGCCCGAACGCGCTTCGAGCGCCTTCAAGTCTGTCTCCGCAACCGGCTGCAATGCCGCCAGGCGAGCCAGCACCCTTCCCCCCGCCGCATCCAGCGCCGAAGGCTCCTTCTTTGCATCCATGCTGGTGTTCAGCGGCTGGGTGCCCTTCGACCCGTCGCGATAGATGGCCACGGCCTTGATGCCCTGCCGCCAGCTCTCCGCGTAAGCCTCCGCCACATCCTCCACGCTTGCCTCGTGCGGCAGGTTCACCGTCTTCGAGATCGCGCCCGACAAAAACGGCTGTGCCGCCGCCATCATCTTGATGTGACCCATGTATTGAATCGACCGCGTTCCCTTGGCCGGCTTGAAGCTGCAATCGAACACCGCCAGGTGTTCCGGCTTGATCCCCGGCGCACCCTCAATGGTTCCTGTCGCGTCGATGTAGCTCACAATCGCGTTCACATCGTCGCTCGAGTAGCCCAGCTTGAACAAGGCCGACGGCACCGTCTGGTTGACGATCTTGATCATCCCGCCGCCCACCAGCTTCTTGTATTTCACCAGCGCCAGGTCCGGCTCGATCCCCGTCGTGTCGCAGTCCATCATGAAGCCGATTGTCCCAGTCGGCGCCAGCACCGTGGTCTGCGAGTTGCGGTACCCATGCCTCTCGCCATAGATCAGCGCCATGTCCCAGCTCTCGCGGCTGGCCTCGATCAATGCATCCAGCTGCGGCACTCGAAACGGTTCCCCGGCAGTCCGCGACTTGCCGATCTTGTTCACCTCAGCGCGGTGCATCCTGATCACATCCAGAAACGGCTCCCGGTTGACGTAGAATCCCGGGCACGCCCCGCCCTGTCGCTCGACGGAATTGGTCAGCGACGTGGCCGACGAAATGGTGGGGCAGCTGGCCGCGATAATCGCCGACTGAAGATATGCCTGTCCGCACATGATCGCCGTCATGCTGGCCGCCAGGTCGCGTCCCGCCGCCGAGTCATAGGGCAGCCCAAAGGCCATCAGCAGCGCGCCCAGATTCGCATAGCCAAGTCCCAGCGGCCGGTAGTCGTGCGAATTCCGCGCAATGTTCTCCGTCGGATAGCCCGAGTTGTCCACCAGGATCTCCATGGCCGTAATCACTATTGAAATCGCATGGGGATAGGCCGCGATATCGAACGTGCCGGCCGGCGAAACAAACTTCAGCAGGTTGAAGCTAGCCAGGTTGCACGCCGAGTTATCCAGGAACATGTACTCCGAGCAAGGATTCGATGCGTTGATCCGCGCCGTGTTCTTGCTGGTGTGCCACTTGTTGATGGTCGTGTCGAACTGCATTCCCGGATCGCCGCACAGCCACGTGGCCTCGGCAATCTTCTTCATAATGTCGCGAGCCTTCAAGGTCTGAACCGGCTCATGCCCCTTCACCGTGTAGGTCGAAAACTCTCCGTCATTCTCATACGCGCGCATGAACTCGTCGCTCACCCGCACCGAGTTGTTCGCGTTTTGAAAGAAGATGGACGAATAAGCCTCTGAGTCCGGCCCACTGCCGTCATAGCCCGCCTTGATCAGCGCAAACGCCTTGGCCTCTTCCTTGGCCTTGCAGTTGATGAAATCCATAATGTCCGGATGATCCACGTTCAGGATCACCATCTTCGCCGCCCGCCGCGTCTTGCCGCCCGACTTGATCACGCCGGCAAACGCATCAAACCCGCGCATGAAGCTCAGCGGTCCCGATGCCTGTCCGCCCCCCGAGAGCGTCTCCATCGATCCGCGAATTGAAGAAAGGTTTGTTCCCGTCCCCGAACCCCACTTGAACAGCATGCCCTCGGTCTTGGCCAGGGTCAGAATCGAATCCAGCGAATCATCCACGGCGTTGATGAAGCACGCCGAGCACTGCGGATTCCGATACCCTGTGGCCGAATACCGCACCCCGCCCGTCACCGGGTCCCAGTGCCAGTTCTGCCCGTCGGCGTCCGGCTCCAGCCGATCGCAGCCCACGTTGAACCACACCGGAGAGTTGAATGCAGCCTTCTGCGTCAGCAGCATGTGCGCCAATTCGTCGTGAAACACCTCCGCGTCCTCGGCCGTCGCAAAATATCCGCCCGCAATCCCCCAGTCGCGGATCGTCTCCGTCACGCGCCCCACAAGTTGCCGAACTCCAGTCTCGCGCTCCGGCGTTCCCAACTGCCCGTGCAGGTACTTCGATGCCACGATATTGGTGGCCGTCATCGACCAGTCCTCGGGTACCTCCACCTCCTTCTGCTCAAAAATGGAGTTTCCCTTGGTGTCGGTAATCGACGCCGTCCTCTGTTCCCACTTCACCTCGTCGTAGGGTGAAATGCCGCTGGTCGAAAAGCGGCGTGCAAACGTCAATCCGCTTTGGGAAAAAGCTGGCTGCGAAGCGGCAGCCGATGTCTCTACGTGGGATTCGTTCATGGAGTCCTCTCTCAATTAAAAATTGCGGAAAAATATCCCTCAACCTCCATGACGCAACCACAGCCATGAGTGATGGAGAACCTTAACAACTTTCGAAACGAACGGAAAAGGAGCCGGCAACGCCGGAAGTCTTTGGATCTCGTTTGAGCAGCAATCCCGCCGATCGTTCGGCCTGGATTCGTTACTGTCCGATTACAGCCGCAGATGAAAAAATAGCGCTGTCTATGGTGGATGTCAACTACAAACCACAATATCTAGTATTTTGTTCACATTCCCCGCATCTCACTACTAAACCCGGCCAATTGCCTGTGGAAACCTCAAAACACCCAAATCTGACGCCGGCTCCCGCTCCGGATTCGACAATTCTGCCCCAACTCCTGGTCAGTCATCGGCGAGCAATCCATCGATCCAGGCTACCCGTCGCCGTGCCCGCCTCGATCTCCTCGGGCCTTACCTTCTGATCCGGCGCTCCGCAAGCGCCGCCGCTTCAAGCCACCGGAATCATGGGTGAATTGCCACGACGCTCCAATTACCCACCTCAAGCCTATTCCCGCCGGTGGTCGGGGACAAGTCGCATAACCGGTGCATTGAACTCTCGCCCCTGTGCGAACTGTGGACATCCCGCCTGAATTCCACCATCGCGCAGGGCCCGACCTTCCAACCTCGAAAGCAAGCTGTTACGCTGATCGTGTGTCTCCATCAATTCCAGATTCAATTGAGTGGACGCCGGCAGCCGCTCCATCTCCTGTTACTCTCCGCGGCCGCTATGTCACAGTTGAGCCACTGGACGGTCCGCGCCATGGCGCCGCCCTCTGGGCCGCTGTGGAGGGCCACAACGACCTATGGACCTGGTTGGCCTATGGTCCCTTCGTCAGCCAGTCGGAGATGGTAGAATTCATCGAGCGCTGGCGCCAGGCCGAGCCCGCCGTTCTGCTGGCCATTGTCCCCGCCGATTCGAGCCAGCCGCAGACGGCACCATTCCTGGTTGGCGGAGGGGCCGCGGGCTGGGCCAGCTACATGCGCGCCAACCCGGCCCATGGCGTCGTCGAGGTTGGCAACATCCTCTTTTCGCCCGCACTGCAGCGCACCCGTGCCGCGACAGAGGCCATGTACCTGATGGCCGGCCACGTCTTCGAACATCTCGGTTACCGCCGCTTTGAGTGGAAGTGCAACGCCGAAAACCAGCCCAGCCGACGCGCCGCCCTCCGCCTCGGATTCACCTTTGAAGGCATCTTCCGCCAGCACATGGTGATCAAAGGCTGCAACCGCGACACCGCCTGGTTCTCTATGCTCGACAAGGAATGGCCGGCCAGAAAGCGTGCCTTCGAGGCTTGGCTCAACCCCGCCAACTTCACCGCCGACGGCCAGCAGCGAACGAGCCTGGCTAAATCGCTGCCCTGAATACCGCCAGGCGATTCTCCGAGGCTGCCGGAACGCAAAATCCCGGCGTGAAGCCCGTCTCTCAGCGTTCATAATGAACACTTCTGAAAGCGCCTATTTGCCACCCGCGCTTTTGCTCGCCGTGCCTTCGTTTGCGGTCGACTGGTGATTCGGCGAAGCAGGCTTCGAGCTTTCCATGCTTGCCCAGGCCGCGACAACACACAAAATAACAGTGATCGTAACTTGGCCGATCAGCCCATGTCGTGGCCGCCAAAAAAGAAGAAACCGGCGAATGCGGAAATTCCGGAATCTGAATGGATGCTTTCTGCCAATAATCGATAGCAGTCTCGGAGTCAGGGGCAACCTGCGGCCTCCCCCCGCGAGTCGTGTCATTGCACGCTCAATCACGGCCTGCGCGCGAAGATCGCGAAGTGTGCCCTCCACGATGAAGTAGAGGTACAACCAATGCGTCACAACAACCACGAAGAGCCAAACAGTGAGAAGGAATACGCTCGGTGGCGTAAACTTTGAATCCTTGCCAAAGACGACAGTGGCGATGAAACCTGCCAAAGCTCCCCATATTGCGTAGCTCAGAAGCCACTCGTAGTTGCGTCGTTTCTCCCAGCGATTGTAGCTCGCGTCGTGGAGCGCTTTGAGCACGTCCAGCCGGAGCTTGCACTCATCTGTCAGGTCTGATCGGATGCCTTGCGCTTTTTCGCTCATCATCATTCCTCGCGATCGAGGCGGCAAGCCAACGTGTTGGGTACCCGGTCAGTACTTCACCTGCACGCCAAATTTCACGCAGTCCGCCCGCTGGTAGCTCGGCGCGGCAAATCCATTGGTGTATGCGACCGTGACCCCGAAATGCTGATCGCCCGGCGTTATAGTTACCGTGCCAACATTCACCGCCTTCCACCCCAAAACCGTCTCAAGATAAGGAATTCCCGCCTTGTTGTTGACCGCGGTATGTTCCGTGGTAAACAGGTAGCGGCCGGTGAAATCCGATTCGAAGCTGAACCAGTAAAGCTGCACGATCCCATCGATCTCCGACACAAATCTCCCGATCGAGTAAGTTGGAATCGTGCCAATGAGGGCCTTGGTTTTCGGATTGGTCACCGTGGTTGCAGCCAGCGCTCCGCCGGCTTCAAATCCAGTATGAAAGTGGAGATCCCATCCGTAAGGGTCATATCCGCCCTTGTAATCTCCAGCCTCAGGCATCTTCGCAGGGTCGTGCGCTCGCGCGGTCCTCACAAACTGGTTCTGATTCAACTTGCCCCAGTCCCACTGCGCCCCGCCCGCTGCAAGAAAGTTTTTGTGGTCCAGTTCGCGATCGGTCTCATAGGTCGGCGCAACGGTGAATTCCGCGCCCAGAGATTTCCAGTCCTGATAATTCGTAGGAGCCGGCCCAGCAAAGTCGACCACATCCTTAGCCGTCACGCCATTGATCTTGTTGTTGCCTACATCCGCCGTGGCCTGAACCCAAGTCCACTTCGTCGTCCCCCTGGGCTGCGTCTGCAACGGAGCGAGCTTGCCGTCCAGAACCCAGGCCGGCGCAGTACCGGTGCCCGCGGTCACGGTTCCATTGATCCAAAGCCAGGCAGCGAGCTCCGTGTCCGGAACCTTGGCCTTGCTCAGCTTAGGCGCGTCGGGAACCTTGAAAGTGTCCCCCAGCACGCTGACCACCCCGCCAATCTGCGCCGGCGCCTTGGGCAGCCCGTTGCTCTTGGTCGACTCTTTCACTGTGAAAATGCCCTGGATCACGCCAACTGCATTCGGGTTCAACGCTGGCAGCTTGCCCATATCCACTTCGCACAAGCCGGTCTTCCTGAAGTCGGCTTCAATGCCGGGGTATAAAAGCTCAACATCCAGATGAATCGGTTGGTCGCCGTTGGGGCAGGTTCCCACGCTCGAGAAGAGCGGCCTCAGCCGGCCCGGCACTGCGAACGCAACGTTTGAAGTCAAGTTGAGACTCCTGGGGCCTGCGGCCTTCGCCGCAAATTTGGCTTTGGGGGTTGTATCAATCACGACCACATCCGATGTTCCGGCGGCTTCGTTGTGCCCAATCGCAAGAATGTATTGAGATTTTGACTCAAACTGGAAGCCGCCTCCGGTGACGGTCACAAGTGTCCAATCCGGATTAGGCTGGCCGTCGGTCACCACGGGTTCGGCTTTTCCGCTTGTCTCGGGAGTCACGACCTTGGCCGTACACCCCTTCAAACAGCCGACATTCACCAGCACCTGGGTTTTGCTCAGGATTCGATACGCCGGAGCCTGCCCCTCGTCGGCCATGGATCCCATCGCCGTCCCGATGTAAATCACCAGGACCGCCGCCTTTGTGTAGATCTTATTCACTCTCATATCTTCTCGAACCTCGTTCCTGTCTGCTCGCGCCGTCGCTTGCCTACCATCCCAGTTCCTGGCCCAATTCGGCTACCGTACAGGGACTGAGACCCTGAACAAAGATCTTGTCGATCTGTTGTCCAGGCTGTGCCAGCGGCTTGAGCAGGCTGACCAGATAAACTGCTCCCGCATCCCAATCAGCTGCTTGCGGGTGGCCGGACTTGGCCCAGAGCGCCTTCAAATCAGCTTTCCCCGACGGAAGAGCGGACAGGCCCGCCCACTGTTCGACGATTCCGATGCTGCTGGTTGCCATAGAAAACCTCTCCCGATCAATGTTGGCTCTCCCGATCCGCCCTCAGCTGGCGCCGCCTCTGATAGCTGTAAGCAGCCCTCTGGAGTCAGGCCAAACTGAACCCGGGGCCCGATGGCGATGAGGAAGGCGAAATGCCTCTGTTCTGCATGGGGTGAAGCGCTCAGGCGCAAGACCCGACCAGGCACGAGCAGCACACCCCGGAACAAATTGACTCGGAAAGGGAAAATCAACCTGAATAACTAAATATCACACTTATATAAAAGAGCTTACCCAAAGATATTTGATAGGTTCCCACTTAGACAAGGCCAGCTATCCCATCTCCTCACTCCTGGACATGAGAAACCGCCAACCCTCTCAGCAATCGCGAATCGCGCCGCAGATGGCCCATCCTTCCCGCGCCTTTTTGCAGGAAGGATGAGCCACCCGTAACCACTTTAGCGAAACGCCAGCCCCACCGCAGGTGGCAGAGATCACTTCCCCGTCTGCGACTCGATTCTCATGCCGTAGAACGATTTGTGCACGAAGAACACCGAAACCAGGAAGAATGCCACTGCCAGCACGTGCGTGAGCAGCGGATTGTGAGCGGCGAGCGTCACGGCAAGCTCAACGGCAAGCAATCCGAACAGGGTCGTGAACTTGATGACCGGGTTCATTGCCACCGACGAGGTATCTTTGAACGGATCGCCGACGGTGTCTCCGATCACGGTTGCGTCGTGCAGAGGTGTCCCTTTCTGTTTCATGTCGACCTCTACGATTTTCTTGGCATTGTCCCAGGCGCCGCCGGCATTGGCCATGAAGATGGCCTCGTAGAGACCGAAGATCGCAATCGAGAACAGGTAGCCGATAAACAGGAACGGCTCCATGAACGCAAACGCAAGGGTCGAGAAGAAGACGGCGAGAAAGATGTTGAACATCCCCTTCTGCGCGTACTTGGTGCAGATTTCCACCACCTTCTTGCTGTCCGTGACCGACGCTTTCTCCGCGCCTTCCAGGTGGATGTTGGCCTTGATGAACTCGACCGCACGGTAAGCGCCGGTGGAGACCGCCTGCGTGGAAGCGCCCGCGAACCAGAAGATCACCGCTCCACCGCAGATCAAACCGAGCATGAAGGGCGCGTGCAGCAGCGAGAGCTTATTCACGTTGTCTGTCAGTCCGTGGGTCAGGGCCATGATGATCGAGAAGGTCATCGTGGTGGCGCCCACCACTGCGGTGCCGATGAGCACCGGCTTGGCCGTTGCCTTGAACGTATTGCCGGCTCCATCGTTGGCTTCAAGCAGGTGTTTTGCGCGCTCGAACTTCGCATCGATGCCGTAGTCCTTCTTCAACTCGGCTGCGATGTTGGGAACATCTTCGATCAGCGACAACTCGTAAACGGACTGAGCATTGTCGGTAACAGGACCATAGGAGTCGACGGCAATGGTAACCGGCCCCATGCCCAGGAAGCCAAAGGCGACGAGGCCGAAGGCAAAGACGGCCGGAGCCAGCATCATTCCCGCCGGATTATGCTGCAGATCCGGTATCCCCTGGCTGAAGTAATAGCCCAGCCCCATCAGCGCTACCATGCTCAATCCCAGCCAGTAAGCCGAAAAATTGCCGGCCACAAATCCCGACAGGATGCCCAGGGAAGCTCCGCCTTCCTGCGCCGATTTCACCACTTCCTTCACGTGGGTGGACTTGACTGAAGTGAAGACCTTCACCAGTTCGGGTATGAGCGCGCCCGCCAGGGTTCCGCAGGAGATGATCGAAGCCAGCTTCCACCAGAGCGTTCCGTCGCCGAGCTCGGGGAGCATGAGATAGGAGACGATGTAGGTGAGGATGATGGATACGATTGACGTGATCCAAACCAGCGAGGTCAGCGGCGTCTCAAAGTCCATTTCGTCGGAGTCTTTGTACTTCGCGCTGGCAATGGCTGTATTGAGGAAGTAGGCGCCTGCGCTGGAAAGCAGCATTCCCACGCGCATGACGAAGATCCACACCAGCAGTTGCGCTTGGATGGAGGGGTCCTTGACCGCCAGCAGGATGAAGGTGATGAGAGCAACGCCGGTGACGCCGTAAGTTTCGAAGCCGTCGGCGCTGGGGCCGACCGAGTCGCCCGCGTTGTCGCCGGTGCAGTCGGCGATCACGCCCGGGTTGCGGGCGTCGTCTTCCTTGATCTTGAATACGATCTTCATCAGGTCGGCGCCGATATCGGCGATCTTGGTGAAGATGCCGCCGGCGATACGCAGGGCCGCGGCGCCGAGGCTCTCGCCGATGGCGAAGCCGATGAAGCATGGGCCCGCATAATCACGCGGGATGAACAGAAGGATGAAGAGCATGATGAGCAGTTCGACCGAGATCAGCAGCATGCCGATGCTCATGCCCGCCTTCAGCGGAATCGCCATGATCGGATACGGCTTGCCGCGCAATCCGGCAAACGCAGTGCGCGAGTTGGCAAAGGTGTTAACGCGGATTCCGAACCACGCCACGCCGTAGCTGCCCGCGATACCGACCAGGCTGAACAGCAGAATGACCGGCAACGTAACTGCGACTGATTTTCCGGGCACCGGCGCCAGAACGCCGAAGTACAGCGAGATAATAACCGCGATGAAGACCCAAAGCAGCATGATGAACTTGCCCTGAGTGATCAGATAGGTCTTGCAAGTCTCGTAGATGAGTTCGGAGACTTCGAGCATGGTCCGATGGACCGGCGAGTTCTTCAATTGCACAAAGATCACTAGGCCGAACAACAGGCCCGCGGCGCAGAACAACAATCCGATCGACAGCAGGGCATGTCCGTTCAAGCCGAAAAAGTTTGCGAAACTCACGCTCCTCAAGTCCGGCAGGATTAGGTTGGCTTCTCCGCCGCCCCCGTGTTCCTGCGCCGAAGCAAATGTGGGAAGCAGCACTCCCGCCAGAGCCGTCACAGTCATGTAAGGCCGTTTCAAAACGCCCAATAAAAAATTCACCCAATATGTTGCAGTCACATTTCCTCCCGATTCAGGTTTTTTGGAGCCGCTTCATAAGCCGCCCCAGCAAAAACGGACCCCGTCAAATAAGCAGGGAATTGCCACCGGAAGGCTATCATCCGCATATGCCCCTGTCGAGTGATAGCTGTCACTCAATCGACCGCCCGTCTCCCTGTCCAGGATTGGGCAGTGCCTGAACGGGAACTTTAGCCGGGGGGCCCGCCCGCGCCCATCAGCACCAGCGACCGCTGCGCGAACGGCGAATACACCAGCAGCACCATGCATGCCAGCGCCAGTCCAAAATTGATATGGTGCAGGAGCAAGAACGGCGCCAGCGACCACAGCACGTCCATCACCAGCAAAAACGGCCACATCTTCAGCAGCTTCCCCTTGACCCCCGGCGCATGGAACAGCACCGCGCAAAGTTCAAACGCCCGCACCGGAATAAGCACCGCCGCCGTCACCAGGGTCACATCCAGCGCCAGCGCAGCCCGCGGCAGCGCCGACAACAGGTCCTCAATCTCCCCCCAGTTCGCCAGCGCCCCCACATAAAACCCCAGGTACATCACCTGCAGCAGCACAAACAGCGTTTGAACCACCTTGTAAGGAGTTCTGGGCAAATCCTCAGGCGCGGCCAGGATCCGGCTCAGAATCCTGCTCTCAACCTCCGCGCCATGACCCGCCGGAGCGGCTGCAGATGCCCGGCTCTGGCTTGTCCCAATGCGCTCCACCGGGGCCACAAACCGGTATCCCTTCCGCGCCAGCGTCTCCACAAATCTCGCACTGCCCGCCGTGTCCCCGAGCGCCTCCCGAATCCGGTTCACCGCCGAATTCACCCCGTGCTCGTAATCCACAAACGTCCCATCCGGCCATAGCTCCCGCGAAATCTCCTCCCGGGTCAGCAACTCCCCTGGCCGCTCCACCAGCATCAACAGCACCTGAAACGGCTGCGCATTCAATTTCACGCGAATCCCCTGTCGCCGCAACTCTCGCGTAGCCCCGTCCATCTCGAACACGCCGAAGCGATATCGCCTGTCTTCTGAATCTGTCATGTCGTTCGAATCAGTGTATTCGATCCGGTCTCGAGTCGAGCGCTTTCGCGAAGGCCCGGCCGGCAGCGGACTTTCCCACCTCTTCTGTTTCGCGGGCAAGCCCGTTCGCAAATCTACAACTACCCTCAACTCCAATCTCACCAGCCTCTTGCGCCGTGACAATCAATTCACCCCAAACGATCTCCCATGCATTGCCATCCATCCCGCCTCAGTGCATTCTCGAACTATGAACCGCCGCCGAATCCAGAATTTGCACTTCGAGACTACAATCGCTCCACTGGTCGCGCTCGCGATCCTCGCCGCTGCTGCTGCCTGCCCGGCCGCAGCCCCCACCCCAGCCGCCGTGGCCGGGTTCAGCAACTATAGCCATCAAGTCGAGTCCCGCCTCACCAGGCAGCACAGCTCCCCATCCGGCTTCCTCGCCGCCTCAAACCCGCAAGCTCGAGCCCGCCTCCGCAACGGCGAACTGATCATCGAGCAGCTGCCCGCTCCCGACGTCTCCGGAGCCATTCTCCACCATTGGCGCGGCACGGCCTTCGCCCCCCATGCCGCCGCCGACGGCTTCGAGCGCCTCATGCGCGACTTCAACTCCTACCCGCGCATCTATTCCCCACAAATCCTCTCCGCCAGCACGCTCTCTCAAAGCCGCGACCACTACCAGGTCGCGATGCGCATACGCCAGCAGCACATCCTGACTGTGGTCCTCGACACCGTTTACGATGTCTACTTTCTCCGCCTCGATCCTGACCACAGGTCGAGCGTCTCCCGCAGCACCCGGATCTCTGAGATCGCCTCGCCCGGCACTTCCACCGAGCCCGCCCTCCCGCCCGCCGAAGACCACGGCTTCCTCTGGCAGCTCAATACCTATTGGAGTTGCGAACAGCGCGACGGCGGCCTCTACCTTGAGATCGAATCTGTCTCCCTCACCCGCTCCATCCCGACCGGTCTCGGCTGGGCCGTCCGCCCGTTTCTCCAGAGCGTCCCCCGGGACTCTCTCGAGTTCACCCTCCGCTCAACCCTCAATGCGCTCCGACATTCAGAAAGGAACCTCCCATGACTACCGCAAGCCAATTCCAGCAAGTCGCGCGCATCAATCAATCGCTCACCGCATCCGTCGAAAAACGCGCCCTCCAGTGGATGGCCCTCCGCGCCCCGCGCTGGCTCACGTCCGACCACCTCACCCTGCTCGGCTTCGCCGCCCAGATCGCGTCCGGCTTCTCGTACTTCCTCACCCGCTACGACCGCCGCGCCCTGCTTCTCGTCGTCGCCTGCATCGCCCTCAACTGGCTTGGAGATTCGCTCGACGGCACCCTGGCCCGTACTCGCCATCAGGAGCGTCCCCGCTACGGTTTCTACGTCGATCACATGGCAGACATCTTCGGATCGGTCGCTCTCATGACCGGCCTCGCCTGTTCCACACTCCTCCACCCCTCGATCGCCATCGCCATGCTCGTCGCCTTCCTTATCCTCTCTGCCGAAAGCTATCTCGCCACCCACACCCTCTCGCGCTTCGTGCTCTCGCAGGGCTTCTTCGGCCCCACTGAGATCCGCATCCTCCTCATCGCCGGCAACCTCGCCGCCCTGCGTAGTCCGTACTCAGTTCTTCACGGCCACAAGTTCCTCCTCTTCGACATCGGAGGCGCCATCGCCGCCGGCGCCATGCTTTTTTTGTCCATCGCCGTCGCCATCCGCCACACCGCCCGGCTCTACCGCGAGGAGCCCTTGCCGTAGATCAATGGTGAGTGACCCGCGGTCAGTGCGCGCCGCGACGACCTTACAGTAAGCCGGGAACCTCTGGGACAAAAGACCCATGCAAGAGGACTCACCATGAACCCGCTCATCCGCTTCAGCAAATTCAATCTCGTGGGCGCAATCGGCATGGCCGTGCAGCTGTCTTCACTAGCCCTCTTCAATCGCCTGGCCCCCGGCCGCTACCTCATCGCATCCGCCGCCGCCCTCGAATTAACCCTTCTCCACAACTTCACCTGGCACCTCCACTTCACATGGCCCGACCGCCGTCACCCCGCAGTCCTCCTGACGCAGCTCGTCCGCTTCCATCTCTCCAACGGTGTGGTATCCATGGTCGGGAACCTCGCCCTCATGCGCCTCCTCGTCCACCACGCGCACCTCCCCGTCCTCGCCTCGAACGCGATTGCAATTCTCTGCTGCTCAGTGCTCAACTTTTCTGTCGGAAACAACTGGACCTTCGCACCAGGCTCGCATGCAATCGAGAATCCAACCAATTAGAGCTACGATAGAGCCGGAAAGTACTCCGAGAGGGAATCCGCCATGACCTCGCCCACGCTGCTTACTCCCCGCCAGGCCGCTGAGAAACTCGGCATGAGCTATCCGGCCTTCAAGCATTGGATCCTCGCCGGACGCATCCGCACCATCAAAACCCCCGGCGGACACCACCGCATCTCGCTCGAAGCCCTCGAAGAGTTCCTACCCGCCGCATCGGCCCACACTGGATCGTCCCGCATCAGCGGCCGCAATCAGTTGAGTGGAACCGTCGCCGAGGTGACCATCGACGGCCTGCTTGCCAAGGTGGTTCTCCTGGTCGGCCAGCAGCGAGTCACCGCCATCATCACCGCGGACGCCGCCCGCGAACTCGACCTGAAGCCCGGAGACCTGGCCATCGCCCTCATCAAAGCCACTGAAGTAATGATCGGCCGCCCGTAACTGGTGCTCTGCTATAAATGACCTTCGATTAGGTTATGTCCTCGGTATCGTAAACCGGCGCAATCACGCGCTTTTTGGGTACCCCGTGCACTGAAGCAAGCAGATCGTCCACCACGTCCTCAAGCTGGCGCTGCGATTCGATGACCTCGCTCATGCTCTTCAGCTCGTCCGGTTCCTGCACCCGTTCCACCAGCGCCACTGCGTGGGCCTGCGCCACGTGATCCAGGTTCAGACCCTCGGGCGTCTTCGCCTTTATGCTCACCTGGTCAATTCTGACGCCCAGCAAATCGGCCACGTGCGAGCGCATGTCCCCGGCGACTGGCGCAATATTCGGCGCCTCCAGCACCAGCGTTGTGTCCACGTTCACAATCCGATACCCCGCGTTCTGTAACTCCTCCAGCGCCAGGTTCAAAAAAATGGCCGAGTCCGCATCCTTCCAGCGCGGGTCGCCGGGCGGGAAAAAGCTCCCGATATCCCCCGCCGCCACCGCCCCCAGCAGCGCGTCGGTAATTGCGTGCAGAAGCACATCGCCGTCCGAGTGCCCGGCCAGACCCTCCGGATGTTCCAGCGTCAATCCGCCAATGCGCAGCGGCACCCCCGGCTTGAATGCGTGCGAGTCCCAGCCAATCCCGATCCGTATTTCCATGCCCTCGTTCCTATGTCTTGCCCAGCATCAGTCCCTAGCCGCTAGTCCCTCGGTCCCTAGTCCCTCAGTCCCTTAGTCGCCAGCTCCCTGCTTCTTCCCTGCCTCAAATAAAACTCCGCCAGTTCCAGATCGCCGGGCTGCGTAATCTTCAGATTAACCTGAGAACCGTGAACCACCGCCACCGCATGCCCCGCCCGCTCCACCACGGAGGCCTCATCGGTGCCTACAAAGCCGTCCGCTGTCGCCTCCGCAAATGCCCGCTTGAGCAGCCCGTACTGGAATCCCTGTGGGGTCTGCGCCAGCACCACATACTCCCGCGGAATCGTCGAGGTAATCAGCGCGCCGTGCGCGGTCCTCTCTACCTGCTTGATGGTGTCCACCGCCGGCAGCCCCACGATCGCCGCCCCGTGCTCTTTGACCGCGTCGATTGTCCGCTCAATCGTGGCTGCGTCAATCAGCGGCCGCACCGCGTCGTGCACCAGCACAATGTCGTCATCCTCGGCGGGGAGCGCGGCCAGCGCATGCGCCACCGACTCCTGCCGGTTATCGCCACCCTCCACAACCTTCACCCGCCCGCCAAAGCCGAACTTGTCAATCTGGCCCTCTACGCGCTCCACCTCCGTTTTCCGTACCGCCACATAAATTTGTGTGATCCGGTCCACCGACGCAAACGCGCGCAGCGAGTGAATCAGAATCGGAACGCCATCCAAGGTGAGAAATTGCTTAGGCTGGGGGCCGGCCATCCGGGTTCCCAGCCCCGCCGCCGGTACAATCGCGAATACTTGCATACCGGCTGGAGTATACATCGAATCCCACCCCCCCGCGCACCTTTGCCCGAAACGAGATCAGGTTTCGCAGACTGCCAGCCGAGCGAACTCAATTGCGGGGGCGGTGGACTTCTCGCTCCCTCATTCCCTGTTCGCCCAGCGCGCAGGCAACGATGTGGTGGCTAGGGTGCAGTCATCCTGACGGGAGCCTCGCCCCTGCGCGATTCTCCGATGCTCGTACCCAAGGCAGTGTTCAGGAGTTGGAGATACAGACCTGGCGTGAAAAGGTCGCGGCGGCTGGGTTCGAGCTCGTCCGACTTGAAGTCCATTTCGCGGAAGAGCCATCTGTCGCCCTGGCGCACCAGCACCGCAGAGAAGCGGAGCGGACGCTTACTGTTGCCCCACTGGACGCTGCCTTCCGTTTCAACCCAGGCCACATCCTGCCAGGAACTGATGAACGGGTCGTCAATGTTGAGGCGCAGATCTCCCCAGTATACCCAGTCGTTGCGGAAGAATTGGACGGCCGCCAAATAGCCGTGAATCCAATGACTCTCATCCGTGCCGACGATTAGAACCCCGGTACCAGGATCGACGAGATCATTCATGAAGAAGTCGATCTTGCCGGGATCGCGCGCGATGTAGCCGGCTTGAAAAAGCTGCAGCGAGTGCAGAACACCTTCGCGGACACTTTCCGGCGCATCGCCGGATAGCTGCCCTTCAAACGGGCGCAGCGCGGTCTTAGGCGCCAGCCTCTCACGAACGCAGGCAAGAAACCCGGCGGCGAAACCGCCGAAAAAGATGATGAAAGCTCCCGCGACGCAGACCGCGCGGGCACGAGCCACAAGCATTGTTGCTCCCGTGTGACAAAGCACATCTGATTGAGCTGTTTGAGCTGATCAAAATGTATATATCTGACAGGGGCCGTCAATACACCAAAGGTGGATGACGAGATATAAGCAACGATGCTCAGCCGTCCGCTTATCATTCTTGAATGCGCCAGCCGGCTTCATTTCCACGCCCTCCAGCCTCGACGCCCGCTCTACGCATTGACACTACCCTCCTGAAGCCCGGCACGCGTCTCGCTGTCGCTGTCTCCGGCGGCGCCGACTCGGTAGCACTGCTGCGCGCCTTGGCCTTCCGCGCTGCCGAACTCGGCCTGGTCCTTCACGGCGCCCACCTTCACCACGGCCTTCGCGGAGAAGAAGCCGATGCCGATCTGGCCTTCTGCCGCGACCTCACCCTGAGCCTCGGCCTTACCTTCCACCACGCCCGGGTCGACACCGCCGCCGAAGCCCGCCCCAACCCCGCCACGGCCAAACCCGCCGAATCCCTCGAAGAAGCCGCCCGCCGGCTTCGCTACCATTGGTTCCGAGAACTCCTGTCCAAAACTCCGCCCCACGCGGTGGCGCTCGACGCAGTCGCCACGGCACACACCCTCGACGATCAGGCCGAAACCGTACTGGCCAAGATCCTTCGCGGCGCATGGACCGAGGGCCTATCGGGAATTCATCCAAAACTTGAAAGCCCGGAGGGCCCGATCCTCCGTCCACTTCTCTCGACCACACGAGCCGAGATCGAGGCTTTTCTCAGCGCCAATGGCCAGAGCTGGCGGGAAGACTCCACCAACCGTCATCTGACCTTCACCCGCAACCGCATCCGTCACGAGCTTCTTCCACAGCTCGAAGATTGGAACCCCCGCATTCGCGCTCATCTTGCCCAAATGGCAATTCTGGCCCGCGACGAGGAGTCCTGGTGGAAGACCGAGCTGGCCCGGATCGCTCCACAGATCGTGCGGGCGGGCCGTCCGGTCCGGGGCGGCGGCCGCGCAGCATCGGACGGTTTAGCGATCGACGTAACCCGCCTGTCTGCCCTCGCACCTGCCTTGCAGCGCCGGCTGCTGCGTTATGTCGCCAACCAACTTGGCCGAGCGCCGGATTTTGCTGCCACAGAGGCCCTTTTGGCCCTGGCGTTGACCGGCCGCGCCGGCCAGCGCCTCGGATTAGCCGGCTGCATCCGCGCCGAGCGCACCCCCCGCGAGCTGCGCCTTACCGTCCAGCCCCCCACTGCCGAGGCCCAAGCCTCCATCCCGGAATACACCTTCCAGATCCCCGGCGAAATCCAGGCTCCTGCCTTCAACCTCTGCCTCCGCATCGATCAAATAGCATCGCCACAACAAGCCATCGATGCGGCGAAGCCGCAGCTGGCCCCACCGCAGGTGGCAACGCTGCGCAACTGGAGGCCCGGCGATCGCGTCAAACTTCGCCATTCCAGCGCCCCGCGGAAAGTCAAAGAAGTCCTCGAACGCCTCCGGGTCACCGGCTCTTCCCGAGCCCTATGGCCCGTCCTCGAGCTCGACAAGCGCATCATCTGGATGCGTGGAGTCGACCTGGAACCCGTGCCCGGGATTGAAGTTCTGATTCTGCCCTCAATCCAGGCCGGAGCGCCTCATCCGGATCATGCGAGGTCGGAAAAGGCCGATGAATACTGAATCGGAGGCAGATAGAGGCCCCGTGACCAGAACGTGTTATCCGCTGAGTCCCCCCGCCAGTTCAAGTTTTCCTGCCCGAGGAGTACAATTTTGTTACTGCTCGGCGAGGGCGGAGCGTCATTTGTGTGTACCACTTACTCTCAATGCACATTTCTGTCACTTTAAAGTGATGAATGGCGTCTAACCCGTGGTGCGGTCGGTGAAGCGACAACAGTAAGAGGTTCCCCACTCACCGAAAAAGAGGAGTCCTGGTGAATTCGTCTGTTAAAACCATTATGTTCTGGGTCATCATTGTCATATGCCTCGTCTTTCTCTGGAGTGTCTTCCAGAAAAGCGCGGGTGGCAGCAAGGATGTAGAGATCCCATACTCCGACCTCTTTGACAAGGTGCAAACCAATCAGGTCGCGGACGCCGCCATTCAGGGCAATGAGCTGCGCGGCCACCTCAAGTCCTCGCTCAAGGATCAGTTCCACACCACGATTCCCGCCAACTACGAGGATCTCGAGAAGGCGCTCCTGGCCTCCAAGGTCAACTTCTCCATCAAGGAGCAGTCCAGCAACCTCCCTCTCCAGTTGCTCATCAATATAGGTCCCTTCGTCCTGCTAGGCGCCATCTGGTTCTTCATGCTGCGCCAGATGCAGTCCGGCGGCAATAAAGCCCTTTCGTTCGGCAAGAGCCGCGCCCGCCTGCTCTCTATGCAGCAGAAGAAGGTCACATTCAAGGACGTGGCCGGCGTAGATGAAGCCAAGGAAGAGCTCAAGGAGATCATCGAATATCTGCGCGAGCCGCAGAAGTTCCAGAAGCTCGGCGGGCGCATTCCCAAGGGCGTCCTGCTCGTCGGACCCCCTGGAACCGGCAAAACCCTCCTCGCCCGGGCCGTAGCCGGCGAAGCGAATGTGCCCTTTTTCTCCATCTCCGGTTCCGACTTCGTTGAAATGTTCGTAGGCGTCGGCGCAAGCCGTGTCCGCGACCTTTTCGAACAGGGCAAGAAAAATGCCCCCTGCATCATCTTCATCGACGAAATCGATGCCGTGGGCCGCCATCGCGGCGCAGGCCTCGGCGGCGGACACGATGAGCGCGAACAGACCCTGAACCAGCTGCTTGTGGAAATGGATGGATTCGAGTCCAACGACGGCGTCATCCTGGTCGCCGCCACCAACCGCCCCGACGTGCTCGATCCGGCGCTGCTCCGCCCAGGCCGCTTTGACCGCCGCGTGGTAGTCGGACTTCCCGACGTCCGTGGCCGCGAAGAAATTCTCCGCGTCCACGTCAAGAAAGTGCCCGTCTCCGAAGACACCAATCTCAACGTACTGGCCCGCGGAACACCCGGCTTCAGTGGCGCCGACCTGGCCAACATGGTCAACGAAGCCGCTCTCAGCGCCGCGCGCATGAATCGCAAGCAGGTCGTCATGTACGACTTCGAGTTGGCCAAAGACAAGGTCCTCATGGGAGCCGAGCGCAAGTCCATGCTGCTCAGCGACGAGGAGAAGCGCGTCACCGCCTATCACGAAGCCGGCCACGCCTTGGTCTCTTTCCTGCGCGACCACTCCGACCCAATCCACAAGGTCACCATCATTCCCCGCGGCATGGCCCTCGGCGTCACCGTCTATCTTCCCGACGATCGCCACAACTACACCCGCGAATATCTTGAGACCCGGCTGGCCACTGCCTACGGCGGCCGCGTCTCAGAGGAAATTTTCCTCAACCAGATGTCCACCGGCGCCGGCAGCGATATTGAACACGCCACCGACCTGGCCCGCCGCATGGTCTGCGAATACGGCATGAGTCGCCTCGGCCCCCTCACCTTCGGCAAGAAGGAAGAGCAGATCTTCCTCGGCCGCGAAATCGCCCAGCACCGCGACTTCAGCGAGGAAACAGCCCGCCAGATCGACTTGGAGGTCCGCCGCCTCATCGACGAGGCCTACCAGTCGGCCCACACCATCATCGAGGCCAACAAGGACCCCATGCACCGTATCGCCGCCGCCCTGCTGGAGCGCGAAACGATCGATGCCGAAGAGGTGAAGATGCTCATCGAAGGCAAGACCCTGCCCCCGCTGCGCTCCATCCTCGCCTCGCCCAGCGACACCGACAACCCCTCGCAGCAGGTCCTCAAACCCGAGTCCCGCGGTGGCCCGGGCTTCCCCGAAGGCTCTCCCTCACCTGCGTAACGGTCGTACGAAGTCGCCCACAGCAAGGGGGTCACTCCATCGCGGAGTGGCCCTTTTTCTTCTCGGATCGACATAACCCCCATCACGAAATGCCGACCCAACCGCAGCTGGCCCCATGATGCTAGAATCCCTCCAATCTCGTTCTAACATGAGGTGCCGCTGTGAAAGTTACAAGGAGAGAACTCCTGCGCGCAAGCGCTGCCAGTCTGGGAATTGCAGCCATAGCCCCTGGCACCCTCGGAGAGCTATTGCCGATGGCATCCGCACTCTCACCGCGGCATCTCCAGCCCGGCCTTGCAGACGCTCTCAGCGGCATCGGCCAGCCCACCCCAGTCCAGATCCACATCGCTGCCGCCCAGCCCGTTCGCGTGATGTGCGGCGGCATCGGCGCCTCGTTTCATACCGTTCGCTCTGCTCCGGGAATCAAACCAGGCGGACTCGGCTCCTGGTCGGGCAGCGAGGCGGGCGGCGTCCCCGAGCCGGCGGACAACCGGCGTTGGGATGAACTCTTTAAGCATGCCGAGTGGCTGGGAATGGACTGGTGCCGCGTCGAACTTGAACAGCACATGTATGAGCCCGGCCGTCGCGCCTTCGACTGGGAAAATTCGGAGATGAAGAACCTCTACCGCATTCTCGACTGGGCTCAAAGCCGCGGCGTCGACGTGTTTCTTCAGCAGATGTGGGGCAACGTGGCATGGAACGCCTACCCCGGCAACGCGGACGATCCCATCCGCCGGCTGCGCAGCGCGCCGTATTCGATTCCCGAGTGGGCCTTCGGCCTGGGCGAACTCGTCGATCACCTGGTGCGGAGAGAAGCCTACACCTCAATCCGTTGGGTCTCGGTCGCGAACGAACCCGGCCACGACGACTTCTCCTGGTGGCAGGACTCGAACATGAAATCGGCTCCCTTCACGCCCGCTTTGAAAGCCGCGCGAGAGGAGTTTGACCGCCGCGGTCTTACTGTACCCATTTCCGGTCCCGATTGGACCGACCTGCCCGTTCTCGATCCTGCCGCGATCGATTTCGACGCTTATGTCGGAGCTTACGATCTGCACTCCTACGGCGCAGAATTCGATTCCCTGGGCGGAGACTACACTCTCACCGTGGCCGGGCAGCGTCTGGCCAAATGGGCCGATTGGGCGCACCGGAGAAACAAGCCCCTGTTCCTCTCCGAGTTTGGCGTCATGGCCAACGGATGGGGCCACGATGACGTGGCCCCCGCCAACTATCAATCAGGCCTGCAGAATGCTTCCCTGGTTGTGCGGGGCATCAACGCCGGCGTCGACGGCTTCAACCGCTGGAGCTTTGTCAATCGGGGCGACCTCGACGGCCAATGGCAGCTGGTGCGTACCTGGGACATCGACGCCGGAAAGCTGCTCGACACTTTCACACCTCAACCCAACGCCTACTACCAGTTTGCGATGCTCTCGCGTTACCTGGCCAAGCATTCCAGCGTGCTCCCCACCCGCGTAGAGGCAGACTGGCTCGATATAGACCGCAAGCTGGTCGCGACTGCCTTGCGCAGCCCCAAGGGCAACCTCACCCTCCTGGCGGTCAATGAGAGCCATCGCGCCGCCGATGTAAACATCGACCTCGATGGTCTGCCGGCGCCGGTCCGCCTGGCGCGCTATGAGCTCACCAGGGAGGCCGAAGACAAGAGCAACGTGGATCTGCGCCCCGAGCGAACCCTCGAAGTGACGAAGGCGCTCTCAGATCGAATCCCACCCATGAGCATCGTCGTCTACTCGACCTACGCGCTCAACCCTGATGATCCGGGCGTTATTGCCGAATAGCCGCACAAATCACACGAAAACAGTGTACACTGATTTCGTATGAAGAACATTACCCTGAGCGCCGATGAAGACTTGATCGAACGGGCGCGCATGATCGCGCGCGGACGACGCAAAACACTTAACGCGGTCTTCCGGGAATGGCTTACGCAGTTCACGCAGAGCGCAGGGGACGCGCAGGGCTTCGATGCGTTGATGAATCACCTGGGGCATGTCGACGCCGGCGGCCACTTTAGCAGGGACGAAATGAATGAGCGATAGATTCTTTCTGGATACGAATGTTTTCGTCTACTCGTTCGACCGAAACGCAGCCTCCAAGGCGCAAGTGGCGACAGAGCTGATCCGCAACGCCCTTTCTACCCAGAAAGGCATGATCAGCTACCAGGTCGTCCAGGAATTCTTTAATGTGGCTTTGCGAAACTTTCCCCAACCAATGACGGCGGCCGACGCCGAACAATATCTCGGCACGGTTTTCAGACCCTTGCTCGGCGTGCATTCTTCACAGGCGCTCTATGCGGAGGCCTTGCATCTCCAAACCAGGAGCAGGCTTTCATGGTATGACTCATTGATCGTGTCGGCTGCCATCCAGGCACGTTGCGATCTTCTCTATTCGGAAGATCTCCAGCATGGTCAGCGCTTCGGAGATCTCCAGATCGCCAATCCCTTTCTCTGAATTCACGTTGTTCTTTGCTTGATGCGAAGAGCTCGTGACCACCTAATGAAAACAGAGTTGCAGATAAGTGCGGTGACGCAGTCCTACCTGCGTTGCCCGCCTCCGCGGCTCTGGTTTCCCTGTGCCCGCACCGTCGGTTGAACATTGCGGTCGGCCCGCAGCGGCTTGCTCACCGCCGTCCTGGCCGGTTGGCCGTGATTGGTGTTCGCAAATTGCCCGCGGCTCGACTGGTACCGCTGCTCGTGCTGCACCTGGCTGCTCATGCGCGGAGCCGTCGGCTCGCGCCACGCCGCCCCCTCCGAGGGCTGCGGGCGCGCCTGCACGCCGCCCTGTCCGCCACGGTAGCTCGGACGCATGTTATTTCCCCCGCCCTGGAAGTTGCCTCCGCGCTGGGCGTCGACGTGATAGCTGTACACGTTGTGCACCCGCCCATCGATGTGGTTGAATTCGCGGTTGTAATAGAAGCGGTTTGAATTCCAGTAGCCGCCCTCGTACCCCCGGCCAAGATAGCCAAACCCGTAGTTGATGCCGCCGTAGAAGCCGATATGCAGCCCCCAGTGGCCGTGGTAGAACATGTAGCGGCCGCCATAGAAGCCCCAATATCCAGGCGTCCACAGCGCGCCCATGTAAGGAGGCTCAACCCAGGCGCCAGGCACCCAGTAGTAGCCGCTGGGCGAGTACGCCCAGTAGCCGGGAGTCCAGATGTACCCATCGGCCGGCGGAGGAGGCTGCTGATAGTCCGGCAGCGCCGGCGGCGCTTCTGCCGCCGTCTCGGAGGGCTGCTCGGCGTAGCCTGAGTCATCCGGTCCTTGATCCGGAGCTCCCGCTTGGTTCTGGGGCGCCGCTTGCTCCTGAGGCGGCGGAGCCTCGGTGGTATACGAAGGCCCCGACGGAGCCATGTTCACCGCGGCAGGATCCTGCCCCGGGTCCTGGGCCACCGCTCGAGCGGCACACACAAGCGTTGCCGCAAACACCAGCGACGCGCATACTGGAACTACTGGAACGCGGATCATAACTCCTCCGGAAATAAAGACATGGTCCAGGGCTTCGCCCCGACGCTCAAGAATGCTACCACCTCGCGCGACCTGCCCGCTGAGCCGCATTGACCCATTCTCAACCAGTCGCCCGGTGCTCCCATGTCTTCTTAGTCCCTTATTCCCTCAGTCTCTTAGTCTCTTAGTCCCTCAATTCCTCAGTCCCTTAGTCCCTGCCCTTAAAACGGAAACCGCACCGAAAATATCCCGCTGTGGTTGTTGCGGTGAAACGTGGTCGTTGCGATCTGGAAACCGCCGCCGACCGACATGCCCACCCGATGAGCCAGTTTGAACCGGCCCAGCACAAATCCCGGCGTAATGTAGTTCAGCGTCTTGCCGGCATGTTCTCCATCCTGATATTTAGTGGTGTTGAACTCAATCTCCGGCGACACCTTTTTGAATACGCGGTACTGCAGGGTGTTATTCCAGACCCAGTTCCGACCGTTGGCAAGCTCGTTGGTGGTGGGTATCTGAACGCCGAAGGTTCCCTGCTCATCGAAGTCGCCGAAGCCCTTGCCATACGCAATCGTTGGCGTAATCGTCGCCGAATTGGCGCCTGTCACCTGGCCGTTCTGGTAGGTGCCGGTCGGGATGCTCCAGCCCAGAAACGCCGTCAAAATGTAATTCCCGTTCTGCTCGTTTTTCGACAGGATGCGGTACTTGAACAGGAAGGCGATATCCCCCGAACCATTGGTCTCGCTCGGGTCGCCGCTGTAGTTGTAGTAGGGAGGCGCCTGGATAATCAACTCCGTCCTGTACCACGGAATGAGCTCGAGGCCCTTTGCCCCGTCAGACTCATTCCAGGTGTACCCGTCCGCATGCTGCAGCCAGTCCTGGTCGTAGCGCACTTCTTCCTCCAGGCGCGGCGTCGTGGTGGCAATGGGCGTAATCCAGTGCGGCTGCTCGCTCTGCGTCTTGTCAACGCGATGAAACCAGTTCGAAAAGTATCCATCATTCTGCCCAAACGCCAGCGCCGTTGAGAAAAACAGAACCGCCCCAGTGAACAATCTCACCTTGCTCAAGCTTCCTCCAGATTGAATGTGGATTCGTTCAGTATGACCGCTCCGATTCGAATCGAATCGGTCTAAATCAATAATTATTATGGCAGAAATCGTCGGATCGTCTCACCCATTTTGGGAGGTTTCTGCCGAAGCGAGACTCACCGGTGGCCGAGCCGCATGGCACGGGCGCCTGATCCCTGTTCTTTCGTTCTTTAGTCCCTGCTTCCCCTACTCAATCGGCACGTCGAACGAATCGTCCGGGAGCGGCCCCTTCATGTCTTCCTCATCCGGGTCGCGCACCCTCCCGCCGGCGAGCGGATGCAGCTTGAACAACACGAGCAGATTCCGCTCCGGATGGTCCAGCGCCGGAAACTCTGCCACCTGCTCGATCGAATAATGCGTATGCAGATCCTCCAGCGTCCCCGGATCCAGATCGTTCCATGCCGCATACCACCCCGGCTCATACAATCCGATCTTCCGCGGCAAGTCCATTGTCCCGAAGTCATCGCAAATCGACGGCAGATGCGTGAACAGCGAAATCTGATCCCCGCTGATCGACAGCAGCAGTCGTTTTCCGTTGGGATGCGCATCGATATAGCGCACCAGGGCATCCGCGGCTCTCACGTATGTGTATTGCGGATGCAACGCATATCCCGCCACCCGGTCGGCGTTGACAAGCACCGCCAGAGCCACCACCGCGAGAGCCGCCCAGCCAGCGGACCGCTGGGATCCAGTCTCCGCCTCAAGGAGCGCCCTTAACCCTAGCGCCACAATCAAGAAGCAGAAGACCGCCGCAGCCGAAAAATACCTTGGCTGCGGATGGTTCTGATAGGCCATAAACAACACCATGCCCGCCACACCCAGCACCGAGGCGCCGAAGACCGGCTGCCGCCAAAGCCCTTGCGCCCATCCGCTCCGCCACCTTGCCAGAGCCCCCACCACGATGAGTCCTGCCACGGGCACCAGCACCCGGTCAACCCACATGGTCCCGTGCAGCGACCACCAGAAACTGACTGCAGGCCAGTAAAACTCGGGAGGGCGTGGGTAGTTATTTACGGCAAAGAGGTACTTGAATTCCGGCCACAGACCCAACTCCGCAATCATCGTCATCCATAGGCCATAAGTCGCGCCGAATGTCTCCGCTGCCGCAGCCAGGCACCGCACCGCAATCCGGCGCCGCGGCCACACGGCGGCGGCGATCGCCCAACCCATCGCCGGAAGCAGGAAAATCGCCGTGGTCTTGGTGAGCATCATCAGCGTGAACAGCCCGCCCACTGCCGCCGCGGCCCAGGCCGGTCTTTTCATGCCCCCCAGCCTGACTGCCAGATTCAACCCTGCCAGGGCAAACGTCCCCTGCAGCGGCTCCAATATTGCCAGCCTGCTGAAGCAGTAGAGAAAGGGGCTGGTCGCCAGCAGTGTCAACCCGAGCAACGCCATCCATCGCGGCCCTGCCTTACGCAGCAACAAGTAATTCAGTCCCAGATTCACAACGAACGCCGCCACGGCCAGCCCTCGGGCGGCCTCGGGCGTCACCCCGGTAAAAAAATAGAGAACCCACTCGACAAACGGCCACACCGGCACCGCTACCGCCGGGTTGAAATCCCCGGCCATATACCAGTTCCCAAACAGGTGCGCCCGGGTGGCCGCATTCCCGTACCAGCCCTCGTCGGTATACTTCGCCCAGTCCGCTATCCACGGCGACCCATTTGGAAAATCCGCCCGCAAATTCCAGGCGTGCGCCGCCGCAAAGCTCACGATCAGGCCCAGCCAAGCCGCCATCAACCAGCGTTTCGTCTCCTTCGTCAAGCGCGCATCTCCCGCCTCTTCCGTACGCAGTCATCAATGAAGAAAGACTCTCTCCCAGGCCCATTTCTCCTTCGGGCGGAGATAAGAACCCAATGAAATCTTCACTAACCTCGTCAGGATTGCTTTCGAGTATATCGCGCTCACTCACCCCGTCTAGTCCAGCCGGCCCTGCGGTCCCAGTGCGATCCACAGCCGCCCCTTCAAGTTTTCCCCCACTTCGTCGATGAAACCTGTGTGACTCGGAACATCTCAGCCACGGAGGCCAGGCACCGTTGAGAATCATGTCGAGCGCCGCTCATTTCCAGACCCAGCCATCTGCCTCCGGCCTCACGCTTGTCGAGGTCGAATCCACTTCCTCTCTCCAGGTGGTCGGCGTCAGCGCCGCCTGGCGGAAGCTCATCATGCAGGCCGATATGGCCGCGCCCCATCTCCAGCTCGCCGTCATTGAAGGCGAACACGGTTCCGGCAAGCACACCCTGGCCCGCTACCTGTTCACGCGTTCGCCCCTTGCGCGCTCAACCTTCCAGCGCCGCGACGCGCGCGAGTGGCTGGCTACCGACGCCGACCCTGCGACCCTGGCTGGCTTCACCTACCTCGATCGCGTCGACTTGCTCGCCCCTCCGGGCCAGGGACTGCTGCTCGGCGTCCTGAAGGCCCTGCAGGATCGCCCCGCCGGCCGAGCCATCCTGCTCGCCTCCTCGGAAACCTCGCTCCGCCAGATGGCCGGCCAGGGACTCATTCTTCCCGACCTGGCCTTCCGGCTCACCGCCATCCGCTTCGCGGTGCCCCCGCTCCGCCTGCGCCGCGAAGACATCTCCCCGCTGGCCCAGGCCCTGCTCGACCGCCTTTGCGCCCGCTACCAGCAAAACCCCGTTGTCCTCGGTCCCGGCGCGCTCGCCCGCCTCCTGCAGCACAACTGGCCCGGCAACGTCCGCGAACTGGCTGGCGTGCTTGAAACCGGGCTCCTCGAGGCTGTCAACGGCGTCATTCGCCCTGCCGATCTCGCCCTTCCCGACCCCTGCAGCATGCAACTCGACCCGCTCGCCGCCCCTGCTCCTGGCAATCTCGCCCTCGACGCCGTAATCCGCCACCACGTCCAATACGTACTCGATCTCAACCGCGGCAACAAACTCCGCGCCGCCCGCCAACTGGCCATCTCCCGCTCCACTCTTTACCGCATCCTCGCCAACGAATCCCTGCTGGCAAGCTGAGGCGGGGACTAAGGGACTGAGGGACGAAGGGGCTGAATCCTCCTCGAATTTATCCAATGATCGGCAACCTCCCGCGCTTCCGACCTACCTCGAGGAAACAGATTCGCAAACCCTCTCCGGAGGCGCTGCGTTGGTCCCCCGAGCTTCCGTTCCCGCGATGCGCCGGCTTCAGCCAGCCTGCGATCGCCCCCCGCGACCCGCTGCTAAGTTACAATGAAAATTACGCTAAATCCGATATTTTCGCGTGGATGGGCAAGCAAATTTCAAGGAGTACTCCCTTATGGCGATTCCCGCCACTCAACTTCGTCCGGGCATGATTATCAAGCACAACGAGCAGCTGCACTCGGTTTTCAAGGTGGAGCACCGCACTCCGGGCAACCTGCGCGCCTTTATCCAGGCCAAACTGCGCAACCTTAAGTCCGGCGCCATGTTTGAGCACCGCTTCCGCTCCGCGGATGCGATCGAGAAGGTGGTCGTCGATGAGATCTCAATGGAATTCCTGTACGCCGACGGCGATGACTACTATTTCATGAATCCCATCGACTATGAACAGACGATTCTCAAGGGCAGCACGCTGGGTGATGCGGTTGAGTACCTGACTCCGAACCTGGAGATCAAGGTGAGCTACCACGATGGGCAGCCGGTGGGCATCGACTTGCCCTCATCGGTTGAGCTGACGGTGGTTGAAACCGAGCCGGGACTCAAGTCGGCAACGGCGTCGAGCGTGACCAAGCCCGCCAAGACCGAGACCGGCCTGGTGGTGCAGGTTCCCCCGTTTATCAACGAGGGAGAGAAGATCCGCGTGGATACCAGCGAAGGGGCTTACCTGAGCCGCGCATGACGGCCCTTGCGCCTGCCAGGCAGAGCGTGAAATCAAACGGTTGCTGCAAGCTTGGTGCGGAAATAATCGAGTGACCGGACCAGGCCTTCCTTGAGCTGAATGTGGGGCTCCCAACCCAGCAGGCGGCGAGCCTTGGCAATGTCCGGTCGGCGGCGCGTGGGATCGTCCTCGGGCAGTTCCACAAAACACAGTTCGCTCCGCGAACCGGTCACATCCAGCACCGCCTGGGCACACTCCAGGATCGTGAACTCGTTGGGGTTGCCGATGTTTACCGGCAAATGCTCCTCGGAGCGCGAGAGGCGGACGATTCCCTCGATCAGGTCATCAACGTAACAGAAGCTGCGGGTCTGACTCCCGTCGCCGTAAATGGTCAGCGGTTCGCCGCGCAGCGCCTGCATGATGAAGTTCGAAATCACCCGGCCATCGCTCGGATGCAGGCGCGGACCGTAGGTGTTGAAGATGCGGACCAGGTGCGTATTGACCCCGCGGCTGCGGTTGTAAGCCATCACCAGCGCCTCCGCATATCGCTTGGCCTCGTCGTACACCGAGCGCGGACCGACTGGATTGACATTGCCCCAGTAGTCCTCGGTCTGCGGATGCACGAGCGGGTCGCCATAGCACTCAGAGGTAGAGGCGTGCAGGAAGCCTGCCCCGTTCTCAAGGGCAACTTCGAGCATATTTTGCGTTCCGATCGACCCCACCGCGAGGGTTTCGATTGCCAGGCGCAGATATTCGGGCGGGCTGGCCGGGGAAGCGAGGTTGAAGACATAGTCCACCGCCCCGAAATCGAAATCCAGAGGAGAGGTGCGGGAGATATCAATCTGCAGGAAGCGGAAGCGGGGTTCGGAGGCTAGATGAGCAATGTTTCCGGCGTCACCAGTCGATAGATTGTCGACGCCTAGCACTGTATGTCCATCGTGCAGCAGCCGGTCTGTCAGGTGAGAGCCAAGAAACCCGGCAGCGCCGGTGACGAGAATGTGCATGGTCAAGGAGTGCACTCCAATTTCAACAAAATGTGCCGCCCTGATGGACACCGACCAGCGGCGCCCACTCCGTTCCGGTCACACAATAATGGCCCTTGGTTTGCCTTGCTGCGCCTCGTAATTCGCCGGACGCCCAACGCTCACGTAGGTAAAGCCGTGCTCGTGCATCTGCTTAGGCTTGTAGAGGTTGCGACCGTCGATGACGATGGGGAAGCGGACCACCTGGTTGAGCCGGACCAGGTCGATTTCGGCAAACTCTTTCCAGTCGGTCAGGATCAGGACTGCATCGGCATTTTTGGCCGCCTGGTAGATGTCTGCGGCATAGCGTAGCTTTTCCGTGGGCGGCAAGACTTCTCGGGCGCGATCCATCGCGGCCGGGTCGTACGCGGTAATCGAAGCGCCGCCGGCAAGCAACTTCTTGATCACATCGATCGCGGGTGAGTCGCGAATGTCGTCGGTGTCGCCCTTGAAGGCCAGCCCCAGGGCAGCCAGGCGCTTGCCGCGCAGGGTCCACAAGGCGGAGAGAACTTTGTTGTAGAAGATTTCCCTCTGTCTCTCGTTAATCTTGCGGACCTCGTTGAGTAACTGAAAATCGACGCCCCGCTGTTGAGCCACCCAATGAAAGGCCGCTACGTCTTTCGGAAAACACGAACCGCCATAACCCAACCCGGCGCGGAGGAACTTGGGTCCGATGCGGCTATCGAGCCCCATTCCAACCGCAATATCCTGGATGTCGGCGTCGACGGCCTCGGCCAAATTTGCGACCGCATTAATAAAAGAGATTTTCAGTGCCAGAAAGGCATTGGAGGCATGCTTGATGATCTCAGCACTTTGCGCCGAGGTGACCAGCATTGGAGCGGGGCTGGAAACGCTGCACGCGCCTTCCAGCGCATGGGGCTGCGCATAATAGCCTCCTTCCGTGAGCGGAGCGTAGATGCGGCGCAACACTTCAGCAGCGCGATCCGAGTTGACTCCCACTACGATGCGGTCAGGATGCAGGAAGTCCTCAACCGCCGTTCCCTCGCGTAAGAATTCGGGATTTGAAACCACATCGAAGCTGGACGCAGGCACGCCGTGACGCAGAAGAACCCTGCTGATCCACTCATTGGTATAGACCGGAACGGTACTCTTCTCCACAATGACTTTGTAACCATCGATCGAGCGAGCAATCTCCGAGACAACGGCTTCAACAAACGAGAGGTCCGCGGCGCCGCTGTCGCCCTGGGGAGTGCCAACAGCGATGAAAACGGCCTCGCACTGCTCAACGGCGTGGGGCAAGTCCGCAGTGAAGGTAATTGAGCTGTTCCTGTGCTTGGCGAGCAAATCGGGCAGGTGATCTTCAAAAATTGGCACCCCGCCTTCACACAAGGTTTTCACTTTGGCTTCGTCGTTATCGACGCAAAACACCCGGTGACCAATCTCAGCAAAGCAAGCAGCCGCTACCAGTCCAACATACCCCGAACCTATCACGCAGATTGAAACGGGCTTTGACATTCGCGGTTCTCTCCTTTGATTCTCCGCAGGGTTGATCAGGCTCTTTGAACTGGAGAACAAAGATGTCTCCCCGAAACCTGAACGGCGATTCATCGTTCAACTATGAACTCTCAAAAGCGCTGTTCTCAGTTTAGAGTACCAAAACACCGGACAGGCGGGGATGAGAATCGAAAGCGAAGGCAAGGGCGGCAGCCGAAATCCATCTCTCGAATTGTCACCGGGGTCACAACATAGAAAAGCGCAATGATAAGGAAGCGGTGTAACGGACAATGCAAATTAAAGCTGAGACCAGGAAAAGCGCGATGATGTGTAGACCCATTTCCCTTTAGACTTTTGGGAGGTTAATGTCTAGTTTCGAGACATCTCGCGCTCTCACAATCGGGTTTCGAATCGAACCGGCCCGGCGGGCTCATGCCGTTGCGATGGGCAAATGGATGCCCAGGGCCCTTGAAATGGGATAAAGTTCCATCAGCAGACAAAATCGCCGACAAGGCCGCACAAGGGAACAAAATGGCCAGGCAGATTCATTACAACGCCGCAGAGCATGTCCCCGAGAAGACCGCGCAGGACCCTTATCTCCGCCCCGCGTTCTCGGGTCCGGAGCGGCTCAGGCGGCTGGTTTGGAACCTCTGCTGGTTGTTCTTCTATCGGCCTTCGCCGCGCCCATTTCACAGCTGGCGCGCGATGCTGCTCAAATCGTTTGGAGCGAAGTTAGGACCCCATTGCCATTTCTATCCCGGGTCCAGAATATGGGCGCCTTGGAACCTTGATTGTGCAGAACAGGTAACTGCTGGGGACGGGGCAGAAATCTATAACCCGGCACCCATGCGCTTTGGATCGCATGCCATTGTTTCGCAGCAAGCTTATATTTGCGGGGCGACGCACGACTACGACAACCCTGCTTTTCCTCTGATCGCTTACTCGATGGAGATTGGAGCTTATGCATGGATCTGCGCCAGAGCGTCAGTGGGACCCGGCGTCAACATTGGCCAAGGCGCTGTGCTTGGCCTCGCGTCGGTGACGACTCGCGATCTGGAGCCCTGGGGCGTTTATGCTGGAGTTCCTGCCGTCAAAGTGAAACAACGAAAGCGAATCATAGAAAACGCCGAATCGGGCTTCTCCGCTTCCTAGCGATTCAGCTGAGAGCTCCGGTCGCCTGTCGCTCGAGTTCTCTGGTCTTAAGAACGATCAGGAACTCATAGAACGCCATCAGAACCGAATAAGAAAACCCCGCCGCTCCATCCAGAAATCCGCGCTTGAAGACATACATCACCACAAACTTGACCAGCGGCCTCATCGGGAGGCCGTAATACAGTTCCTTCAGGTTCTGACGGCGGTCGATTGAATTTTCAGGAAATAGAATGGCGCCGAGACTCACCGTCCGGCCCGCTTGGCGATTTAGCATCGATTGCTGAGCTTCCAGCGAGCTGTAACGATTATGGCGATCGACCCAGTCGCTTATCCCTTTGCTGAACGGATAGTGATCGAGATAGCCTTCGATTTTCTGTACCGGCCCATCCGGTTTCGAGACGGGGTGGATGAGCCGTTCGTATCGCATTTTTCGCGAAAGAAAGAGCCGGTCATAGAAAGCAGTCATCTGGACATGTTTTAACCAGGTATCGAAAAAGAAATCTCTGCGCTCCATTTTGAACGCGACATTCTGGCCGGGGTTCTCAGCGACGCGCATCATGGCTTCAGCTAACCCGGAAGTTGCCCGTTCATCGGCATCTAAGTAGAAGACCCATGGGTATTTGAAGGAGATATTTTCAAGAGCCCAATTCTGATGCTGCGCAAAGCTATCAAGCTTACGGAATGTCACCTTTGCGCCATAGCTTCTGGCTATTTCAACCGTACGGTCCGAGCTATATGAATCGAGAACATGTATATCATCGGACCATTTCACGGATTCCAGGCATCCTGGCAAATTGTCCTCTTCGTTCAGCGTCAGGATCAGGATCGAAATCATACTTTCCTCGAGTTGCATTCCAAGCGAAGTGAATTGCCAAACGCCGTCCCAACGCGTGTTTGGTTTGGAACGCGAAATCAAAAGTGCAGACTAATTAGAAGTGGAGCGGTAGGATGAGCATGCATGTCGTAATCCAGCAGCGTGATGTATTGCAGTATCGCATATTCAGAGGTTGCGTGATGAGAGTTCCAGTGACTGGCGGAAGCGGGTATTTTGCATCGAGCACCGTTCGCGAGTTGGCCGGCGCCGGACATTAAATCTTGATTTACGACAACCTTTCCACCGGCATCGTAAGTTGTCCAAAGGATCTCATCTCGTTGAAGACGATATTGCAGACCCGGACAAGCTTCGCTCCTGCCTGAAGCGAGTGGATGCCGTGATGCATTTTGCGGCTTCGGCTTATGTTGGTGAATCGGTCGTGAATCCCGACAATACTTCTATAGCTCGGATGGAAACCACGGTTCGACATTCGGTAAATCATAGCCGGAACATTGCGTTGGGAAGAAGAGCTTCCGGATTTTCCGGCGCGAGCCTGGAACCCGCCGAGGACGGCATTTAACGACCGTAGGAGGTTGTTGAGAGTCGGGTCCCTGTTCCTCTCCTGCTCGTATTCACAAAGGCCCCACGGGGGATAATATCGAGACTCGCAAGAGTAACATAGTACCTACCTCTTCCTCACCTATAACTAGGGACATACGAGGAAGCAATACTTGCCATCGGATCAGAAGGTTCAGCAAACTTCACCGGCATCAGGTATCGGCAGTTCGCTTCGATATCGGATCATCATTGGAAAGAGCCTGCGTGCGGACCAATAGCGGGGAATATAGGTTGTGGGCGAGGAAAGACAGCGGAACAACCACCCCAGGTAGTACTTATCGGCCCACATGGGGATTCTGACTTGGTCACCGCTTAAGAATGCGATGGCCGCACCGATGCAGTGAATGGCGGGTCGGTATCCAAGAGACTGTTTCAGGTACAGTCCGAGTCGCTCCTGCGTCCCTCCGCCTAAAGTAACCACGACATGCTTCGGCTTCAGGCCGTTGAGCAATTTGACAAGCACGTCGTCGCGGATCTCGGCGCCATAGGTGGGCGCTTCATAAATGCACCCATCAGGAAGGTCAATTCCATCGTTCTTCAACCACTCGCGGTTTCTTGCCCGACTGGCCGGTCCCGCCATGATCCAGAAGGTATTTCCCGGTTCGCGAACCTCCGACAAATTGAGAAGGTATCGCAGATACTGCAAACCAGATAGACGCTTGAGCGAATCACTCTCAAGAAGATTCCATATCAGGACCATAAAGGCGGAATCTGCTATGACGACATCCGCATCGAGAAGCGCCTGGCGGTAGGAGATATTTGTCGCGAGATCCTTCAGCGCGGGCGCGGCAGGAACTACCAGCAGCCCACCCTCCCCACGCATTCGGGCCACTGCACCCTGCACATCTCCAGAGTAAAACCGCAACCCTAGAATCTTGCGGTCTCCCGATTTCAACTTAACCCTCGCTAGCACGGCCACTCCTCTGCCGGTTAGTGTCGCCTGTTTCCCTGTTCCACGATCGAGCGCGGATTGATACGCTCTTATCTAATGTTGGTGCGCCTTCAAACCAGCGACAAATTCCCACCGTGATTCTTATTATGCAAATCGAGGATAATTTGAGATCCGACCTTTACAGCTGTCAGGCTTTTAGCGCTCCGGTCCGCGTCAACAGTCTGAATTAAGCTAATGTCGCCGGCCCAAACAAGACGACGTCACCGCAACCGATTGAGGGTAATGCAGATCACCTCGCCGGTTGGGACTCAGAAATGACCGCGGGCGCCTGCTTATTTCATGGTCGGATGCGCTTTTAGTCTCCGGCGAATCGCCGGGTTTGTCAAGCGTTCAAGCGGGTGAATCGGAAACCGGTGCCGGCAAAAGCGCAGGGGATAACGTGACTACTCAATGAATCTCCAGGGGGCTCGGCGCATCCGTGTCTTGTCGCCGTGCAATCTTCCTGGATGGCTGTCCGGAATTGAGACAGTTCAATACCCGTCGACGACGATCGGCGTCCATCTGCGACCGTTTACGCGCTCGCTACGAATCGCAATCTGGTCTTTTAAACCCAAAATCAACGGGACATGAGTCCAAGCGCACGGTAGACTTCATCGGCCGCATTGTGAAGTGAATAGCGCCGCTCGTAACAATCGCGCGCATGCTTGCGCATGGTGTGGCGCTCAGGCTCGGTCAAAGACACCAGGCGCTGGATCAACCGGATGGTCCCATCGAGCGTATCCGGCTCGACAAATGCGGCTCCGTCCCTTGATACCTCGCCCGCAATGTTTACTTTGTCGGAGATTGCTGCAATCGTGCCGCAAGCCAGGGCGTCTGCAACTGCGATCCCAAAGTTTTCCTGATGCGACGGCAGAATAAATGCTTCCGCACCATAGAGCGCTCCCCACTTGGGTGAGCCTCGCAATGCGCCCGTCCAATGGACCCTTTGAGTGATCCCGAGTCGAGCTGCCTGCGATTCCAGTGCCGCGCGCAAACCCACCGCATCGGGACCAACCATCACCAGATCCAGCTCGGGCGGAGCGGCCTGTGCAAACGCCTCGAGCAGAATATCGCAGCCTTTCTTCGGATGCAGCCTGCCCAGGAAAAGCAAATAATTTTTGCCGGCTACAGCGGGACACGCGGCAAGAAAAGATTGCCGGAGCGCTTCTTTATCGCCGCTGGGCCCGATTGATCCATAGGGAATCACAACTGTCTTAAAATCCCTGCGCGGAAAGCCTTCCGCGGCAACGCGCATCTCTTCTTCGCTCGTGAAACAAACAGCCTGCGCAAGACTCAGGTTCTTTTGCTCAAATAGAGTCCAATAGACGAGTTTCTTCAAATGCTTCAAGGGGTATCGATGTCGAAAATAGGGGTCGAGCGCGCCGTGGGCGAAAACGACATAAGGTTGTCGGCCCGCAAGAACATGACGAGCGGCGAGAGTGTGATACTGCCAGACTCCATTTATGATCACGCCGTCGAATCGTTGAGCATTGGCGCGCAACCACCGGCGCATCTCCGGATTGTAATGGTAGCCGCCGATGCCGCGGCCAAGGGGATGAACCTCGCATCCCGGAGGCGTGGTATAGACGTCGCCGGCATCGTCAAGCGTGGCGACTTCGACCTCATTTCCCGCGCGCTGATGGGCCGCCGCAAACATCGAAACCGAGTCAGCGGGGCCGCCATGGTCCGGACTAAGTGAGCGGATGATATGCAACAGTCGCATCATTTCATCTTGACATCAGATATCGAATCGTTCTTCGTTGGGGGCAAAGTGATATTATAAGTTGCTTTTTGCCCGGCGAGGCGGGGCCGAGGAGAGAAGGCGCATGCGTTCGCCTGGCTTCAAAATTCTTAGCCGATCTGTGAAGACAGTGTCACAATAATGTGGAGTCGGAAACCGGCCGCGCGGAGCCATAAATTGAGGGAATCATGAAGAACCACGCGACAGCTATTTTTCTGGTCATTGCCTCGGTTGGCGCGGCACAGAATGAAATTGGAATTCTGGCCGAGCAATCCAAGCCGGCCGGCACTGGAAGAATTGCTCTCACGGTGCGGCGAGAGGGAAATTTGAGCGCCGCTATCGCTCTCCGCCCGCTCATGGAGTCCGTGGCTGCGGTGGTTTCGACAGGACCCGCAGCAAGAGAGGCGGCCAACCAGGCTTCGACCGATGACAAGAGCGCACTTTGGGTTTCAGAGATGGCCAATTCAAACGGCGTATTCAACATCATGTCGCCGAAGTATGGCGCGCGATGCGACCTTGCCGAATACAAAGGCAGCATCACCGCCGGCTCGGCAGTGCTCACGGGGACCGGGTTTACGCCTTCGCTGGCCGGGCGCGAGGCAATCGTATGGAATGCGGGCGCTGTACAGGCCAACGGAAGTCATGCGCCGCTGGTAACGACTGTGGCGAGCTATCAAAGCCCGATGCAGATAACACTCAGCGCGGCGGCTGAGACCGCCGTAGTTTCAGGTCCGTTGGAGCTAGGAACGCTGGATACAGCGGCAATTCAAAGCGCGTACAACGACGCGGCAGTGGCTCGTGCCTCCCTTTTGATTCCCTCGAGCAGGGGTCGGTCCTGCTTGACAGGGACCATTGAGCTGAGTGCTGGCATTGCTTCGAACCCACCCGGTGCACTGAACAACCCGGTGACGATTCAGGGTCAGGGCTCGGAAGTGAGTTCCTTAACAGGCTTGCCCGGGCAGGATGTTTTAGCGTGGCCCGATGGACGGAGAGTCATGGGCGGTTATGCCAAATTGACCGGGCTCCGCATCGTGGTTGATACAAGCTTGGATGCTTCCAGCGCCAAAGGAGGCACCGGCAGCTATCCCGGCCGAGTCACAGGCCAAGTCGCGGACGGGAAGGGCGGCCTGAAAGCTGCATCTCCCCCGATCAGTCCGGGGCCGGTGAATTTCGCGAGAGGTTCGATCTCACAAAGTGACGACGGGGCTTACGACGAACTGGTCTTGCCGTCGTACACGACTAACCTCGGGGCGGGCGCATTCCAATTCATCGCGCCGTGGATGGTCGTAGGACAGCCGATCAGCCTCCCGTCACTGAAATTCAAGGCCACGATCACGGCGGTGCTGAGCCAAACCCAGGTCAAGTTTTCGCCTGCTTTCAACGGTGCCGCGACTGATCTTACCGGGAGCTATGGGGCGGGGCTGGCGCCGCCGTGGTTTGTGGGAAACTGCGGGATCGTCTTTCCGGCAACAAGCGGGGCGAGTTCAGGCGCCGTGCAGATGATTTTCGAGGATTTGAATTTCCAGGTCACCAAGGGAAGCTATCAATTCAGCAACCACTCCTGCGCAATGTTCTTTCAGCAACCGCCGTACTTTGCAACGTTTCGGCGAATCACGGCGCAAAACTTCTATTACGGATATATCGAGGCTCTGCCGATCCGCGATAGCCAGATCTCGTGGACACCCGACACGGCTCACTACTTCGACATCAATATCAGCGCGACAATTCCGATGGTGATGTATGCGGGCGGACACCGCATCCTCGACGGCATTAACCTGTACGGCGCCAATCACCCGCTTGGCCTTGGGCCGTTCTTTTTGAATGGACCCATCAACGAGGCAGGAGGGTCAACTGTGTCGCACTTCTACCACGAGTGCTGGAGCGACAACAGTGGAGAGAACCAACGCTGGTCCGGTTCCCAGTGGACGATCAGCGGCGGCTCATTGACCCAGTGCAGGGGTCCTTACGTTGTCTGGCAGGCATCACGCAGCGAAGTGAGCAACGTGACGCTGGGCGGCCCGAACGAGCCCACTCCATTGACCGCCGGCCTGCAGCTGCTCGGCGATGACAACGTCTTTGACCAGATGTGGATTTACGGCGGCAAAGCGTGGAGTTCAATAAGCCAGGTGAACGATGAGGGTCTCGACAACGTAGTGATCTCTGATTATCCCGATAGCGACCGGCGTTATGCCGCGAACGTCGCGCAGCCGCCGACAGGTGAGTTGGATGGCGCGTTTCTCACCGCCAGCCTCGGCGCTCCCTTTGTTTCGATGAGTGACCTGTTCACGCGCTGCGCCGACTGGAGGGTTAGCCTGGTTGGCTCGACCGGGGCTTGTTCAAAAGACCCCGATGCATCGAACGACGGCAATATTGCGGGCGACTATTTTTCGACATCCTCAAGCAATGGATATATCCTGTTTCGTTTCAATGGGACGCCCATGGCGGTTGGACGTCGTATTCCGCAGACGTCGGTCAATATGGTTCTTTATGGCAGGGTGGCGACCGCGGGGGTCCAGCCGTTCACGGTCTACGACGAAACTGCCGGACACAAGCGGCTCCAGACATGCGGTTTCAACATGACAACATTGTTTGCGATGCACGGCGGACCGTCTGCGAACGATGCCTGCGTGCTGGACTTGAGTTCGGTCCCATCAGGAGACGTTTTGTATCTGCAGTGGACGCCGCTCCCGAACTCGGCCTCGGAACAGATCGCGTGGATCGGGTTTCCTCCGATCGCTACCTCGAACCTATCCGGTTCCTCCGGAATCCTGGAAGGAACAGCATTGCACTCAAGTTGCGAATCAACTTCAGTGAGGGTGGTAGGCTCAACGGTTGGCTCTCCGGTCGCGGTCAGCTCGACGACGGGTGCGGACTTGGGCGCGGCCTTCAATTTGCGGGCCACGGTCACCTCGCCAAACACTATTACGGTCTACGTCTGCGGGACCGGCACGCCGCCTTCACTTCGCTACAATGTTAAAGTGTACTGAGACCGCGCCGCAAAGCCTACCCCTGCGCAGTTGCCATGCCAAGATGTTCTGGGCCATATGGTCTCACCTCTCAGGGAGAACTATTACAATTTTGATACTGTGCCCGGATCATGGCGGAGATAGTCGTGGTTTTTGCAGCTTCATTCACCAGAATGGTAAAATCAATCCTACATTTCTTATCAATGAGGGGCCTGGTCCGGCCCGAACATTTCTCGAGTACGAGCGGATTTCCGGAGACGGCGGCACATTCCCTTGGTGGTAAATCCCACCGGTTGCTGCACGTTGTCTGTTTCATGGGCATGAATGACGCTCCGGCAAGCCGTAAAGATGGTACGTTTCTGATGCGGCGAGCTGCTGACAAAACTTGAAATCGCAAATTGGCCACGGCTCCGGCTGGACATCGCTTTTTAAGGGGGAGTCATTCATTTACAGGGATAATATGCGATGATTTCAACCATGACCTCTGCACTCGAGTCTCGAACTTCAGCAGCCGGAGACTGTGCGTTTCAGGGCCCTGCGGAATACCGGTGCGGCAAACATGGCCCCATGGCTTGCATCCATGGAAAATGCGCTTTGAGCCGGTGCCGGCCTTCCAGGCGTTCGAGCCGCGTGGCGGCTGTTTCTCTGGCAATTTTGATGTCTTTGATGGCGGCGGCGGTATGCCAGGCGCAGATGCCAACCCCGTCTTCTTCTGCCGTGCCAGCGTCGCTGGCCGGGGGCGCCGCAGGATCCGGTGGAATCTTCGGGCTCACCGATAAACCAATGTTTCCCGGCGAATTGGTCGAGATCAACGTATATGGCGCGCCCGATTTCTCAACTGTCGCGCGAATCTCCGAGGGCGGAGACATTGGCCTTCCGGGTTCTGGCATTGTCCATATCGCCGGCCTGTCCAGCGCCGAGGCCGCAGATATGATCGAGAAGATGCTGAAGAGCAGCAACCTGATCGATCATCCGCATGTAATCGTAACCGTGGACTCCACATCGTCCGGCATTACTGTCCTGGGCGAAGTCAAACTTCCAGGAATCTATTTGCCGTCGGGAAAGAATATGCTGTCTGACATTCTGGCAATGGCCGGCGGCATGACAACCAAC
>Ga0182013_10000659_pt1 | contig 47515 bp, 21 predicted proteins | sample 612S2MmetaG_FD_120487 | JGI IMG/M metagenome (GOLD analysis project Ga0182013, IMG submission 120487) | Permafrost microbial communities from Stordalen Mire, Sweden - 612S2M metaG | ecosystem: Environmental > Terrestrial > Soil > Wetlands > Permafrost | place: Sweden: Stordalen | collected...
ATGGCGAATGGGCGTTCATGGGCGGAAACAGCGTCATAAACCAGTCCGGAATGTACGGCACAGTGGATAATTTTGCTGCCGGAAACACTCCCGGAGGCCGCTACGGGGCTTCGAACTGGACCGACAGCAGCGGCAATTTCTGGCTCTTTGGCGGCAATGGCTACGATGGCGCCGGCAATTTAGGCTCACTCGACGATCTTTGGGAGCTCAATCCTTCCCTGGGCACAAACGGGGAATGGGCGTGGATGGGCGGAAGCAGCACGCACAACCAGTCCGGGATGTACGGGGTGTTGGGAACGCCTGCTTCCGGAAACATCCCCGGAGGCCGCGCTCAAGGTTCGAGCTGGACCGACAGCAGGGGCAATTTCTGGCTCTTTGGAGGCGGTGGCCTCGATGCCAATGGCAAAAATGGCGATCTCAACGACCTTTGGGAGTACTCCTTTCCGGCAGCGGCCACCCCAGTCTTCAGCGAGCCGTCTGACACCTACACTTCAGCCTTGGCGGTGACGATCAGCGATACGACGCCGAATGAGGTCATCTACTACACCACCGACGGAACCACACCGACCACGAGTTCGAGCGTGTACGGCATCGGTAGCCTGATAACCGTCTCATCGACAGAAACGCTTGAGGCGATAGCGACGGCCAGCGGCTATTCCACCAGCGCCGTAGCCACGGCCATCTACACCATCACGCAACCGGCGGCGGCGACGCCAACCTTCTCGCCCGTAGCCGGCACCTATTCTTCTACGCAGACAGTGACCATCAGCGATACGACGACCGGGGCTGCGATTCTCTATACCACCGACGGAACCACCCCGAGCTACACCGGAAATGGACTCTCCCCCATACCGGGTCCGAGCACGACTAGATACAGCGGCCCGATCACTGTCTCATCGACAGAGACAATTGAAGCGATTGCGACGGCCTTCAACTATTCCTCCAGCGCCGTGGGTACCGCCCAGTACACCATCAGCGCCACAACCGCTTCGGTCACGGATGACGAGACCATCACGGTGACGGACACGGAGACCTTCCCGGATGTCGCCGACTCCGAGACCATCACGGTTACTGATACCGATAAAGTTAGTGCCTACAACACAATCGTGATCACTCCAAGCGTGGCATCCTTCAACGCCAGCTCCGGGACAGGCTATGCAACCCATGCTTATACTCCGGTAACATTCAGCGCGACCGGCGGCGACGGCACGACGCTGACTTTGAGTGAAAGCGGAACGCTCCCATCCGGGCTGACCTTCAATAATGGTGTCCTGAGTGGCAAACCCACGACTTACTCGGTGTCCTCTTTCCCGTTCTCCATTACAGCGACCGATGCTGACGGAAATTCGCTAACCCTGCCGGGCTATATGCTCACCATCCAACCCGCCTCGGCGTTCCCGGCTTCGGTCACAGATCTCGAAACGATCACGGTGACGGACACGGAGACCTTCCCCGATGTCGCCGACGCCGAGACCATCAAGGTTACGGATACCGATACCGTCAGAGCCTTCAACGCAATTGCGATCGCTCCAACTTCAGCCACGTTCAACGCAAGCTCCTCCGCAATCGGGATTATCAGCCAGCCCTATGCGCCGGCGACATTCACGGCGACTGGCGGAACCGGCACGCTGACGTTGACTGAGGCCGGAACACTACCATCGGGCGTCACGTTCAAGAATGGAGCCTTGAGCGGCACGCCCTCGGCCACCTCGGCGGGCTCGTACCCGTTCTCCATCACAGCCAGCGATACGTACGGAGATGCGGCAACTCAGACGGGATACACGCTGACGGTGACCACTTTGGCCGCGCCCACGGTGACCGATGTCAGCCCGAACACTGGGCCGCCAGCAGGCGGCACCAGCGTCACCATCAAGGGCGCCAATTTCACCACAAATGCCACAGTGAACTTCGGGCCCAACCCGGCCACGAATGTGACCTACGTTAGCCCAACCGAGCTCACGGCGACTTCACCGGCGGAAACCGGCACGGTAAATCCGTCGATGATAGAAGTCACGGTCACCACGCCGGCCGGGTCCAGCTCGAGCACCCCGGCGAATCATTTCACCTATGTAGCCAATCCTGCGCCAGTCATCACCACTCAGCCGTCCAGCAAGACCGTGACGTTAGGCAGCACCGCCTCATTCAGCGTGGCGGCTACCGGCACACCGACGCTCACCTATTCCTGGCAGTATCTGAGCGGCTCCGTATGGAAGTCCTGGGCAGTGGGGACAGGCTACAACACGGCCAACTTCACCACCTTGCCGACGAACGCGAACTACAACGGCCTTCAGATTCGCGTGTTGGTGACGGACGGCAACAGCCTGTCGACGGCCAGCAACGTGGTGACGGTGACGGTGAATTCGCCGCCGGTCATCACCACTCAGCCGGTCAACCAGACCGTGACGTTAGGCAGCACCGCCTCGTTCAGCGTGGCGGCTACCGGCACGCCGACGCTCACCTATTCCTGGCAGTATCTGAGCGGCTCCGTATGGAAGCCCTGGGGAGTGGGGACGGGTTACAACACGGCCAAGTTCACCACCTTGCCGACGAACGCGAACTACAACGGCCTTCAGATTCGCGTGTTGGTGACGGACGGCAACAGCCTGTCGACGGCCAGCAACCCTGTGACTCTGACCGTGAACCAGGCCACGCCCGCCGTCGCCATCGCCAGTAGCGCCAACCCGGTCCTGGTCCAGAACAGCCTCACTCTGACGGCCACCGTCACCTCCGCGGCCGGTACGCCGACCGGGACCGTGACCTTCCTAGACGGCTCTACACCGCTGGGCACGGGCACGCTGGCCGACGGAGTGGCGACACTGACAACGTCAAGTCTGACCGTGGGAACGCACTCGATATCGGCGGCCTACAGCGGCGACCAGAACTTCGTCACCGCCACCAGCAGTCCGTTGACACAAGTGGTCCAGGACTTCAGTATCAACGTGAACCCCTCCGCGCCCGCAGTTGTAACAGTGCTCCCCGGAGGCACAGTGGTGTACACCTTCACTGTGACCCCGCCGACCGGGTCCACCTTCCCGGCTAACATCGTGCTAACAGCAAGTGGATTGCCCGCTGGCGCTACTTACAGCTTCTCACCGGCCTCAATTACAGCGGGCGAGGGCTCGACCACAGTAACGCTGACCATAGTTCTCCCGCAGACGAATGCCGGCACACGGCAGGTCGCAGTGCGTCCCAGCATACAGCTGGCCACAAACAGCGGAGGCAAGAGCGGCGGTAAAGGTGGGAGCGTAGTCAGAAGGCTGGCGCCATTTACTCTGGCTCTGATCTTGCTGCCCTTTGCAGGCAGGCTGCGCCGCGCCGGAAGTCGGCTGCGCCGCACAGTGTCTTTGCTGCTGTTCATGTTGGCCGGCATGGGTACCATAACCGGGCTGAGTGGTTGCGGGTCCGGCACCGGCTTCTTCGCCCAGCCGCCAGAGGCTTATACAGTCACCGTGACCGCAACCTCGGGAGCCTTGTCGCACTCCTTCACATTTACCCTGACGGTCGAGTAACAAGGAGACAGATTGAAGATGCGCAGAATGATTCCAATCGCGATCCTCCTGGCGGCACTGCCCATTCCCGGCCAGGTTCCCGGCCGGACGTCCGGCACGGCGCCCCTGGAAGTGACCCTGGCGTACAGCGCTATGCGCTTTAATACTATCCCGGCCGGATGCGGCTGCTCCTGGATGCCGGGGGGCAAAGCGGAGTTTCGCGTCGCATTCTCCCGCCATATTGGCCTTGTGGGCGAAATCGCGGGCCAGCACGCGGGCGCTATCAACTCCGCCCACCAGGACCTCAGCCTGGTGTCCTATCTCTTCGGCCCGCGGCTCTCATGGCCAGTTCACAGGTTCACGCCCTTTGTCCAAGGTCTGATTGGCGGCGTGCATGGCTTTGATGCGACCTTCCCGAACCCGAATAATTCGACCACCGTACCAAATAATTCCACCAACGGATCAGACGCCTTTGCCCTGGCCGCCGGGGGTGGTTTGAATATAAGCCTCTCGCGCCACGTGGCCCTGCGCCCACTCCAGGCAGATTACTTCCTGACCACCCTCCCGAACGACGCCGCCAATCGCCAGAACAGCCTTCGGCTTGGGGCCGGCATCGTTTTCAAGCTTTCACCACCCAGGTAACAAGCACCCTTGTTGCACATCTCCTAAGTGTGCCACGAACGGCGCGGAAAAGAGGTTGTAGTAATAACCGACTGAAATCAGCCTTGAGCTTATTGGAAAATCAAAAACAATATCTTACGAACAGCGCCCTAACTGCGATGGTCCCGGTTGTTCGGGAGTTTACGGAGCAAGTGCAGAAGCTGGGTGTTAGCCCGTACAGATCGTAAAGTGATCAGCGAGTGTGTAGGCCGATTATTGTTTGGGCTGTGGTTCGCCATCTATGAGGAACTCCGGAAAGTTGGAGTGCCCGGCGAATTCTGGGCCAGTTGGTGCGAGACAAATTGGTACGGTGCAGGACCCGAGGGCAGGAGAACGAATGAGTTGCTGGTCTCCGGGTGTATCACCGGCAAAGCGAAAGTTACGCTCCAATGGTGACAGCAGACCATTGCAGAACTGCAAACCGGAAGTTCGTGGGATGGATCAAGAAGAACCCGCGGCGGATGCTAATTGTCCAAAATTCCGTGTACTTGTGGTGTACTCAAGAGCCGCGTATGCTGCGTCTTGACCGATTTGAGCGGCTTTAGTTTTCAATAACTTATGTAGAATCAACACGAACCGGCAATCCGATCTGAACTCCCACCTCCGCCTTGGCCTTGGCAAAAGCCATCAAATGCAGATTGTGTGGGATCCGCTACAGGCCGATTCCGCATCACTCATCCCTTCCATCCGCTACGAGGCACCGAGTACGAACTGGTGACGCGAAAGCGTACCTGGGGGGAAGATCGGGTCTTCTATTTCGACCCAAAAGGGAAGCTTAAGTCCTTGTTTGCCAGCGTGACAGACGTGGTCACGTCTGATGCATTTGATCGCATCTCTGCGGGCCGGTCCTCGTTTCGTGTGGACGATCTTTTGGAGCTTCGGCGTCTTCTCGACAGGCTCAGAGCGACTGGCAAGGGAGCACGGGATGTGTAAGGTAAATATCGCCGCATATGGCAAAAGAATTACGCCGCACAGGGTCAGGTGTCTTGGGGTGGCATTTCGGCTATTGCGCGGATTAATCTCTTATTTGTTGCTGTTTATCGAAGAGATACGCGGAGGCTATGTTGCTAGTAATTGCTTGACTTGGGACGATAAGCGGCGTTATTTATATTACATTACGAATTTAGGGGAATCGGATGAAAAAACAGAGGGAGCCCGATCAGAAAACGCTCGAGTTGAAACGGGCCGGCACCCTCAACCCTCGCCCCGGCTCAGTTTCCGACACTCTCTTCAAAGAGAATCCATTCTTCGATCCCAAAGATCTCCTTCAGGTTCGCTACGAGATGCTGCGTCGGCACAACGTGGAGGGGGTCTCGATCGTCGATGTAGCTGCCAAGTTTGGCGTTTCGCGCCCAACTGTCTATCAGGCCCACGCAGCATTTCTGGAAGCCGGCCTGAGCGGGCTGCTCCCCCTGCATCGCGGACCCAAAGAAGGTCACAAGCTGTCCGCCGAGGTCATCGAGTATGTGCGGACTTTGCGAGCAGTCAAACCCAAATTGACGACTACCGCTTGTGTTCAAGCTGTTCAGGAGAAGTTCAGTATCACGATTCACCGCCGCAGTCTGGAGCGGGCCTTGACGAGCAAAAAAAAACCGCGCAATCCGTCGTAAAGCCGCCCATTCCGGAAGGGACCGTCGATGCCTACGAAGGACTCCGCCGACAGGTAGTCCAACTGAACGGACAAGGAGGACACTCGCAAGGTCGTGGCGTCCTTATGCGCTGCGGCTTGGCAACTTGGGCGCAGATCAAACACCAGGCCGCGCCCGCACGCGCATCCAAATCGGATCCCCCTTCTGGAGCCGACGCTCCTGTCCTCGACATGTTCGGAGTCGAACTCGTTCGGCTAATTGCAGGTCTGATTCTCAGCACTCGACAGGAGGTTTCGCATGCCTGAGCTAAAAGTTACTCAACAGCATCTTGCACACGATGCGTATCTCTACATTCGACAGTCCACCCCGCGTCAGGTTCTGGAGAACACGGAGAGCACGTAACGTCAGTATGCCTTGCGTGATCGCGCCGTTGTGCTGGGTTGGCCGCTCGAGCGTGTCCACATAATCGACTGCGACCTCGGCAAGTCTGGATCGCAATCGGCCGGCCGGGATGGGTCTCAGAAACTGGTCAGTGAAGTCGCACTCGGCAAGGCAGGCTTGGTGATGGGGTTGGAGGTTTCGCGCTTGGCCAGGAACTCTGCTGATTGGCATCGATTGATTGAGTTGTGTTCGCTGGCCGGAGCACTCATTCTAGATGAGGATGGAATCTATGATCCCGCAAATTTTAATGACAGGCTCCTGCTCGGATTGAAAGGGACCATGTCGGAAGCAGAACTTCATTTCCTCAAGGCGAGAATGAGAGGCGGAGTGATCAACAAGGCTCGACGCGGCGAGCTTGAAATGCGACCGCCCATCGGCCTGGTTTATCGAGACGACGGCGTTCTCATTCTCGATCCAGACACTGAAGTGCAAGCCGCATTGCGCCTGGTCTTCGACACCTTCGAGAAGACCGGATCAGCGATGCAAACCACAAAGATCTTCCGCGAACAAGGTCTTCGGTTTCCACGCCGCATTCGCGCGGGGTTGAGCAACGGTGAGTTGCATTGGGCGCAAGCATCGCACTCTCGAATTATCCAGGTGTTGCATAACCCCCGCTATGCAGGCGCATTCGTCTACGGTCGCGTACGCACGCGCCTTTTGCCGGACGGCAAGCACAGCACGATCAGGGTTCCCCAGTCAGACTGGCAGTTTGTAATTCCCGGCATCAATGCAGAGTGCATCCGGGCCAGTTATCAGCGCTACTTGGAAAGCAACGCCGGTTAGGTGCGTTCAGAGAAAGAGATCCAACAGCGATGCCTTCATCTCCTGTCCAACGCGCTCCGACACCTGAATATCTGAATACTGTCGAGCGCGAAGAGGAGTTGGGGCGCCTTCGGAATCAGGCCAGAATTCGCAAATCCTTACTCGTGCATGGCTCTGAGGGAGTGGGTAAATCTCGCCTCCTTCAGACTTTCGTTGGTAGCCAACCGCTGGCGGTCTACATCCCGCAAATGAGATCGCCGCGTGAATTTATCACGACACTGCTACAAGCGCTGCATTCCGCGGACGGCAAAGTTAAACTTCCTGAAGACATCGCGGCTCTCTCCACATCCTCGCTGAAGGGCATCGTCCACCGGGCGCTTGATACCCGTCCCTTTCTAATGGTTCTCGATCATCTGGATGCTCCCTCCCGCGTTGTGACTGGCATGATCAAGGATCTGCATTACTACGGGCGTACGCCGGTGATCTTTGCGTCGCGATCTCCACACATGGAGGATATTGGTGCGCTGCGCCCTCTCTGCGCGAACAAGGCGGAACGATTGGAAGTGAAGAACTTTCCGACACAGATCGCTTTGGAATTCGCGCTACGCGAAGCCGAAAGAACCGAACTTTGGGCTTCCAATTTGGAGACGGTGCTGCCATCGCTTGTGGAGTGGAGCGATGGCAACCCAGGCGCGATTCTCCACATGCTAAAAATGGCGCAACTCCCACAATACAGAGCAGGCGACCAGATCAAATCTCACATTCTGTATGTGGACTATCGCATGGGCCGCAGATAGCTGAGAAAGTCGTTGAAACTCGGACCGGCGCTTTCTACCGTGAGACATTGGCTCCGAACTTTGGCAACGCCAGGTCCACTCGTTCCAGAAGTTCGCAGTATTGCGCCGTCGATGCACTCTGACCACGTTCAAAGAGAGTCTTCCACTCTAGCCCTCTCTTTAGCTTCAGAGAGAGCATCAATTCGTCGCCGAAGTCACTAAGGGCGACCGCGCTCAGTTTGAAGATGGGCGCACACCGAACCGTGATTCCGTAAAGTTCGTCCGTCTCCGCGACGCCGGTCGAGACCGAGATCAATCGACGATCCGTGACTGCCATGGCAACGGCGGGCAGGGCATTAGGCGGACCGTTAAACCATCCTTTCTTCTTTCGATGGATTGCGGGACGGCAGCAGACTCCAAGCAGTGCCTCATCGGAATCAAGTTCGGCCTTCAGTGCATACCAACACCGAAACGTCATGCCTTGTGACGGAGTGGAGAGAGAAAGAACTGGAAAGCCCGTTGCATGCTTCGGCAGCCATATTGCTCGCATTGCGCAAAGAAAGTTGCTGAGATGCTTTTGGTGAAGTGTGTTGTAGCGAAAGCACTGGATCTCGCTGCCAGCGGACAGTTCAAGGAGCCCATATAGGAGTGCCTTCTTCGTTCCCACCTCGATCAGCTGTTCAAGTGGCGCCACAAAGGGCTTAAGGTTCCTAGCAGGATGCGTGTAGATCATCAGAGCATCGCGAGTAAGGATGTAGATGCGCGGCGGATATTCGGGCGTATTCCAGAGCGCTTCCGTGTCTCCGGGAATGAAGATCGCCGAAAGCCAACCATCTGGCGGTATCGGAAGCGGAAAGTCATTCGGAAAGTCGGACGCATCTCGGATTTGGAACCCGAATCGGTATTGGCGTGAATCGCAGTCGGTAGAGGCAATCATTTCCGCGCCTTCAGAGAATAAACTCGGCAGCCCATGGTGCATTCACACTTCTGTGGCCAGCAAGCATTAGCAACGCCAATTGAGATGCGCTGCGCTCTTCTTCGCTGGTCAGATATCGGCGAAGCGCGTCGTACCGCAGTGCATAACTATTGCTCTCCCATGCGACAGTGGCTCCTTCGCCGCCTACGGCCAGAAGTTGGATCCTCCAATGTTTCGAAGCTGGCACCTCAGCCGGGGCTGGGACCGAACGAAACACCAGTTTTAAAGGCTCACGGCCAGTGACGTTTAACACAGACATTCGGTCAGCGCCAGCAGCTTCGTCGGCGAGTTGCCGCGGGAGGTTGAGCGGGTCGAGCACAATCCGCAGTTCGCTATCGTCTTCAGCGTCCGAGAAGTCCCAGTGATCAAAAGACAGATATCGGTGGTGTGCTGGCCAAGACGTTTGACTTTGGCGCGGTCTTCTCGCCGGGGGAGAGGAATGTCGTCGAGGTTGTGCATGAAGATGGGACCGAGGGTGCAACCAGCCACAGAGGAGCGATAGGAAACGACCCATAAGCTGTTGACTCAATTGGTTGCGGAGGGCAGGATCGAATAGTCGCAATTCCTCCTGTGAATACGCCCAATATGCAAATCGACTGATCGCACTTGGCGCAAAGTTTCCCCCAGGCGGTCAATGAAAACTCTCCGTCTATCTCATCTCGGTTTCGTTCGCCTGTTCAGCCGATTCATGTATCGCAAACAACCTGCTGCGCTTGCAGAAGCTCCTGCGCTCGCGCTCACAGTATCCAATCAGCGTCCAATGCCCGTTGCCTTTTGCAAAGCTTCTGCCCATATCCGGTATCCGGCTTCACTGGGGTGTGTGCCGTCCGGCATGAGAGCGGAAGGCAGCGTTCCATCGGGTTCAAGGAACTGCGAGCCAATGTCGAGATAGGTGACGGCTGAGTCCATTGCGAAGCGCTTGGCCAGCAGTTTATTGGCCGCGCGGATGGGTGCGCGCAAATAGTCGTCGGCATGAGGGCCACGTGGGAAGATGGCCATGAGCACGATGTGGCTTTGTGGAGAGCGCCGATGCAACTCGGCGCAGATGACCGCGATGGCCGCGTCAATCTCCTCGGGAGTATTGGCGCGCGCATGGTCCGTACCGGTCAGGTTGTTGGTGCCGATGTTGAGCACGATCCAGCGGGGTGCAAGTCCATCAAACTCACCCTGGCGCAACCGCCAGAGGACATTCTGGGTTCGATCCCAGCCGAAACCGAGATTAAGCACAGGCGTATCCCCGAAGAGCTTCTGCCACGCCGCAGGACCATTCATACGACCGGCTAATGGCTGGCCGCCCCAGAAATGCGTAATCGAGTCCCCGATGAGAACTACCTGAGGCTGTAGCTTTCTCGCGAGTTCCAATTCTGCATGATGGCGCGCAAACCAGTCGTACGAGTCTTGCTCTATCTGAGGCACAGGGATCACGGCGGTGTTGAATCCGTTCATGGAGGCGAGCGGCTCGCGCGGCGGCTCATTCATCAGCTTTGCCAGCGTAGGCTCAATTGCCTCGGCCATCCTGCGCTGGCCAAACGTGTCAGGATGCAGGGGTTTGCCGCGGTACGGCATGCGCGGATCGTAGAAGAGATCGGCGTTCAGCAGATTGTTTGAAAGGTAGATAGTGCCAATGTCGAGATAGGAGACGCGTGGGTCCTCAGAATAGCAAGCGGCCAGATGCCGGTTGACCTCCTCATCGCGGGCCGTTTTGTCTGCGGAGATGCCGCTCGGGAGCAGGCCGAGTAACAAAATGTGAGTCTGCGGCAGCCTCTGCTCAAGATCGCCGACGACGGCATCGATGCCGCCCTCGGTTTGCTCCGCTGTCTGGTTGGCTGAGCCCGTGTTGTTGGTGCCGATGAGAACGACCGCGACCTTGGGATGCAGCCCCTCAACCTCGCCGTGATCGAGACGCCACAGCACCTGCCCGGTCGTGTCTCCACTGAAGCCTACGTTGAGGGCTTTGCGTGGTGCATAGAACTGCTCCCAAATGGGCTGGAAATCCTGGTCTGGCGGCATCGACTTGTCGTAATTATTGGTGATGGAGTCACCGATCATCAGCAGTTGCGTGTCGGGATGAGCCTTCACGGCCGCAAGCACGGCGTTGTGGCGGTCAAGCCACCAAGATTCGCTCTGTGGAGAGGAAACGATCGCCGGATTTTGGGCGGTGCTTTCCGGTGTCGCCCAAGAGGAGCAGGCAGCAGCAAGAGCTGCGGTAAGGACAAGAATAGACCGCATGATGAGCGATTTGAAGGAAGGGTTGCGAAATATCCGAGTCATGCGATCACTCCATTTTCGGTTCTACTACGAATCCACATGGCGAGGGGAAAACCGATAGTAACTGTACGCTGGCCGACCTGCCTCACCTCTTGCATGTCTGGGTCCGGTACTAGCATTGCTTCCGTCCGTTCGCCGAAAAATCCTGTTCCTCTTGAGAGGCCCAGCGTTTCTGGCCTCTGAATGCTCAACGCAAGACCGCCGAGATTTTCTGCCATAAATAATCGGGGGCGGCGTCTACATGCGACTCCGCGTCGGCGGCAATGGCAACCGAACCTCCATCGAGCCGATTCGTCCGTTGTGCTCATCGCGGACTACGAGGCGCAGAACAGCAGTGTCAACAGGCGCAAGGAAGACCTGCAGGACCGGGTAGCCGTTTTCCATGACTTTCGCGATGTCCGAGGGTCGAATGACATCCGCGATTCGTGAGTTGCTGCCGTATAGAGCCTCGCCGTCCGCGTTGAAGGCCAGTGTCGCGATGGACAGGCGCAGATGGTAGTTGCCGTTTGCAGAGGCGGGAAGGTCCAGTTGGCTGGCGAGCACCGCATACTGGATCGCATATTTTTGCATCTTTACCGGGGTCGACTGTGGGACGAACTTGCGGGGGGCTGCCTTGGCCGCTTGCTCGCCATATGGGGTTAGCGTGTCCATCTGGAGTTTTGTGGCGAGGACAGGCATTCCGACCGCATCCACCTGGGCAGCGAAGATGAGTTGGTGCGACGGTGGCGCGCCAAACTGCGAAGCGGCGCCGATCGATGCGCGGGCCAAGTTGTCAGCCTCCTCCTCATCGGTTTGCGGGTGGACTACTTCGTCAGGATCGTCGGCAAAATAGCTTCTGCGGTAGGCAAGCTGGTAGCGGTTGTGTTCGAGTTGGACCTTGATGTGTCGTACGGAGCCGTCGAATTTGGGGTTGGTGGGAGCATAAAGCAGCGAATAGTACGAGGAGCCGTCCGCCGCAGCCGTCTCCAGAGCCAGTTCAAGCCCGTTGGTGTTATAGAAGGCGCGACCGCCGGTTTGTTCGCCCAGGGTGTCCATGGTGGCGAAATCGGCAGCTAGTTGCTGGCCGAAGGAGTGGGTGTCCTGGTGCCCACCCCCGATAGGGGAGGACTGTGACGCGCTGAAGTTGGGGTCCGTCTGCAGGCCGCGCGTATCCACGGGATAGACCGCAACCTGCGCGGCGTTCAGCAGGTCGCCTGCAACCCTCATTTGTTCGCTGTAGTTGCGGATCGCGTCATCGCGATTCAGCGGCGGGTCGGGATCGGGCAGAACTCCGGCGGGGAAGGAACCTGAATACCAGATCAGGTTCTTACGTCCCGTGACGCCGGCTAGAAAGCGGCCGATCTGCGCGAGAGCGTCCAGCGTGATATCGACACGCTGATCCAGCCTCGCGCTGGCCTCTTCCGCCTCCATGTGCGCCATCCTATCTTGCATTTGCTGTAGTGCTGCCGCCGGGCCAGACTTCGCCGGTTGGGCGGCAGTTGCGTTTGGATTTGAAGATGTCTGCCGATCTGCGACGCTCATGGCATCCCCAGCGATATTGGACAGAGAGCCGGTCTGCGATGGAGCACCGGCCTGCAACGCCGGGCGCTGCTGCATGGTAGCCTTACCGGTCGCCGCCCGTTCAAGCAGTTCCGTGTCGGAGGTGAAGCCTTGCAGAAGTCGGAGCCGGTCGCCCAGCACAAAGATGGCGGTCTGGTGGCCGGTATTCTTCTTCAGGAAGTCGCTCATCTGCGCGTGGGCGTAAGGCTGGTCCTGAAGCGGCGTGTTTAACAGGTCGAAAAGCAGCACGGTCAATGGGCCATGTTCCGGCGCCTCCATCAGGTTCATGAACGTATGCGGAGGCAAGGTGGGGCGTGTCGGAACGGCGGGCTCTATGTTCTGCGGGCCATGCCACTCAAACTGGCGGATCGATTGCGGGATGCCGTCTTCGGAGACCCGAAAATCATCGGCTTGCAGATGCGGGACAGCATGTCCCTCGGCGTCGGTGACGATGACATCGACGCGCACGCGCCGCACGGTCTGTTGCAGGGTGAACCCCGAGTCCGGTGCGGGGTCCTGCGTTGATGTTGGCGTTTGAGACAAAAGAGCGCCAGCCGTAGCCAGCGCCACAAGAGCGGCGGCGCCGGCTTTCCGTCCCGGCCGTTTGTGCGAATCGAGATCGAACATTGTCCCCCGGACTGGTGTGGGATTCGTCTCTCCGTGGAGAGACATTTGGACGGTGCAGGATCAATTGGCGGTCTCAGTGAAGGCGACCGAAGCTCCGCCAAGTGCGAACTGATCCTGCGCCGTAACAGTGACGGTTCCTTTGCTTGCAGGCAGCGTCAGTTTTACCGAGGCCACGCCGGAGGCATTGGTGGTGACGATGACGCTGCGCCCGCTGGTCGTTCCATTGGAGAGCGTACCTGCGGATGTGGTGAAGAAGATGCCCGCGCCAGTCGGGGTTCCGCCGGACTGACCAGGATAGAGAGTGACGCTCAGCGGCTCCGGCAACGCCATTCCTGCGCGGCCCGTCTGGTTGTTGCCATCCGGGATCAGCCTGGCGGCCGGTCTGCCGACGACGATCCAGCCGCCCTCAGTCTGCGTGGAGACGCCATCGTTGCCGGTGACAGTGTAGTGGCAGAAGCCGCGAATCCTGCCGGGGCTGACGGTGAGGATGGCCGGCTTGGTTGGGGTGATGGTGGCGTCGGTCACCGTGATGGAGCCAAGGCAGGCCGAAGCGCCCTCAAAGTCATCGAAGACCGCCGAGGTCAGGGTCACATTGGCCGTACCGCTGACGATCTTCGGCTTCAGAACCCCCGTGCCCGAGGCCGGAATCATCAGGTCGTCGGGATTCAAATACCACTCCGAGGCCGGCTTGGAGGGTTGGCTGCCGCTGACCACCAGCAGCGTGACGCTATAGGGAGCAAAACTCTGCGTCGCGTTCCAGGCGGTCGTGGCGGATCGAGCAATCGCGCCGGGGTTGGTTGAGCCCAGTGTGTACGCGGCAGAGGTGGTGGCTTGGAAGCCGTTCAGGTTGAAGGTGGTATCTACCGTGTTGTTGGGGTCCTTGTTCAGCACCATGATGGTCATCGTCGTTCCCGTGGCATCGAGCGCCGCGTAACTGGTGAACAGGTCGGCATTGCTGGTGGTCTGGTCTGAAACGGAGAGCGAGCCGAACTGGTGGCGTGCTCCGTCATAGGTGGTATACAACTTCAGGGCCTGATAGTTGGGATGGGGCTGATGGGTGGCATCGTCGGTCGCCGACGGGCCGCCCCAGCGCGTGGAAAAGCTGAGCCCCTCGCGGCCCATGACGCCAAAGGCATCCGCGTCAGACAGTGCCGTGGAGAAGTCCCATTCGGATTGCGGAGCCATCCACGACTCCCACTCCGAGAAGGAGAGCGGCGTATCCGGATAGATGGCGTTCACCAGGGCCTTGAGGCGCGGAATCATGAAGGTAACGCCGCGGCGGGGTTGAGTTGTCGTGATCCAATCCGCATCGATATCTTTGTTGTAATAAAGCGGATCCCAATAGGTGCGATAGACCATGCCGGCGGCGGCACGCTTTTGCGAATTGGTGAACTTGGAGATGTCAACGTTTGGGCCGACATAGGCATGCACATCAAAGACATCGAGGGTGCGAGCGCCGTTGATCTGGTCCAGCCAATAGATCGTGTTCAGCCACCATGGCACGTAGTCGACTCCGGCATGAGCGTTCTTGTCGTCGCCCACCGGGCCTGCGGTCCACAAAAAATTCCAGCAGCAGGTGATGGGGCCGAGACGAACCGCGGCAGGGTCCCAACTCTTCAGCGCGCGACCCTCGGTCTCAAAGAGATTGGCCAACTCGGTGTATCCGGGGTGGTTGGGATGCACGTCGCTGTGCGAGCCGTCCCACATCTCCGGCTCGTTGTCCATGTCGTAGAAGTGGCAACTAGTGAACGGCGCGTAGGGAACCTTGCATGTTCCATTGCCAAACGCGGCCGACAGCGCCTTCGCCCACTCGTCGCGATAGAGGCAGTTGCCCGTGGTGCAGTCTTTCGCGGTATCCACCAGCGGATAATACGCATCCGTAAACGGGGTGGTATTCACCTTCGTCTTGCAGTCCGGCTTCTGGCCGTTGCCACCATCGGGATTGTTGGGATTGACCTTGCACTGCTTTCCATACTTCGCGACGGAATAGCTCCAATGGCCGGGTTCCTTGGCCACCCAACTGAGCGTGGGCATGGTGGTAAGCATTTGACTGCCGGAGTCCACGACGAACTTGGTTAACCCAACCGAGTCGGCAGGATTGCCCGCGCCATCCCCAAGACCGAAGTCCTCAAAGAACCAGTCGCCGCCGGCATTGTAGGTAAAGCGCTTCCAGTTGTAGTTGGAGGCCTCATTGCCGCCAAAGCGGACGAACCCTGGCGACAGATTGGCGATATCGCCTCTGTTCGTGGAATTGATGCCGTAGATGTACGGGCTTATCTGATGGCGGCCGGCCAGCGTGTCGATATTGACGCCGACACTCTTGCTGCCCGGCGAGGTGATGGTGATGGCCGCCGTGCCCGTGGCGGTGGCGTAGGTGGCAGAGTTGCCGGGGTCGGGAGTAAAGGTGACCGTGAGCGTGTCGGAGCCCTTGGCCAGCGATCCGGGCTGCACATAGAAGGTTGCCGAACCGGAGTCCAGCTTCACCGCCTGAGAGGTGAACTGCCCGCTGGAGAGCACAACGCTACCGGACGGCGACACGTTGCCATCCTTGACAGCGGCGGTGACAATCAGGTTTTCCGCGTAGGGATGCGTGGTCTCTTCAGGGGTGACGGTTACGGTTGGACTCGGTTTAGTCGCAGCACCAGGAGAAATTCCTGCCGCACCTGCCCCGACGGGAAAAGCAAGACAAGAAGCAAGCACGACAAGATAGGACAAAACCCGACGCTTCATCGAAAAACTCCTTTCATAGATACAGAAACAGACCACTCCGGCACGACGAATTCTTCCTTTCGAAGCGTATCCGCGTTGAAGAGAAACAAGCCGCGCAATCCGTTGCAACCAGGCCCGGAAATTGTCGCGCGGAACAGTCCATGCTGCCCCGCGCGCCCGATGATTACTGGACCAGATCCGCATCCATCGGCCCAAGCACTACGTTCCCCTCATAGATGCGATTGCTGACGATTCCCTTCTTCGCGGAGGAGATGGGAATTGTCTTTTGCTCGCCGGTCGTGTTGACATAGAGCGTTCGGCCATCGACCACTCTTGCGAATACTCCATCGGGAGTCCTGGGCCCCGGCTGAATGCCCGCGACCTTGCAAAGGTAGCTCAGCATCGATCCGATCACGGCAGGATTCGATTCCGTCGCCAGATAGATCGCGTTGCCCTTGCCGAACTTGTTGAGCGTGATGGCTGGCGTGTGGTCCGCGGTATTCAAGAACCGCGCAACCTCCGTAGCCGTCGACGGCTCCAGCACCTCATAGTGGTGCACCGGCGTGTCGATGGTCTTGCCATCCAGGCGGAAGCTCAGCACCGTGGCATCGTAGAAGGCATTGGTATTCAGTCCAAAGACATCGCTCAGGCGGCCGGGCAGCGGCGTGTTGAACCACTGCCCGTGCTCGTCCACCTTGGCGGAAAACGCGGTCATCAGCACCGTGCCGCCGTTGCTGACGTAGTCGCGCAGCGCCTTTGCGCTGCTGGCATCCATCACGTAGTCGGCCGGCACAACGACCAGCTCGTATGACGACAGATCGGCGTGCCCAACGTTGATGATCGCCGTATCCATGTTGGCGCGGAAGAATGGCTCAAAGGTCGCCTGCACCTGCTCCGTGTAAGCAGGATGAAAGAACTGACGCGTCGTGCTCGAAGGACCGTTGGGGTTGGAATCAACCCACGAATCGAAGGAGTAGGCGATGGCCACTTCCGGGTGCGTAGAACGCGGAAATCCGAGTTTCTCCAACTGCTTGAACTCGGAGGCGATGTGCGCGAACTCATCCACCTTCCACGACGGAGTATCATCGTGATCGAGCAGCCCGAACAGCGCCTGCTCCTCGCCGCCAAGATGGCTGTTGAAGGTCCAGGCGAGCGTTCCCTGAGAGCCCATCATCAGCCCCAGATAGGCATACATCCGGCTTCTGCCTGGGGTTCCATACCAGCCTCCCCCGCCTGCGGTGAACTCGTTGAACCAGATGGGTGTATCCAGATCGCCTTTGGTCATCAGAGCGCCAAACGCGCCACTGATTGGATCGCCGGGATAGAAGCCCTCGGCGCCGAAAGAGACATACGATTTGTAGGTGGCCAAATAATCGAAGCCGCGTCGCGCGGCGTTATCCCACAGGTTCGAGATCGAGGGCATTTCCGGCATGTTGCGCTGGCGAATCGCATCGAGTTCCTTGAGCCGGGCCACGGTGACATCGGACCAATAGCGGTGCAGATCCAGATAGCGTTCAGCCGGACCGGGCCCGTCGGCGAGCGGCAGGTCAACGTCCTCAAAGCTGTTCAAACGGCGTGACCATCGCTGTGTCGCCCAGGCCTTGTTGAGTGCTTCGATGGTTCCATACTTGTGTTGCAACCACACGATGAAACGCTGCCGGTCGGCTTCGGAATAGGACATGAATCCGTTGCCTATTTCGTTGTTGTAACCAACCGCGATCACCGCCGGATGATGCGCATAGCGCTTGGTGAGCGTATCCGCAAGAATGCCCAATTCGCGCACGTAGCCGGGGTCTCCGATGTCGTCCATGTAGCGCTCCGCGGGGGGCAGTCGCGTACCATTCTGGCTCACCAGATCCACCCCCGGGTAGGCCCGATGCAACCAGATCGGCGCAGGCGCGCCTGGGATATCCAGAATCACCCGGATTCCCGCCGCCTGCATCTTGTCCATGACCGTATCGAACCACGCGAAGTCGAACTTGCCCTGTGCCGGCTCAAACGAGTCCCACGACAAATCGCCCATGCGCACGACGTTGAATCCCGCGTGCTTCATGATTGCGATATCTCGATCGATCTGTTCGGGTGTGCGATCGATGGGCTGATAGCAACTCCCGACAAAAATCTGCCCAGGCCCCGGCCAGTTTGCGGGATGCACGGGGGCCTTCTGCGCCGATGACAGGATGCTCATTGCACCCATCAGCAGAAGTGTCAGCACGGTTCTTGGATTCGTCAATTCCCCACCTCGGTGCGTATCAATCGAACGAGCACAATGTCATTGCTGTTGAATGGAAGCGTGTACTGGATCTGACCGTCGGCGTCGCTTTGCACGGTCTTGTCGGTCTCCGCAAGATCGCGGGTCAGATCGTTGAGATGCGCAATCTGGGACGCGCCCAGGTCCTTGGGAGAACCCATTTCAATATATGCGGAATAGGCATCGTTGGCGTTGTAGCCCGTGCGATACACTTGCAGGCGGTAACCGGCATTTGGTTCAAGATGCGTGACCTGCAACTGTACCGGCGCCGCTGGATGAGAACGAACGAGCTTGGTGTAAAAGGATCGATTGCTGGCCTTCTGATCCGGTTGCTCGAAGTCCCAAATAACAGCGGCAACATTTCCGTCTTGGGTGGCGAGCATGGCCTCGGGATCGCTTGTCTTGAGGCTATCGCCCTGCAGCGCATGAAGGTACTTGTACGCAAAGAATGCGGGCTTGCGAATGCCCTGGGGGTTCAGCAGGCCAAATCCTCCCTGAAACGCCGCCGTTGGAGGCCCGGGCTCTTCAAAGAGATCGGAATAGGTCCAGTAACTCATTCCCTGCGCCAGTCCCTGACTCGCTTTGAGCTTGGTCAGGATGTAAGGCGCGCTGATGTAGGAATCGTGTACCGAATCGCGCGGAGTATAGCTGGTGCTCCACTCGGAAAAGTACAGCGGAATCCCTGGATACGGCGACGCGGAAATCTGCTCGCGAACGCGCCGCACATCTCCAACGATGGCGTCGGGCGATGGTGAAAGTTTGGTGTCCTGCACGCCTTTTTCATCCAGGAAACCCCAATCCACTCCGTAGGTGTGTGTCGTGACAAAGTCAACGCCGGCGCCGCTTTGCTTCACGTGGGCAAGGAACTCGGGAACCCAGGCCGCGCCCGCCGTGCTCGGTCCACCCACGCGCAACTGAGGGTCGATGGACTTGATGGTCTTCGCCGTCAGATCGTAGAGTTCGAAGTACGCCTTCTGATCGGCGCCTTCCCAGAAGCCAGAGAGGTTGGGCTCATTCCACACCTCGAAAAACCACGAGCGCACTTCGTCTTTTCCGTATCGCTGCTCGATGTGCCGGATGAACGCATCGACTAAATCGTGCCAGCCTTCGGGCTTCGGGTGCGAGGTGTTGCCCTTCCAATAAAAAATGCTGTTCTCAGACGTGGCAAGCGCCTTCGGAGTGAACCCCAACTCGACAAACGGCTTGATGTGCCGGGCCAGCAAGTCGTCATAAAGCTGGTCGATCCTGGACCAGTTGTAGATGGTCTTCCCATCTTCAATGTGTACAGTTCCCAGTACATCGTGAAAGATGGCGTGGAACCGTATGTAGCGAAACCCGAGCTCGTCCGTTGTGAGTTTTAGTTGCGCCTGGCTATCGTCGCAAATCAACGTGCCGGGGTAATCGGACCCGACCGACAGATCGAAGAAGCGATCCACCGGCCCCGTCGTTTCCTTGACATCCACGACAATGGTTCGAGAGGAGTTGGCGCTGGATTCGGCGGAAAGAGGCACGTCGGAAAGAATGGCGGACGAGCCAAGCACAAGGACTAAGAGAGAGCGAAGAATTGAACTGAACATCGATGCTGCACTTCCTTCACAAGGGTTTGTTTGCAAATCTGAAACCCGGTTCCTGGGCTCAGCAAAAGAGCTCGGCAATGGCCGCGCGTTCGGAGAATTACCGATGTTCCGTCGTGGCAATGCGTCACTCCATAGCTTTCGTTGAAAATCAGTGAATTGGCGCGCTTCCTCCAAGCGATTTCGATTTCTACGTCACAGGATCATGGCTCGAAGAGTGAATGAACTCTATCTCTACAGCCGGATCATTGGGCCCCCTCCCTGGCGCAAAAAGCGCCGTGGAGGGGTAGTAGTGTTGGTGCGGGATTAGTTCGCTGCCTCCGTGAAGGTGACCAATGCTCCGCCCAATGCGAACTGATCCTGTGCGGTGACCGTCACCGCTCCCGTGGACGAAGGCAAAGTCAGCGTGACCGAAGCGAGCCCCGATCCGTTGGTGAGGACAATCACGCTTGTTCCGCTCGTCGTTCCGTTGGAAAGCGTGCCGGCCGAGGTGGTGAATAGAATGCCCGCGCCAGTTTTCGAGAATGTGGTGCCGCTGGGCGGTGTGACGGTGACGCTCAACTGCTGCGCAAGGGCCGAACCCGTGCTGCCCGTTTGGTTGTTGCCCCCGCTGACGGCAAGCGTACTGGCCGGTGCGCCGGCGACGATCCATCCGCCCTCGGTCTGGGTTGCCGTACCATCCGTTCCTGTCACGGTGTAGTGGCAGAAGCCTCCGCCCACCACATAGCCATTGATGATTTCGTTGGCTATCGTAGGGCTGACCGTAATCGTGGCCGGCGTCGTGGGCGTGATGGTCGCGTTGGTCAGCGTGAGCGAACCGCCGCAGGCCGGAGCGCCCTCGAACGCATCGAAGACAGCCGAGGTCAGGGTCACATTCGCCGTGCCGCTCGTGATCGTCGGATGCAGAATCCCCGTGCCCGAGGCTGGAACCATCAGATCGTCCGGATTCAAATTCCACTCTGAAGCGGGCTTTTGCGGCCGGCTTCCGCTGACCACCAGCAGCGTGATGCTGTTGGCCGCAAAGCTCTGCGTCGCGCTCCAGCCGGTCGAGGGTGAAGCGACGATTGAGCCGGGGTTGGTCGAACCCACCGTGTACCCCTTATAGCTGGACGCGCTGAAGCCGTTCAGGTTGAAGGCGACATTCGCCGTATTGTCCGGATCCTTGTTCAGGACCATGATGGTCATCGTCGTGCCGGTTGCGTTCAGGGCCGCATAGCTCACGAACAGGTCAGGATTGGCGTTGCTCTGGTCCGAGACAGAGAGCGTCCCGAATCCGTGCGTGGCCCCATCGTAGTTCGTATACAGCTTGAAGGACTGGTAGTTGGGATGGGGTTGGTTGGTCGTGCTATCGGTTGCCGACGGCCCGCCCCAGCGCGAGGAAAAGCTCAGCCCCTCGCGGCCCATCACGCCATAGGCGTCCGCGTCGGAGAGCGCCGTGGCGAAGTCCCACTCGCTCTGCGGAACCAGAAACGACTCCCACTCGGTGAAGGAGAGCGGCGTTCCCGGATAGATGGCGTTCACCATGGCTTTGAGGCGCGGGATCATGAAGGTAACGCCGCGATTGGGTTCCGTTGTGGTCATCCAATCCGCATCGTTCCCCGAGTTGTAATACGTCGGGTCCCAATAGGTGCGATAGACTTTGCCCGCCGCGGCGCGCAACTGCGAGTTGGTCAAGCCCGTGGTCGAAACGTTGTCGCCAACATAGGCGTGGATGTCGAAGACATCCAGGGTGCGGACGCCGTTGATCTTGTCCAGCCAATCGACCTGATTCAGCCACCACGGCACGTAGTCGATGCCGGCATAGTTGCCTCTGGTGTCGCCCGTGCCGCCCGCCGACCACAGGAAATTCCAGCAGCAGGTGATGGGGCCAAAACGAACCGCATTCGGATCCCAGGTCTTGAGCGCGGTGCCCGTCGTCTCAAAGAGATTCGCCAACTCGCTGTATCCAGGCGCGGCGGGATGCACGTCGCGGTGCGAGCCGTTCCATATCTCCGGCTCGTTGTCCATGTCGTAGAAGTGGCAACTGGATATCTGCGAATAGGGAACGTCGCATACGCCATTGCCAAAGGCGCTGGCCAGCGCGGTTGCCCACTCCTCGCGGTAGAGGCAATTGCCCGTCGAGCAGTCGCTGGCCGTGTTGACCAGTGGGTAGTACGCGCCGGTCGACGCGTTGCTGGTCACCGGCGTCTGGCAGTCCGGTTTCAGGCCGTCGCCTGCATCCGTATTGTATGGATCGACAGAGCACTGAGCGCCGTACGTCGCGACGGAAAAACTCCAGTTGCGGTTGGTGCTGTTATCGGTTTCCTTGGCCACCCAATTGAGCATCGGCATGGTGGTGAGCATATGGCTGCCGGAGTTCACCGTGTACTGCGTCAACGCGACTGAATCGACGGCGTTGCCATTGCTGTCCCCGAGGCCGAAGTCCTCGTAATACCAGTCGCCGCCCGCGTTGTAGGTAAACAGCTTCCAGTTGTAATTCGTGGCTTCGTTGCCGCCAAAGCGCACGAACCCCGGCGATAAGTTCGTAATGTCGGTTTCGGTCGTGGAATTGATGCCGTAGATATACGGGCTGATCAGATGGCGATTGCCCAGCGTATCGATGGTGACGGTAGCGTTGGTGCTGCCGGGCGAGGTAATGGTCATGTTCGCCGTGCCCGTCGAACTGGCGTAGGTCGAGGAACTGCTGGAGTCGGGTGTATAGGTGACCGTGAGCGTATTGGAGCCCTGCGCCAGTGAGCCGGGCTGCACGTAGAAAGTCGCGGAACCAGAGTTCAACCCCACCGCCGCAGTGGCGAAACTGCCGCTTGCGAGCGTCACGCTGCCGGTTGGGGTTGTCTTGGTTCCGCTCACCGTGGTGGTGACAATCAGGTTCTCCGCGTAAGGATGCGTCGTCTCTTCGGGGGTGACTGTGACGGTCGCCGCGGAAAGTGCCTGAGTGACCGTTACCTTCGCCGAGCTCGAGGCGCCGGCGTAGTTCGATGAGCTGTTCGCGTCTGGCGTGTACTGAGCGGTCAGCGTGTTGGAGCCTGCGGCCAGCGATCCCGCGGCAATCGTAATCGACGCCGATCCGGAGGCGAGGGTTGCGGCCGATGACGTGTAGCTGCCACTGGAAAGAACCAGCGAACCGGTGGGTATGCTGCCTGCGCCCGCGGCCGCTACCACAATCGTGACCTGCAGAGTCTGCCCCGGCGCAATGCTGCTGGATGCGGGCGTAACGATGACGGTAGGCGTAGCCTTGCTGACCGTGAGCGAATTGGTCGCCGTTGCCGAGTTGACATGGACGGTATCGGTTGGCGTAAGGGTCGCATTCAGCATTTGAGTTCCCGCGCCAGGCACAGCTCCACTGGCCGGCGAATACGCAAATGTACCAGGATAATTTGCCGTCGCGTCTAGCTGCGTGGAACTCAAAGGCGTCCCATATGGGATGGCCGCGGGAGCTGGCCAGGTGATCGTGGGCGAAACGGGGCCCGATGAGGAGGATGAGCCGTTGCCGCCGCCGCAGCCAATCAGAAAAGCACTAACACAGATGAGTCCGGACAAGGATATAAGTACACGGGTTGAATTCAATGTCTCTCCTGAATAGGCGACTTACCACATGGATTTGGGAACGCACCGCGCAGCCTTTCGCGATCAAGTTCGCTTCGCTTCGCTTCGGTTTGTCCTCAATGGAAGGAGATCTTAGCCATCTCGCAATCCCCCTTGATTCCTCGAAAAAATGCCCGGCCGTAAGCGTTCCATCGCTTGCGGCCGGAAGGAAGAATCGATACGCCGCAGCTATTGAACGGTGACATTCACCTTGAATACCTGTTGCGCGCATGGATACGTGTTGATTGTCGAGCAGGCCACCGTATTGGTGGTGCTGCCTGACTTATACGGATCAGCCGCTGCATAGACAGTCACGGTGCTGGTTCCTTTTGGCGTTGTGAAGCTCGTGCCGCTGCACGCGGTCACACCCAGCATTCCTGCCGACAACGCACCGATTGCCGCGATCAGCAGGACCAGGTTCCAGCCCGTGGTCCTAACCGCCAACTTCAGCCGACGGCGCGCGAACAGGAGCAGTAGACCACTTGCACCAGCAACCCACCAGATCATTCCGCCTGCAGTGGGGGGTATTGTAGGCTGGTTGACCACAAACGACATTGCCACCGTCGCAGGCGCATTGGTCACCGTTGAGGTATTCGGAAGAACGGAAACCTGTCCAGGCGAAAACACGCAGCTTGTGAAAGCTGGCAACGTGCTTGGATCGCAACTGAACCCAACGGCTCCGGTCCAGCCTCCATAACTGCTTGCCGTGAAGGTCACCGACCCCGATTTCTGAGCGCTGGCGCTCACGCTCAATGAACTGGAAGTGACCGCGATCGAGCCTTGCGGGCCGGCAACATCGAATGTGCCGCTGGTTGAACTCGATGCGTTGAAGTTGACGTCTCCCGGATACGTGGCCTTGATCGAGACTAAATCGTAGGCTACACCGGCCGCCGGCGCTACTGGGATATAGGAATAGGTGGCCTGATACCCTTCGGTCCCTCCTGTCAGCGTACCTGTTCCGGAAGTAGAGTTGCCGCCCGAATCAGTAATAGTAAAGGTAACCACGCCCGTCGGTATGCCGGCATAAGCCGACGAAACCGTTGCGGTGAGCGTCATCGGTGTCTGCGCCGGCTGGCTGGCAGGCGATTGGTTGAGAGTCGTGTAGGAAAGCGTCGTGATCGTGGAGACAGCGGCTACCGCAATTGTGATCGAGGCCGTGCTTCCCGCATAGGTCACAGTAGGAGCGTCCGCGCCACTGTACACGGCACCGATGGTGTGGCTGCCACCCGAGAGCGCTCCTGCCGGCAGTGTGAACTTTGCAACTCCGCTCGAAAGCGCTGCCGTCTGTTTGGTGACGCCGTCCACCACCAGTGAGATATTGCCGATCGGAGTCCCTTGACTGCTGGAAACCGTGACGCCAAAGGTCGCCGCCTCGTCATAGGTCAAGGTACCGCTCGGCGAACTCTGCGTGACTGTCGTCGTGGTGGCAACGGTCGGCCAGCCCTGTCCCGTGAACGCTACCGTGTGATTCAAACCGTTGACCGCATTGCTGGAGAGCGCCAGATCAAGCGTGAATGAGCCATCCGCACCGGGAGTGAACTCTGCCTCCACAAAGCAATCCTCGCCCACAGCCAGCGAATCGCCGCTTGCGCACGCTCCGCTTTCACTGCTCAGCAAGGAAAACTGGCTCGTGTCACCCGAGGCCGCCAAGTACGGCGTACCAAAGGTGAGCGCCGAGTTTCCAGAGTTCACAGCCGTGACCGTGAGCGTGTTGCTTACCGATCCGGGCGCATTCTTGCCCGCGCTCAGACTGGCGGCGGTGCGCGCCACACTGTACGCTTTGGCATTTGCACTGTCGGTCAAATAGACATTGCCGTTGCTGTCAAGGCTAACGCCGAAGGGCGCGGCAATGACCGGATTTCCCGCGGCATCCTGCTGGCCTGCAACGTTGACGGCCTGGGTGGCCACGAGGGTTCCGGAGATGTAGGGGACGCGCAGAACCTGCTGCGAACCTTGATCGACGACAAACAGAGCCCCTGAAGCATCGATAGCGATACCCGAGGGGTTGCTGTAGCCGCTCGCAACAGTTACTTGCACGCCTGAAGACAACGGTAGTTCGAGCTCGTAGACCTTCCCGCTGTCGGCATCGGCTACATACACATTTCCAGCGGTATCCAGCGAAACTGCCGATGGTGCGCTGAGATTTGAGCCTAGGCTTTGGGCAAGACCGGCGGTCCAGCCCTCCACATTGGGCAGATAGACGACGCGCTTGTTGCCGGTATCGGCGACATAAAGATTGCCGAAGCCGTCAATTGCAATCCCTTCCGGCGCACTGAGCGTTTGACCTGCCAGAAGCGCGCTGTCTGAAATCAACACGCTCTGCGACGCCGTGCTCGGCGTTCCATTGACCACGGGGATTTCGACGATCCGATTATTTCCAGAGTCGGCGACAAAGATGTTTCCTACGCTATCAACCGCTACGCCCTGCGGCGAGTTCAACCCACTGCCGATCGACGCTGCCGTGCTTCCTCCTGCTACAACCTCCCATACTGTGTTTGCCGCCGAATCCGCGATAAAGACGTTGCCCAGGTTATCGCCTGCTACCGACTTCGGCGCCGAGTAGCCGCTGCCGATCGAAGATACTGTGCCGGGGTCCATCGTCAGGCCGGCCGCAGTCCCCGTTCCCGTGAGGTACGCCTCACCCAACACCGAACCGGAAGCGTTCTTGAAGAATAGCTGGGTCGAATTTGCACCAGGAGAAGTTGGCGCCATTTGCACCGAAACCGTGCAGGCATTCGTCGCGGAGTAGCTTGTGCCGGCGGCGCAGCTGCCCTGTGTACCTACCGCAAAAGCCGTCGATCCAGTGGCGATGCTAGCTGGCGAGACGCTTGTGTTGAAGACGGCATTCAGCGTGAGGCTGCTATTGCTTCCGGATGCGACAGTGCCGAAGTTGGCCTTGCCAAGAGAAATCTCATTGAAGGGGGCGTTCCAATTCACATAGTAGAAGTTGCCGCTCCCATCCGTTGTCGGCGGACCCGGCAGGTTGTTCGGCAAGCCCGTCGCAACTATGTATTGATCGGTTGGATTCAGAGCCGCGGTGCTTCCCGATGTCTCGTTCGGGATCACCAGCAGGTTGCCAATGTCCAGCACGTACAGATCGCCCGCGCCATCGGTGAAGATGGACTCGATGGTCGTGTATCCAGTGGATATCTGCACCGGGGTCGCGCTGTATGCTCCTGAGCTATAAGCCAGCTCATACACCGCGTTTCCTTCGGCATAGTACAGGTTGTTTTGGGAATCCAGTGCAATGCCGGCGACGGCGGAAGGCAGGCTTGCCCCACCCAGCAACTGCACCGTGCTCGTAGAGGTTTTGCCTTGAACGATCTCTTCGATCGCATAGGCTGTGCCGCCGCTGGGGTAATACACCTGGGCAAGAAACAGATCTCCCGATGCGTCCGCCGCCATGCCCAATGGTCCAAAAAAGTATCCCCCGTTGTCGTCACTGAGGGCGACGACGCTTGTCGCATTCGCAACGCAACCGGTCATGGGAATCTTATAAAAGACGCTTCCATTGCCGCCGTATCCTTCCGCAAAGTAAAGATTGGCCTTGGCAGCGTCGAACTGGATGTACTCGTTCCCTGACCAGTTGGCGCCTGTGCCCGCATATATCTTCTTCGCCGCTCCGCCGCCTGCCGGGGTTTCCCAGACATCTCCCCCATACCCATGCACCGTGTATAGATTTCCGCAAGCATCCAGGGCAATGCCATTCGGGTTGGAGGCCAACCCGGTCGAGGGGACTGTACTGTTGCTCGATAACACGACCGGCGGCACGCTCGAACTGGCGTAACTCCCTATGGTCGCAAACATCGCGATGACACACACGACCAGATACCGGCATACCATGGTTGGCGTCCAGCTCGTTGCACGATTCTTCCTCAGCATCCCAATCCTCCAGAATTCGGCCAGCGGCCGCGCTATGTTTCTCTTGACTTGTTCGATTCTTTTCATCGCTGTTTCCTCAATCTCCGTACCAGTTTCGCTGCGCCGGGAGAGCGCTGACTGCGCTCTCCCGATGCGCTCAGAAGTTGTACCTGAACCCGCCCTCGACGACGCGTTGGCCGGTCTTGAAGATGGTCTGGCCAAAGTTATAGCCGTTACCTGTCTCCACCTGGATTCCGTTCAGCGCTTCCTGTAGCGACGTGTAGTGCGACGTTACGGGATCTTGCACCTTGAGGGTCAGCGGATTCGTCGGATCCTGCGAGTAAAAGGAGGTGATGGGATGGTTGAGGAAATTGAACCCGGAAAACCGGATCTGAATGTTTTGTTTCTCGCTGAGTTTGAAGTTCTTGGTCACCGTCATGTCCCATTTGAAGAAGACCGGACCGGCGATATAAGGAAGGTTCCACCAGCCTTCGGTTCCCTGAGCGGGAATTCCGAAACAGTCGCCATTGACATACTGATGAGCGCTCTTGTTCAGCCCCAGGCTGGGATCGCACTTGACGGTTGGCTGGATGGTGTAGTCTCCCGAGCCAAGCCAGGTGGAGGAGTTGATCGGCACACCCGTCGAAGTCGCGCTGTTGCCGCTGAAGTAGTTGGCGGTGCCTCCGAGATTGAAATTGGTGCCATAGTTTTGCAGGACGGAAAGATCGGGGCCTGACTGGACCGACAGTATCCCCGACACTTCCCATCCATTGACGGCCCCCCCCACAATCCGGTTGACATGGAATTTGCTGCCCTCCTGCAACGAATAGTTCAGGTTCACAACATGGCGCCGGTTGTAGGCGGCAATGCCGTAATCATGGTTCATATCGATCGGATCGCTGACCGAACCGGTATCGTAGCTGCCGCGCACCGCGAGCGCATTCGACCAGGTATAGTTCAGCCCGAAGATCGCGCTGCCGGTCTGCTTGTTCAACGAGACCTGCATGGAGTTGTAATTCGCCCATGCCTTGTGCGATGGCACGTTGATCTGCGTGTAGCTCGGGTAGGGGCGATAGTCAGCGCCGGCGTTCGGAATGCTGGTAATCGGGTTCACTTGCCCGGTCACAGGATCGGCTTGGTAATATGCGCCCAATGGAATCGCGTTCTGGTTTTGTAGCCCGGACTGCGTCAGGAGATTCGAGCTCTGATTGCCCACATAGGCCAATTCGAGCTGCATCTTCCCCGGCACGGACTGGTCAACCGTGAAGTTGTAGTTGTACGTCACAGGCTGCCTGTCGTCATGCGGGTCCGCCACCGTGACGCTGAACGGAGGCGCCTGCTTGGAAACCGTCGACCTGCTGTAGTATCCGCAGGGGATGACTGTGCTGGAGTACATCTGCGCAAAGGAGCAACCGGTGTTAACCGCAGTGCTGGTGTTCCATGAAAGACCGCCAAGGGGAACCCCAATGCCGGCCGCCGAGTTCAGACTGTCGTGGAAATGGTAGGAGCCGAATCCGCCACGGAAAACCGACTTGCCATTGCCGTACAGGTCGTACGCAACCGAGAAGCGGGGTGCGTAGAAAAGCGGCCGTGTCGGATATCCAGCCACGGGAATGCTGTTGTCTTCCTTGTGCCACTTGAATCCAAGCCACGTCGTGGGATCTGCCGGATTGATGCCGTCGACCAGCACGCCCTTCTGCAGCTCCGAAGGCTCCCACACCGCGGCTCCCACGCCATGCTTGTCCGTCCAGGGGCCGATGTGCGACAAGCGGATGCCAAACGTCAGCGTCAGCTTCGGCAGCACCTTCCACTCGTCGGTCGCATACCCATCGATCGACGTATAACGGAGATCGGCGTTGTAGTCCGTGAGGTCCTGGCCGGAGTAGCCGGGGCAACCCATTAGAAATGCTCCAAATGTATTGGCGGCATAGGCCGACTTCGGCGTCGAGGAGGGCGACGGAAGAGGGTTGCCCCCAAAGCTGGAAAGCGGCTGATTGATGGCGCAGCCATCCCAGACCTGGAAGAAGTTGTAGCCGGCCAGATTGCTGGCCAACTGGGCCTCGTTGTCGCCGGTTTGTTCCACATATACCCCGGCTTTGATCGAATGAGTCTTGAAGACCTTGGTCAAGTTGTCGGCTGCGGTCCAGGCCAATTTGTGCTGAAACTGGCCCGACGCCGGAACATAGCCCCATCCATATTGAGGAATTGGAGCGTCCCAGGTTCCAAGCGTCGGCACCTGGTGTTCGCCCACCTTGCTGGTGATCTTGGTGCCCGGTCCGTACAGAACCTGCGGGGTAATGCCGCCGTCGTAACCCGCCGCTCCCCAGGCTTGATTCCCGCCGCCGGGCAAGGTCGAAAGCGTTTTGGGATTATCGTATTGGCCAGGGTTGGTGAAGAAAACGCCCGTGAGGGCCACTTCGTTGGTTGTCGACTGGTTCACCGTCTGAGTCAGATTCAGCGAAACAAGATTTGATGGAATGTTACTGCTGAATGCCGTCGGCATGGGGATATTCGAACCTGGGTACCCATAATAGGCCGGACCCGTGTGTTGGATGGAATCCACCTTCTCCCAGTTGTAGGTGACATAGAGCTTCAGGTTGTCGGAGATGTTCTCATCCACGCGGCTGTGAAACTGAAACCCGTTTTGAGTCTTCGTCTGGTTCTTCACATAGTTGATGCCGTCGGTCAAATCAGTGCCTTGCGGCTGCGGGGTGCGGTTGGCCTTGGGATACCATTGCATGTAAGCGGCAACGCCGGGGTCGATCGCCGAGGGCAACATGATTCCGGGGTTGGGATTCGCCGTGGTGCCACCAAGGGGGTTGCCGTTGATGTCCGTGCCGGCGACCATCGAATAGCACAGAGATCCGATATTGGACAGCCCCGGACCAGTCTGGTCGGCCCCCGTACAGCCAGTCGTTGGGTCTGAGATCGTGGCCGCAGGCACATTGAGCGCCGCGCCAAGGCTGGCCGGACTCAGATCGCCGCCCTGCATCGCCGCCGATGGAATGAAGGCCTTGAACAACTGTTCGGGCAACTCCTGCCCGTAGTATTCGTACCCGGCCCAGAACACCAGCCGCTTGCTGTGATTGAACTGCGTGCCTGGTATCGCCACCGGCCCGCCTATGCCCACGCCCGGATAAAAGTACTTCGCCTGGGAGCGCGCCGCTCCGTAATAGTTCGAAATCCAATCGTTGGAGTTTGCCGCGTAGTCCCGCATATACGCATACAGCGAGCCATGATATTCGGAACCGCCCGACTTGCCCACGGCCGCAATGACCACCGGGCCTCTGGCCTGATCGGCGCCGAAGTTCGAGGTCTGGACCTTGACTTCCTGCACCTGGTCCATATTGACGCTGGCAATGTTGCCTCCCATGTCGCCCGCATCGATGATGTTTGCGCCATCGGAGCTGAGATTAACCATTCCGGACTCCGGCGCGGCCCCGCTGGCTCCGAAGCTGCTGATATTGCTCATGCCGAATCCGGCCGTCTGGTAGTTCGGAGTCCCGTTCGACGCATCGGTCGCAGCGTACGTGAACCCAGGCAGCATGGACACCAACTCCGTGGCATCGCGGCCCACAGTCGAAAGCCGCTGAATCTGCCCCGAGGTGATCAGCGTGCTGTGCTCGCCGGAATTCATTGAGACGCCGGCAACCTCGGCCGTTACCGTCACTGACTCCGCAGCCGCGCCCACCTTCATGCCGATCTTCGGCACCGTGAGGCTGTCGCCCGAGTGAACGACGATTCCAGTCACCGCCCAGTCCTCGAATCCCTTGTACGAGACCCTAAGCCCATACGTCGCCCCGGGCTGCACGGCAGCGAAGTAGAAAAAACCCTCGCCATTGCTCTGCACAGACCGAGTGGCTTTGCTGGATTCGTTGGTCAGAACCGCCCTCGCTCCCGGAATCACAGCCCCGGTGACATCCTTCACCGTGCCTGAGATGGAAGACGTTTCCTGAGCGCTCCCACAGATGGAAAACAAGACGAAGACCGCGCAGATGCTCAAGACGCGCAGTGCACTTCGCCCTGTCAACCGGGCACCGAATAGATTTGCAAATTTGCGCCAAATTATTTTCGACAAGATTGCCTCCAAACTTCAAATTCAGATCGTTCAAACCGCTCACTGGGCCAGTAAGATGTCCCAATGGAATTTGCCTCGGATGCCGGTTGCCGCAATTCCTGCTGCGGGATTTCCCGGTCCTGGCTCAACGAGGTCGAAATATAGGCAGCCAGAGAATGGATGCGCAATCGTTAATCATGCACAGAATTGCTAAAGCGATTTTTCAATGTTTAACTTATTTATTATCAATAAAGTAAACATATTTAACGTCGAAATCTTGGCAGCGAAAGCCAGGTACAAGCGGGCATTTAACATTGGCATTTTCACAGACGCCTTAGTAATATCGATTCATCCTTCTGGAGTAGATGTATGGACCTGCCGGTAGCCTCTCACTTGAAGGACTCGGAGCGCTTGGAGCTGGAAGCTGTCCTGGCCGCGCTCGCGCACACTCCGCGTCTGGAAAGTTTCCTGCGCTATATCGGTGAGCGGTACTTTCAGAACAGAATCGGCGAAATCAATGAGTACAACATTGCCACTGAGGTTCTGGGTCGCTCAAAGAACATTTTCGATTCCTCTCGGGATTCCATCGCGCGCGTCGAGGCTCACCGCCTGAGAAAGAAGCTGAAAGAGTATTACGATTCAGACGGCAAAGACCACGAAATCCAGATTTCACTTCCATCGGGAAGCTATGTTCCGGCATTTACCTGCCGTCTCTCGTCCTTTCCAATCACATCGCTGCCTGAAGCTGAGGCCGATGACCAGGAAGTTGAGAACTTACCCTCCGGGATTGGTGAGGATGCGGAACAAGCGCAGGCTTCGCCTCAAACGGGGATCGTCGAGACAACTCCCCCGGCGCCGCGGGCCGCGCGCGGACGAACCCTGCTCGTCGCCATCGCGGCCATTGCCGCCCTGCTTGCGATAAGCCTCGGCACAATCCGTTTCCTTTCCCGAGCCAAGTCCGGCAATCAGCCCGGGGCCGGTACCTCGCTTCCGCCCAACGGCATTCAACCTTCCCTGCAAAACGCGGCTCAGGTTCCGCTTCGCCTGCTTGCCGGCTACGATGGAACTCCAAAGATCGACAGCGCGGGAGTGTACTGGCAGCCTGATCGCTATTTTCATGGTGGCGGCGCGTTTCGGTGTCCGGATGTGCCGGTGGCGCGAACCAGCGATCCCATGCTGTTTGAACATTGGCGAACTGGCGACTTCACCTACGACATCCCCCTTGCGCCAGGCCCCTATGAACTGCACCTGTACTTTGTGGCCTCGCCGCAGGATGATCCCAAAACCAGCTTCTTTCATGTGAGCGTCAACGGCCAAATGCTTCTGAGAGCATTCAACATCAGCTTCGACGCTCTCGGAGCCAATATCGGCGATGAACGCGTCTTCAAGGACATCTATCCGGACAAAGATGGCATTCTCCATCTGAAGTTCTTCATGGACCGATCTTCGCCTACTCTGAACGCGCTCGAGATTTTACCCGGCCTGCCGCATCGCCAACTCCCCGTGCGACTCGTCATGCAGCGAACGGCCGTCACTGATCACGATGGCAACACGTGGCATCCAGATAACTACTTTCAGAATGGCGCGCTCTCCGATCCTCCCCGGCAGATCGGCGGTACTCCCGATCCTGGCCTCTATGCGCAGGAACGCTTCGGTCACTTCACCTACTCCATTCCGGTCGACACTCAAGGCCGCTATACGCTCGTACTCCACTTCGCGGAACTTTACTGGGTTCCAGACCCTCAGGGCGGCGTGGGTGTCGGTAGCCGGGTCTTTCGCGTCTATTGCAACGGGGCAACATTGCTCGACAACTTCGACATCTTCAAGGAAGCTGGCAGCCTGCACGCCTTGACCAGGACGTTCAGTCACCTCCAGCCGTCCCCGGAAGGCAAGCTCGATCTAACCTTCGATCCAATCGTTAATTATGCAACCGTCTCTGCCATCGAAGTCATCGATGAATCGCAGTAGCAACCTGAGCAGGAGCGAAGTGAGTTGGAGCAGCTCGCCCACCCCGGCCGGAATCATCGCTTGGGCCAGCGAATCCCCCGTTGCGGAATATTGCTTCAGCAATATTCCGCAAAGGAAAACCTTTCAACCTCCTCATCACGATGCGGGCGGAATGAGAATGTCGGTGATGGTGTAGGCAGGCACGGTGATCGTGAACTTCGCGCCCAGTCCAGTGATTTCCGACTGGGAAACGGGCGCTCCCGATTTCTGCTGCGCCGCACCGTAATCGATGCGGCGGCCCTTGGTGCCGACCGGGCCACCGTTAAGGTTGACCGTTACCGTTACCGGCGAACTCGGGTTGTCGTTGACCAACATTACGGCAACCACGCCGTCCCGTCTGCGTGTCGCATGAACGGCCAAGAGCGGATCGTTGGAAGTCGCAGCGACGAAAGCATCCCCAGGGTAGCGCGCCACAAAATGCAACATCTCCAGCCCCATGAACGCGGGCCCAAAACTCTTGCCATCGGCAGCAATCATGCTGGGTCCGTGCATTTCTGACCAGCTCACAGTCTCGGCGCCGGTTTCGACCAGAATCGGATACGTGTCCGCAACCCACAACGCGGTAAAAATCGGATGGTCGAGCCTTGGCCAGCTGGGTACGGCCGCCGTTGAAAAGGCAATGTGCGGCATATGATCGCGAGGGCAATCCTGATGGTAAAGACTCAGCATGGAATTCACGATCACCCCGATCTTCGCGCGAGAACCGCTCAGCATATCGGACTCGTTCACCGACTTCCAGTCCGGAGGCGCCAGGGAAATGGGTTGCCAATCGACCACCACGAAATCGATTGCGGAGCAGCTTGCCTTCAGGGTCTTGGCGTTCCAGTCGAGAGTCCATGCCTTCGAACTCCAGTCGGAGTCCGTCGGTTGCCCATCCGGGGTTGCAAGCGACGCGCCAATGCGAATCGTTGGATCCACGGCCTTCATTGCGCCAGCAAACGCGGCAACCTGGGTGCCATAGAAGGACGGTGCCAGATTGGCGCTCTTCTCCACGCTTCCCTTGCCCTTTGCGGGAATCGGCGCATGCAGATCCGGCGTGCCGCTGTGGGCGCTCCCATAATAGCCGTTGTTGTATACCTGATCGCCGATTTGCCACAACCGGATGCCAAAAGGCTTGGGATGCGAAATGCGCAGGAAGTTGTACCCGTCATCCTCCGTCGCAGGGGCCTGGCTGCGGAGGGTAGCCCAGAATCCCACGGTCATCCAGTCGTCCCCGTTCTTGTCTCTGGGAAGCGCGCGTTTATCGGCTGCATCTCCATTGGCATAGGCGACCCATGCGGCTGCCTCACCCACATCTCCACCGGAAACACCGCTGATATTGGTCCCGTAGTTCACCACGATCAATGCAGTGCCGAACTTGTCCAGGTTCTTCGCAAAGTTGCCGAAATTGCTGTCGGGAGAAAGATACGGAGATTGCCTTCCCGCGATTTGCGTCATCTCCCTGGATGACCAGTGATAAAGATCGGCGATCCCTCCGCCGCCGGGGTAACGAACCACAGTCGCGCCAGCCAGCCGGGTAAACTGAGCCGCCGCCGGATTGAATGCGTCGCCGTCGAACATCGCGGCAGGCAGGCCGATCGAGGTGTTGGTCAGAATGTTAATCGTCTTTCCCAACTCCACGGTCACCTTCGCCTCTCCAGCGAATGCCGTGTTGGCAACACACAGCATCGCAACAAGTGGAAACATCGCAACGAGTGACCCTGAGCAAAGGGAGGGAATGCGCCTCCATTGGCGCATGGAAAGCGGACCAGCCTGGGACGGAAATGTCTGAAACATCGAACTGACCTCTCTTCTTGATCTCATTGCCGCAACTATCGAGGGCGGGGTCAGACCACGGAGAAAGGCTGGTCCCGGACCCAATCTCAACCAAAACAAACACTATAGGGTCGCAAACCAGCAATACGGAATCGTTAATCATGTACCAATCTGTTCAGGACTCATGGGAAACTATAAGACATTTATTTTCAATAACATACTGGATCGTTTAACCTCCAGCCATCTCTATCCTGCAAAGGTACAAACACCAATTTAACGTACGGCCGCATAGCCGAAACCTGGGCCGTCATCACACTATGCCAAGTGCATGCCTCTCAATTTCGTCCGAATCGTCCTTGAAGATCAGCATATCGAGGAAGTCGAAGACACCCTGCATGCGCAGCAGACGAAAACTCTCGCCCACAACTTCGACATCGGTAATCGGTACGGGATGGAACATTAGCTTCTCAACTCCGTGGGCATCTGCTCATCTGCTCTCCTCGCGTACGCACGCGCCTTTTGCCGGACGGCAAGCACAGCACGATCAGGGTTCCCCAGGCAGACTGGCAGTTTGTAATTCCCGGCATCAATGCAGGCTACATCAGTTGGGAGCAGTTTGAGGTGAACCAAAAGCGCCTCGCCGAGAACGCAATGGGATTCGGAGGAATGCGAAATGCCGGGCCGGCACGCGAGGGCCCAGCGCTTTTGCAGGGTCGTGTCATATGCGGCATTTGCGGAGAGCGGATGGGCATTCATTACAGCATTGCGTATCACCAAGTGACTCCCACTTATGTCTGCCAGGAAGCTTCCGTACGGAAGTCAGAGAAGGTCCGCCCGCCCTAAAGAGCAATTCATTCATACATCGATCATCCGCCTGCCTGATATTTCTACCAAGTGACGCGAGTCACGAATTGTCCTAGCGGGGAATCCGCCAACGAAAAGCTCCAGCTCGATAGCTGGGGCTATTTATGTCATGGTCATGTTGTTTGAATTTGGTCATGTTTTTTGCCCCAAGTAGGGCCATCGGAGTGGACAATCTGGACAATTGCCAAAAAAGGGAAATCTATAAGTGATTGACTTGATGACATTTATCTATATATCTTGTTTAGATTCAACGATTACTAACTAGGTATTGGCGGAGAGAGTGGGATTCGAACCCACGGTACTCGTAAAAGTACACACGCTTTCCAAGCGTGCGCCTTAAACCGCTCGGCCATCTCTCCGCTGTGCGGCGTTAACTGTCTGAATCTATCATAATTGGTTGCCTTGAGGGCCGCGGGCGTCCGGCCCGCGGCGCAAACCGGCGGCGTGGTTATTCAGATGTGTGTGAAATCGTTTACTTCGCCTGCCTCGCTGATTTATAGTGCCGTTTGTTCGCCGCTCCCGATCCTGCCTTAGCCTGCGGCGGCGCTTCATTCGAAAGAGGTCTTCCATGGCTCGTATTTCACGTCGCAATCTTCTTGGTTCCTCGCTTGCGCTCTCTGCCTCTTCGCTGCTGGCCCGTTCCGCATGGGGACGCACAGCCGCGCTGCTGGCCGGCTATCCGCAAGCCGCATCCGCCGAGGCCCAGGCCGCCGTGGCGCCGCGCGAACAACTCCTCTTCGACCTTGGCTGGAAGTTTCTCTTCGGCAATGGGGTTGACCCGGTTCGCGACCTCGGCTTCGGCAACGGCCAGGGAGACTTTGCCAAGACCGGCGAATTCGCCTTTGCAAAGGCCGGCTTCGACGACTCTAAATGGCGCAAACTCAACCTGCCCCACGACTGGGCCGTCGAACTTCCCTTCGTCCGCGACGAAGAGCTGAGGTCCCATGGCTACAAGCCGCTTGGCCGCCGTTATCCGGAGACCAGCGTGAGCTGGTATCGCCGCGAATTCGACATTCCTGCCACCGATGCCGGACGCCGCATCGCCGTGGAGTTCGATGGCGCCTTTCGCGATGTGCTTATCTTCGTCAACGGCTGTTTTATTGGCCGAAACAATAACGGCTACGCGCCGTTCCGCTTCGATATCACTGACTTTATTGCCGTCGGGAGCAGGAATTGCATCGTCGCGCGCGTCGATGCCAGCTTCGGCGACGGCTGGTTTTATGAGGGCGCGGGCATCTATCGCCATGTCTGGCTCACCAAGACCGACGCGCTGCACCTCGGCAAATGGGAGAGCACGGTGCGCACTGAGGTCAACGGCAGCGGCGCAACCTTATCGCTGAGCACGATCGTGGTGAATGAGAGCAAACAGGCAGAGAGCGCCAAAGTGACCTGGCAGATTCTCGACTCCGCGGGCAAGACGGTGGCCGCCGCTGAGACTCCCGTGCAATCGGTTGCCGCAGACGGCTCGTCCAGCTTCACCGTCACGGCCAGTCTTGCCAATCCGGTTCTCTGGTCGGTGGATTCGCCCACGCTTTACTCGGCCGTGGCGACCGTCGAGTCCGGCGGTGCGGCGCGAGATGCCGAGCGCGTGAGTTTCGGCGTGCGCACGGCGCATTTCGATGCCGGCAAGGGATTCTTCCTCAATGGCCAGCCGCTCAAGATTCAGGGAACCTGCAACCACCAGGATCACGCCGGCGTAGGCGCAGCCGTGCCGGACCGGCTGCAGTGGTTCCGCGTCGGCGTGCTCAAGGAGATGGGATCGAACGGCCTGCGTACCTCGCACAACATGCCCACCCCCGAGTTGGTTGAAGCCTGCAACCGCCTGGGCATGATGATGATGTGCGAGACGCGCCAGATGAGTTCCAGCCCCGAGGGCCTGGCGCAACTTGAGGTCATGGTCAAGCGCTATCGCAATTCGCCATCGATCATCCTGTGGTCCATCGGCAACGAGGAGGGACAGCTTCAGACCCAGGAAGCCGAGCAGGGCGCCAAGGTTGCTTCCACCATGGTTCAACTCTGTCACGAGCTCGATCCAACCAGGGTCGTCTCCGCGGCTGTCAACGGTGACAACTCCAAAGGCGTCTCCGACGCATTCGACATCATCGGGTTCAATTACAACCTGGCATTTCCCGACGAGTATCACAAGAAAAATCCCACCCGCCCGGTTTATGGATCGGAAACTTCATCCGCCATTTCGACGCGCGGCGAATACACCACCAGTCCCCTGCGCAACACCGTGAATGCCTACAACTCCGTGGTGCCCTGGGGCGAAACCGCCGAGGAGTGGTGGACCTTCTATGGCACGCGCGATTGGGAAGCAGGCGGCTTTGCGTGGACCGGCTTCGACTATCGCGGCGAGCCCACTCCCTACGGCTGGCCTTCCGTTAACTCGCAGTTCGGCATCGTTGACATGTGCGGGTTTCCCAAGGACACCTTCTTCTACTACAAGGCCTGGTGGGGCAAGGATCCGGTTCTCCACCTCTTCCCGCACTGGAATTTCGAGGGCAGGGAAGGCGACGAGATTCCAGTCTGGGTGTACTCCAATCTTGACCAGGTCGAGTTGTTCGTCAACGGCAAGAGCCAGGGGGCGAAAGATGTTCCGCGCCTGGGTCACGTGGAGTGGAAGGTGCTCTATGAGCCGGGAGTGATTGAAGCCCGCGGTTCAAAGGGCGGCAAAGTGGTGTTGACTGAAAAGCGCGAGACCACCGGTCCCGCGGTCGCTATCCGCCTGAGCGCGGACCGCACCGAGATCGACGCCGATGGCGAGGACGTGGCGATTCTCAAAGTTGAAGCCCTCGACAAGGATGGCCGTCCCGTTCCCACCGCATCGAATTCCATAGGATTCAATGTCACCGGCGTCGGCACGCTGATCGGCGTGGGCAATGGCGACCCCAACTGCCAGGAGAGCGATAGGGAGCCCAGGCGTTCGCTCTTCAACGGCCTCGCCCAGGTCATTTTGCAATCCTCCAGGCGTCCCGGCGAGATTCACATTGAAGCAGTGAAGGAAGGCTGGGAAGGCCCGGAACTCACGCCTGCCAAGCTCGTCATCACCACAAAGCAAGTCCAGCCCCGGCCTTCGGTTCCGGTGACCGGCGCGCGCGGCTGACTCTACGCACGCCGGCGAAACATTTCAGGCGCGCACCTCTAGTCCTCATCCCCGCTTTCGGGCATGTTGTCCGGCTTGCGGGCCAGGTCGATGGGTGAATGGTGGGCGTCGCGCAACTTCCGGTCGAGCGCCGGGAGTTGCGTCTTCCTGAAGTTGTCCCAGCCCGGCAGCGCTTCCTTCGCTTCCTCCACCACCTGCGCGGTGGCCTTAACCAGCGCGGCGGTGGGAGCAGCGTCGGCCTGTTGCAGTTCGGCGTAAAGCCCGGTTGCTTCCCCAGTCACTTCGTCGATTCCCGGCAGCCTTTTGGGCGCGTCGGGACCGGATCCATCAAGCAGAATCTTCAACGCGGAGCTGAACGGGGCAAGTTGCGCCGCAAGGTCGGCATTCCTCGCGGCGGCAAGCTGTTCCGCGACCGAATGCGCCGCCAGGTCTGCCTTGGCCAGGGCATCAAGAGACGCAGCCATGGCCATCTGGGCCGTATGTTGCGCTTCAAGGTCCGCTGCGGAAACGTGAACGCGCGGATCCATCTTCACCAGCAGTGGCTCCGACTCGCTGCGGCCTTCCACGGTCAACCGCACGGTGTACGTGCCGGGCAAAACGACCGGGCCTTCAGGCTCAAGCGGCGTGCGATGCGGCACCGCGGAGATCGGGTACTCGTAGCTGGTTGCAGTGGGCGCGGCGGCGTGCAGATCCCACACCCAGCGATGCATGCCTGCCGTGGCCGGAAGCGGCCCGTGCATCTGCGCCCACTCCGGCGGAATCAGCCCGGTGCGCAGTTGCTCCGGCGTGGGCGCAACCGGATCTTCGCTCGTGTAGCGTCGCAGCAGGTTGCCCTTTGCGTCCAGCACCTCAAGAAGCACCGGGCCATGCGCATCGTGTTGCAGATCGTAGTCGATGATTGCGCCATCCGGCGGATTCTCGCCCGCAGGCTCATCGGCGGGCAGCGGCGTATCGGTGAAGTTGTCGCGGCGCACGCGCCAGGCCGCGCCAGGAGCGAACAGCATGGGCGTCTTTTTTCCCGCATTGGCGGCCAGCTCGCGCAACGGGCTCACATCATCCAGCACCCAGAAGGAGCGGCCGTGAGTAGCCACCACCAGGTCGTTTTCCTTCACCAGCAGGTCGCGCATCGAGGTGTGCGGCAGGTTGTACTCAAGCGGCAACCAGTGCGCGCCATCGTCGAATGAGGTCCACACCGCGCGCTGGGTGGCCGCATACAGCAGGCCCGGTTGCACCGGATCGGCGCGGACCGCGTTCACCGGCGCGTCTTCAGGCAGGCCGGCGGAGATCGCCTCCCACGTTTTTCCTCCATCGTGAGTGCGAAACGCGTATGGGCGCGAGTCATCGACGCGCAACCGGCTCACAGCCACATAAGCCGTGTCGTCATCAAAGCGCGACGCGTCAATCTGCGCGACCTTGCTCCACTGCGTTACGCCGGGAGGTGTGATGTTGGTCCAGTGCGCGCCGCCATCGCGGGTAATCCAAACCAGTCCATCGTCGGTGCCCGCCCAGATGGTTTGCGTGGTCTTGTAAGAGGCGGCTACGGAGTAGATCACGCCACGGCGCTCGGCCAATTGTTTCGGTGTCAGCGCCGGCAGGTTCGGCAGTTGAGTAGTAGACGGCCGGCTCAGGTCGGGACCGATGGTCTCCCAGTTCTGGCCGCCGTCAGTGGTCTTGAACAACTGATTGGCCGCGTAGTAAAGCGTGTGCGGGTCAACGGGAGAGAACAGGATGGGCTGGGTGCGGTCGCCGCGCACGCCGGGCTCGCGCATCGGCAGCGGAGTCACATTTTGAACCTGGCCGGTGACCATGTCGTAGCGTGATACCTCAGTGCGGCCCGCGCCGTAGACGATGTCGGGATCGAGGGGATCCGGCGCCGCGTAACCATATTCGATGATTCCCGCCGGATGCCAGTCGTGGAAAGTGATCTCTCCGTCGTTTCCGCGCGTTGAAGTGCAAACGGATCCGCTCTCCTGTTGTCCCGAGCACACCTGGTAGGGAAAGCTGTACGTAGCCGCCACGTGATAGAGCTGCGCGGTGGGCTGGTTATACCACGAACTCCAACTGTCGCCGCCATTCACGGTGACCAGCGCGCCCTGATCGCTGACCAGCAGCACGATTTTGGGATTCCGCGGATTGATCCACAAGTTCTGGTAGTCGTCGCCTCCAGGCGCGCCGCGCAGGCTGATCCAGGTCTTGCCGCCATCTTCAGAACGGCTGGCGACGATGCTGGCGCTGTAAACCACGTCGGGGCTTTGCGGATCGACAGCCGGCACAGGCAGATCGCCGCCGCCGATCTTCATGGCCGGCCGCGGATCATCGGTGATCTTCCGCCAGCTCATTCCCGCATCGTCAGAGCGGTAGACGCCAAGACCGTTGCCGGATGCGTAGGCGCTCTCCGCGGTGGTGGAGATGGTCGCATACAGGCGCTGCGTGTCGCTGGCGGCGATGGCTACGTTGATCTGCACCAGGTCTGAGGGAAGGCCATTGCTCAACTGCGTCCACTTAGCGCCGCCATCGATCGACTTAAACAGGCCGCCGTGCGTGCCGGCGTAGTCGTTGCCGTCTTCCCACGGTCCCAACGTCTCCTCCCACAGCGAGGCATATACGACCTGGGGATCTTTAGGATCGATGACCACTTGCGAGCCGCCGGTGCGCTCATCCTTGAACAAAACTTTTTCCCACGTCTTGCCCCCATCTTCCGAGCGGAAGATGCCGCGCTCGGTATTCGGGCCGTAAGGATGGCCGAGAACCGCGGCGAAAAGACGGTTGGGGTTGGTGGGGTCCACGGCCAGCGCCGGAATCTGCTGGCCGTTGCGCAGTCCCAGGTGGGTCCAGGTCTTGCCCGCATCGGCGGAGCGGTAGATGCCGTCGCCGACGGAAAGATCGGGCCGGTGCAGTCCTTCGCCGCTGGCCACGTACACGACGCTGCTGTCAGATGGCGCAACCGCGATGGCTCCGATCGATTGCGTGTCCTGGCCGTCGAAGATGGGATTCCAGGTGCGTCCGTAATCGTCCGATTTCCACACGCCGCCGTCCACCTGCCCCACATAAAAAACATTGGGCTCGTCGGGAACGCCGGCTGCGGCGCGCGTGCGCCCTCCCCGAAACGGGCCGATCATCCGCCAGTGCATAGTGGGCATGGGAGCGGCATGATCCGCGGCAACCAGCGCCGCAGCCGGCAAAAACGCCGCGCTGACAAGGGTTGCGTAAACCAGGAGGTGCGAAGGGGAATGCTTTTTCATCAACTTGTTTTCCTTTGTGGCCGCTCGGCGATCATCAGTTCCTGCGCGGATTTTCACCCGTACTTATTGGCATTTCTCAGCCTTCGATTTGTGGGGTAAAGTGCCTGCGTGAAAACTCGTTCCTGCGTCAACTTGCTAACTTGCCATGCCCGCGAAGTGGGCGCTAACTTGCTGCCTTTGAGTAAAAACGGGCTCCTCTCAAGCCCCGAAAGAACGTTCTCACACACTCTCTTCAGCCCTGACATTCAGAATGCCGGGAAATGTGGGGTTTTAGCGCCTGCGTGAAAACCCGTTCCTGCGCCAACTTGCCAACTTGCCATGCCCGCGAAGCGGGCGCTAACTTGCTGCCTTTGAGTAAAAACGGGCTCCTCTCAAGCCCCGAAAGAACGTTCTCACACACTCTCTAAACCCCATGTCATTCGCGGGGAAGCGATTGACCGGGCCGCTTCTTGGAATTCTATCCGAGCCGAGAGCCGCAACCCGAGGGCGGACGAGTGCTTGCCGCCGCCGAACAGTTTCCGCGCGCCCATAATTCATGCCCCAACCGCCGCGGTATCGGCTAGACTTGGCAATTAAGCTGACCCGCGACGGGGAGGGAACGACATGGCCGATTGGAAACTGGTGCAGAGAGATCCATCGGAGGCTCTGGCACGGTTGCACTTTTTCTCAGTCACCAAGAAGCATTCGTGCGGCGAAATTGAAGCGCGCATCACGATCAAGGAATTTGCCACGCCCAAGATGAGCGAGATGCAGTTCTTTGCCATCGCCGATATCGAGTTGAATCAGCGCACACTGAAATTCCAGCCGTTCGGTTGGAGCGATACCCTGATGGGCGCGCTCGCCGAATGTATGAGGAATCTCCGCAAGTTCGATTTTGAGTGCGACGATCAGCCCGCTGCGCCATCCGCGGACTAGGTCTCTGCCCGCCAAGAGATGTATCTCCGGCGGATAGTAGCGCCGGTCTCCAGACCGGCTGTCCTGGCGGCGTCCGCGCCACCAGCAGGCATACAACCCCAAAGAACATTTCCTGCCGGTCACAGACCTGGTGGCATGTCGCAGAGTCAACGTTACTAGTACTACAGTTGTACATCGAAGACTCCAGAGGGAGCAGGGGGTTTCAACCCCCTGAAAGATGGCGAATTGACGTGGCCTTTAGGCCCGGGTCTTTGCTGGTTTGCCAAGAATTCAGCGAAATACAACTGTAGTACTAGCGGAAAGTGGAAATATTCCGATCCGGCCCGCTGCATCCGCAGTAACGCTGTCTCTGCGGCATGACGCTAGAAAACCTCTTGCTCATCCGGCCGTTCCCATTGACAATCGAATCAGCGATGACCCCTTTCACCTTCTTCCCCTCCAGCCGTTTGCGCCTTCTTTCGTGCTCCATCGTCGTCTTGCTCTCGGCCGCCGCGTCCGCATCCGCAAGCGCGCAGGAACTGTCGCCTGCATTATTCAACGGCCTGCGCTGGCGCCTGGTTGGCCCTTTTCGCGCGGGGCGCGTGGTCGCGGTCGGCGGCGTGCCCGGCAGCGGCCGTGACTTTTACTTCGGCGGCGTGGATGGCGGCGTCTGGAAGACCACCGACGCAGGCACCGTGTGGCAGCCGATCTTCGATGGCCGGTCCGTTGCTTCGATCGGCGCGCTGGCCGTGGCGCCTTCCGATCCCAAGGTGATCTACGTGGGCACCGGCGAGTCCGATATCCGTTCCGACCTGGCCTCTGGAGATGGCGTGTATCGCAGCGGCGATGGAGGAGTGACGTGGAAGCACATCGGCCTCGACGATTCGCGCCAGATCAGCCGCATCCTGGTCGATCCGTCCGATGCCAACACCGTTTATGTGGGCGTGCTGGGACACGCCTACGGGCCCAGCGAAGAGCGCGGCGTTTACAAGTCCACCGACGGCGGCGAAAACTGGCAGCGCGTGCTCGACAAAGGGCCTGACACGGGCATCGCCGATTTGGCCATGGCCGTGAACCAGCCGCAGATTCTGTTTGCCGCTACCTGGAATGCGCATCGCGCTCCTTGGAGCGTCTACGCGCCGCTTGATGGTCCTGGAAGCGGGATCTTCCGCTCCACCGACGGCGGCGCGCACTGGGTTGCGATCTCAGGACACGGATTGCCTGGAGGCGCGTGGGGACGCACCGGCATTGCGGTGGGAGCCGATGGCCGCCGCGTGTATGCCACCATCGACTGCCCCGGCCATGCGGGCCTCTACCGTTCCGATGACCAGGGCGATAACTGGACGCTTGTCAACAGCGACGAGCGCCTGACCAGCCGCGCATGGTACTTCAGCTCCCTGGCCATCGATCCAACCAACGCCGACGTTCTCTATATTCCCAATATCGCGCTCTACCGGACCGAGGATGGCGGCAAGACCATCGAAATTGTGCGCGGAGCGCCGGGAGGCGACGATTACCACCAGGTGTGGGTCGATCCAAAAACTCCTTCTCACCTGGCGCTGGGCGTGGACCAGGGCGCAACCATCAGTCTCGATCGCGGCCAGACCTGGACCACCTGGTACAACCAGCCCACCGCGCAGCTCTATCACGTCACCACCGATCACGCATTTCCCTATTCGATCTACGGAGCGCAGCAGGACAGCGGCTCCATCGCGGTGCACAGCCGCTCTGATCACGGCCATGTCGATACGCGCGATTGGTTCCTTCCCGGCGGCAGCGAGAGCGGCTACCTCGCCATCGATCCCAGAGACGAAAACGTGGTCTATCTCTCAGATACCTACGGCGGAGTGAGCCGCTTCGATCTCCGCACCTCGTTCAGCCAGGACGTCACGCCGTGGCCGCTGGGCGGTTTTCAGACGCCGATCGACAAGCGCCGCTACCGCGACCCCTGGACGCCGGTGCTGGTATTTTCGCCGGCCGACAAGATCTCGCTCTACCTGGGCACCCAGTACGTGATGAAGACCGGCGACGGCGGCCTGCACTGGCGCGAGATCAGTCCCGACCTGACCGGAGCCGTCACCGGAAGCAGCAATAACGGGCCGGCCACGCTCGATAACGCCGAGCCGCGCGGATACGGCGTGGTGTTCACCATCGCCCCGTCGCCGCTCAACGCGGATGAGATCTGGGCAGGGTCTGACTCCGGGCTCATTCACCTCACAACCGACGGCGGCAAGAGCTGGCGCGACGTCACTCCGCCCGGAATCTCCCCGTGGAGCAAAATCTCTCTCATCGAGGCTTCGCGCTTCGATCCCGCGACCGCCTATGCTGCGGTCGACCGTCACCGGCTCGACGATCGCAAGCCATACATCTACATCACGCACGATTTTGGCAAAAGCTGGAAACTCGCAGTGAACGGCATCGCGCCGAATCACTTTTTGAGCGCCGTTCGCGAAGATCCTGAACAGCGGAACCTCCTGTTTGCGGGCACTGAATTTGGAATTTATGTCTCATTCGATGGGGGAGACGACTGGCAGCCGATCAATCTCAATCTGCCCGTCAGCTCAATTCGCGACATGACGTTCAACGGCAGCGATTTGATCGTGGCCACGCACGGCCGTTCCTTCTGGGTGCTCGATGACATTGCGCCGCTGCGCCAGGCTGCGGCCGCCCAGAAAGCGAAGGCGTTTTTCTACGCGCCGCCCGCGGCAGTGCGCGTGGACAACGACGGATTCCTGGGCACGCCCCTGCCGCCGGAGGAGCCGCAAGCCGCCAATCCGCCGGACGGGGCGATCGTCGATTACTACCTGGGTAGCGCCGCAACCAAAGTGACGCTGCAGATCGTCGACGCTCGAGGGCGCGTGCTGCGCCATTTTTCGAGCAACGACAATACCACCGTGAAGCAGCCTCTTTTGCCGATCGCGGAGCGCTGGTTTCCCAAGCCGCGGGTTCTTGAGTCCGGCGCGGGAGAGCATCGCTTTGTGTGGGACCTGGCGGGGGGCGGCTCCGGCACGGGACCCGCAGGCGACGATGACGATGCTTCCGCTGTGCCTGCAGGGCCGCGCGTGCCCCCGGGCACCTACACGCTGCGCCTGACCGTGGATGGCGTGCAGTCGGACCGGCCGTTGCGCGTGACCATGGATCCCCGCGTCAATGTTACTGCGCAGGCGCTGGACCGGCAGTTCGCGCTGGCCGATTCCATTTATGCGCAAATGCTATCCAGCCGCAAAGCCATGGCGGAGCTCGAGAGCGTGGAGAGTCAGTTGAAGACGCTCGAGGCCGGAACCAATCCGCCTGACCTGGCCGGCGCCGTCCACGCCGCTCTCGCCCGCCTGCAGCAGATCAAAGGCAGTGAAGACGCAGGCAGCGACGATGCGGATCACGGTAAAAAGGGAACCGAACCCGGCCTCGCCGCGGCCAATTCCGGGTTGGGCGCGGCGCTGAGAATGGTGGAGAGCGGCCATCGAGACGCTCCCTCGCAGGCGCTCCTCATCTTCAACCAGATGAGCAAGGCGGCGGGCGAAAACATAGCAGCCTGGCTGCGATTCAAATCTGCCGAGTTGGGCGATGTGAATGCGGCGCTGGGGCGCGCTGGCCGCAAGCCGATGCAGATCGCCGCAATTGAGGAGCAGGTGCACTACGCGATGACCCGCTGAAGGCGCGGAGTTTACCCACACCTCGCCCTGGCCTGGTTTTCCAGTGCATTGATAACAATACGTTTATATCCATTCTGCCGGGTTCGTTCCGGGAATGCCTTCCCGGCCCCCAAACCATAGGTGTTAAAACCGGTAACCTTCGAGTCAGGAAGCAGCACGAACAACCAATAAGGTGACTATAATCACAAAGGAGCGCGAAAAAGTTGGCGCTCTTTCAAGAATCTCTATCCGAAGGGAATCCCGCCAGATGGCGACAGGAGACCTGGCCCTGGGTCAAGAACAGGGCGCACTCAGCGCGCGCCAGCGCGTCATCAACGATTTCAGCATCAACGTAGCAACGGTAAACGGATCCGGCTCGCAATCCGCCAATAGCGTGCTGCTGAAAAGCATCTTCGGAATGGGGGTTCCCGTCAGCGGTAAGAACCTCTTTCCCTCGAACATCGCCGGTCTGCCCACCTGGTACACCATTCGCGCCAGCAAAGACGGGTACGTGGCCCGCAAGCGCGAATCCGAGTTCCTGGTGGCGCTCAATCCCGAGACGGCACGCGAAGACATCCTCGCGCTGCCTGCGGGCGGCGTGGCCATCTACGAGGAGAGCGCCAATCTCAAGCAGTATCGCAGCGACGTAGTCTACTACCCGGTCCCGTTCGACAAGCTCACCGCCGCCGTGTGCACCGAGGCCAAGCTCCGCAAGCTGGTCAGGAACATGATCTACGTGGGCGTGGTCGCGCAGTTGCTCGAGATCGACCTGGGCGTGGTTGAGAGCGGTGTCCGCAAGCAATTCGCGAAGAAGCAAAAGGTCTTCGACCTCAACTTCGGCGCGGTCAAGGC
>Ga0182013_10000660_pt1 | contig 47514 bp, 35 predicted proteins | sample 612S2MmetaG_FD_120487 | JGI IMG/M metagenome (GOLD analysis project Ga0182013, IMG submission 120487) | Permafrost microbial communities from Stordalen Mire, Sweden - 612S2M metaG | ecosystem: Environmental > Terrestrial > Soil > Wetlands > Permafrost | place: Sweden: Stordalen | collected...
ATGGTGTGCTTTGTGAATGTCGAGAGCGTGGACCGCATCATCTATTCCATCTTCCAGAGATTCAATCTGGAGTGGAAAACCCGCACCCTCTCCGTATTTACACAAGCAGCTTGACATCACCCTGTTAACAATATGAATTGACAATCGCTAGGTGGTGCAAGTATATTGATACTGAAGTAAGTCCCTTATTCTTGTCATCCCGAACCGACTTTAGTCGGTGAGGGATCTGCTTTTCCGAGTTTTTCAGCAACCTGTTCAGCCGTGCCGCAAGGGCGATAGCTGACAGCCGACAGCTCCCCACCAGTGCTATCCTGACGGCGTCCCATGCCGATGCGCATTACCAGCCGCAAAACCACCATCGCGTTTTTCATCACCCTGGGGGTCTGCATTGCGGTGGCGGCCACCGTGCTCAGCACCAGTTGGATCATACTCAACTGGCGTGAGATCGTCCCCCTCATTTTGGGCGTCATTTTCTTTGGCTTCATCATCGCTGGAGTCATTCTCAACACGATTTTTCTGGTACGCGAGATTCGCCGCAACGAGCAGCAGGACAGTTTCCTCAATGCGGTGACCCACGAGCTGAAGACGCCGATCACCTCCATCCGGCTGTATTTGGAAACGCTGCAGAAGCGCAACGTAGACGAGGAGCAGCGCCGCGAGTTCTACCAGGTCATGCTGGACGACACGCAGCGGCTGATGGGCACCGTCGAAGGCGTGCTGCGCGCCGCCCGGGTGGTGCAAAAGAACGCCCTGCTCTCGCGGACTCAAATTGCGATCGGACCGCTGGTGCAGGACGCCATCGACCTGGCGCGTTCGCGCCATCATTTCCCGGTCGAGGCCCTCGATTGGGCGCGCGATGGCCGGCCGGCTCAGCAGCTCACCGTAATGGGAGATCGCGAAGAGCTTTTCACCGCATTGTCCAACGTGCTCGATAATGCCGTGAAGTACTCGCCGAAGGAACCCTGCATCCGGGTTGCTGCAGTCACGCCCGACCTCGAACATGTGGAAATTCGAGTGCAGGATAATGGTGTGGGCATTCCCCGTGGCGAGTTGAAGCGGGTGTTCAAACGCTTTTATCGGGTGCTCACTCCGGGTGGGTCGCAGGTGAAGGGAAGTGGCCTGGGACTATTTATCGTGCGGGCTATCGCGCGCCGTCACAACGGCAACGCCTATGCCGAAAGCGATGGCTCGGGCCATGGCACTACCATTACCATTCAGTTGCCGAGGAACTCGCAGTGAACGGGATTCTGCTGGTCGAGGACGAAGAGCATCTGGCGCGCGGGCTGAAGTTTAACCTCGAAGCGGAAGGATATCCCACCAAGGTTGTCGGGGACGGCGAGACCGCGCTCGATCTACTGCTGGAGCAACACACCGAGTTCGATCTGCTGGTGCTGGATGTCATGCTTCCCGGCAAGGACGGATTCGCCGTTGCCAGTGAACTGCGCCAGGCCAGCAACTACATCCCTCTGCTGATGCTGACCGCGCGCGGACGGCCGGAAGACGTGCTCAAGGGATTCGAGTCGGGGGCTGACGATTATCTGCCTAAGCCGTTCGATCTGGCCATCCTGCTGGCGCGCATTCGCGGCTTGCTGCGGCGTCGCGATTGGGGCCGTACCCTACTGACCGATCCGCCGGCCGATGTGCGGGTTGCCGAACCACACGATGCCGGCTCGCTGCGCGAATTCGATGTCTATGTCTTCGACGACAAGCAGGTTGACTTCGGTACGCTGGAGCTACGTGCCAACGGCAACGTCTTTCGGCTGACCCTGATGGAGGCTGAGCTGCTGCGCCATCTCATCCGCAAGAGCGGCAAGATTGTCTCCCGCAAATCGATCCTCGAGGAAGTGTGGGGCCTGCACGAGGACACCGACACGCGCGCCATCGATAACTTTATCGTGCGTCTGCGCAAGTACATCGAGCAGGACCCATCGCATCCGCAACATCTGTTGACGGTGCGGGGAGTAGGGTATCGGTTTCTTCCTACGCCGCCGCCAGCAGCCTAGCGTCCAAATTCCAGCACTTGGATGTCGGTGAATTTTTGTATTTCCGGCGCGCCGAAAACTGCCTGAAGTTCGCCGGCAGCAACTGCGCCGTAATCGAAATTCTCGATGCGGGCATCGGTCCCGTAGACCACAACCCACACGTGCGGGAATTGATGTGGGTTCGAATCCAGCGCCTTCAGCAGACTGTGGATGTCGTTTCCTCCGTCATAATACTGCGGCGCAAAAACGTTCAGGATCGGAGTCTGTCCAGAATAGCGATCGCGATAGTAGTCGAGCATCACACGGGTATAGAACGGAAAAAAGACCACAGCATCGCCCGGTGACGCCGATGAGAGAATCGCGTTGTTGGCGGCGCGCCAGTCTTCGCGCGGCTTGTTGTACTCCCCGAGGATGGTAGGGATTGACATCGCGCAGAGGCCGATGACCAGCACCAGGCCGGCGTGCCATCGGTCAAGAGCGTTCATGCCTAACGCAGCTAGCATGATCGTCGCGGGGAGGGAAAAGATCATGTAGCGCGGCAGGAACATGGGATGAAGAAGCGAAACCAGCGCAGTGATGGCAATTGGCAGAATCGCCCACAACAGAACCAGCATCGCTCGCCAGAATTCGTCGTCAGTTGAGACTTGCCGGCGACTTCGCGAAACGGCGAGCAGCCCAGCCGTCCACAACGTCAGAGCAACGATAACTTTCGCGCCGCCTCCACCGAAGAACATCGCCAGATGCCAAAGTTCTCTCGCGTTGGGCCGCGGCATCCAGATGAAGTGCAGGTTCTCCGGTGACGCCCGGAACACGTATGTCAGACCGGGCAGAGCGGTCAGCAGAATCACTGCACCGCCAATCACTACGGGCCGCCAAGGCGCAGGCTTGGCTTTGAAGAACAGCGAGCAGGCTTGCGCCACCAGCACCAGGGCCGCGAAATCGTGGCTGTAGAACGCGAGGATGCTGACCAGTGTCCAGAGCACCCAATCTTTTCGCCGGCCCAATTCCACGGCCCGCACGAAGTAGTAGATCGACAGCAGTACGAGAAAGATGGTCAACGTGTAGCTGCGGGCTTCCTGCGAGTACGCCACGTGAGAGGGACTGAATGCCAACAGCGCTGCGGACGCCAGCGCGGGTGCGTCTCCCATGAATTTGCGCGCCACCACAAAAATCCAAGGAATGGACGCGATTCCGAACAGCGCCGACGGCAACCGCAGCCAGGCCTCGCTTTGGCCGAGATGAATCCAGCCGCGCATCAACAGGAAATAGACGGTCTGCAGATTGGCTTCGCCGTACCACCATACCCACCCGAAATGCTGCCATGAAGTGCGAGCCAACGCGACAGTAGCGCCTTCGTCGAGCCAGAGACTGTTGCTGCCCAGATGCGACAAGCGCAGCCATCCTCCCGCAATCGTTATGAGAGCTAGAAGGAGAAATGCGGGTTCACGCGAGATCTCGCCAGAGAATATTTCAGGTCGCTTCATGGGCGGGTCGGCGAGTGAGGGCTCGCGAGCGGCGGCATACCCAGTCAATGTAGCAGCTAAGCCGCCGTGGCGCTGCGCTGGTTAAGGGACAGAGGGCGTAAGTCCAGCAGTCTGCCCAAACTCGGCTTGCTCTCGAAGCATATCCGCCAAGCGTTTGGCGGATTTCTCCGCAGTCGCCAGCAGAACACACAAAGCAACGCCTTCGGCGGCCTGGGCAACTTCGGACAAAACGGGAAATGTGGGAGCAATCCGAATGGTGCGGTCGTCGGGATCTTCACCATGGGGATGCGTCGCACCAGCCGGCGTAAGCTCGATGCCGGCTTCTTTGGCGAGAGTGACCACCCGCTGGGCGCAGCCCTGAGGAACGTACAGCGTGATGAAGTAACCCCCCTTGGGTCGCGTCCACTCCACATCGGCGACGTGAGAGAGCTTGGCATCGAAGATGTCGAGCACCTTCTGGAATTTGGGCGCGAGCACGGCCCGGTGTTTGTCCATTAACTGCAGGATTCCCGCCTCGTTCTTTAAAAAGCGGACATGACGCAACTGGTTAATCTTGTCGGGCCCAATGGTGCGCGGAACGAATCGCGCTAGGAGCCATTTAACGTTCTCCGGCGACGAGGCAAACAAGGCCAAGCCAGCGCCGGCCAACGTGATTTTCGAAGTCGACGCGAAAACAAACGGACGATTCGGATTTCCGTGGCGCGCGCACCGCTCGATAATGTTGGCGATCTCGATGCGTTCGTCCGTCAGATGGTGGACGGCGTAAGCGTTGTCCCAATATATGCGGAAGTCCGCAGCCGCGGTCTTCATCGCGGCCAGGCGCTCAATAACCGCGTCGGAATAAACCGCTCCCGTCGGATTGCTGTACTTGGGTAGGCACCACATGCCCTTGAGGGACGCGTCGCTTGCCACCAGGCGCTCTACCTCATCCATGTTTGGCCCATCTTCGCCGAGCGGCACCGGAACCATCCTGACGCCGTAGTCCTCGCAGATCCTGAAATGCCGATCATAGCCAGGAACAGGACACAGAAATGCAATCTCCCCCTGCTGCGACCAGGGCGCGGCGCTGTCGCACGTTCCTTTGAGAAATGAGTAAACTACGGCGTCGTGCATCAGCGACAGACTGGAGTTGTTGCCGACGACCACTTGTTCCGGCGCGGCCCCCAGCATTGCGGAAAACAATCGGCGAGCTTCCGCGATGCCCTGAAGATTACCGTAGTTGCGGCAATCGGTCCCGTCCTCGGCAAGATAATCCGTCGCTCCCGGAAGCGACAGCAACTCCACGCTCAGATCGAGTTGCTCCGAGGACGGCTTGCCTCGGGTAAGGTTGAGCTTCAGACCCTTCGCCTTGAAAGCATCGTAGCTCTGCTGGTATTGCCGCTGAAATTGGTTGATGTCTCGCGTGCCTTGGGCATGTGCCATAGTGGAAGACAAGCATCCTTTGTCAGGTTGGTCCGGCGAACGCCGGCAACAAATCTGTCCCAGCGTATCACCGATCTCGAATTTCATTGACTGTATTGTCATCTCGCTCGCGCCAGCACGAGGGTCACATCGTCCGGCTGCTCGCCGCCGGCGATCCAATCCGTGACCGCACCGGTGACGGCATCGCTGATCCGCGAAAGCGATTGGTCACGATGCCGCTGGATCAACTCGATGAGGCGCTCTTCACCGAACTCGCCAAATTCATTTTCGGGCTCGGTGATGCCGTCGCTATAAGCCACGAAGATGGCGCCCGAATCCAGGGCAACGGTACTTTCATCGTAGGTCATGCCGTCAAACAGCCCAACCACGGTGCCCGAAGTTTCTAGCCGCGTGAGGTTTCCGTTGCTACCCAGCACCAGGGGAGGCAGATGGCCGGCGTTGGAGTAAGTCAACGACCGCGAGCGGGCGTCGTAGCAAGCCAGAAACATGGTCGCGTACTTCTCCGGCGGCGTGCTGCGGAAGAGCTGATAGTTCAGCGTGGCCATGAGCAGCGCGGGCGAGAGTTCGGAATCGCCATCGCTGTTGCCGCGACAATGCATCGCCAGTACGCTGCTCTCCGACACGCCCGCGCCCAGCGCCACCGAAGCCAGGGTTCGTTCCGGCTCCAGCGAGTAAGCGCGCACGAAAGCGTGGACGGTTGCCATTAAGAGTGCCGCGGAAATTCCTTTGCCGCTGATGTCGCCCAAGGCGATCATGAGCCGTTCTTCACGCAAGGGGATGAAATCGTAGTAGTCGCCGCTGACCGTGCGCGCGGGCCGGCAAACTCCGTGGACCTCAAGCGTGCGCAGGCCGCTCAAGTCGGCGGGAAAGAGCAGCGCCTGCACTTCGTGCGCGATGGCCAGTTCGCCTTCCAGTCGCTGCTTCTCTTTCTGCTCCGTGATCAGGTTGCCCAGCGACTGCGTCATCGAGTTGAACGACTGCTCCAACGCCGCCATCTGATCGCGACTTCGCACCTGGATGCGATGCGACAACTCACCCCGATTCACGTACTGGGTAGCGGAGTAGAGCTCAGCTATGGACTTGGTGACGCTGCGCGTGAGCCGCACGCCGACGAACAGCGCAATCAGCTCGATGATTCCCAGGAAGATGCCAATGCCAATAAGAACTTGTATGAAAATTCCGGCGTTTTCTCCCAGGCTGCTGAACAGGGTGGCGTAGAGCAACGAGGGTCGGGTATCGACCAGCAGCAGTCCCCTGAGCGTTTCTGCCGTCCCCCAGTCGATCACGTCGAAGCGCGTGGCAAAGGGAAAGTGAAAATCCAGGCTGTTCGAGGGCGGCGGAACGGTGCCTGCCTCCACTCGCTTGCTCCCCTTCGAATCGTCCCCCGAGGTGTTGACCCGCACGGTCTCGCCACCAAATTTGGTGGTTACATGGTCCTTATCGGCAGTTATCTCGATTCCTTTCGGGTTCGAACCAGCAGTCGGCTTAACGATGGTTTCCCGGTCAGGCGGCAATAGAGTCACCGACCCCAATTCGACCGCAGCCTGGCGAAGAAGCTCAGGAGTTATTGGCACATTTGAAATCACCGTAAGCTGGTGGGTCCCGTCCGTCGCCTTCTTCACCGCTCGAAGTTGCACGCGGTTCTGGTCGAGAACGAATCCGGCGAAATCTCCGCCGATCGCCGGCGATAGCTTGATCGGGACCTGCGCCGCGCCTCGTCCTGGCTCAGCCAGCACAAAACCCTTGTCGCCATCCCAAACTGTCACCGAGCGATGGCGGAAGTTTTCATCGGAGGCGCTGGCGATCTCGGCCGCCAGCTGGGGATTCAAGTTGCCGGAACGCGACAGGCTGCGGAACTGGGTCGTCAAAGATTTGTTGGTTGCTTCCAGATGGTGCAGCTCGGATTGCAAATCGGACATAGCAACGTAGGTTGCGAACTGTCCCGCGAACAGGTAGCCGGCAAGCAGCGCCATCATCACCAGCAAAATGACGGGGATGACGCCGATGAAGACGTAAGTAACGATCAGCCGGTTGCGTAGCCGCCACATCAAACGTTGGCGCAACCAGCGGAAGCCGAGCAGTATCGCGAAGAAAACGAAAACGTAGCTGATGAAGGCGGCCCAGCCGCTCAACATGGTTCCGGCGGGCGAGCGAGTGATGAGACGCAGCAACTCCAGCGCCAGCGCCAGGTATCCGAACCATAAGGTGGTGCGGCCAAGCTTCGTCCGCGGATGAAGAGCACGCTTCCCATAGGCGCGCACGTCTTCGGATTTTGGCAGGTTCATGGCCATGAAGAGAACCATCAGCGTCAGCTTTCAGAACGCGCATGATTTTGGAACGAAGGACTCAACTGCCCTCACATCGCATTTCTTGACGCCAGCTAAATCTCCGGATAGAGATCGAAAAATGCGTCCACGCTGCACCGCAACTGTTTCTCGATCTCCTCTTTTGAGCCTTCAAGCAGGTGCAGCGGCACGTGGGCCTCGTGTCCATTCTTGAGCTTGATGGTACCTTCGCCGATCTCGGTTACTTCCTCTGAAGGTAGCAAACGCATGCCGTATACCAGAGTGAGTTTTGCCATCCTCCGATTCTAGTCGTTTCGCAAAGTGGGAGCACTTGGTAGAATCCGGAAGGCCCATGCCTCTCAATTTAAATCCAGGAGAACGAAGCTGTTGCGGGTGAGTCCAGGCTCGCTGGCGGCGCCCGGTTGCATCTTCCGGCGGGGCGGAGAATCAAACCGGTTCCTATGCCTGAAAATGTTCGTAATCTCATTATCGTCGGTTCCGGGTGTTCGGGGCTGACCGCCGCGATTTACGCGGCACGCGCCAATCTTCGCCCTCTGGTCATCGATGGACACGAACCCGGCGGTCAGCTCTCCATTACTACGCTGGTCGAGAATTTTCCCGGTTTTCCTGAAGGGATTCAAGGGCCGGAACTCATCGAAAACATGCGCCAGCAGGCGGCGCGCTTTGGGGCCGAATTCCTGGCCGGACATGTGGCCAGCGTCGATCTCGGCCAGAAAAGTGCCGACCTGGGCAAGAAGCTGATCGAAGTGAATCTGGGACGCGAGACATTGTTGGCCCGCACGCTGATTATCGCCAGCGGAGCTTCGGCGCGCTGGTTGGGACTGCCCAACGAGCAGGCGCTGATCGGTCATGGGGTTTCTTCCTGCGCCACCTGCGATGGATTTTTCTTTTCCGGCAAGGAGATTGCCGTCATCGGCGGCGGCGACTCAGCGATGGAAGAAGCTTTGTTCCTGACCCGCTTCGCCTCGAAGGTAACGGTGATTCATCGGCGGCATGAATTCCGCGCTTCCAAGATCATGCTGGACCGCGCCCGCAAGCACGATCAGATCGAGTTTCTTACCGACACCGTCGTGGACGACGTCTTGGACGTCAGCAAGAAAGAAGTCACCGGCCTGCGCTTGCGCAACCTAAAGACGGGCGAGCAGTGGGATCTTCCTGCCAGTGCCATGTTCTTGGGTATCGGCCACACCCCCAATGCGCAATTTATCGGTGACCAACTCGACCGCGACGGTGAAGGCTATCTGATTCCGGAAGGTTTCGTGGGTTCGCGCGCGCCGGGGGTGTTTATCAGCGGCGATGTCGCCGACCGTCATTACCGCCAAGCGGTGACGGCGGCGGGCACGGGCTGCATGGCGGCGCTGGAAGTCGAGAAGTACCTGGAAGAGATCGGGAAGTAAGAGTCTCTGTGGCCGATGCAACCATTGACGCTACTCTCGAGCCCAGTGATCTAGCGCGCACCGGGAGGGTTCCAGTTGACGCCCCATGCATTTAATATGGCCTCGATTCGAGCAACATCAGGATGCTCCGGATTAAAGTCTTCGCATTTAACCCCTAGAATGTCAGAGGGCAGCTCAAGAGTAGGGTCAGTCTTGAGAAAGCAAATTCGGTCATGTTGACGGAAGAGTCCGGTCAGCCAACCGCCTTCGAAGATCACATTTTGCCTGGCCCGCGGCTTGTGGGGCGGTGGGTCAGAGACAAAGCGTCCCTCATCATCCGGCGTCAGCAAGACAAATCCCGCGCAACAGTCAGCCAGCAGTTCTTCCAACTCCTGCAGCAGTTCTTTCCCTCTGCCCGATTGCTCAGCCAGGACCTTGGGGCTGATACCTCGCTGTACCAACACCAGTTCGAGGCTCTTGAGCGCCAGGGTGTTGCGTCCATGTACGATGAAAACAGAGTTTGTCGGCATACGCGCGGCCAGGTCCAGCGCGAAGCTCAAGCTGTTTACGGCGAACTCCATTGCGGTTCGTGTCTCGGTAGAGAACTCTGGAGCTCCCGGGCCGTTATGGAAGGAGGCGACGCCAAAGGGCCGTCCCCGCCGAGAAGGGAGAATGATCGGGGCGCAAAACATGCTCTTGATCGGTTCTCCTTCGTTGACGAAGCCGGGGTCTCTCTTCACATCCGAACTGTACTGAATTGCTTTCTGGGAAAAGGCGCGTCCGGCCATTCCCTCGTAGGTGGCGAATACAGTCTTCTTGAACTTGTTCTTATCGAGAAAGCCCTCTTCGAACAGGAAGTCGCCATCATTGAACAAATGCAACTTACCGTCGGGCCTATAGACCAAAATAGAACCTGACTCGCAGAGGTCCGCCCCATCACGGTCCTTGCCAAGAACGATCATGCGCAGGAACCACTGAAGGATCTCGGACTGCGATTGCGTGCGCGCACCGTTCAGGAAGCCGTTCAGCATGGTCATGGTGAGGGAAAGATCAGCCATAGAGTTCTCCAGTTGGGTTACCCGTGCAGCTTACCTGAGCCAGACGAGCACCAGGTTGAAAGCAACAGCGTTGAGATGCCGCGCTTCTACCGGCAAGATTATCCTGAGTTTCGCGGCTAAAGTCATGCATTATCTGGCGGGCGATGGGGTCCATTCAGGTTTCAGGCGAAGCTGCCGAAGTTACCCGAGGAGCCACCTTCTGTAATTGAAGTGTTCTCAGGACGGCGGTTGGCAGTAGAATGAGCCAAGAGAGCAGGGTCGGGGTTGACGCCCAGCGGGGGGAAGTTTGGTTTCAGCGGCGCGCAATGACGATGGCATGCTCCGCAGTCAATCGCCCTCCTGCTAAATCACCCCAAAGGCAGAGGGAGAGCTCGCCGGGAGACGATTCGTTCGCCAGCGGACAGGCCGCCATTGTCTATGTCATCCCCTGAATTTCTTTCGCAGGCACGGCCCGCAGAAGTATTGCGCGAGGCCATACTGCGGCACGTCCGTTACACCCTGGTACGCCCCACTTCGGAGCTGAAGCCCGCCGACTATCTGAAGCCGGTCTCGCTGGCCATCCGCGACCGCATTGTCGACCGGATGCTGGAAACGGAATCGCGTTACCGCCATAAGGACTCCAAAAAGCTGTACTACCTCTCGATGGAATTCCTGATGGGGCGCTCGCTGGGAGACAACTTGTCAAACCTGCGAGTTGAGGAGCTTTGCCGCGAAGTGCTGGCGGGCTTTGGCGTCAGTCTTGACGAGGTCCTGGACAGCGAGAGCGACGCCGGGCTGGGCAACGGCGGTCTGGGCCGCCTGGCGGCTTGCTTCCTGGAGTCGCTGGCGACGCTGGCCATGCCGGGCTTCGGTTATGGTATCGATTACGAATATGGCCTGTTTAAACAGGAGATCTTCAACGGCTTCCAGCGCGAGAAACCTGACCGCTGGAAGGCCGACGGAACTCCGTTCCAGATCGAGCATCCCGAAGAGGCCGTCAACATTCCACTGTATGGACGGGTCGAAGGCGGCGGGCTCGAGGCCGAAGACGCCCTGAAGCAGCCGTGGCTCAACCCCAAGATCGTGGTCGGTATACCCGCCGACATGCCGATTGTGGGTTATCTGGGACAAACCGTGAACTGGCTGCGACTGTTCACCGCCCGCGCCTCGGAAGACTTCGACATCGAGATTTTCAATCGTGGCGATTACATTCGCGCGGTAGAGCAGAAGATCGCGTCAGAAAATATCTCGCGTGTGCTGTATCCCTCGGATTCGGTAATGAGCGGTAAGGAACTGCGCCTAGTACAGGAGTACTTCCTGGTGGCGTGTGCCATCGGCGACCTGATGCGTCGCTTCCGCCAGCAGCACAAGAACATCGAGACGCTGCCGTCGAAGGTCGCCATCCAGATGAACGACACGCATCCCAGCCTGGCGGTCGCGGAACTGATGCGGATTCTGCTGGATGAAGACCAGTTATCTTGGGAAGACGCATGGGACGTCACCCGCCAGACGCTGGCCTACACCAATCACACGCTCTTGCCGGAAGCGCTGGAAAAGTGGTCGGTACCGCTGCTGGAAAAGGTCCTGCCGCGGCACATGTTGATCATCTTCAACATCAACCATAAGTTCCTGCGGGAGATGAAACAGTACTCGTTCCTGGACGACGAGAAGCTGCGCAAGATGTCGATCATCGAGGAGGGCTACGAGAAACAAGTGCGGATGGCGCTTCTCTGCATGGTGGGAAGCCACTCGGTGAACGGCGTTTCCCAGCTGCACAGCGACTTGATCGTCAACTCGCTAGTGCCGGAGTTTGCCCAGATTTGGCCGGAAAAATTTAACAACAAGACAAATGGCGTGGCGCCGCGCCGCTGGCTGATGAAGGCGAACGAAGGTCTCACCGAACTTATCAGTCGCACCCTAGATGAGAACAAGTGGATTACCGACCTGCGCAAGCTGCGCGACCTGGAGCCCTTTGCGGAAGACGAAGAATTCCGCGAATCGTTCAAGGAAGTGAAGCGCCAGAACAAGCTGAAACTGGCGGGCGTCATTCAGGACTTGAGCGGCGTGTCGGTCGATCCGGATTCGATGTTCGATGTCCAGATCAAGCGCATTCACGAATACAAGCGGCAGCTGCTGAATGTGATGGGCATCATCCACGACTATCTCGGCATTGTCGAGCGGGGCGAGATGCCGCAACTGGCGCGCACCTACATCTTCGCCGGCAAGGCTGCTCCGGGCTACTGGGCTGCCAAGCAGATCATCAAGCTCATTCACAGCGTGGCTGAAGTAGTGAACAATGACGAGAAGGCAAAAGACCTGATCAAGATTGCCTTCCTGCCCGACTATCGCGTCTCGCTGGCGCAGTTGATTATTCCGGCAGCCGATCTGAGCGAACAGATTTCCATGGCCGGGATGGAAGCTTCCGGCACCGGCAACATGAAGCTGTCGATGAACGGCGCGCTCACCATTGGCACCTACGACGGCGCCAATATCGAGATCGCGGAAGAGGTAGGCGAGGACAATATCTACATCTTCGGCCTGCGCGCGGAAGAGATCCGGGAGATGCAGCAGAAGGGATCGTACCACCCCCACGAACGCTACGAGCGCGACCAGTCGGTGCGGGAAGTGATGGACGTGCTGGCCTCAAACCGCTTCTGCCCCAATGAGCACGGTCTGTTCCGCTGGATCTTCGATGAGCTGGTCCACCGCGGCGACCGCTACTTCCACATTGCCGATTTCCCTGCCTACGTGGAAACCCAGCAAGTGATCGGGGGCGACTACCTGAACGAAGCAACCTGGTGGCGCAAGGCAATTCTGAACGTTGCCCGCATCGGCAAGTTTTCCAGCGATCGCACCATTCTGGAGTACTCGCGCGACATCTGGCACATCGGGAAATTCGAGAAAAACACCCGGGCCCCCAAACCACTTGTGCGCGCTGCGCCTCCGGCCAAAGTCAAGGGTGAGGCGGTCTCGACCAGCGACGTTGTTCCGGAGCCGGAAAGTAAGCAGGTAGCTGACTAGGGGACGCACCCGCGGGACGACAATAGACAAAATTCTGTTACGCCTGCCCCTGGGCCGCCAGTGGTGAGTTGGAGGTTTGCTGGTCCAGGGTGTCCACATCCACCAATGGGAAGCCGAGTGACTTCCATTCGTGGAAGCCGCCCAGCAGCGGGCGCACGCCACGAATACCGTGCTTCCTGAGTTGCAGCGCCACCCGGGCGCTGGTGGCTTCGTTTGGTCAAGTGCAGAACAGAACGACCTCGCCATCGCGGCTGATTTCGTGGTTGCGCTTCTCCAGTTCCTCGGGCGAGATCTGGAGAGCTCCAGGCAGCGTTCGGGGATCGGTCAGAACATCCAAGGGATGGCGCAAGTCGATAATGACCACGTGTTCGCCTGATTCCAACTGGTGCTTCAGTTCGTCGGGCGTAATGCGGTCCCCCTTGACCTGCTCGATGAACCGCTGCCGTTCGCGCCAGCGATAGAGCACGTAAGCGATGACGCCGATGGCGAACAGCGTGAGGAAGCCGCCGCCGAGCAGATGAGCGTCGGCGGCGACGCGGTCGAGCTGCTTGCTAAAGAGGAAGCCGATAGTGGCGTAGCCGGTCGTCCACAGCAGTGCGCCGAGCAAATCGAAGAGGAGGAATCGCGGATACTCGACGCGCACCATTCCGGCCAGTGCCGGCGCGGCCGTGTTGAGTCCTGGAATGAACTTGCAGATCAGCAGGGTGCGCGGCCCGTATTTGCTGAAGGTGGTTTCGGTGCGGCGAACGCAGGAGTCGGGCTCCATCGAGATGCGGCAGAGCAGATTGAGAACCACAGCTCCGCGGCGCTGGCCAAAGTGGTACCAGAAGATGTCGGCAGCCAGACAGCCTGCGGTGGCGGCCAGCACGACCAGAGGCAGGCTCATCCGGTGTTGCCCGGCGAGCGCTCCGGCAGCCAGTAGCAGCGGCGTGGCCAGGATCGGCAAGCCGCCCTGCTCGATCAGCACCCAACCGAACAGCAGGGCATAGCCATACTGCACTACGAATTGCAGGGTCTCAGTCATTGCGGTTCAGCAGGATAACCGTACAAAGCTATGTTGATGCGCTGGCTTCGAGGAAGGTTCCGCCGGGGCGCAGTATAAACCAGAATGGGATGACGCGGCGGGTTCGGGTGTGCCGTAGCGGCCATCTCGTAAATCACTTGCCCTGTATCAGGGCACGACTCCAAGGGCTGCTGAAAGAGTCGGGGATTTGAAGGGGCGCGCCTTCAGGTGCGCCGTATGAGGCCTTTATTCTTGTCATTGCGAGTCGGCTTCAGAGACTGTGTCGCACCCGTGCCGCCGCTGCGCGGCTCAGGATTATTTCCCACTTTACCCGGCGCTCACGCGCCGGGCTAACTTCATAGCCGCCGCTGTGCGGCTAGTTTGATAAATTTTCCAGGCCTTTGTTCCGCTGCAAAATTTCTGCTGCAGTCGCGACACAGTCTCTTCAGCCCGCGAGGAATCTGCTTTATGCCCGTCCGGCAAACTCTCGCGTCTCGGTTGACACTTTCACCTTTTCTCCTTCTTTAATGAAGAGGGGAACGCGGATTTCCAGGCCGGTTTCAAGCCTAACCAGTTTGGTCACGCTGCCGCTGGACGAATCGCCACGAGCGCCCGGTTCCGCGTAGACGACTTCCAACTCGACCTGCACCGGCAGTTCTATGCCGATGGGATTGCCGTTGTATCTGTGCAACTCGATGATGCCGCCTTCCACCAAAAAGTCCGAGGCGTTGCCGATCATCCCGTCGCTCAGGGTGAGTGTCTCGTAGGTTTCCTGGTCCAGAAAGTGAAAGCCATCTTTGTCGCTGTACAAGTACGAAGCGGGGCCAATCTGCAGGTCTGGCTCCTTGAACTTGTCGCTCGCCTTGAATGTCTTCTCAAAGACCGCGCTGGTAAGAAGGTTGCGCATCTTCAGGCGCACCAGGGTCTGAGCGCCGCGCGCCGAGGGAGTAGTCACCTCCGCTTCCAGACAGTGGAACGGGGTATTTTCAAACTCAAAGAACGTCTTGCGCTTGACGTTGATGGCGTCAATTAATGTGGCCATGAATTCCTCAGAGGTTGGGTTCCGCGGCAAAAATCGGGAGCGACCCCGATCTCTGCCTCCTACTAATTATAGGTGGAAGGCTGGTGGGATGAGAGATTGCATTCCCATTCCACAACGATTTGAATGGAGCGCCCAGCGGATTACTTGTGATTGGACGATTCCACGCCAGTACACTCAACTCAGGTTAGGTCGAGCAGGATCGCCGCGCAATTTGCGACACTTCTTGGCTTGGCTCCAAGTGCGATGGCATAAGCAACCACAACGAAGACCGCGGGGTTCGTTAAGCCGACGGCTAGACGCGAGGTAAAGACATGCCATCCGGGAGAGGTGGTCATCACGGAAATTGCGAAGGGATATTCAGGACGAGACTTCTCCCACACCAGCAGGAAATCCCATAGGTCCTGCATGTGGTAGCCGATTCGGGATGTGGCCCGTTTCAGACCTGAGTGGTTCCTTGTTTCCGCGACATCACTGCTGAGCGCTTAGCGCAAGTGATGCAATCGCGGAAGAGGAAACTCATGGCCCTTCGCAAAGATATTCCATCGTTCCGCTCTTTCTGGTAAGCATCGCGCTGACGCTGCTGGCCGGTTGCGGCGGCTCCGCTGCTCCCGATCCACCCACGCCACCAGCTCCTGTTCCTCTCAGCGCCAGCCATCTTAACTTGATCTTCGTTGCCAGCGAGGACGCGGCCTATCAGGCGTCCGGAGATGTGAATCCCACGACGGCGAACCTCACCAGTCGCGGGCTGCAGCGTTCGCTGATGATGGCCACATTCCTGAAGCAGAGCGTCCTGGGCGGTAACAATGTCACCAGCATTTTTGCGCTGGAGCCCATGACCCATTTGCAGACCGCCAACAATTATCCCGACATGGCGGGAGTGGAAGCCATCGAGCAGTTTGCCATGTTGAACCAGATCACGTTATCGTACGCGAGCTATCCGCCGGTTCCCGCCAGCAGCTATCCCATCAACGTGTCGTATTCGTCAGCCCCCGTGCCGGACGGAGTTGCCCAGCCGTTCTTGAACTGTCCAACCGTAGCATCCGGCAGTTCTTACAGTTGCCAGGGTCTCGATTTCCGGGATTTGAATGGCGACAACGAAACCCTGTTGAGCGATCTGATCAAGGCAAACTCGGCGGGATTTTATGTTTTCTCCGCGCCCTGGGAGACGGTCAGCACGATGATGACGAAGATCAACCAGATTGGCGGTTACCACCTGACGCCTCCAGCCAGCTACGCCGGCCCAAACTACATCTACGCCATTTCGATAACGCCCTCGGGAAGCGCCAGTTTGGTCACCTACAACAGCAATGTGAATCCGCCGTCTAGTTATCCGACGTTGCCCGCGGGAAAGATTGTCGCCGCCGCTTGTTTGCCGACAACCACCAACACTACGTTCCACATTCAAGTGACAGGCGGGGTTGGCGGCGCGGTCGTTCCGGCGGGAATCAATACGAATGAAACCGTTTACTGGGTTCGTCATGCCGAGGCGCACCCCACTTTCTATTGGGAAGACGGCAACTATGTTGGCCCCGGACAGTGGCGCGCGCTGGACCTGCCCAACGCCTTGCGCGGCAAAATCAGTCCCAACCTCGTTTACTCCATCGATCCCGCTCAGTCTCTTAACGGCGGCTATGGCCGGGAAGGCAGTTTCTATTCCTATGTCAGAACCAACACGACTGTCCTGCCATACGCCATCGCTAATAACTTGCCTTACAACCTGGCTGCGAGCTTTTCCCTAATGGCACAGTACCCGCCGGTATTGGCAACGCAGGCCAGCAACTTTTTCTTTACCGGCGGCACATTCTCCAATCAGAGCCTGCTGGTGGGCTGGGAGCACGATCACATCCCTACCACTGTGAACGCGCTGTTATCGACCTATCATGGCGGCCAGGTCGCACCCGATTGGCCGAGCGACGACTATGACACCGTCTGGACGGTCAGGCTGGATGCCAACGGTAACTTGTCCGTCGACAATGCGACCTGCGAAGGCATTAACTCTGCGGCGTTGCCGGCGCCGCCGCCGCAATTTTGAGAGCGGCGGGAACAAGTGTGACTACAACATGAAGGTTGAAACCAGGAACTGAAAAACTTTCGCGCCGCCGGTCATACCAAGCTCGGGCTCGCTGGCGCCGCTCCGGATGCGGCATCATACCGTCAACGTTCCAACCATCAGCTCTGTGCTGGCGCGGCAGCGGGAGTCGAAGCGGCGTTGTGCTTCTCTGCATCCACCGCTTTTTCTTTCGCGTCCCAAGTCAAGAATTTCAGATCGAGCACGAAGATCGAGTACAGCACCGGCACCATCAACAACGTGATGAAGGTTGCGACGGTCAATCCGCCGATCTGGGCATAGCAGAGTGGCTGCCAGAGTGGGCCGCCGTGCATCGCTAATGGGAACAGCGCCAGCACGGTCGCTCCGACGGTGATCATCACCGGTCGCAGGCGGATGATTCCGGCGTCGATCACAGCTTCCTCAAATGGCTCTCCCTTGGCATGCATCTCCTCGATGAAATCGAACAGCACGATCACATGACTGACGATGACGCCGATCAGGCTGGCGATTCCAAGGAAGGCCATAAAGCCGAACGATGTCTTCATCACCCACAGCGCGATGATCGCTCCTGCCACACCGTAGGGCGCGGCCGCGAACACCAGCAGCGGCTTGATCGCACTATTGAACTGGAAGAGCAGCGCCAGGTAAATTGCCGCGACCGAGATGGCCAGCACCACGGCTAGATTGCGGAATCCATCCTGCTGCTTGTTGTACTCGCCGCCGATGGTGAGACGGTAGCCGGGAGGCATGGTCTTCTGCAGTTCCCTGATTTTCGGGAGAGCGACATTGGTGATCTCTGAAGCCAGATGGCCGGGTGCAGGGAAGGCGTAAATCGACATCTCGCGGAAGTGGTCGATGCGAACGATGCGGTTTGTCATCATGCTGTTCTGGATGTCGGAGATCTGCACCAGGGGAATCTTGGTGGAGTCGTTCGAGGATGACGAGTACACATACAGATTCTGGATATCGGAGAGGCGAGAACGCTCGCTCATCTGCAGGCGAGCCACGACCGGAATGTTCTTGTCTCCATCTTGCAACGTTGTTACAGTGACCCCGCTCATGGCGCTGGTCGCCGAGTTCGCCACATCCATGTTGGTGATGCCTGCCAGGTTGGCGCGATCGGGGTCGATGTTGAGCGTGACCTGGAAGCTTTCTTTCTGCCACTCGTTGCGGACGCGTCTAGCTTCGCTCGCCGAGCGCAGAATGTCTTCCACCTGGGAGGCGATGCGTCGCAATTCGTCGATGTCCTGGGCACTTTGCGAGGTACTCACGTCGGCCTCGCTGACCACGCGAATCTCCACCGGATAATTCACCGGCGTGGTCTGCAGTTGGCGATAGTCGCAGCGAACGCCGGGCAACTGCGCGGTCAGGACGGGCTGCACCTGGTTGACGAATGCGGGCGTCAGTTCTTTGCCGGTCAACTGCACCAGCACTTGCGCATAGTTAAGCTGTTTGGGCTGCGGTGATACCGAGAACCAGAAGCGCGGGCTGCCACCTCCGACCCATGTGGTTACGTACTTCAAGATTTGGGCAGGATTGCCGTTCTTGTCGGGATGCTTCTTTCCCCATTCATCGGCTTGCTGGCGAATAATCCGTTCGACTCCTTGAGCGGCTTGATTGGTGGCATCAAAATTGGCGTCATTGGGCAGCCAGACATCGACATAGGACCAATACTGAACGTCATCGGGAAAGAACGATGTTTTCAACTGGAGGAAGAGAAACACACTCAGCACCAGGAAGGCCAGCGAACCGATGGTGACTTTCCAGCGATGCTCAATCGCGAACTTAGCAACACTCGCATAGAAACCCGTGAAGCCGGTGGTGCGACGTTCCTCGATGGGAGCTTCCGGTTTCTTGCCGGGGCGAAGGAGGTAGTAGCCCAGCAGCGGAATGAACGTCATCGAGGCAAGACGCGAACAAACCAGGGCGACCGTCATCACTACCGGCAGGCTGTAGATGAATTCGCCGGTGGTTCCGGTGATCATCAGGAAGGGAAGGTAGGCGACGATGTTGGTGATGGTCGCATACAGAATTGCAGTAGCGATTTTCGTGGGACCCAGCCAGGGCGCGATGATTCGCGGCTGACCCTCGGCCAGCATTCGCTTGATGGAGTCGCCGGCAACCACCGGATCGTCGACCAGCAGTCCCAGGGCAATGATCAGCGATGCTACCGACACCTGCTGAACGTCGATTCCCAGCACATAAATGATGCCGAACGTCATGGCCAGCGTGATGGGGATGGAAAGCGCCATGAGCACGGCCGAACGCCACTCCCAGAAGCCGATCAGCGAGACGATGACCACCAGGACGATGGCCTCGTACAGTGCATCCATGAAGAGGTCGATCTGCTCCTTCACCTGGACAGGCTGGCTGGAGGTGGGGACGATGACCAAGTCGTCGGGCAGATAGTGTTGGATGCCGGCCAACTTCTCCTGCACGTGTCGTCCGAAGAGATCGATTTGCTGGCCGGAACGCATGTTGACACCCAGCGTGATGGCACGGCTGCGAAGCCACGCCCCACTGGAGTCACGCCACATCAGGTAATTGAGAAACGTGGGAGGACTGAGATAGGTGCGCGAGATGTCGACGAGATCGCGCAAATAGACAGGACTGTTAGACGATGAAACGCCGATGATGACATTGCCAATGGCGGGCGCGTCGGGAAACAGGCCGGAGGGATTGATCTCCAGGTCTTGCGGCCCGACCTCGAGCGATCCGGCGGGCAGCGTGATGTTTTGGGCGTTGAGAATATCCTTGAGCTTGGACGGATCGTATCCGTATTGAGCGAGACGTTGCTGCGAGTAGTCGAGGTAAATCTGCTCCTGCAACACCCCCGACCGGGTCACCGTCGAGGTTTCGGGAACGCCCTGCAATGTGCGCTGAATCAAGTCGGTGTAATTGTCGAGTTGGCGATAGGAATATTTCGCACCCGCGACCTTGGCCAGCTGCGCTTCGGTGCCGGCGGGATCGCGAATGATGGCAGGCTGCCAGGCATCGGGATAAAGTTCGGAGCGGTGCAGGTTCTGCTGGATCAGGCGCTCGCCGCGCTGCCGAATGGTCTCGTCATCGAATGTGGTGCTGGCGTCGAGGCCGACATATCCCGGCCCGTCGAAGAAGTGAAGATCGTTCAGCGTTCCGTTGCGGCGGCCAATTTCCGCAATGCTCTCAAAATTGCTGCGCACGGGGCCTGCCGCTACCGATAGCGGGAAAGCATAAATGACGCTGACGCGAGGCTGCGGCGCGTTTCTGGGCAGGGCGTCACGCGTGGTTGCGATGGCCTTGCGGATGGCGATAGCCCGGAGAGCTACTTCGGTCGGGGTGACGTTGGGGCTCGCCACAGTCAGCATCAGCGCCGCTGTGTCGCCGAAGTTGCTGTTGAACTGGATGGGTCCGGCGCCGCGCGGGAGTTGTGCATTCAACTGATTCAGCTTCAGATTGATGTCGCTGAATTCTTTCTGCTTGTCGCTTACGTTGTCATCAAGTTGGATGTAGACCACTGAAAGCCCGGGAAAGCTGAGCGACCGTATGCCGAAGTTGGAGGGACTGGGCGGGCGGAGGGTGGTGTTCTGCGCTGCCGCCGCCTCGATGGGACGCGTCACCAGTTGCTCGACCTGCTCTGCCGTAGCGCCGGGCCATTGGCACTGGGCGGCGGCCACGCGCACAGGAATGTCGGGGTCCTTGCGCTTGGGCATGTGCTGATAGCCGTAGAAGCCCCATAGGCAAGTCGCCAGCAGCAGCACCAGCGCGACTTGACGGTGCTCGGTGAAGAACCGGGCCACGTTGTGCGTGGTGGCGATGATCTCAGCGTCGGACTTGTGATGGGTTGCCATTGCGCTTCAGAACTTGAAGGGGCGTACCTTTAGGTGCGCCTTCAAAGCTCCCTTACTTGCCACTCCGCGGGCTTCAGCCCGCCCGGATTCTGTTCTCCCAGTTTCCTGGTTCCGTACCGCAGGGGCTGAAGAGACTGTGTCGCAACCGTGCCGCCGCTGCGCGGCTCAGGATTATTTCCCACTTTACCCGGCGCTCACGCGCCGGGCTAACTTCATAGCCGCCGCTGCGCGGCTGGTTTGATAAATTTTCCAACCCTTGTTCCACTGCAAAATTTCCGCCGCAGTTGCGACACAGTCTCTGAAGCCCAAGTTTTGCGATCGGGACGGCGCGGCTGAAGCCGCGCCCCTTCAGCGAACCGTATGAACATCGCTAAAGGCCCCAAATTTCGCAAGCCGCAGACCCAGTTTTTCTAGAATACTTTGCTCCTTGATCAGCGTTCACGGAATGATGCGCACCTGATCGCCATTCTTGATCGTGTTAGTTCCCGAGGTGACTACCCGCTCGCCCACCGTGACGCCGCTTCGCACCGCGATCAGATTGCCATAGGTGTTTCCCAGGGTCACATCTTGCGCATGGACTTTCACCATGTCACCAGAGCCTTCGGTCACGAGGACCGCGAAGCCATTGGGATCGGTTGGGCTGCGCACCACCGCACTGATGGGGACCACCGCGACGCCACCCGGAGGCGACGGCGTGCCAATGGTGATGGAGGCGATCATGCCAGCCTTCAACAGATTCTGCGGATTGTCGATCCGCACCTCGACCGAGTACACGCGGCTCCTGGGATCGGCCGCAGCGGAGATGGCGGTCACGTGTCCGGAGAAGCCGTTGGGCAACGCTTCCGTCGTAACGGTTTGCGGACTGCCTGGCTTGATGCGAGCGACCGCGGTGTCGGGAACGCCGAACACCGCCTTCACCGTGCGAGTATCGGCGAGCGTAAAGCCGTTGGTAGCCGGACCGACCAAAGTCCCAACATCCACATTCCGCTTGAGCACCCAGGAGTCGAACGGCGCTCGCAGCTCGCAGTAGTTGAGCGCCAGTTTGGCTTCGGCGATCGAGGCGTTCGCACTGTCAACAGCGGCTTGTGTGCTCTGGTCCTGCGCGCGGGTATCGTCGTAGTCAGGCTGAGTAGCGGCACCGGCTTTGTAGAGCGTCGATATTCGGCCGAAGGACAGCGCCGCGCGTTCGTGCTCAGCCTGGGCGCGAGCCAACTGCGCATTGGCCTGGTCCAGCTTCTGCTGGTAATCATCCTGTTGGACCGTAGCCAGGACAGTTCCTTGCCGTACATAGTCGCCCTGGTCGATATTGCGAATGTGTCCATTGTCGTCGCGCACCTGGCGAATACTGACCAGGTAACCATTCGACTTGAAAGAGAGATCTACCTGCTGATACGGCTGGATGTTGGCGGAGTACGTGTTGGTCGTGCCGGTATCGATGGTGCGCACCTCGGCGGTGCGCACCGGCATGGGAGGTGCTTGCTTGGCCGCCTGGTCGCGACAGCCGATCTGCAGCACCGCTACAGTTACAGCCGCCAGGGAAAAAGCGGCGACGAGCTGCCCGCGTCGTTTGTGGTTTGCTTGCGTCCTCATCGCTAATCCTCGCCCAACGCTTTCTGGAAGTTGGCTTTGGCCGTCCAGAAGGAGGCGATCGCCTCGTTGTAGTCGGAATTGGCTTTTTCCACTGCGGACTGCTGTTGCAACACATCGCGCAACAGCGCTGTCTTCTGTTCGTACTCTTGGTTTACCTCGCGCAATTTCTCGCGCGACGCCTCTTGCTGCGTGTGGGCCACGTCCACCGCCATCCGCGCTTCCTGCAGCGCGCGGAACTGCTTGTTTACGTTGATCAGGACATTGGACTTCGTCTCAGCAAGACTCAATTTGCTCTGTTCGACGGCGATCGTCTTCTCGTTAACCACGTCTCGTCTACGGCCCCAGTCAAAAGGCTCCCAGCTGAACTCGATACCGAGGCCCATAACGTTGGTCGGTACGAAATTGACGCCAAAGGGAGAAATGTAGTGAAACGAAGCCGCAATATCGGGAATATATTCAGACTTGGCGAGGCGTCTTACAGTGTCGGCCTGCTGGATTTTGATTTCGGCTTCCTTGACATTGGGATTTTGCGCCAGAGCGACTGCCTGGGCGGCTTTCAGGTCTGATTCGACCGGCGACAACTTTTTGTCTTCAGTCGCCTGAAAGTCGATGGTGATGTCGCGTCCCAGAAGATTATTCAGCGTTTCCTTCGCGGTCTGAAGTTTGTCCTGGTCCTGCAGCAGTTCCAAGCGCTCCTGCGCCAGCTTCGCTTTCACCTCCAGACTCTCCGACAGCAAGACGACCTTTTCCTTCACGTAGTCGGTGGTGATGCGATCCAGCTCTTCGTATTGCTTAATGCTGGCCTGGGTGGCGGCAATGACGTTTTGAATCTCGACCACCGAGTAGTAGGCCTGCGTGACATCATTAACGACGCTGTTCTTTTCCTCGCGAAGCTGTTGCACCGCCTGCTCCACCGACAACTGCTCCCCGTGAACGTGAAGGTTGATCTTGTACAGGGTCAGCAGCGGCTGCGATGCCGTTGCAAAGATGTACGCGGTCGGCTGGCTGGGAGTGGTGATGTCAGTGGTGGCGGCCGGGATTGGGCCGATTCCCGGATACGTGCCGAACTGTCCTGCTGGAACATCGAAGCTGATGGGCGAGAGCAGCTGGGAGCCGAATGCATAGAGGTTGAATGCAGGCAGGCGCTTGGTCTTGGCGGCGAGGAGCTTGTCTTTGGAACTGTCGACACTGAGGGAGACGATCTTCAGGTCGCGATTGTTGGCCACCGCCATGGTGACCGCCTGATCTATCGTCAGCAGATCGGGTGTAGGGCTCTCATCTTGGGCCGATGCCCGGGCCAGGAAAACGATCAGCAGGCCGGACGCGAGGACGAGGATGCTCCCTACCAAGATCAGAGATCGGTGCATGCAAATTTCCCGGCTGCGCAGGACGGCACTCTTTCGAACGGCGATCACTTGGGCGTTTTGCTCGGAAAGAAATTAAACCACTTCCAGCCCTGAAAGGGGAGTGAATTTTTCCGGCGCGAGTCATCTGGTCGATGGCTGAAAATGGGTTACGGACGCGGATCTTGAAGGCAGGGCTGAACCTGATGGCCGCCACCTCTGGGTGCGCACGATGCGATTTAATCGGGCCGGTGCAGCGAGGCACCAAATCGCACCGCGCTAGCATCGTAATACTCCACATTATCCGATTGGCAGGTCATCAAGGTGGGTATAGAGTTTCCGACTGGTAGGAGAGAAATTATGCACAAGATCGTGGCGGTCGTATTTGCAGGACTAATCTGTATGGCTGCTGTGTCCGGCGCCCAACAGGCACAGCCGGCCCAGTCGAATCAATCGCTCCAAACCGCGCCGAACGGCGGCCAAGCTACACAGCCGGCGGACGAAGCTTTATCTCCGCAGAGTCAGGACAAACTGGTCCGCGAGATCCGCCACGAGTTGATCATGCTGCCGTATTACGGCGTCTTCGACAACCTGGCATTCCGGCTTCAGGGACGCACGGTGATTTTAGAGGGCCAAGTGGCGAATTCCATCCTTAAGCCCGACGCCGAACACGCGGTGAAGAAGGTTGAAGGAGTGGAGAAGGTCATCAACAACATCCAGGTGCTGCCGCCTTCCCCCATGGACGAAAGGATTCGCCGCCAGGTCTACCAGGCGATCTACGGCTATGGCCCGCTCTTCAAGTATGCCAACCTTTCAATACCGCCCATTCATATCATTGTGAAAAGTGGAAACGTCACCTTGGAGGGGGTGGTAAATAACGAGACGGACAAGGGGCTTTGCAGTATGCGCGTCAAGCAGGTCTCATCGGTCTTTTCGGTTATCAACAATCTGCGCGTCGTAAAGCCCTAGCCAGGCCAGCAAGGTAGATAGTGTGCAATTTGAGCGCGCGGTAGCCGGAGGCCATCTCGGCGCCCTTGCCAAGAACTTGCTGATCGACGAAGTTATTATTTCCTGTCATCCTATGGGTGAGAAGCGGCATCTATTTCGGTTAATCCGAGAGTTGGCTCGCAGTGGAAGCAGGGCCGGTTGATCGATGACACAAAATTCCAGCAATAGCATTCCTCTTCGTCAATTCGGAAAAACCGACGTAAAGATTTCCGCGCTCGGCATGGGCGGACACCACCTGGGCGACGCTCCCGACGAGCCCACCGCGGTGCGCATGGTGCAGGAGGCCTGCGACGGCGGCATAACCTTCTTCGACAATTGCTGGGAATACCATCGCGGCAAGTCCGAAGTATGGATGGGGAGAGGCCTAAAGGGCCGCCGCGACAAAGTTTTCCTGATGACCAAGGTTTGCACTCACGGCCGGGACGCCGATCTCGCCATGCAGATGCTGGAGCAGTCGCTGAACCGTCTGCAAACCGACCATCTTGATCTCTGGCAGATCCACGGTGTTTGCTTCGACAACGATCCCGAGCTGTTCATTCGCCCAAATGGGGCGGCAGAAGCCTTGCGCAAAGCCAAGGAACAAGGCAAGGTAAGGTTCGTTGGATTCACCGGCCACAAGGACCCGCACATTCATTTGAAAATGTTGAACCTGGGTTTTCCCTTCGATTCGGTGCAGATGCCATTGAATGCTTTTGACTCGCAGTTTCACAGTTTCGAAACTCAGGTTGTGCCGGAGTTGAACAAGCGCGGCATCGCGGTGTTGGGCATGAAGCCGATCAATGGCCATGGCGAGCCGGTGAAGGCGGGGGTGGTCACCGCGCAAGAGGCCCTGCGCTATGCCATGAGCCTGCCGGTCACAACCACGATTACGGGGATGGAAAGCCTGGAAGTACTGCGCCAGAACCTTGCCGTCGCGCAGGGTTTCCAGCCGATGTCGCCACCGGAAATGCAGGCGCTGCGGGACCGGATCAAGCCGGAGGCAGGCGACGGCCGATTCGAGATGTACAAGCTGTCCCTGAAGTTCGACAATCCCGAGGCGCGGCTGGCGCACCAATTTCCGCTCGACATGCAGTCGGCGGAAGTGAAAGAGATGGTGCAGGCCACCAAGAATACGGGACATCCGTTCCCCAAAGTTTCATGAGGATGATGAAATCGATGATGAAATCATGGACCCCGATCACGACGCGAGTCGCCGCCGCTTCATGCGGGGAGCGGCGATACTGGGAGCAACCACGGTTGGCAATCGTATGAGCTTGGCGCAAGGACAACCGAATCCAAGCGGCACGCCGGTGGCGAACTCCGGTGAGACGGTGCCCCATCGCCCGTTGGGCCGCACCGGAATCCAGGTCTCGGCGATGGCGCTTGGTGGCTATCATCTCGGCTCCGCCCAGAACCAGCAGGAAGCGAATGAGATTGTGGCGCAGGCCATGGATGCCGGCGTCAACTTCTTCGACAATGCCTGGGACTATCATGACGGCCATAGTGAAGAGGTGTTGGGAATTGCTCTCAAGGGCAAGCGCCAGCAAGCTGTGGTGATGACCAAGGTTTGTACTCACGGCCGCAGCAAGGATGTGGCCATGAAGCAACTGGAAGAATCGCTGCGACGCTTACAGACTGACCATCTGGACCTGTGGCAAATTCACGAGGTGATTTACGAGACCGATCCCGACCTGATCTTCGCGCCCAGCGGAGCGGCGGAAGCTCTGCTGGCGGCAAAGCAGCAAGGAAAAGTGCGGGCTGTCGGGTTCACCGGGCATAAAGACCCAAGCATCCATCTCCGGATGCTGTCTCACAACTTCCCGTTCGACACCGTGCAGATGCCGCTGAATTGCCTCGATGCAACGTTTAGAAGTTTTGAAACTAATGTACTTCCCGAGGCGCGCCAGCAAGGCATCGCCGTGCTAGGAATGAAGAGCATGGGCGGTAGCGGTGAGATCGTCACCCACGGAGCGGCGACCCCGGAACAAGCCTTACGCTATGCCATGAGCCTTCCCGTGTCCGCGACCATCAGCGGCGTGGATTCGCTGGATATTCTGCAGCAAAATCTCGCCGTCGCCCGCGGCTTTCAGCCCATGACCTCAGCCGACATGCAGGCACTGCGGGAACGGTGCAAATTCTTTGCCGCCGATGGCCGCTATGAATTATTCAAAGTCACCAAGAAATACGATGGAAGCGTAGGCCGGGAGCAACATCACTTCCCGTCGCCGGAAGAACTCCCCGCCTAGATTTCCGGCGTCGAGTCTGTTCAGAACTGACGGAAGACGGACGAATGCGGCCCGTTTTTTTCTCCCAAAATTCCCCATTTAATACCTTTACGAAAAACTTACGAATTCCTTAGCCGACGCTTACTGGCGGGATGCTCCAATTAGTGGGTTGCAAAACGCTCCCGCAGGAGTGTGCGAAGGGAATCATGACGACACTATTCATCTTGATCTGCGCAGTTAGTGTGGTGTTCTTTGGAGTATTTCTGGTGGGATGTTCCGCGCCCAGGCGCAAATCGAAAACAGCGCCGGTCGTGCGCAGGGCTCCGGAATCGCAAGCCGTCGACGCCGCCACCGGGCGCCGCTTTCTGGTGCAATTGGAAAAAGAGATGGCCGAGTTCATCGCGGTACATGGTCGCGCGGCTGCGATCTTGCTGATCGCAATCGCAATATTGCCGCTGATGGCGCGGGCCCAGGAAGCGAGTGGCCCATCGGTTGATCCGCAGGTTGATGCCACCGACCAGTCGATTCCTCCGGCAGTCGCGAGGCAGCTCGAAGCCATGCAAAAGCGCATCGAGCAGTTGGAGAAGGAACTCAACGCCCGGGCCCCTGAAGCAGCGCCTCTGACCTCGAAGGCTACCGCTCCCGTCCACGTGATCGGCGAGCAAACCGCACCTGCTTCCACACCTGCCGAGTCCGCTTTGGCTACGCCGGAGAATCAAAAGCCAGCGCCATTTTCATTTGCCGACTTTAGTTGGTTGAACGGCAATAGCCGCATCAAAGAGGTCCCGTTTGACACCAAGTTCTTTACCCCGGAGATTCGGGCGGACGTGGATTACATCTACGATTTCGCTCATCCTCAGGACGACACGATTGGCGGATCGAGTGAGATTTTTCGATCCAGCGAGTTCCAGGTGACGCAGCTGGGGGTCGGCGGAGACTTTCACTGGGACAACGTCCAGGCCAGGCTGATGACGCAGTTCGGCATGTACTCCCAGACAACGCCCCGCAATGATGCCAGCCCGGCGCGCGGCCAGTGGGACCTTGCCGACGCGTATCGTTATGTCTCGGAGGCGTACGCCGGGTACCACTTCAACGCGTGGGACGGGATCAACGTGCAAGCCGGCATTTTTATGTCGTATATCGGCCTGTTCAGCTACTACAACTTTGACAACTGGGCCTATCAGCCATCGTATGTGTCGTCTAACACGCCGTGGTTTTTTAACGGCATGCGGGTGCAGATTTATCCCAACCAGCACCTGAAGATTGAGCCGTGGTTAATCAATGGATGGCAGTCCTATGGGCGATTCAATAGTCGGCCGGGCATCGGAGGGCAGATTCTGTGGCGCCCGAACGGTTCTTTTGAGGTGCTCGGCAACCAATACGCTCTGGGCGAGGACACGTTGGGCGTTCCTGGCCGTGTGCGTTATCACACCGACGACAGCATCCAGTGGAAATATTACGACCATCCTGGCAGCACCCTCGACAAGATGGCGTTTTCGCTGACCGGCGACATGGGATGCGAACACGGCGGCGGGGTCAGTTGCACCGGCGATTCCGCCAAAGGTCCGAAGCAGAGCTTTATCGGCTACATGTTCTACAACCGGTTCTGGTTCCACAAGGACCTATACGGTCTGACTCTCGGCGGCGGCCAGATCAACAACCCCGGCCGCTATCTGGTTTTGTTGCCCCCGATCAACGGCGCCACCGCGATCTCGGGCACCCCCTACTTCACGGAGAATCCGGGTCAGCCGTTCAAAGCGTGGGACACGTCGGCAACGTTCGACTATATGCCGAGCCAGTACATTACGTTCCGGTTTGAGTATGACCATCGCGCGTCCAACGTTCCCTACTTCTCCGGTCCGGGTGGAATTACGCCTCCGGGCGGCAATACCGGCGCGCCTGGGTCGGTGGTCCCCGGCTTCACACCGGACCTGGTCAAAACCCAGAACACCTTGGATATGGCCATCATGGTCATGTTCTAGCCGAGCCTGAGAGCCGCGAACCTCATCACAGCCTTCGGCGACTCCGCCATGTACAGTGTACGGAGTTACAGCGGTAAGCCAGAGGTGAGAGATGTTCGAAGCGATTGGAAAACGCATTCGAAAAGTGGCACCGACGATGATTGTTACCAGCATGGCAATAACAGCTATTCTGCCAGTGCAGGCGCAACAGCCGGAAACCGCGGCGCAATCCGCCGGAGCGGTAACGGTCTCGGCACAAACTATGGAACGAATAGAACAACATCTGGCGGAACTGGAAGCTGAAGTAACGACGCTGAAAACCCAGGTGAAGGAACTACGCTCAGCGTCGTCTGCGCCGACGCCTGGTTCCAGCGCAGGACTGGCTCACGATACGGTGGATGGCGTGGCTGAAGCCGCAGTTGCTTCGGGCGGTGCGCAAGTCTCGCCAACCACTGCTTCACTTTCGACCGAGGACCGCAGCATCCTCAACTACCTGAAGGGCACCACGGTCAACGTCTCGATGGACGGCTACTATGAATGGAATTTCAATCAGCCCGTAGGACGAGTGAACCTTCTGCGCGCCTACGACGTCAGCAGCAACGCTTTCAGTCTGAACCAGGCGGCGGTGATCTTCGAGCGTGCCCCCGACGTTGACGACGGGCGGCGCTATGGAGCGCGGCTCGATCTGCAATTCGGACAGGCCACGGCCAGCCTGCAAGGTAACCCACTCAATGAGCCTCGTCCGGACATCTATCGCAACGTCTTCCAGGCATATGGGACATATGTTGTGCCGCTAGGAAGCGGTCTAACCGTGGATTTTGGCAAGTGGGCGAGCTCGCTGGGCATTGAAGGCAACTATACCCAGTTCCAGAACAACTATTCGCGGTCCTACTGGTTCGACTTCCTGCCGTTCTACCACATGGGAATTCGCACGCAGTACAACCTAAACAAGAAGCTGGCACTGCAGTACTGGGTGGTTAACGGCACGAACCAGACGGAGCCTACCAACGGTTTCAAGGATGAGTTGTTCGGTTTCGTGGTTACACCGAACAAGAACATCAGTTGGACCATGAACTATTACTTAGGCCAGGAGCATCCCGACGCCGTGCCGGTGTCCACTTGCGGTCCCGTGCCGGTGCAGCCGGGTTTGTGCTTCCAGAAGATCAGTCCCGCGCCGGACGGCAAGCTAGACATCTTTGACAGCTACGTTAGTTGGCAGAGCACGCCGAAGTTGCAGGTCCAATTGGAAGGCGACTACGTGATCGAGCGGTTATGGGCCAACACCGCACCGGGCGAGTCGTCTGCGCCCTCGCACGCATCGGGCGGCGCCGCTTACACCAAGTATCAACTTACTCCGAGAACTTACATTGCCGGACGCACAGAGTATCTCTCCGATCGCGGCGGGCTCTTTAGCGGAGTCACCGAAGCGCTGAAGGAAGTTACCGCAACCTATGACTTCACCGTGGCCAATGGCTTTGAAATGAAGTATGAGTATCGCCGCGATTGGTCGAATCAGCCTATCTTTCTGACTAGTGCGCAAAACATCTATTCCACCAGTCAGAACACGGCCACGGTGGGAGTCATCTGGTGGTTTGGCCGCAAACAAGGGCCGTGGTAATGAGCACGGCATAGGAGTTGAACATGCAAGACCTGGTATTCGTCGCAATCACGATTGCTTTCTTCGCCCTGTCGCTGGGGTACGTTCACTTCTGCGACCGGATTAAGTAAGGGGGACCCATGCACACACAATCCATCGTCATGATGACCATCTGCGCGCTGATGCTGGTTTATCTCTTCTACGCGTTGTTGCGTCCGGAGAAGTTCTGACATGACTATCAATGGATGGCTGCAAATCGCGGTCTTTCTCGCGCTGGTCCTGGCTGTCACCAAGCCGATGGGCATCTTCCTGACCCACGTATTCAATCGTGAACGGACCTTCATGGATCCCGTGCTGCGTCCGCTGGAGCGCCTGCTCTACCGGCTGACCGGCGTGGACGAAGACCATGAGATGAAGTGGACGGAGTATGCCTTCGCCATGCTGCTGTTCAGCGTGGTGTCGATGCTGCTGTTGTACCTGATGCAGCGCGTGCAGGGCTTTTTGCCGTTCAATCCGCAGAAGTTTGCCGCAGTGTCACCGGCGCACTTGGCGTTTAACACCGCCGCCTCGTTCACCACCAATACGAACTGGCAGTCGTATTCCGGCGAGTCGACCATGAGCTACTTTACTCAGATGGCCGGTCTCGCCTATCACAACTTTATTTCTGCGGCCACCGGCATTGCGCTGGCCATTGCCTTCGTCCGCGGGATTGCGCGGCGGCAGATGCAGACCATCGGAAATTTCTGGGTTGATATGGTCCGCTCCTGCCTGTGGGTACTGCTGCCGTTTTGTGTTGTCGGCGCGCTGGTGCTGGTCTCGCAAGGCGTGGTGCAGAACCTCAAGCCCTACGACGCAGTGAAGCTGGTGGAACCGCAGCAGGTCCAACACGTGAATGCGGACGGGAAACCGGCAGTCGATGCGGCCGGTAAACCGGTGATGGACACGGTTGCCACGCAGACCATTGCACAGGGCCCGGTGGCTTCGCAAGAAATCATCAAGGAATGGGGCACCAACGGCGGCGGATTCTTCAACGCCAACAGCTCTCATCCCTTCGAAAATCCCAGCCCGCTGTCAAACCTGATCGAGTTGTTTACCATCTTCGCCATCTCGGCCGGACTCACTTACACGCTGGGCCGCATGACCGGCTCGCAATCCCATGGCTGGGCGGTGTGGGGAGCGATGGCAGTCCTCTTTCTGGCCGGAGTCACGGTCGCGTACTGGGCCGAAGCTCGCGGCAATCCTTTGCTGCATGGCGTTAATCAGCAGGTGACCGCGACCCAGGCGGGCGGCAACATGGAGGGCAAAGAGGTGCGCTTCGGCATCACCAACTCCGCGCTGTTTGCCACCGTGACCACCGACGCCAGTTGCGGCGCCATCAATGGCTGGCACGACTCCTTCACCCCCCTGGGCGGAATGGTTCCGCTGGTGAACATCATGCTGAGCGAAGTGATTTTCGGCGGCGTGGGCGCCGGCATGTACGGCATCTTGATTTACGTTGTGCTGGCGGTATTTATTGCCGGTCTGATGGTGGGCCGCACGCCAGAATATCTGGGCAAGAAGATCGAAGCCTACGACGTGAAAATGGCCATGCTGGTGGCGCTGATCTTTCCGCTGGTGATTCTGGTGTTCACCGGATTTTCCTCGGTCAACGGATTCGGGACGTCGAGTATCACCAATCCCGGGCCGCATGGATTCACCCAGATGCTATATGCGTTCACCTCGGGCGCAGGCAATAACGGTTCCGCGTTTGGCGGACTCAACACCAACACCCTCTGGTACAACACGACGCTGGGCATGACCATGCTGATCGGCCGCTTCTTCATGATCATCCCCATGTTGGCCATCGCCGGAAATCTGGCACAAAAGAAGTATGTTCCGCCGTCACTGGGAACTTTTCCGGTGACCACGCCGCTGTTCAGCGCTCTGCTGATTGGTGTGATTCTCATTGTCGGGGCGTTGACGTTTTTCCCCGCACTAAGTCTGGGCCCGATTCTTGAGCACCTGTTGATGGCAGCGGGCAAGACATTCTGAGGAGTGACATGGCAAGCAAGAGGTCCAAGAAGGCTATTTGGGAAGGCAAGATCGTGGGACGTGCCATGGTGGACTCCTTCGTGAAGCTGGATCCCCGTCACATGATGGGCAATCCCGTGATGTTCGTGGTCGAGGTCGGCAGCGTCATCACCACCGTGTTGCTGGTGCGCGGCGGCGGGGCTTTTCTGTTCAATCTGCAGATCACGCTGTGGCTGTGGTTCACTGTGCTGTTCGCCAATTTTGCCGAAGCCATGGCCGAAGGTCGCGGCAAAGCGCAAGCCGATACGCTGCGCAAGGCGCGCTCGGAAACAATTGCCAATCGCATTCTCGAAAGCGGCCAGATCGAGAAGATTCCCAGCTCCAATCTGCGCGCTGGAGATATGGTCAAGGTTGTGGCCGGCGAGTTCGTGCCCTCCGACGGCGAGATCGTCGAGGGCGTCGCCTCGGTAGATGAGTCGGCCATCACGGGAGAGTCGGCGCCCGTCATCCGCGAAGCAGGCGGCGATCGTTCGGCTGTGACCGGCGGCACGCGCGTGCTGTCGGACGAGATCAAGGTGAAGATCACGTCGAACCCGGGGGAAACTTTTCTGGACCGCATGATCGCACTGGTGGAAGGCGCGGAGCGGCAGAAGACGCCCAATGAAATCGCGCTGAACATTCTGCTGGCCGGCTTGACGATCATCTTTCTGTTGGCGGTGGTGACGTTGCAGCCGTTCGCCATTTATGCCGGCGCACCGCAATCGGTGTTCGTGCTGGTGTCGTTGCTGGTATGCCTGATTCCCACCACCATCGGCGGCTTGCTCTCGGCGATCGGCATCGCCGGCATGGACCGGCTCATCCAGCACAATGTGCTGGCCATGTCGGGACGCGCGGTTGAGGCCGCTGGCGACGTGGACACGCTGCTGCTCGATAAGACGGGAACCATCACGCTGGGCAATCGTCAGGCGTCGGAGTTTATCCCCGCTCCGGGCGTGAGCGAGGCTGAGATGGCCGATGCGTCGCAACTGTCGTCGTTGGCCGATGAAACTCCCGAAGGCCGATCGATTGTCGTGTTGGCGAAAGAGAAGTACGGCCTGCGCGGGCGGGAACTGGGCCCGCACGAGATGGAATTCGTTCCCTTCACCGCGCAGACGCGCATGTCGGGCGTTAACATGAGCGGCAACCAGATTCGCAAGGGTGCGGTGGATGCGATCACCAAATACCTCGCCGCGAATGGCGGCGCGATGCCGCCGGAGGTGCAAGCCAGCGTCGAACTGATTGCGCGTTCCGGAGGCACGCCGTTGGTGGTGGCGGAAAAGCAACGCGCACTGGGCGTGATTCACCTCAAGGACATCGTGAAGGGCGGCATGCGTGAGCGCTTCGATCAGCTACGCGCCATCGGCATCAAGACGGTCATGATTACCGGCGACAATCCGCTGACGGCGGCGGCCATTGCGCGCGAGGCAGGAGTGGATGATTTTCTGGCGGAGGCGACGCCGAAGGACAAGATGGACCTCATCCGCCGCGAGCAGGCGCAGGGGAAACTGGTGGCGATGACGGGCGATGGTACCAACGACGCTCCCGCGCTGGCGCAAGCCGACGTTGGCGTAGCCATGAATACAGGGACACAAGCGGCTAAAGAAGCCGGCAACATGGTGGACCTGGATTCCAACCCGACCAAGCTGATTGAAGTGGTCGCCATCGGCAAGCAATTGCTGATGACCCGCGGCTCGCTGACCACGTTCTCCATCGCCAACGATGTGGCAAAGTATTTTGCCATCATCCCGGCCATGTTCGCGGGAACATTCCCGGTGCTGAATGCGCTGAACATCATGCATCTGCGGACGCCGCAGTCGGCAATTTTGTCGGCGGTAATCTTCAACGCCGTCATCATCATTGCGTTGATCCCGCTGGCGCTGCGCGGAGTGAAATATCGGCCCATGAGCGCTGCGGCACTGCTGCGCCGCAACTTATGGGTTTACGGCGTGGGTGGAATTATCGTGCCGTTTATCGGAATCAAGCTCATCGACATGCTAATTACCGGAGTGCGGCTGGCATGAAGAGTTTTCACCACAGAGGCACAGAGATACGGAGTTTTTCCAAATATTCTTTGGGTTTCCGTGTCTCTGTGGTGAAAGGGTTTGAGGTCTCATCGTAGAGAGGAAGTATGAAGCAGAACCTGAAAATCGCAATTCTGATGACTTTGGTTACGACGGTGTTGCTCGGGATTATTTATCCGCTGGTAGTGACGGGTTTAGCGCAGGTGATGTTCCACGACAAAGCCAATGGCCAACTGATCACGCGCCATGGTGAGATCGTCGGATCGAGAATTATCGGCCAGGCGTTTGCCGGATCAGGATACTTGCACTCGCGGCCGTCGGCGGCGGGCAACGGCTATGACGCCGCGAATTCGGGAGGAACGAATTTTGCTCCCACCAATCAGAAGTTGATCGATCGCGTGAATAGCGATGTCGCGCGCTTGCAAGCGGAAAATCCCGGACAACCGATTCCGATCGACTTGGTGACTACCTCAGCTTCGGGATTGGACCCGGACATCACTCCCGCGGCGGCGGAGTTCCAGGTGCCGCGGCTGGCGCACGAGCGTGGGCTGGGCGAGGACCAGGTGCGGCAGATCATCCAGCGGCATACTTACGGACGGCAACTGGGATTCCTCGGAGAGCCGCGCATCAATGTGCTGGAAGTGAATCTGGCGTTGGACGATGTGAGTCCGCTGGCGAAGAAGTAGCCGTCAGCTATCCGCTAGGCTCGGCCCAGGCTGGTCGCGAATCCAGCTAGCCGAGCGTGCTGACCAGCAATTCCACCGGATGCAAGACCTCGCGCCCCATGCCCGCCCACAACTGTTCATGGCACGAGGTGCCGCTGGCGACGAGCGTGCGCGGGCCGCCCTCCTGCTCAGCAGCACGCACCTGCGCAAACAGATCTTCGCCGACCGCCATGCTCAGCTCGTAATACTCACGCTTGTACCCGAAGCTGCCGGCCATGCCACAACATTCCACCGACGAGGTGACTACGTCGAAGCCGCAGAACCGCAGAATCTCGATCGTCTGCCATGCAGCGTTACAAGTTCGCTGCTGGCAATGGGAGTGGTAAAACACCCTGGTGCCGTGGGGCGACCGGCTGGCAGGAAAAACTTGTGCCAGGTCTGACCGCTGCCCATCGGCAAGCTCCTTCCTAATGGACCATACCACCTGCAGAGGATCGAGAAATTCGCCGTGCGCGAACCGCTCCGCCGTGGCGGGGTCGTCCAGCAGATGCTCATAATCGGAGCGGAACATGGCGAGTACACTGGGCTCAAGCACACACATGATCGCTCCCTTCTGCAGATAGGGCAGCAGCATATCCGCCAAGGCATGCGCCTGTTGCCGCGCGGTTGCGATCATGCCTTGCGAAAGGGCGGCACGCCCGTCGGGCAGCGAAGGACTCAGCTCGACTTTGAGTCCGACTTCGCGCAGCACGCGCATCGCCGCCATGCCTCGTTCTGGCGAACCATAGTTGGTGAACACATCGGCGAGCATCAGCACCTCCGGCAACCCGGATTTGGCCATGCGCGCCCGATCACCGTGCTGCTGGTCGCGATGCAACTGCTGCCAAGTCTTTCTTGGAAAGGGCGGGAGCTTGCGGCGGCGATCGAGCCCAACGACGTTCTCCATCAGGCTGCGCGCGAACGGCAGTCGCGTGGCAGCATTCGCCAGCGGCGAGAAACGGGTAGCTGCCTTGGCGAGCACGTGGTAGTTGGCGAAGAACTGCTTCTGCAGCGGAGCAACGCGGTCTTCCGGGGCGCTGCCCGTCATGGCGCCGAAGGCCGATTTCGCAGCCGAGGCAGGCTGCTCCAGGTTCATGCGCTGCCGCAGGTTCTCATTGAGCCAGGGAATGTCGATCCGCACCGGACATTGCGGCACACACCGCGAGCAACCGGTGCATAGTTCGCTGAAGCGCGCGTTGAGCAGCTTGCCAGTGCCCGCCTCCCAGGAACCGCCGATCCCGCCAGAATAAGTCTCTCCCCCGAAAGCGTGGCCGCCGACGGTCTCGAAGTTGGCGCAGGAATTCAAGCACGCGCTGCAGCGGATGCAGTACAGCGCTTCGTGCAGCACCGGATCTTCGCGCATGCGGCCGCGGCCGTTGTCGATCAGCACCATGTGAAACTCGCGTGGCTTCGCTGTTTTTCCTGGCGCCGCGAACGACGGCGCCTTCAACGGCGGATGCAGAATGCTGACGTATGAGGTCAGGGGCTGTCCGGTACCGCTCCGCGGCAGCAGCTCGATGAAGGTGCCAAAATCGGTGCGCGAGGGCACGACCTTCTCGATTCCGGCGATGGCGATATGCAGCGGCGGCAGGGTGGTGGTCATGCGGATGTTGCCTTCGCTCTCCACCAGCATCAGAGAACCGCTGTCGGCGGCGATGAGGTTTGCGCCCGAGATGCCGGCGTCAGCGGCAATGAACTGCTCGCGCAGCTTCTCGCGCGCGAACTTGGTCAGCTCCTCGCCGGTGTCGAGCGGCAAGTCGGTGGTGAATTTGCGCTTGAACAGGGCGGTAATGCGCTCACGTGAGTAGTGCAGCGCCGGGGCGATGATGTGGGAGGGCTGCTCGTCGGCCACTTGCAGAATGAATTCCGCCAAGTCGGTTTCGGCGACGGTTATGCCCGCTGCTTCCAGCGCATGATTCAACTTGGTCTCTTCCGAAGTGATGCTCTTGCCCTTCACTACCAGCTTGGCTTCGTGCCGCAGCAGCACGTCGCAAATGTACTGGTTGGCGTCGGCGGCCGTCGTCGCCAGGTAGAAGTGGCCGCCGTTGGCGCGCACGCTGGCTTCCAGTTGCCGCAGCAGCTCCGGCAGATTGGCGATAGCGCTTTCCTTGATCTGGCGAGCGCGGTCCTTCAACTCGTTGTAGTCGGGGAGCAGCGCGGTGGCGGCGTAGCGATTGCGGTTGAACGTCTGCGTGTTGCGGCGGACCGCTGGGCTCTGCACCGCCAGCGTCATTCGGATGGCATCCAGTAGGGCCTTCTTGTCGCTCTTGTTGGCCACCTGGCGGGGATTGATGTCGGCTGGATTCACCAGAGTCGCCATGCTCACCTCAACACAATGATGTGCAACTTGTGAGGGCCGTGGACGCCGCGCACCAGGGGACCCATGTCGGCGGTAGCGCTGGGGCCGGTCACGAAGACAAAGTCGCGCTTCAGGCCCCTGCCGTCCAGCACGTCGGCACGAAACAGATCGCGCGGCTGCGGAACGATGCACTCAGCGGCGACGACGGCGACTTGCAGAGGGGCCATCAAGCTCACTATCCCGGTGCACTCGAAGCTCACATCGATGCAGACCGAGCCGGTGCTGGCTACGGCGGCGAAGGCTTCCGTCACACCGGCGGCGGTGTTGACCATCTCGTCGGGAGTCGCATTGGCCACCACTCGCGGATCGGTTGCGAAATCGCTAAACAGACTAGCCGGGAGCTCGTGCGGAGGAGCATAGAGAATGCGGGACGCATCCCCAACAGCTTGCAGGATCGCATCGCGCAAGGCGGTGGGCGAGCGATCGACGACTTGCACAGTAGCGACCGCCTGAATAGCGGCGGTCGTGAAGTCCGCTAGGAGCGATGATTGCGCCACGGCCTGCTGCATAGAGAAACTGAGCTTACACCGAAGGTGGCGCAAGAGCACGGAATTCTTGGTAGTGTCTGAAAAGTGCTCCTCAGAAGGCCAGCCCATGAACTTCAACGCTCTTTTCAGGGCATTGAAATTGACTCCGCACCAAGATGTACGCGAAGTCGGCGGTCAATCAGAAGCCCCACCTTGCGGCCGCCCGCTGTTCTTAATATTCTTGCTTGACTTGAAACGAATCGGTACTACTCTGTAACCATTCCCTAGGAATTAAAAGCTCTAATCCATGCAGCGGCGGGCCGCGCCACTCGGCCTGTGCTTGGCCATCTTCAATCGGTTTCCCATCCGGGAACTGATGTTTCCAGGTGTTGGGATGGACCGAGGCTTTGCATCCGGTGCGTCTATTCGTCGGAAAGTATTCTTGACCGTATGCGCGTGGGGGAGGGCGTCAGAGGCTGTATTTTCCGCTCTTTCGGGTTCAAAATTGTCTTCTTGCGCGCAGTTGCAAGTGGGCAGCAGAACTGGCGGAGAGAGAGGGATTTGAACCCCCGATACCCTTACGAGTATGCCTGCTTTCGAGGCAGGTGCCTTCAGCCACTCGGCCATCTCTCCGCGCTCGCGGCGTAGAACAATATTGTAGCAGGGGTATTTCCCGCGCCGACGGTCGGGTCCAGTAGCGGGTCGGTCGTGGAAGATCAAGCCTTGTTGTTTCCGGCCTCCGCCGAAATCATTGTTACCTTTCCGATGCCAAAGGCGCGGCGGGTTGGAGCAGGCGGTTCGCAACTGCGTTCGCCGGTTATCATCATCCTCGCGCCCACAGCCTGGGTGTAGTTGCCGAGCGTTGTGCGCGCGTCACGACATGCTGTGACGAATCACATTGGACACTACTGCGCCACTTCCTACAATCGTGGTAAATGCCGGGAGCGGAATTTATCTAACATGAGCTATACCAGCGATCCCTTATCACCGCTGCCGGTCTATCCGGGCACGACGCCGCGCTTCCACGCCATGGTGAAGCCGATCGGGGCGATCTGCAATCTCGACTGCACCTATTGCTACTACCTGCACAAGGAAGAACTCTTGGGCAGCGACAGCAAGTTTCACATCAGCGACGAGATTCTAGAAACCCACATTCGCCAGTACATCGAAGCCCAGCGCGGCGACGAAGTAGTGTTTTCATGGCAGGGTGGCGAGCCGACGCTGCTGGGTGTGGAGTTTTTCGAAAAAGTGGTGGCGCTGGAAAAGAAGTACCAGCGTCCCGGTCTGCACATCGAGAACGACCTGCAAACCAACGGCACGTTGCTGAATGAAGAGTGGTACTCGTTTCTACGCCAAAACAAATTCTTGGTTGGGCTGAGCATTGATGGTCCGCAGGAACTTCATGACCGCTTCCGAGTCAACAAAGGTGGGCAGCCGAGCTTCGAAAAAGTATTCGCCGCCGGTCAGCAGCTACAGAAGCATGGAATCCCGTTTAACACGCTGACGGTGATCAATCGCGTCAATGCGAAGAAGCCGCTGGACGTTTATCGCTTCCTGAGCCGTGAACTTCGCCCGCGGCAGCTCCAGTTCATTCCCTGCGTGGAGCCCAAGGTCTTCACCAACACTGCGCCTCAGAAATGGGACCCGGCCATGTTGCCGATACAGGATTCGCCCGCCGCGCGTTCGGGCAATCCCGATTCGGTGGTCACCGATTGGTCAGTCGATCCCGACGATTGGGGTTACTTCCTCTGCAAGGTCTGGGACGACTGGTACCGCCGCGATTATGGCAAAGTACACGTCAACCTTTTTGAGACGGCAGTCGCCCAGTGGATGGGCCTCGATTCTCAGCTGTGCGTTTTTGGCGAATTCTGCGGCAAAGGCGTGGCGCTGGAGCACGATGGCAGCGTCTATGCCTGCGATCATTACGTCTATCCCGAATACAAACTGGGCAATATTTCTGAAAAGCACATATCGCGTATGATCTTCTCCGAGGGTCAGAAGAAGTTCGGCTTTGCCAAGCGCGATGACCTGCCTAAGCAGTGTCGCGAATGCAAGTACCGGTTTGCCTGCAATGGCGAGTGTCCGAAGAACCGGCTGATTCGCACGCGTGATGGCGAGCCTGGACTGAATTACCTGTGCAGCGGCCTGCAGCAGTTCTGGCAGCACATCGATGGCGACATGAAGGACGTCCTACAGCGCGTCGAGCGCGCTGGAACTCCACGCCAGCTCCCGACATTCCGCGTGTAACAAAGCGTTGTCTGGAAGCCAGTGTAACAATTGATGGTTCCCAACATCCACGCCAGGAGTGAACTGGGCAATGCGGGGAAAGTGGATTTCCTCCCGGCAGCTAACCCTGACTGAAAAGGAAATAAGCATGGACTCGGCTACATGACTTTCCAGAGTGGTAAGAACCATCTTGGCGACCGCAATGAGTTCCTGCCGACGGTGCACGGTTTCGATGAGTTCTTCGGCAACTTCTACCACCTGAATGCCGAGAAGGAGCCAGGGAATATTGACTACGCGCACTGGGGGCTCGATCGCGCCTAATTTGGCTTTTCCCGCAGCAGGTTATGTCGGGCAGTGGCTGAGCACCGTCAAGGAATTTCCTCCGCGCCAGAGGTCGGCCAGCTCCAACCTCAATCAGGTTATGACCCAGATAACGAATGCGGCGAACGACCACTAACCAGTTCCATCAGGCAAGGGGGGCCGCGGGGACGAAAGGACGCAGAGAATGGACTTCCGCAAGCAATTTGAGGTTGAGCCTGGAACCAAGGTAAAACTTAGTGACTTCGACCCCGCTTACACCGGCCCATGTCCTTCTGAAAAAGAGGCGGCGCAGGATACCCAAAAGTACCTCGACAAGCTTCGCAAGCTTCAGTTCCTGCTGTATTCAGAGAAGAGACATTCCTTACTGATTGTGCTGCAAGCACTCGACGCAGCGGGCAAAGATGGCACTGTGAACCATGTCATGAGCGCCATGAACCCGCAGGGTACAACTGTGACCGGATTCAAGCAGCCCACCGCCGAGGACCTCGATCACGATTTCTTGTGGCGCGTTCACCCCCATGCCCCGGGCAAAGGCTCGGTAGCCATCTTCAACCGCTCACACTATGAGGATGTGCTGGTGGCGCGGGTCCACAAGCTGGTTCCCAAAGAGGTGTGGTCTGCCCGTTACGAATTCATTAACGACTTCGAGAAACTGTTGCGGTGCGAAAACAACACCCACATCCTCAAGTTCTTCCTCCACATAAGTCCTGAGGAGCAACTGGAACGATTCAAGCAGCGCCTCGATGACCCCAGCCGAAACTGGAAGATCAGTGATAGCGACTATAAAGAGCGCGCCTACTGGGACGCCTACACCAAGGCATTTGAGCAGGTATTCGCCGAGACCAGCAAGAAAGACGCACCCTGGTACATCATTCCCTCGAACCACAAATGGTTCCGTAATCTGGCGGTGTCCCAAATCGTCGCCGCGACGATGGAAGATTTGGGAATGCAGATGCCGAAGCCTCAGGTTGACTTGGAGGTGATCCGCAAGGAATATCATCTGGCCGCCGGAGAGGGAAACGACGGGAAGAGCAGGAGCAAGTCTAAGGCGGGCGACGCCGGTGCAGAAGAGAAGAAGCAAGAAGACAAGGGAAACAAGGACAAGAAGAAGTAAGTCGCTGGGCGTGAACCGGGTTGTCGAACCGTGAGGGGTACCAGGTATTTCGGCGCTCCTGGCCAAGATTCGGGATGAACTTAAGCTGACGGTAGCGCTCGGCTGCCGGCATTCACGGATCCTGAAGTTGGGCTTGTGGCTGATTTTCGCTTGCTTGCTCTGCCGTCCGGCAGAAGATCAGCGGCCGAGACCAAGCCGCCTAACCAGACAAAGCCTAAGAAATCAACACCACATTAGGGCACTATTCGAAGCTAGTCTGTCGGCAATCCCGGCGGATTGGCATCGGGGTTTCGTTTCTCGCGGAAGAAGGTTTGCACCAGGTCCATGCAGCGCGCGGCCAGCACTCCTGAACACACCTCAACTTTGTGGTTGAGCCGGGGATGGTTGAGTACCTGCAGCATGGAATGCACCGCTCCGGCCTTGGCATCTTCCGCGCCGTAGACTAGGCGGTCAATGCGGGCGTGAGTAATGGCCCCGGCGCACATGGCACAAGGCTCGACCGTGACGTAGAGGTCACAGTCCAGCAGGCGGTAATTGCCGATGGTTTGTCCGGCTTCGCGCAGCGCGAGTATCTCGGCATGGGCGGTGGGATCGTGGGCGCTGAGCGGGCGATTGCATCCCCGACCGACAACCCGGCCATCGCAGACCACCACCGCTCCCACGGGCACTTCGCCCAAGGCGAGCGCGCGCTGCGCCTCGCGCAGAGCTTCTTCCATCCACAATTCGTCGCAGTGGGACATGCTACTCCTGCCGCAGCATGATTCGCTGGATGCTCGTGGCGCGGCCGGTCTCGGCGTTGCAGTCGATCAGGGCGGCGCAGAGCCGCACATCGTCGGTGGCAGGTTCGAATCGACCCGGCATGTTGGTCAGAAAGCGCTGCAGGATCTGTTCCTTTTGCACGCCGATGACGCCGGCATAAGGGCCGGTCATGCCGACATCGGTTTGCACGGCAGTGCCGCCCGCCAGCACCTGCTCATCGGCGGTTGGAATATGAGTGTGCGTGCCCAGCACGGCGGTCACGCGGCCTTCCAGGTACCAACCGAGCGAAACCTTCTCCGACGTGGCTTCGGCGTGAAAGTCGACGAGAATCACCTTGGCCGTGATCTGCTTGAGCAGTTCGTCGGAAAGGCGGAAAGGGTCATCGTTATTGGTCATGAAGACGCGGCCTTGCAGATTGATGACAGCGTAGGCGACACCTCCGCGCGTGCGCCCCTGGTACCAGCCGAAGCCGGGCGAGCCCTTGGGATAGTTCGCCGGCCGCAGCACGCGGCGCGCCAGCGAGGCCTCGTTGCCGTTGGCCGAATTCATGTAGTCGATGATCTCGCGCTTGTCCCAGACGTGATTGCCGGTGGTGATGACGTCGATGCCGAGTTCGAAAAGTTCCTCGGCGATTTGCGGAGTGATACCGAAGCCGCCGGCGGCGTTCTCGCCGTTGGCGATGGTGAGATCGACCGCGTGCTGCTTCCGCAGCTCGGGCAGGCGCTCGTGCACGATGGTCCGGCCTGGCCGGCCAAAAATGTCTCCGACGAAGAGTATTCGCAAGTTGCTACGTTCCTTTGGCGCTTTGATTTCGATGGTAACATGCGGCTGAGAGATGGCGGACCGAGCTTGAAAGTTCGGTAGTGTCCTAACTTGGCTCCGATCTCTTCGTGGCTGACCGTCGCATGAGTCATGATTCGAGCCCTACTGTCAAGTCCTTTTCGAAGAATTTTTCTGTTACACTCCCTCGGCTATGAAAACTGCGGTTTATGCTCACAATGCCGCAATATGGCTTGCCAGTCTCGCAGTTGTGGAATGGTCCAACTGGGCCTTGGTGCTCGTTGCGATCGTCACGGCTGGCGTAATTGGCTGGCAGTCGTGGGAAACCAGGAAAGCCGCTGAAGCCGCAAAAGAAGCGGCAGACGCGGCGCGGGAAAACTCCAAAGCACTGATGGATTCCACTCGTGCTTGGGTAACGGTCGAGCCGGACGAATGGCATCCGAGCCTGCGAATATTTGATGGCCGCGTGTCTCCCATTCGTCAGAAGCACGAAATCAGGGTTCACATCAAGAATCGCGGGCAAACCGTGGCTCGACTTGGAAACGCGGCGCTGAAGTACAGGCTCTTTAGTGGATCATTGGGAGAGCTTCCCACAAACCCGGAATACGATTGGATGGAAAATTCGGTCGAGGTAATCCTTCCGCCTGAAAATATTGCCCCTAACGGGTTCTTCACACAAAGGGCCTGCCTTGAGCCCTCTGAGCTTATTCAACAACAGGATTATGATCACCTGCTGGCCGGGAAGGCTTTCCTTTTTGTCTATGGCTGTGTTCTTTATAAGAATATCCACGAGCGGGACTGCGAAACGCGATTTGCTTTCTACGCAGATATGAGAAACGACTTGCTTCCCGGAGAGCGGAGAAGCGATAAGTGGGTTTACGGGGGTCCGCGCGCATACAATCGATGCACTTAGCGTGATGGCTATAACCCAAATTAGGACGAGAGTATAATCCCGCGCGGAGGGACTATGAAAAAAGCGCTGCCTGCGTTTGCACTGGCTTTACTGGGTTTGGCTGTCTCGGGTCAGAATCAAGCGGCTTGTAACCCGAATGAAAAAGGGATTCCGCCACAATGTGCAGTGGGATCGCATCCTGTAGCAGAGTGCGCTTGCGACGGGCCGTCGGGGCCGTGTCACTGGGTCTGGCATTGCGTGCCGAACTAAGCTTTCTTTACAGCCCTTCGGCGTTTCTTGCGCTTGAAATTAAGACACTACCGAAAGTTTGGTGGTCGTCCAATGCGACACCAGAGAAACACCGCGCGCTGACGAAGTTAGTTTGCCAATTCCGCCGTACGCAAGAAATCATAACTTCCCGAGGGCCCCAACTCGATTCCGCGAACGCGGTTGGTGTGTACCAACACATTGTTCAGGTACCACAGATTGATATATGGCAGGTCTTCGGCCAGGATGCTTTGGATCTCGTCATAGATGGCCTTGCGTTTCTGTTGATCCAGCGTGCTGCGACCTTCGCGGATAAGTTCATCGACGCGCGAGCTGGAGTAGAAAGTGCGATTGGCACGCTTGGGAGCGAAACTGGCGGTATCGAAGACGTGCTCGAAGATGTCGGGATCGAGATTGCTGGCACCCACCCAACGCAGCGAATGGATCTGGTACGCGCCCTTGGTCACGTCGGAGAAGAATGTCGCGAACTCAAAGGTGCGAATGTCGAGGGCGATGCCCACCTCGCGCAACTGCTGCTGCAACACCGCCGCCAGCAGGCGCGTGGAGGCGTCGGTCGAAGTCTTCATGGTGAGGTGAAAGCGCACACCGTTGGTCGCACGATAGCCGGCCGCGTCGAGAAGCTGACGCGCGCGCTGAGGGTCGTGGGGATAGCGCGCCACATCGCCGTCGTAGGCCCAATGTTGCGGCGGCAGAACGCTGTAAGCCGGGCGGGCCTCGTCGCGCAGCAGATAGTGAATGATGGGCTGCACATCGATGGCATAGGCGATGGCGCGGCGCACCCGCACGTCCTTCAATGTGGGATCGCGCAGATTCATGGCGAGATACGCATAGATAGTGCCCGGCGCCTGCATGACGGTGAGGTTGCGATCGCGCTGGAGCGCGACCACGGTATCGGCGACCAACGAGTTGATGGCGACATCGGCGCTCTGCTTGCGCAGTTCGAGCGCCTGCGTGGTGGCGTCAGGGATCACCTTGAACTCGACGCGACTCAACTTGGCGGGCGTGGCCCAGTAATCGGGATTGCGCTCGACGATGACGTTCTTGTCCTGCTGCGCGCTGACGAAGCGAAATGGCCCCGAGCCGATGGGATGACGATTGAATTCGTCGCCGCTACCGTAGGGCACGATGCCAACTGTCCCGTTGGAAAGGTTCCATAGCATGGGCGCGAACGGCTGCTTCAAATGAAAGACAACCGTGTAGTCGTCGGGCGCCTCCACGGCGCTGACCTGCGTATAGCTGCTTGCCTTGGCGCTGCGCATCTTGCCGCTGAGCAGGGAATCGAAGGTCCACTTGACGTCGCGTGCCGTTAACGACTGTCCGTTGTGGAAGCGCACTCCATGATGCAGATGGAAGATGTAGGTCTGCGGGTCGGGGATGTCCCAACGATCGGCGAGCCAGGGCAGCAGATTGAAGTGATCGTCGCGGCGGACGAGCGAGTCGAAGAGTAGGTCGTCGATGCGCTCCGATTGCGCGTCCACCCCGACACGCGGGTCAAGGTTAGTGGGACTGCTCTCGATAATCATGACCAGTGCGTTGGGATCGGGCTTGCCGGAGCAGCCGGCGAGAAGCAGAGTAACGAAGAGCGTCGCCACAGAGACGCGGAGACACAGAGAGAATGTAGATCTGAGATTTCGCCAGTACCAACTTTGACGGTACTGTCCAACTCCACTTAGCCTGGTCTTTTCTTCTTCTTTGTTGCTATTTTCTCTTCTTTCTTCTCCGTGCCTCTGTGTCTCTGTGGTGAATGGCTCCTTATTTTTCTCCGTGCCCTCCGTGGTGAACAAGAAACTATGCATAGCTGACCTTGCCTAGGATTGCAGGCCGCCTCGCGCCTGTCGCGGAAGGAACATTCGACGGCAAGTGCCGCCATGTCTGGTAGGCCAGCAGCGCGAACGCCACCGCCTCCTTCCCCTCGGACGGAAGTCCAAAGTCGTCGGTGGTGCGCACGCGCATCTGTAGCGGCGCCAGCTCTTCGCGGATCATCCCCATCAGGGTCGCATTCTTCGTTCCTCCGCCAGAGGCGACAAACTCGCGAAAGCGCGCCGGCTTGGCGGCTTCACTCTCCAGCAGCGGCAACACAAATTTTCGAACTGCGAGGCCGATGGATCGTGCGGTGAGCGCGGTCGCGGTGGCGACAATGTCGTTCTCATCGGCGCGGTGGCAGAGCCGAAGAAACTCACGCACAAACTCCCGGCCGAATTGTTCGCGGCCGGCGGTCTTGGGAGGCTTCTGCCGGAAGAACCGACGGCGCAGCAACTCGTGCAGCACGCGCTCGATGGGCTGGCCGCGAGCCGCGAACCTTCCATTGCGATCGAATGGCTTGTCGAACAGATGCGCGGTCACGGCGTCGATCACCATGTTGCCCGGCCCAGTATCGAAAGCGACGAGCTGTTCGGGCAGGGCGCGCGGCGGGATCGCCGTCAGATTGCCGATGCCGCCGAGGTTCTGCACGATCCGCCCATAGCGTCGATGGCGGTAAAGAACATAATCGAGAAACGGAACCAGCGGCGCTCCTTTGCCTCCGACGGCCATGTCGGTTGGACGAAAGTCGGAGACGACCGGCACACCGATCTGGGCAGCGATGATCGCTGCTTCCCCGATCTGCCAAGTACACGCGATGTGGCGGCCGAGGAACGGCGCGGGATTGCCCTGGTGATAGAGCGTCTGCCCGTGGCAGCCTACCAGTTCGCATTCCAGCCGTGCACGACGTTGCGCGGTGCGAACCGCCTCGGCATAAAGTTTGCCCAGCGCGAAGTTCAGCCGCGCCAGATCGGCGACGCTGGCCGAGTTCGCATTCATCGCCGCTAGCACAGCGCGCCGCGCCTCTGCTGGATAAGGGAACTGGTAATGCGCGAGTAATTCAATGCGCGAACGGAATCCGCGGCCTTGTACGCGCACCATCGCGACATTAATGCCGTCCGCCGAGGTACCGCTCATGACGCCGGCGACAATCACGGTGCAAACTCCGAAGCCCGGACTTGAAGGGGCACGGCTTCAGCCGTGCCGTGAGTGTCCCAAAAGATGGTCGGCTTCAGCCGCCGAGGGCATTCACCGCTTGTAGTTGCTGGTGAAGTCGCTGAGGTGCAACCAGACTCCATAAAACTAATTCTCTCAGGGGCTGAAGCCCAATTTCTATTGACAGCATATGGCGCAGTTAAAGCTGCGCCCCTTCAAGTCTGATTGCCGAAGCGCCGGCGACAATCACCCGGAGACCTCATCGGCGGCGATAGAGTGAGCGCGCAGTTCTTCGCCGAACTTCCAAATCTTACGCGTTAGTC